>Ga0207678_10000818_pt1 | contig 28541 bp, 21 predicted proteins | sample KBSC63metaG_FD_184319 | JGI IMG/M metagenome (GOLD analysis project Ga0207678, IMG submission 184319) | Corn rhizosphere microbial communities from Kellogg Biological Station, Michigan, USA - KBS C6-3 metaG (SPAdes) (version 2) | ecosystem: Host-associated > Plants > Roots > Rhizosphere > Soil ... | reverse complement strand
GCCGCCGATACGCTCGGCGCGAGCGAGACCACGCCGGAGTGGCTCTCGCCGGGCGCCTACGACGTCGTGGACACCGGCGACCCGATGCCGGACGGGCGCGACGCGGTGGTCATGCGCGAGCACGTCCACTACGACGACGCCGACCGCGCCGAACTGCGCGCCGCCGTTCCCCCGTACCAGCACGTCCGGTCGATCGGCGAGGACGTCAGCGCGGGTGAGCTGCTCCTGCCGGAAGGCCACCGGCTGCGGGCCGTCGACCTGGCCGCAGCGGCGGCGGCCGGGCAGACGCAGCTGACAGTGCGGAGGAAGGCCCTCGTCTTCGTCCTTCCCACCGGGGACGAGGTCCGGCCGATCGGCACCGAGCCGGGCCCGGGCGAGATACTCGACACGAACTCGCTGATGCTCGCGGAGCAGGCGCGAGAGGCCGGCTGCGAGGCACAGGTGCTGCCGATCGAGCCGGACGACCCGGCCCGGATCGCGGCGGCCGTGCGAGCGGCCGCCCCCCGGTGTGACCTGCTGATCGTGATCGCGGGATCCAGCGCCGGGCGGGACGATTACACGGCGCGGGTGGTGGCGGCCGAGGGCACGCTGGCCGTGCACGGGGTCGCCGTCCGGCCCGGGCACCCGGTCGTGCTGGGGGTGGTCGGGCGCACGCCGGTGCTCGGCGCGCCCGGCTATCCGGTATCGGCGGCGCTCACGTTCGACATCTTCGCGGTACCGCTGCTGGCCGAGCTGTCCGGCGCGCCGCCGCGCCAGCGGCCGCGGGTGGCGGCCCGGCTGGCCCGCAAGCTCGCATCGCCGCTCGGCATGGACGACTGGGTACGGGTCCGGCTCGGTGCCGTCGGCGGTGCCCTGGTGGCGACGCCGCTGCCGCGCGGTGCCGGGGTACTGACGTCGCTGGTCCGGGCCGACGGGCTGCTGGTCGTGCCGGCCGGGGTGGAAGGGCACCACGCGGGTTCTTCCGTCTCGGTCGAGTTGCTGCGCGGGCCCGACGAGATCGCGGGCACGATCGTGGCGATCGGGTCACACGACCTGGTGCTTGACCTTGCGTCATCCGCGCTACGCGCCGACAACCCGCTGGTGACCCTCGCGTCGTCGAACGTCGGGTCGCTCGGCGGGCTGGTGGCACTGCGCGACGGACTGTGCCACATCGCCGGGTCGCACCTGCTCGACCCGGAGACCGGCGAGTACACCCTGCCGTACGTGGACCGGGTATTCGGCGGCGCCCGCCCGGACGTGGCCGTGGTGCGGCTGGTGGAACGGTCACAGGGACTGATCGTTGCGCCCGGAAACCCGCTGGAGATCGAAGGCCTGGCTGACCTGCGCCGGCCTGGCGTCCGGTACGTGAACCGGCAACGCGGCGCCGGAACCCGGGTACTGCTGGACGTCATGCTCGGGAAACTGGAAATAACGCCCTCTTCGGTCGAGGGATATGCCCGGGAGGAGCCGACGCACCTGGCGGTCGCCGCCGCGATCGCCTCCGGGCGGGCCGATACGGGGATGGGGATCATGGCGGCGGCCCGGGCTTTCGGACTGGATTTCGTGTCGCTCGCCGTTGAACCCTACGACCTGGTCGTCGCGCCAGGCGCGATGGAGTCACCGCAACTCGCTCCGCTGTGGTCGCTGCTTCAGTCAGACCGCTTCAAGGCATCGGTGGAGGAACTCGGCGGCTACTCCACCAAGGACATGGGCCGCCGCCTGCGTTTACGCTGATCCGGCTTCGGTAGTGTGGGCGCCATGGGATCCAGGCGGCGGATTGGATCGTGGCCGGTTTTCCGGCAGCTCACCGGGCCCGATCGCCGCGGGCTCGGCGCCGCGGCCGACAGCGGTAAGTTCCGGCAGGCCCGGACGAGCACCGCGGATGCGGTGGTCAAGTCGGTCTGCCCCTACTGCGCGGTGGGCTGCGGCCAGAACGTTTACGTCTCCGACGGCAAGGTCGTCCAGATCGAGGGCGATCCTGATTCCCCGGTCAGCCGGGGCAGGCTTTGTCCCAAGGGCTCGGCCAGCCTGCAACTCACCACGGGAGGCTCCCGCCAGTACACGGTGAGATACCGCCGACCGTTCGGGACGAAGTGGGAAGACCTGGACCTGGACACCGCCATGGACATGATCGCGGACCGGGTCCTGGCCGCCCGCCGGCGCGGCTGGCAGTGGGAGGTGGACGGCGACCGGACCCGGCGCACCCTCGGCTTCGCCAGCCTCGGCGGCGCCACCCTGGACAACGAAGAGAACTACCTGATCAAGAAGCTGTTCACCGCGCTGGGCGCGATCCAGATCGAGAACCAGGCGCGGATATGACACTCCTCCACCGTCCCCGGTCTGGGGACTAGCTTCGGCCGCGGCGGCGCGACAACGTTCCAGCAGGACCTGGCCAACGCCGACTGCATTGTGATCGAGGGCGCGAACATGGCCGAGTGCCACCCGGTGGGGTTCCAGTGGGTGATGGAGGCCAAGGCGCGCGGCGCCACGGTCATCCACGTCGACCCGCGGTTCACCCGCACCAGCGCGCTGGCCGACCTGCACGTGCCGCTGCGTGCCGGGTCCGACATCGTGTTCCTCGGCGGGATCGTCAACTACGTCCTGGCCAGCGAGAAGTATTTCCGCGACTACGTCCTCAACTACACCAACGCGGCCACGCTGCTGACCGAGGACTTCGCCGACACCGAGGACCTGGACGGGGTGTTCTCCGGCCTGGACCGCGAGCACCGCACCTACGACTTCGAGACCTGGCGCTACCAGGGCGCCGAGGTGTCCGCCGCCGCGGGGGACCGCGACCGGCCCGGCGAGCCCGGAGAGCCGGACGCCAACCACGGGCCTGAGCACCGCCAGGTCCGCCAGGCGGCCCGGGGCGAGGCGCATGGCTCGGGCGGTGCCGCGGCGCACCGCGACCCGGACCGGGACGAGACGCTGCAGGACCCGCGGTGCGTGTTCCAGGTGCTGAAGCGGCACTTCGCCCGGTACACCCCGGACATGGTCGAGCAGGCCTGCGGGGTGCCGCCGGAGGTGTTCGCGCGGGTCTGCCAGCTGGTGACCGACAACTCGGGACCCGAACGGACCACGGCTGTCGTCTACAGCGTCGGCTGGACGCAGCACACGGTGGGCGCGCAGTACATCCGCACCGCGGCCATCCTCCAGCTGCTGCTCGGCAACATCGGCCGGCCCGGCGGCGGCATCCTGGCCCTGCGCGGGCACGCCTCGATCCAGGGCTCCACCGACATCCCGACCCTGTTCGACCTGCTCCCCGGGTACCTGCCCACCCCGCACGTGCACGGGAACGAGGATCTCGCGACCTACGTGGGCGCGGAGAGCACGGACAAGGGCTTCTGGGCCGACATGGGCAGCTACATGGTCAGCCTGCTGAAGGCCTGGTGGGGCGAGGCGGCCACGGCGGACAACGACTTCTGCTACGACTACCTGCCCCGGCTGACCGGCAGCCACAGCACCTACGAGACCGTGGCCGCCCAGATCGCCGGCGAGTGCCCGGGCTATTTCCTGTTCGGCGAGAACCCGGCGGTCGGCTCGGCCAACGGCCGGATGCAGCGGTTCGGCCTGGCCAACCTGGACTGGCTGGTGGTCCGCGACCTGGTCATGATCGAGAGCGCCACCTTCTGGCAGAACGGCCCGGAGATCGAGACCGGGGAGATGCGCACCGAGGACATCGGCACCGAGGTGTTCTTCCTGCCCGCCGCCGCGCACACCGAGAAGAACGGCTCGTTCACCAACACCCAGCGGATGCTGCAGTGGCACCACGAGGCGGTCGAGCCGGCCGGGGACGTGCGCAGCGACCTGTGGTTCGCCTACCACCTCGGCCGCCGGATCCGGGAGAAGCTGGCCGCTTCGGCCGACGAGATGGACCGGCCGGTGCAGGATCTCACCTGGGACTACCCGGTGGAGGGGCCGCTGGCCGAGCCGTCCGCCGAGGCCGTGCTGGCCGAGGTCAACGGCTGGGACGCCAACGGGAAGCCGCTGTCGTCGTACACGCAGCTCAAGGACGACGGATCGACCGCCTGCGGCTGCTGGATCTACTGCGGGGTCCGGGCCGACGGCGTGAACCAGGCGGCCCGCCGCAAGCCGGGATCCGAGCAGAGCTGGGTGGCGCCGGAGTGGGGCTGGGCCTGGCCGGCCAACCGGCGGATCCTGTACAACCGCGCCTCGGCCGACCCCGACGGCAAGCCGTGGAGCGAGCGCAAGGCGCTGGTCTGGTGGGACGCCGACGAAGGCAAATGGACCGGGCACGACGTGGCCGACTTCATCGCCGACCGGGCTCCGTCCTACCGGCCCGACGCGGACGCCACCGGCGTGGCGGCGATCTCCGGCGTCGACCCGTTCATCTTGCAGGCCGACGGGAAGGGCTGGCTGTTCGCCCCGGCCGGCCTGGTGGACGGCCCGCTGCCCGCGCACTATGAGCCGCAGGAGTCCCCGTTCACCAACCCGGTGTACGGCCAGCAGCGCAACCCGGTCCGCGAGATCATCAGGCACCCGCGGAACCCGCTCCAGCCGTCCGGCCGCGAACTCGGCTCCGAGGTGTTTCCCTACGTCGCCACCACCTACCGGCTCACCGAGCACCACACCGCCGGCGGCATGTCGCGCATGCTGCCCTATCTGGCGGAGCTGCAGCCGGAGTTCTTCTGCGAGGTCTCGCCCGAACTGGCGGCCGAGCGGGGCCTGGAGAACGGGGGCTGGGCCACGATTGTCACGGCGCGAGCCGCGGTCGAGGCCCGGGTCCTGGTCACCGAGCGGATCCGGCCGATCGAGGTGCAGGGCCGCCGGCTCCACCAGATCGGGCTGCCGTACCACTGGGGCGCCAATGGCCTGTCCACCGGCGACTCCGCGAACGACCTAGCCCACCTGGCTCTCGACCCGAACGTGCACATCCAGGAGGTGAAGGCGCTGGCCTGCGATATCCGCCCGGGGCGGCGGCCGCGCGGGCCCGCGCTGCGTGAGCTCGTGCGCGGGTACGCGCGGCGGGCGGGCATCACCGACGACACCGGCACGGAGGTGTAATGAACCCTGACGTTAGTGGCGCCGACCCCGCCGCCCGCGCGGGGCACGTCGACCATCCGCCCCGGATGGGCTTCTTCACCGACACGTCGGTCTGCATCGGGTGCAAGGCCTGCGAGGTGGCGTGCAAGGAGTGGAACGCGGTGCCCGAGGACGGCATCAGCCTGTCCGGAATGTCCTACGACAACACCGTCAGCCTGGGCGCCTCGACCTGGCGTCACGTGGCGTTCATCGAGCAGCCGGCCCGGCCGCCGGCCGAGGGCATCCGCTGGCTGATGTCCAGCGACGTGTGCAAGCACTGTACCGAGTCGGCCTGCCTGGACGTCTGCCCGACCGGCGCGCTGTTCCGCACCGAGTTCGGCACCGTGGTGGTCCAGGACGACGTGTGCAACGGCTGCGGCTACTGCGTGCCCGCCTGCCCGTTCGGCGTGATCGCCCGGCGGGAGGAAGACGGGCAGGCGCACAAGTGCACGCTGTGCTACGACCGGCTGGGAGCCGGCCTGGAGCCGGCCTGCGCGAAGGCGTGCCCGACGCAGTCGATCCAGTTCGGCCCGCTGGACGAGCTGCGCGAGCGGGCCCGGCTCCGGGTCGACGACCTGCACGCGGCCGGCGAGGACCAGGCGCGGCTGTACCTGGACGACCCGGCGGACGGGATCGGCGGCGGCGGGGCGTTCTTCCTGCTCCTGGACGAGCCCGAGGTGTACGGCCTGCCGCCGGACCCGGTGGTCACCACCCGGGACCTGCCCAGCATGTGGAGACACGTCGCCATCGCCGCGGCCGGGCTGGCCGGCGCGGCGATCGCACTCGGCCTAGGGCGGCGGCGGTGACCGCCCCGGCCCGGCCCGGGCGTCGGCGCCGTCGCGGGTTGGAGCATCCTGTGGTGCCGGACGCTCAGTTCAGCTCGTACTATGGCCGGCCGGTGATCAAGGAGCCGGTGTGGCAGGCGCCGGACGTGGCGGGGTACCTGTTCTTCGGTGGCCTGGCCGGCGCCTCCTCGGTGCTGGCGGCCAGCGCGCACGTGTCCGGCCACCGCGACGTGGCCCGGGTGGCCAAGCTGACCGCGCTCGGCGCGATCAGCCTGTCCGCGGCCGCCCTCGTCCACGACCTGGGCCGGCCCGCGCGCTTCACCAACATGCTGCGGGTCTTCAAGCCCAGCTCGCCGATGAGCGTCGGCTCCTGGCTGCTGGCCGGGTACGGCCCGGTCGCGGGCGCCGCCGCGGTGTCCGAGGTGACCGGGATCCTGCCCGCCGCCGGCGCCGCCGCCACCCTCGGCGCGGGCCTGCTTGGCCCGGCCATCGCGACCTACACCGCCGCCCTGATCTGCGATACGGCCGTGCCGGCCTGGCACGCGGGCTACCGAGAGATGCCGTACGTCTTCGCCGGCTCGGCGGCCAGCGCGGCCGGCGGCATGGGCCTGCTCGCCACCGCGCTGGACGCCGCCGAACCCGCCCGGCGGCTGGCCGTGCTCGGCGCTGGTGCCGAGCTCGTCGCCAAGCGGCGGCTGATCAAGCGACTGGCTACCCCCGGGCCCGCATCCCTGTCCGAGCCGTATGAGACCGGGAGGGCGGGCGTGATGCTGCGCGTCGCCGAGGGGCTGACCGCCGGCGGCCTGGCCGGGGCGCTGCTCGGGCGGCGCAGCCGGGCCCTGTCCGCGCTGTCCGGCGCGTCGCTGCTGGCGGCGTCGGCGCTGACCAGGTTCGGCATCTTCGAGGCGGGCATGGCTTCGGCCCGGGACCCGAAGTACACGATCGTGCCCCAGCGCCAGCGCCTGCCTCAGGACGGCCGGCCCTGACCCTGGGCGAACGGCCGGCTCTGACCCGGGCGGAATTAACTGGCGGATGCCGCTGTTGACGGGTATGGTGATATTTCACCTGGCGCCTCCGCCGGCTCCCTCTCTTCGAGCTGACGTCGAGATTCTTTCTCCTCCTTTCCAAGGATTTTCCGAGCAGCGCTCCGAGTTGTCTTCCAACTGACTCACGTGCCGGTTTGAGCACGTCAACGGCCTTTCGTGGCCGCTATCCCCGTAGCGGAGCGCCAGCGCTTTCTCTCCGCATGCGCGAATTCAGTGCGCATCCGCATTCCCAAGGAAATTCACCCATGACAGCAACAATCCATGAATCGCCGGCTCAGGTTAAGCAGGCTCCGGCCGCCATCGCGGTGTCCGGCCTCGTCGACCTGGCCGACGGCCACGCCTTCGTCCGCATCTCCGGCTACCGTCGCGGTCCGGACGACATCTACGTCTCCGCCGCGCAGATCCGCCAGTACGGGCTCAGGAAGGGCGACCTGATCGAGGGCACGGCCCGCCCGCAGCCCAACGGCACGGCGCGCGGCAAGTTCCGACCCCTGCTCGCGGTAGCCACGGTCAACGGCAAGCCGCCCGGCCTGCCCCGCCCGCACTTCGACGACCTCACCCCGCTGTATCCCGACGAGCGGCTGCGGCTGGAAGACGGGAACCCCTCGGCGACGGCCCGGATCATCGACCTGCTCGCCCCGATCGGCAAGGGCCAGCGCGGGCTCATCGTGGCCCCGCCGAAAGCAGGTAAGACGATGGTGCTGCAGGCCATCGCCACCGCCATCGCGAACAGCCACCCCGAGGTCACGCTGATGCTTGTCCTCGTCGGCGAGCGGCCGGAAGAGGTCACCGACCTGCGCCGTTCGGTCCGGGGCGACGTCATCTTCTCCACCTTCGACCAGGCGCCCGAGGACCACATCCGGGTCGCTGAGCTCGCCATCGAACGGGCCAAGCGCCTCGTGGAAACCGGCGCCGACGTGGTGGTCCTGCTCGACTCCATCACCCGGCTCGGCCGGGCCTACAACCTGGCCGCGCCGGCCAGCAGCCGGACCCTGGCGGGCGGGGTCGCGGCCTCCGCCCTGCAGCCGCCGCGCCAGTTCCTCGGCGCCGCCCGCAACATCGAAGACGGCGGCTCGCTCACCATCGTGTCCACCGCGCTGGTGGATAACGGCTCGCGCATGGACGACGTGCTGTTCGAAGAGTTCAAGGGCACCGGGAACATGGAGCTGCGACTCCGCCGTGACCTGGCCGAGCGGCGCATCTTTCCCGCCATCGACGCGATGCCCTCCGGCACCCGCCGCGACGAGCTGATCATGGCTCCGGACGAGTACCGGGCCGTTGGCACGCTGCGCCGCGCGCTCGGCGGCCTCGACTCCCAGCAGGCCATGCAGCTCCTGCTGGACAAGACCAGGGACACCGCCTCCAACCCGGAATTCCTCCGCCAGATCCAGCAGTCCCGCTGAGACCACCCAGCCGGTACATTCAGCCCAGCCTGCGCGCGACGTGCAGCACCGCGCCCCACCCCCGCCGCACCGCATGGTCGCGGCGCAGCGCCAGCCGCCGCCTGATCTCGCCGTATAGCCGGCGCCGTTTCCATTCCGCCATGTCCAGGTGCCCGGAGAACGTCTCGAGGAGCTCGATGTACTCCTCGGCCGGATAGACCCGTTCCCAGCCGTACTGGCGGACCGCGGTGACCTCGAAGAGCCCGCTGGCCTCGATCCCGGCCCGGTCGTCGGGCAGCTCGCCCGGCCGCGTCCGCGGCGTGCCGGGCGGTATCCCCTCGCCGATCTCGTCGTAGATGTCCTGGATTTCCTCGAAGAACGGATCGCCGCCGTCGGGAAAGGTGTGCTCGGCCGCCCAGAACGCGAGGTGACCGCCGGGCCGCAGCGCCTGCCAGGCCCGCTGGTAGCGGACGGCGGGATCGATCCAGTGCCAGGCGGTGGCCGCGTACACCAGGCCGAACGGATGCGGCGCCTGCCACTGTTCGAACGCGGCCTGCACCACCTCGACCTCGAGCCCGGTCAGGTTCTGCCGGGCCACCGCGGCCAGCTCCGTGCCGAGCTCGACGCAGGTGATCCGGTAGCCGCGCCGTGCCAGCGGGCGGGTCGCCTTGCCAGTCGCACACCCCACCTCGAGCAGGTGGTCGCCCGGTTTCAGGCCGGCCAGCGCGACGAGATCGTCGAACAGCGCCTCCGGATACTCCGGCCGGACCCGGTCGTACCGCGCGGCGGCCGCGTCGAACGTCTGCCGCAGTCGCTCGCGATCCTCATCCGCATGCACCCGGCAATTCTGCCACCGACGCCGGGTCCACCCGGGCCGCCATAATCGGTAACGTCGTTCTGCTATGAGAACCTGGCGGGCCGGAGTCGTCCGGCGTATGGCGCACCCCGGGCGGGGCTTCACCCAGGGGCTGATCGCGGACGGCGATACCGTGTGGGAGTCCACCGGGCTCTACGGGCAGTCGACGCTATGCCGCTACCCGCTCGGGTCCGAGCGGGCCGAGCAGCGCGCGGCCCTGCCGGCCGAACTGTTCGGTGAGGGCATCTGCCGGTCCGGCGACATCATCTGGCAGCTGACCTGGCGAGAGCGGGTCGCGCTGCGCTGGGACGCCGGGACCCTCGAGCTGACTGGCCGGGTGCCGTACAACCGGCAGGGCTGGGGCATCTGCGCTGCCGACGGCTACCTCGTGACCAGCGACGGAACCAGCGAGCTCGTCCGGCGCGACCTGGACCTGGCCCCGCAGGCGGTGATCCACGTCCGCTCCGCGGGCCGCCGGGTGCTCGGCCTGAACGACCTGGCCTGGTCGGCCGGGACGATCTGGGCGAACGTGGCCGGCACCCACTACCTGGCCGGGATCGACCCGGACAGCGGCGAGGTCACCGACGTCGTGGACGCCAGGGCCGCCGCCGAACGGCACCCGGGCGACCCGCAGGCCATCATGAACGGGATCGCCGCCCTGCCTGAATCGGGGGGGCCGGGATCCGGGGAGCCCGGTCCCGGGGAGTTCCTGCTCACCGGCAAGGGCTGGCGCTGGATCAGGCAGGTGCGGCTGAAACCGGCCCGGGAAGGCAGCGCCCGGCGGCACCTCCTAGCGGGCCTGAGCCACTGACCGGCCCGTCCGCCGCAGGGCGGGCCGCAGCGGCTTGTCCGTGTAGCCGCCGTCGGTCAGCCCGGCCCGGCGCTCGAACACGTTACGGCAGCCGGTGTCGCCGGTCAGCAGCCACGACACCGCCGCCGCCGCCAGGTACAGCGGCACCATCACCAGCCCGCCGCAGCAGGCGTACTGGGTGGCGTGCCGCGCCTCGTGCCGGAAGAGCGCCGAGGCAGGGTCGAGCCCGTCAAGCCGGGTGACGATGACGTTGCCCAGGCAGAACGCGGGCGCGGGCGGCACCGGGAGCCGGTACCCGGTGCCGACGAACAGCCGGTCGGCGCTCCGGGCCACCCGGGCGCCGCCGAGGGCGGCCACGCCCAGCCCGGCCAGCGTCGACCCGTTGGCCAGGTTGATCCACGCCCGCAGGCCGGCCTGCATCGCCGCGGCTCAGGACCCCTCGGCGGGGTTGTGCCCGTTCAGCCCGGGCGGCGGGTCGTCGGCCACGACCACTTCCGCCCACGACGGGACCGACGCCGGTGCCGGGACCGACACTGGCAGCTTCAGCTGCTCCTGGCTGTGGTCCTGGTGCGCCCGGGCCGCCGACAGGTGGTAGTCGTTGAGGCTGTCCAGGAAGCTCTGGTCACCGTAGGGCGTGCCGTCTACCAGCGGACCCACGGTGTGCTCCATGACCGCGACGATATCCTCGCCGCTCAGCGTCTTGTGCGTCTCCAGGGCGTGCGCCAGGGCCAGGACCTGGCTCCGGTCCTCCCTGAGGATCTGCTCGACCCGGGCCAGCAGCGTATTCAGGTTGTCCTCGATCCGGTCCGCCAGCGCGTGCCTGGCCTGGGCCTCGGGATCCTGGCCCTTCTTCAGCGTGCCGCCCCGGCCGCCGCCCGGCGAGCCGACCTCGAGCCGCTTGGCCGTGGAGTACGAGGACACCGTGGTGCCCATGCCCCAGAAGCCCTCCATGAACGAGGCCACCGCGGTCGCGGACTCCAGGTCCCCGGACACGCCGGAGGAGCTGTCCTGATCGAAGAACATCCGCTCGCCCGCCAGCGACGCCAGCGAGACCAGGATGTCGGTCTCGTATTCGCTGCGCCACCGGGTGAACTGGTCCTCGGGCGGGATGCTCGCCACCATGCCGAGGTAGTCGCTGCCCTTCTCGATCGTGGCGATGTCGATCTCCATGTGCTGCCTGGTCCGGAACGCGACCAGCGCGTGGCAGGCCTCGTGCACGGCGACGGCGTGCCGCTCGCGCTCGATGTACTCCACGTCCTCCGGCGGGCCGAGCTCCTTGAGCTGCTTGGCCTTGATCACGTCCGGCCAGGTGATGACGTCCCGGCCGTTCCTGATCGCGGTGATCAGGGACTCGTTGACCAGGTCCTTGATGGTGGCACCCGTGGCGTAAGGGGTGATCGTGGCGAGCTTGTCGATCTGCTCGGGGGTCAGCTCGTGCTGCACCTTGTCCAGGTAGCCCTCGTAGGTGCGGATCCGGCCGGCCTTGGACGGGTAGCCCACCTTGTAGATGCGGTCGATGCGGCCCGGGCGCAGCAGCGCCTCGTCCAGCGCCGACGGCATGTTGGTGGCCATCATGACCAGGATCCGGTACTTGGGCGGCGGCTTGGGCCGCATGCCGAAGACCCGCCGGACGTAGCGGTTGACGAAGCCGCGCGGCTTCTTCAGCCCGGACAGCTCGGTGAGCAGGGCCTGCAGCGTGCCCATGCCGCCGCCGCCGCCCCCGTTCATCATCCCGCCGATCATCTGCCGGTTCCGCCGGCTGCCCGTGTCCTCGGGGATCTGCGATTCCATCGCCTGCCGGGTCAGCATCAGGCGGGTGTCTTTCGACAGGTAGGAAAACCCGTGACAGCCGGCGGGCGCGAACGGCGCGGGGGTGGCGATGCCGCCGCCGCCGCCGACCCCGCCCTGCGTGAGCTGGCCACGGTTGCCCAGCGAGTCGGCCTCGTCGAAGAAGACGATCACGCCGCCGTACCGCAGGGCGAGCCGCCGCAGCTTACGGAAGAGCGACTTCACCTTGAGGATGCCGACGCCCATGAACATGTTGATAAAGGCGCCGGGGTCGACGAACACGTACGGGCGGCCGGTCTCGCCCGCCACCGCCTCGGCCATCAGCGTCTTGCCGGTTCCCGGCGGCCCCCACAGCAGCAGGCCGCCCGGCACGTAGCCGCCGCGCTCCTCCACCAACTCGGGGTTCTCCAGGAAGATGATGTTCTCCTTGACCCGCTGGAGCACGTGGTCCTGGCCCCAGACGTCGGAAAACCTGGTCTTGATGTCGTCGGGGTAGTAGACATCCACCCCGCCGCGAGACATGAACCAGAAGATGGCGGCGAACTGGCCCACGACGATCAAGAGCAGCAATACGATCTGCAGCACGAACGGCAGCACGTGCCAGATGAGCTGGGGTCCGCGGAGCAGGGCCAGGATCGGCGAGGTGTGGATGATCTTGCCGGTCACCACGGCGATGATCACTATCCAGAGGATCCAGGTCAGAATCCGCCAGATGCGGAACCTGGTCCAGTCGGAGATGCGCCGGTGAGTGGTCCGCTCGAAGCCGCCGAAGATGGTCTCGGTCCAGAACCTGTGGTAGCCCGCCGAGTGCTCGCTGATGAGGAAGTGAATCTGCCGGAGCAGTTCCAGGCCGATGAGGACGAACACCCACCAGCCCGTACGCACCTGGATGCGCATCGCGTCGGAGAACCCGATCAGCGGGTTGTTGGCCATGGCCGACCAGACCAGGATGAACCAGACCAGGCCGAGCAGGAGCAGGAACTTGATCCTGTCCCAGATGGGCATGGGCTTGCGGGTCTGCCGGTCCTCGTGCCTGGGCCGCCCGCTCGGTGGCGGCGGGGGCGGGGGCGGCGGGACCCCCGGAGGTCCTGAGGCGATGATGTCCGGGGGTTGGGCCATGTCCATCACAAGCTCCTGATGGTGAACGACGACATCACGTCGTTGATCTCGGTCTGATCGTTGCTGTAGCACTTGGTGGTGCAGTGCAGCACGAGGAGGTAGACGACGGTCTGATCGGCGTTGGTCAGGGCGACCTCATCGAACGTGTCGGTGACGTTGCCGGTGAAGGTGTACTGGAACGTTTCCCGGACCCCGTGCACGCCCTGGTCGAGCGAGAGCATCTGGTCGCGGATCTGCTTGAAGCCAGTCAGCGGAAACCCCTGGGCCGCCGCGTTCTGCCGCGCGTTGGCGGTCACCGGGAGAAAAAAGTCGCGCAGCGTGTCGTACGACAGCTCGTTGCTCGCGGCCGAGTTGAGCTGGCCGACCTCGGCGAACACGAACGGGTGCGCGGTCGCGAAGGAGAGGAAGTCGCCGGCCTTCGGCTGGTGGCCGGCCTCGTACGCCACCGTCCATCCGCCGCCGGCGCCGCCGGTCGCGCTCTTCAGCTCGGAGGAGAGCGAGGAGTCGCTGATCTTGTGCCAGGCGTAAGGAACCTTGAAGTACGTATTGGTGCTGGAGTTGGCCACATAGGTATATTGCGGCGCTGCGCATCCGGAGAGGGCCACCCCGAGGAGGACCGCGCAACCCCCGACGAGGCCCTGAACGACGCGGTGGGCCTTGCTCGCCAAGAGGTGCGACCTCCACGTAGGGACTACGTAGTGTCAAGTATGACGCCTTCGTCCGCAATGGTACAGGTGTGTCCGGGTGCCGGTCACACCCGGTGCTGGCCGCTCGCGGTGCGCGCCTTGACCTTCTCTTTCCGTACCCAAGTTAACCGCGCTCACCCGTGCCGAAGCCAACTCGGCCGACCGGAAATGACCCGCCGGCGGCGTGGTGGCTATCTGTGCGGCGGAGGGCCGGCTAGCGTGCGCGGTCATCGCCACCAGCGGCTTCATGGCGGCCGGTCGCCGCGTTCATTACCGGCAAGCCGTTGTCAAAGCCGATGTTGAGGAAATCCAGGAAAATTCTGAGGAAGGATACAACGATGACCGCGCCAGAAATTCAGCAGGAGATCGAACGCACCCAGGATCATCTCGGCGAGACCGTGGACGAACTCGCCGCCCGGGCCGACGTGAAGGCGAGGGCCCGGGCCAGGGCCGCCATCATCAAGGACAAGGCCGCCGGGATGTCCGGGCAGCTGCGCCAGAGTCAGCTGGCCCAGGGTGATGCGGTGCGGCGCCGCTGGCCGCTGGTCGCGGCGGCTGCGGGCGCCGTGCTCATCGGCTCGATCCTGGTCCGGCGGCGGCGCAGGCGCTGACCGCGCGGCCCAAGGGCGCCGGGCGGACGGCTGGGCGCGCCGGGCGGTCCGGGCACGGCCGCGGGGGCGCCCGGCGCGCGTGGTCTGGCTGGCCGTGTTCTGCCCGTGCCGCACACTAGACGGGTGATCATGAACTCTGCTGAGCCGCCCGACCCGCGCGACCCGCTCGGCCTGGCTGCGGACGCCCCGCTGCTGGCCGCCTGGCTGACCTGGATGCGGCAGGCCGAATCGGGCCAGCTGCTGCCGATGAGCACGCCAGGTCACAAGCAGCGCTACGACCTGGTGGGCACCGTGGTGGCGGGCGACGTCCCGCTGTACGGCGGACTGGACGCCATCAAGCACGCCGACCGGCTGCGGGCCGACGCCGAGGCCCGCGCGGCCGCGTTGTGGGGCGCGGACTGGTGCCGGTTCTCGGTGGCCGGGTCGACCCACGGTAACCAGGCGTTCTGCCTCGCCATGGGCCAGCCGGGCCAGGAGGTGATCATCACCAGGACGCTGCACAGGTCGTTGCTGCTCGGCCTGGTGATGGCGGGCCTGCGGCCGGTCTGGGTCCGGCCGGAGATCGACCAGGGCACCGGCCTGCCCGGCGCGGTGGCGGTAGAGACGGTGAAGGACGCGCTGGCCGCGCACCCGGGCGCCTGCGGTGTGATCCTGGGCGACCCGTCCTACATCGGCACCACCGGCGACCTGGCCGGCCACGCCCGTGCCGCCCACGAAGCCGGGGTGCCGCTGATCGTCGACCAGGCCTGGGCCGCGTACCTCGGCTTCCACCCGGATCTGCCGGCGCACGCCATCGCGGCGGGCGCCGACGGCATGGTGACCAGCGCGCACAAGACGCTGCCCGCCTACACCCAGGGCGCGGTGGTGCTGGCCAGGACCGAGCGGCTGGACCGGGCCCGGCTGGAGCGCGCGTTCGACGCCACCCACACCACCAGCCCGGCCGGGTCCATCCTGGCCAGCATCGACGCCGCCCGGGCGCTGCTGGCCCGGGACGGGGAGCGGTTGTCCGGCCGCCTGCTGCGTGGCCTGGCTGCGGCCCGCAAGCGGCTGCGCGAGGTGCCCGGCCTCGACGTACTCGACGGGCCCGGCGTGGACCCGGCCAAGCTGGTGGTGCTGCTGGCCGGGACCGGGGCGCACGGCGGCCTGGTCGAGGCCGACCTGATCGGCGCGGGCATGCCGGTGGAGATGGGCGATCGCGACACCGTGGTTCCCATCGTGACCATGGCTGACGACGAGGACCAGATCGCGACGTTCACCGAGGAGTTGATCGCCGCGGTGGAGCGGCACCGCGGCCAGCCGCGCCGCCCGGTCGCGACCGCTGCGTGGACGGTACGGCCACAGCCGGTGCTGGCGCCGCGGGAGGCCTTCTTCGCGCTGAACGAGACCGTCCCGGCCAGCTCCGCGGTCGGCCGGATCAGCGCCGAGCTCGTCGCCCCCTACCCGCCCGGCGTGCCGGTGCTGGCGCCGGGCGAGCTGATCACCGCCGAGGCGCTAGCCGCGCTGCGCGAGGTGGCCGGCTACGGGGGCCGGATCGCCTACGCCGAGGACCCCAGCCTCGCTACCTTCCAGGTCGTCGCCTGACTCCACCTCGGCCGCGGCGACGACCGCTTCCTGCTCCTCGTGCACGTACCTGCGGCCGCGCAGCAGCGACGCCACGGCCGCGACCAGGCACGCCGCGATGGCGAAGTCGAACGCGATGTCCAGGCCGTGCTGGAACGGCGCCGAGATCAGCGACGGGAAGAAGGTGTGCCCGGTGAGGTAGGCGGCGTGCCCGGCGGGCAGCTTGGCCAGGGCGGGGCCGAGCAGCGTGCCGATCGGGTTGTAGCCCAGCAGCGCGGCGAACATGATGGACACCGGCGGCAGCGCGGCCAGCCGGGCCGCGTCGGCCGACGGCACGCCCTGAGCTATCAGGCCGTGGTTGAGGGTGGCCGGCAGCGACGAGGCGAGGCCCAGGATGATCAGCGTGAAGAAGATGCCGATGGACAGGACCATGGCCGAGTTCTGGAACGTCGCGCTCATGCCCGCGCCGACGCCGCGCCGGTCAGGCGGCAGGCTGTTCATGATGCCGGCCCGGTTGGGCGAGGCGAATAGCCCCATGCCGACGCCGTTCATCAACAGGATCAGCGCGAACTGCCAGTACTCGAAGTTGACCGGCAGCAACTCGAGCAGCACGAAGGACAGCGCGGCCACCACCATGCCGCCGGTGGCGAACGGCCGGGCGCCGAACCGGTCCGACAGCCAGCCCGAGGCCGGGCCGGCGATGAGGAAGCCCACGGTCAGCGGCAGCATCGCGATACCGGCCCACAGCGGGGTCCGCTCGAAGCTGTAACCATGGATAGGCAGGTAGATGCCCTGCAGCCAGATGATCAGGATGAACATCAGCCCGCCCCGGCCCAGGCTGGACAGCAGGCTGGCCAGGTTGCCCGCGGTGAACGGGCGGATCCGGAACAGCGAGAGCCGGAACATCGGCTCGGCGACCCGCGTCTCGATCACGCAGAACCCGGCCAGCACGGCCAGCCCGCCGCCGATAAGGCCGAGCACCACCGGGCTGGTCCAGCCCATCGTGTGCCCGCCGTAGGGCTGGATGCCGTAGGTGATGCCGACCAGCACCGCGATCAGCCCGGTGGCGAAGGTCAGGTTCCCCCACCAGTCGAGCGCCGCGGGGCGCCTGACGCCAAGCTCCCGCAGCTTCAGGTAGGACCAGACGGTGCCGAGGACGCCGAACGGGACCGAGACCAGGAACACGTAACGCCAGCTGATCGGGCCGAGTATCCCGCCGAGCACCAGCCCGATGAACGACCCGGCGATCGCGGCCACCTGGTTGAGGCCGAGCGCCAGCCCGCGCTCGCCGGCCGGGAACGCGTCGGTCAGGATCGCGCTCGAGTTGGCCATCAGCATCGCGCCGCCGACGGCCTGCAGGATCCGCATCGCGATCAGCCACCAGGCGGCGGCCGCGCCGTGCAGCCAGGTCACCGACAGCAGGACGGAGAACAGCGCGAATATCGCGAACCCGAGGTTGAACATCCGCACCCGGCCGAACATGTCGCCCAGCCGCCCGAAGCTGACCACCAGCACTGCGGTGACCACCAGGTAGCCCATCAGCAGCCAGAGCAGCAGCGTGGTGTTCCCCGGCTGCAGCGGGTCCACGCCGATGCCGCGGAAGATATCCGGCAGGGCGATCAGCATGATGGAGGAGTTGACCGTGGCCATCAGCATGCCCAGCGTGGTGTTGGACAGCGCGATCCACTTGTACCGGGATCCTGCCCCGGCAGGCGATTGAGTAACTGCGGACGGCACGGATGCTCCTCCGGAGAAGATAGGCCTGGCGTGGCGCGATCCGCCGCAGGAAACCATCAGCCGCCCGCGATCCAGCACCGCGCCGAATTAGTTGCTACATGACAACTAAATTATCTCCCGATGTGTTCCCGCCCCGCGCCCGCCCCGCCAACCGGCCCTGAGCAATGGCCCGCCCCGCCCGGCGTCGCGAGCGCGCACTACAAGCCAGTCCCATCGGCACCACCAGCACCGCATTTCCGGGTTAACTAGCGGCTTGCGGCCGGGCGGCACGTCCCTGAAAACCGGACTCAGGTCACGTCGGCACCATCAACCTCACGGCTCGTATGCGCTGGACCAGCTGGAACGCCATGAAACCCCGGATCCAGTGCGTTCCGACGCAGTGGATTCCCGGTTTCATGGCGTCCAACAGCAGGCCGATGCAGTATGGCTTCAGCACAGGTGGTGCTACTGGGGCGAAAGCGGCTCCTGTGTCTCCGCGTGCCGCTCCACGTCTCCGGCACGCCAGGCAGCGTCAAGCTCCAACGGCGGCACTAGGGGCAGGCGCGGGCCAGTCCCAACGTCAGCTGGCCGGCGCCATGCTCAGGCCTACTTCGCTCAGGCCGACTTCGCGACGTACTGGTTTCCGCGCGGCTGGTGGGGCCGGTGTGCGCTCTGGGACCGGCGGGCTGGGTTGGCGGTGCCCTGAGCGGCGCCCCGGGCAGTGCCGCGGCCAGCGTCCTCCCGGCCGCCGGCCGCGATGCGCGCCGCGCGGCGGCCACTGCCCGTGCGGGCGCCGCCACCTGCACGACTGCTACTGCCCGCGCGTTCGCCGGTCGTGCTGCCGGCCCTGCGCGGGCCGTTGCCCCTGCGGCGGGAATGCCCCCGCGCGGCGGCCGTGCCCTCCGATGCGGGCCTCTCCCGTGCGGGCCTCACCGGTGCGGGCGGAACGGGGGTGCCCGACGCGGCGATCTGCCGGACCACGTGGTGCCCGGCCTCGACCTCGTCGCTGGCCGCGGTGACGCCCGCCGCGTCGTGCAGCCGCCGGAGCTCGCGAAGCTGGCCGCGTTCGACCAGCGCGATGACCATGCCGGAGGCGCCGGCTCGCGCGGTCCGGCCCGAACGGTGCAGATAGTCCTTGTGGTCGTTCGGCGGGTCGAACTGCACAACCAGGTCGACGTCGTCCACGTGGATGCCGCGGGCCGCGACGTCGGTGGCGACCAGAACGCGGGGATACCCGGCGGCGAACGCGTCCAGCGCCCGCTGCCGCTGATTCTGATTGCGGTCGCCGTGAATGGCCGCGGCCTCGACCCCGGCCCGGGTCAGCTGCTTGACGAGCCGGTCCGCGCCGTGCTTAGTGCGGACGAAGAAGAGTGTCCGCCCAGGCCGGCTGGCGATTTCCGCCGCCACCGCCACCTTGTCCTGTGCCGACAGGACCAGGACCCGGTGCTCGGCGGGCCCGGAATCGGTCGAGGACGTCACCGCGTGCAGCGCGGCGTCGGTGGTGTAGCGGGTCACCAGCTGGCCGACGTTGCGGTCAAGGGTGGCGGAGAAGAGCATCCGCTGGCCGCCGGCCGGCGTCTGGTCGATGATCTGCGTGACCGCGGGCAGGAAACCCAGGTCGGCCATGTGATCGGCCTCGTCGAGCACGGAGACCTGGATGCCGGAAAGCGTGCAGGCGCGCCGCTCGAGCAGGTCGATGAGCCGGCCCGGCGTCGCCACCACGATGTCGGCGTGACGCACCCGGGCGATCTGCGCGCTGATGGACACGCCCCCGTAGACCGTGGCGATGCTCACCCCGACGGCCCGGCCCAGCGGCACGAGGACGTCGGCGACTTGCTGCGCGAGTTCCCTGGTCGGGACCAGGACCAGCCCGCGAGGTGTCTTCTCCCGGCGCGGGCCCGGCGCGGCCGCCAGCCGGGTCAACAGCGGAAGGCCAAAGGCCAGCGTCTTACCCGACCCGGTCTGGGCGCGGCCCAGCACGTCGCGGCCGGCCAGCGCGTCGGGCAGCGCCCGGGCCTGGATCGCGAACGGCTCGTGGATGTCACCCGCCGCTAGCGCCCGGACGAGCCGGGGGTCCAGGCCGAGCTCGGCGAAGGTGGCGGCGGCCGGCGGCGAAGCCGCGGCGGCGGCGTCTAGGGCACGATCAAGCTCGGCGTGCGGGGCGGCCTGCGGCGGCCGGGGGGTCCGAGGCGTCCGAGGGTCCCGGGCGGGGCTGCGGCGACCGGAAGACGCGCGCGGACGCCTGGACGTATGCGGCATGCGGGAAACTCCATCACTGTTCGGGGGCCGCATGCTCGACAGACGTCAACAACCACGGCGACCGGCGGGCGGCTCGCCCGCGGAGCGGCGGCGAAGATTGCCGCCTTAGAGCCAAGGCTATCAGCCGGGCTGGTATTCCCCGGTCTCGTTGCGGATGGCCTCGAGCTCGGCGGTCAGGTGCGGGCCGGTGACGCCGTAGTCCGCCACGCAGCTGGACGCGGCGCGGACCGCGTACCGCAGCGCCAGGCGCTCCGGCAGCCCGTCGGCCCGCAGCGCGAGGAAGACGCCGGCCAGCACCTCGCCGCCGCCGGTCGGGTCCACCAGCTGGGCGACGGGGGCCTCCACCTCTTGCGGATGACCGTCCACGATGAGCCGCGCGCCGAAGGGTCCGCGCTTGACGATGAGCGGTGCCTTGGGCACCGGAAGCTGAGCGTCCCCGTACAGGCCGTCGTACTCGGCCTGGTTCATGAAGATCAGGTCCACGCTGTCGCACACCTCGCGCGAGGTGGTCGGATAGGTGGCCACGTAGTGCTCGAACATGTCGGCCGAGATGTGCGCCCGGCAGCCGCGCTCGTGCAGGTACTCCAGCCAGGTCAGCTGCTGGTCCGGCGGCGCGGTGCCGAGGTGGATGTAGTCCGCGTCCAGGTAGTGCGCGGGGAAGGTCTCGGTCTGGACGGCGGCCGCGACGCCGAGTTCGGCGCTGAACGAGCGGGTGCCGTCGTCGAACTCGCGGATCCGGAGCTTGGCGGACGGGCCGGGTAGTTCGGTGACGCCGTCCAGGTCGACCCGCCGGCTCCGCAGCGGGGCGAGGTCGAAGTCCGTCCCGACCGCGGCCACCAGGCCGGCCCGGTCGCCGATGAGCGTCCCGGCGCTGGCGGCCACGGCGTAACCCGAGCCGCCCGCAGACGTCCAGCTGTCGGCGCCGACGTGCACGATTGACGTGCCCACGTGGCCGACGACGACCAGCTCCGGACCCCGCTCCTTGGGCCCGCCGTTACCTTCCGCACCCCGCATTTCGCACTCCCATGCAGGCCACCAGCGGACGCGCCATCTGATTACCGGCTGTGCCGGTGGCTTCCTACCATAGTGCGCAGTTTGCCCGCTGACCAGCATCGCCGGGACTCTGTGTCAGCCGTTTAGAACAATCAGTATCAGCCGGGTCACACCGGCCTCGGCGGCCTACAGGCGGAAGCCGTCGTCGGCCTTAACGATGCGGCTCGCCTAATGACGGCGGGTGGCGCCCTGTTGGTGCTGGGCCCGCGGGAACGAGTGCTGGTTCGCGGCCGGCGCGGGCTCGGCCGTGCCCCGGCTGGTGTACTCGTCCGGGGTCTTCAGGCTGCTGAGCTCGAAGTCGAAGCGGGCGTCGAGGGCGGTGGCCAGCGCGGCCAGCGTGCGAAGCGTCAGGTTCTCGCCGCCGCCGAGGATCTGGCTGATCCGCCCGGGCGAGACGCCCATCCGGGACGCGAGCTCAGCCCGGGACAGGCCACACTCGCGCATATGGAAGGTGATCTCGTTGGTCAGCTGCGTGACCTATCCGTTCCGGCCGTCGGTGCACCGCTCGCCGCAGGCCAGTACGCAGCGGTGAAAACCCAGTACGTCGAGGGGAAATAGGACAGGCCCGCGCGCGGTTGCATACATGGCGCCCCACGCGCCGCGCGCCCGCATCCAACGGGCCGCGCCCCCAATGAAGGAGTTAACGTGGCGGACACTTACCGCAAGGACCCCGAGGCGATCGCCAAGCTCACCCCCGAGCAGTACAAGGTCACCCAGGAGGCCGCGACCGAAGCCCCGTTCAGCGGCGAACTCTGCGACAACAAGGACCCGGGTATCTACGTCGACATCGTGTCCGGCGAGCCCCTGTTCGCTTCGATCAACAAGTACGACAGCGGCTCCGGCTGGCCGAGCTTCACGGTGCCGATCGACAAGGCCAACGTCGTCGAGCACTCCGACCGGAGCTGGGGTATGACCCGGACCGAGGTCCGGTCGGCCCACGGCGACAGCCACCTCGGCCATGTATTCCCCGACGGCCCGCCCGCCGAGGGCGGCCTGCGCTACTGCATCAACTCCGCGGCGCTGCGCTTCGTCCCGCTCGATGACCTCGAGAAGGAAGGCTACGGCGACTACCGCAAGCTCTTCGAGGACGGAGCCCAGTCATGAGCACGGAGAAGGCAATCCTGGCCGGCGGCTGCTTCTGGGGCGTGCAGGAACTCGTCCGCAAGCTCCCCGGCGTTATCTCGACCCGGACCGGTTACACCGGCGGCGACGTGCCCAACGCCACCTACCGGAACCACCGCGGCCACGCCGAGGCCCTGGAGATCATCTTCGACCCGGAGAAGATCTCCTACCGGGACCTGCTGGAGTTCTTCTTCCAGATCCACGACCCGTCGACGAAGAACCGGCAGGGCAACGACATCGGCGATAGCTACCGGTCGGCCATCTTCTACCTCAGCGACGAGCAGAAGAAGGTCGCCGAGGACACCATCGCCGACGTCGACGCGTCCGGCCTGTGGCCGGGCAAGGTCGTTACCGAGGTGACCCCGGCCGGCCCGTTCTGGGAGGCCGAGCCCGAGCACCAGGACTACCTGCAGCACTACCCGAACGGGTACACCTGCCACTTCGTCCGCCCGGGCTGGAAGCTGCCGCACCGCGCCCAGCAGGCTGAGGTAGGGCAGAAGACCAGCTAAGCGGAGAACCCGACCGATTCGACGGCGCCCTGGTCTTCCAGGGCGCCGTCGACGTATGTCACCGTGTTGGTCGCGACCGCCGGGACGCGCGGGCCGGGCAGCACGATGCCGGCCAGGTTCAGCGGGTCGGCGGCGGACAGCGTGACGGTCTCCCCGGTCCGCGGCCGCTTCCTGACCTCTCGCAGCAGGCCCACCGCGTCGGGGTGCGCGAACTGCTCGCCGCTGAAGCCGTGTACGAACCGGCCACCGCAGATCGTGCCGCGGGCCTCCATCCGGCGTAGCGCCCACAGCACCTCGCGCCACGGCACGGCCAGGTTCTCCCGGGTCAGCAGGTCGCGGAACACCACGCCCCAGCGGGCCGCGAGCTGCTCGGCGACCGCCTCGGCCAGGTCGTCCGGGTCGCAGTCGGCCGGGGGCTCGGGCAGCAGCGACCACCGGCCGGCCGTCCGCGAGCTGAGCTGGCTGCCGCGCCGCAGCCGGCGCCGACCGGGCGCGTTCTGCATCGCGCGCCGGGCGAACAGCGTCCGCACGGCTCGGAAGCCGTCCGCGGTAACCAGGCCGCGGGCCACCCCGTCCCACAGCGCCTCCTCTACCTCGGACGGCAGCCGGCCGGTCAGCGATTCCAGGTCGGGCGGGAACAGCGCGCCGCGCTGCCGGAGCGCGTCCAGGACGTCGCTGGTGCTGCCCGGTCCCGGTTCGGCGGGCCGGTGCTCGCCGCGGGCCGCCCGCAGCAGCCACGGCAGGTCGTCGCGGATGGTCAGGGTGACCGGGGTGGCCCGGGACGGGGCGCCGGCCCGCCGGGGCGGCTCGTCCGCCTCGCCGCGGACCGAGAGCCGGCCCCAGGCGACGCCGCCGTCTAGGCATACCTCGTCCAGCCACTCCCGGCGGTATCCGGTCACCCGGGCCGGGAGCACGGCCTTCTCCCAGGCCCCGGCGGCCAGCTCGAAACCCTGCAGCTGCTCCACCACGGCCAGCACGCCGCGGCTGCCCTCCCGCCGGGTGTCGGCGGTGACGTGCTGCCAGCGCAGCAGGAACCGGATGAAGTCGCGGGCCGTGACCGGCTCGACCTCGCGCCGTTTGCGCTGCCTGGTGTACGCGTGGATGCGGGTCAGCACCCGCCGGGCGCACCACTGCTCGGCTCCGTCCGGGTCGGTGAACCGGCCGCGCAGCGCGAAGCCCTCGTTCTCCAGCCGGATCAGGGCCATGCTCACATCCGCCACGCCCAGCGACGTCGCCCGGGCCAGCTCCTCGGCCGTAACCGGTCCCGACACGTCCAGGTGCCCGCGCAGCATCTCCGCCGCCATGGTTTCGGCATCCATGGGCTTGACCCGCGGCAGGGGCGCCATCGCGAAGGTCCACTCGGCGGGGTACAGGCCGGCGAGAAGCGGCACCCGTTCGGTAGCACACCACAGGCCGGCCGGCAGCCTGGCCGCCCGCCCGGCCGCCGCGAGCTCGGCGAACCACGCGCCCCACTCCGGCTGCGGCCGCATCAGGTACAGCGTCATCAGCAGGTCGTGCAGCTCGTCCGCGTCCCGCGGCTGCGGCCGGACCTGCTCCCTGACCTTCTCGATCGCGTCCGGGTCGAGCCGGGCCAGGTCGCGGGCCTCCACCGGCAGCCCGCGGGAGACCGTCACCTGACGGCTCCGGCGGTTCCCGGCCTCCGTCTCGTCGTCCAGGTAGGTGAACGGCGGTCCGTTCAGGATCTCGTGGGCGAGCACCGACGGCTCGGTGGTGTCCCGGGTGATGACGGCGATCCGGCCCGCCTCGATCCCGGCCACCAGCTCCCGCAGCCCTTCGATGTCCATCGCCTCGTGCAGGCAATCGTCCAGGGTCTGCCGGACCAGCGGGTGATCGGGGATCTCCATCGGGCCGGGCGCCACGTTCTCCTGGCACGCGGCCAGCACCGGGAACACCGCCGCCATCAGGTCGTCGGCCTCCATCCGCTGGATGGCCGGCGGGTTCTTCCGCCCGCCGCGCATCCGCAGGATGGTCAGCGAGGTGTTCAGGTTCCACCGCCAGCGGGCCTGGAACAGCGGTGCGGTCAGCACGGCCTGCCGCACCACCTGTTCCACGGTCTTGGAGGCCAGGAACTTCGGCACCTGCTCGAGCGGGAAGCTGTGCTGCGGCCCGAGCGACAGCAGAATGGCGTTGTCGCTGGCCGCCGCCTGCAGCTCGAAGTCGAAGGTGACGCAGAACCGCTTGCGCAGCGCCAGCCCGAACGCCCGGTTCACCCGCGCGCCGAACGGTGCGTGCCCGACCAGCTGCATGCCGCCGGCCTCGTCGAAGAAGCGTTCCAGGATGATGGCGTCCATGGTGGGCAGCGCGCCGAGCGCGGCCAGCCCGGCCCGCAGGTAGGCCACGATGATCTCGGCCGCGGCCCGGCCGACCCCGCACTCCTCCTCGAGCCACTTTCTGGCCTCGGCGGGCTCGCGGTCCGCGACGGCCTGCCGCAGCGCCGAAACCTCCTCGGACAGCTCCCGGGTCCGCCCGGGCGCCTCGCCCTGCCAGTGCGGCACCGACGGCGGCGCGCCATGCGCGTCGGTCACCCGGACGGTGCCCGGCTCCACCCGGCGGATACGCCAGGAGTGGGTGCCGAGCAGGAACACGTCGCCGGGCCTGCTCTCCACCGCCCACTCCTCGTGGACGGTACCGATCTGGACCTCGTCGGGTTCGGCCACGACCCGGAAGTCGCCGAGCTCGGGGATGGCGCCGCCCGAGGTCAGCGCGGCCAGCCGGGCGCCACGACGGCCCTTGACCGTGCTGTTCACCTGGTCGCGGTGCAGGTAATAGGCGCGTCGGCCGCGACCGGTGCGGATCCCTTCGGCCAGCAGGTCGGTGATGTCCTCGAAGTCCTCGGCGGACAGGTCGCGGAACGGCGCCGCCTGCCGGGCCAGGCCGAGGAGTTCGCCCTCGGCCCAGGCTTCGGCCGCCGACTCGGCCACCATCTGCTGGGCCAGGATGTCCAGCGGCCGTTCCGGGATGACGATGGCGTCCAGCCGCCCCTGGCGCGTGCCGCGCAGCAGCGCGGCGCACTCCACCAGCTCGTCCCGGGTGGTCGGGTACAGCCGCCCGGACGGCGTCCCGGTGCGGGTGTGGTTGGAGCGGCCGACCCGCTGCAGGAAGGTGGCGAAGCTGCGCGGCGAGCCGATCTGGCACACCAGCTCCACCGGCCCCACGTCGATGCCGAGCTCGAGCGAGGCCGTGGCCACCAGGGCGCGCAGGTCCCCGGCCCGCAGCCGGGCCTCGACCCGCTGCCTGCGGCCGCGGGACAGCGACCCGTGGTGCGCGGCCACCTGGGCTCCCACCTCGTCGCCGAGCCGTTCGCCCAGCTGGTGGGCGACCCGCTCGGCCATGCTGCGGGTGTTGACGAACACCAGCGTGGTCCGGTGGCTGGTCACGTGGGCCGCGATCATGTCCAGGATCTGCGCCGTCTGCTCCGTTGTCGGGACCGCGCCGAGCTCGTCATCGGGCAGTTCCAGGGCCAGGTCCAGCCGCCTGCGGTGACCGGAATCCACGATCGCGCAGCGCGGCGTCCCGTCCGCGTTGTCCCGGTCCGGCCCCGCGCCGACCAGCAGCCGGGCGATCGCCTCGATCGGCCGCTGGGTGGCGGACAGGCCCACCCGCTGCACCGGCTGCCCGGCGACGTGCGCCAGCCGCTCCAGGGTGAGGGTCAGGTGCGAGCCGCGCTTGTTCCCGGCCACGGCGTGGATCTCGTCCACGATCACGGTGCGGGCGCTGCGCAGCATGGCCCGGCTCCGTTCGGCGGTCAGCAGCAGGTAGAGCGACTCCGGCGTGGTGATCAGGATGTCCGGCGGGTGCTTGAGCATGGCGGCCCGCTCGGCGGCCGCCGTGTCACCGGTCCGGACCGCGACGCTGATCGCCGGCGCGGTCAGCCCGAGCCGCCCGGCCGCCGCGGCGATCTCCCGCAGCGGCGCCTCCAGGTTCTGCTGGATGTCGGTGGCCAGCGCCTTCAGCGGCGACACGTACACCACCTGCGGCCCGGACCCGGCCGGCGTCGCGCCTTCCTCCGGCAGGGCCCCGGGCTCGTGCCCGCAGTACAGGTCGTGCGTGCAGCACAGATCCTGGGCCCGGTAGAACCGGTCGATGCAGACCAGGAAGGCCGCCAGCGTCTTGCCGGACCCGGTGGGCGCCGCGATCAGCGTGTGGCGGCCCGCGGCGATCTCCTGCCACCCCGCGGCCTGCGGCTCGGTCGGCCCGGCCGGGAAGCGGCCCTCGAACCAGGCACGCACGGCGGGATGGAACGACTCGAGCACCCGCCCACGCTACCTCCGGGCTCCGACATTCCTCTCGGCGTGTTCACCACGCCCTAGCGACTGCGGCGTCGCCAAGGCCAAGGTTCGGCGGCGCCCAGGGCCCCGAACCAGGTCATCGTGCGTCCGTCGATGCGCGTTATTATGACTTACATCATACTTATTAGTGAGCGCAGGCATGAGCAGCATCAGCGACGAACAGGAGCTAGCTCCTCGTACGGCTGGCCGTCTTCGAGGACACGGTCGCGGCGTGGCTCACGAGGACGGCGCGCACCGAGTCGTACGGGGCAGGGCTGCGGAGGGCGCGGGAGGTGATCATGGCGCCTTCCACGCCGGCGATCACGGCATCAGCAAGCACGCGCGCCGCGGCCCGGTCCACGCCGAAAGCGACGAAATGGAACACAAGCCGGTCGGTCATCTCAGAGAATGCGCGGCGGCTGGTTTCGCTCAACTCGGCCGACTCCTGCGCTGCGCCTTCGGTCACCAGCGGCGCAACGCCGCAGCCCCGGCCATAGTTGGCGGCCACCATGCCCTCGCGGCCGAGATCAACGTACCGCTCGATGAGCTGGGCCGCGGAGCTGGCTTCCCCGGCGGCGCGGTCGATGATCTCGACCTGCTCGTGGGCGTGTGCCTCGGCCGCCTCCATCCCCAGCTGCGCCTTGCCGCCCGGGAAGTGGAAATACACCGAGCCGCGCGGTGCGCCGCTGAGCGCGAGCACATCAGAGAAGGCGGTCGCGCCGTAGCCACGCTCCCGGATGAGCTGCCTGGCCGCCTGCACCATCTTCTGCTTGGCATCTGATCGCTGTCCCACGCACCCACCGTCCTTTCCTCATTTATACCATGTATGATGACCTACATAGTAAATGATCCTTCGTGGTCGGCCTTGGGGACTCGGGCCGACTCAACCTGGGACCGCCTCGGAAAGGATTCCCCATGCCCTTCGTCAACATCTCCCTGGCCCGCGGCAAGTCGGGCGAGTACCTCGAAGCCGTCTCGCGGGCCGTACACAACGCGCTGGTCGCGGAGCTCCACATGACGCCGGAGGACGACTTCCAGCTCATCCACCAGCATGAAACGGGCGAACTGGTGTTCAACCGCAACTTCCGGGGCGGCCCTCGGTCCGACGACTGGATCGTGTTCACGATCACCGACGGCCTGGACCGTGGCGAGCGGGCGAAGCGCCGCTTCTACAAGACCCTGGTCCGGCTGCTCCAAGAAGGCCCGGGTGTCCGGCCGGCCGACGTCTTCGTCATGATGACCGTGACGCCTCCCGAGAACTTCTCCTTCGCCGACGGGGTGACCGGCACCGACGTTGCGGCCGCCGAGGCGCTCGATACAGCCGCGAAGGCCCCCAGCAGCCGGGAGACTTACACGAAGGCCGAGATGGCCTACGCCATCACCGAACTGCTCGGGCACCGTGACAGCAGCCGCATCCTGCCGATGCTGCGCCAGGACTTCGTCCTCAAGATCCCTGCCACGCTTCCTTACGGCGGGGAGTTCACCGGCCCCGAGGCTTTCGCTAAGTTCTTCGCTGGAACCCCCGGCGGCGCAGAGGTGTGGGAGTCCTTCGACGTCCACGTCGATCAGGTCATCGAGTCCGATGACTACCTCGTCGCACAGCTCACCAACAGGGCCGTCCTCAAGGCGACCGGCAAGACGGTGGTGTTCCAGAACGTCTGGCTCTTCGAGGTCGCTGGTGGCCGCCTGGTCAGCGCCCAGCTCTACGCGGACACGGCCGCTGTCCGCAGCAGCGCGGGCTGACCGGCTTCAGACGCTCCGCATGGTTCTCGGCTACGAGGACGGCGGCATCGCATGGCTCCGCCTCAGATTAGTTACTCCGGTAACTCAAGATACTCGACGGGGGAGCTCTAGGCCGAGGATCGTGGTGACCGCAGGCAACCAATCACGGGGGCGTGGAGTGTAGTGGGCATGAGACCAGGCGCCG
>Ga0207678_10000816_pt1 | contig 28552 bp, 24 predicted proteins | sample KBSC63metaG_FD_184319 | JGI IMG/M metagenome (GOLD analysis project Ga0207678, IMG submission 184319) | Corn rhizosphere microbial communities from Kellogg Biological Station, Michigan, USA - KBS C6-3 metaG (SPAdes) (version 2) | ecosystem: Host-associated > Plants > Roots > Rhizosphere > Soil ... | reverse complement strand
TCATTTGGTTCCTGATTGGCTCGGTTGCAATCCTCGACACTTCGTAAAATGAAATTGGTCGCATATCTAATTCTTTGTCTCGCGCCGTTGGCAATGGCCAGCGGCGATCAATTTACTCGACCCGGGTCCGGTAAGGTGACCGTCCTCTATTTCTGGGCAGTCTGGTGCGGCCCATGCAGACAGCTTACGCCAGCCTTGGAACAGATGGCGGCAACCGATCACGACATTACGCTGAAAAAGGTCAACGCCGACGAGTCGCAGGCAGAGATGGACCGGCTTCACGTTACAGCCCTTCCGCACGTGATAGTGTATGACCGCAACGGTGGCGTCGTCGGCTCTGTTACCGGCGCAGACGTCAAGAAAGTCAAAAGCTACGTCGGGCAGGCAAAGGGTGCCGAGTAATCGGAAAGCGGCACCTTACTGTAGCGGCGGTCTGGTACCGCCGTTGTCGCGCTTCTTGATTACGTACTTCACGTTCTGAGCGGGTGGACGATTCCCGTAAGTCCTTGTCGCTGGTCCGGCTTTGATCGCGCCAACTTTTTCCATCGCCTTTTGAGAACGAACGTTGTCTTCTCCAACAAAGAACACCACGCTCTCAACAAACTTGAACGCGTGATTCAGCAATAATCGTTTCATTTCCGCGTTGTATCGGCCGCCCCAGCATTTTCGCGCCAGAAACGTCCATCCAATTTCGATCTCCGAGTTCTCCGGATCATAGCCGTAGAACCGCGTAGAACCGATGATGTGTTGGGTCTGGCGATCGATGATGACGAAAGCGCCGCCGGATTCCAGTGCGCCTTGGAAGAAAACTCTGAATACATCTTCCGTGTTACGGTCCGGCTCGGGATGCTGTTCCCAGATGAGCGAATCGGACGCGACCGCAAACAGCTCGTCCCAGTCGTCAGATTTGAGCGGACGCAGCTCAATTAATTCACCTTTTAGAATTGGTTGAAGGTCAAATGCCATCTCCACCACGAATTGGCACGGATGAACACGAATTCAAATCCGGCAATCCTACTCTACTAAGGTCGAACGAGGTTAATCTTAGAGCTCTTAAGTATCGCCGTGCTGAGCGCACGCACATATCACAGCGGCCCAGCAGGCGTTTCATTTTACATGCCGCCGGCGACTGCCACTCGGGCAGCCCCGTGCTTTCGGAAAAAGTTTTCGCACTTCTGCGCTGGCGGCGTCAGCAAGCAGATCTTCTTGAAGGCGTCGCCTGTCGCCGAATAGAAGATTCGACGCCCGCTGATCAACGATGTGTCGCGCGAGCAAGTCGAGCGCCGAGTTCACGTCGCACAAGCCTTCGGCATAGACCAGCCGATCCTCGCGCTCGGCTCCGGAGCTTTCAGGCTGGTGGAATAATTGCCCGAAGTACTGGCATGTTGCCTCGCGATACCTGGGCTGATGCGCTCCACAGATCACGACGTACGCGCCGGCCCAACGCCTATCGCTAATGTCGTTGCGCCATCGTTCAACCAGCACGTGGAGTTGTTCGAGTTCGATGCAGACAGCCATTTGTGCGGTTTCGAGAGCACTCGAGGCAAGGGCGCGAAGATGTTCCTGAAGCCGGTCGAAATCGACGACACCTTCCGCGAGAACTCTGTCGACGAGCGCGCGCGTTCTGGACAACAATTCGTCGGCTGCCTTGGTGGATCGCGGGGAGGAAGCACTGTCCGGCGAGGCGTTGATTGCGGCATGCACTTCGTGAACCTGCTTCCGCTTTTCGTGAAGCTCGCTCGCGGTCAGCTCTGTGAGGCGACCCTTTCCGTTTGCCATCAGCGTGAGTTGAACGCCGAACGCGAGATGCGCGAGCGCCTTGAGCTCGTGATAACGAACTGGTATCACTTGCTCGCATTTTTCATTGCCGTCGCACAGAAGCGTTGCATCGTCGCCGATCAGAACAATCACGGGAACATCGTCGCCGAGCTCCACCAGGACCTGCTCGACGATACGTGTGTAGGTCTCGTGGAAGCCGACGTTAATGGCGGCAAGCAGACCGTCATGCGGAGGGAGTTCACGCGCTTCGGCAAGTTTGCGCTGCGTATACGGATTAGGGCGGTTCATGCATTTGTAGCATCAAACGTAGATCGATTGCCCGCCACCGCTTTCCGCGAAAGCCTTGCTATTCCCGAATGTTTTAAGGCAAACTGGCTCCATTCGGCGGCATATGTTGCGCGGTTTCATAATTTTGTTGATGGGCTGTTTGGCAGGTGCAGGGCTCGCCGAGGACCCTTCTGTCACCAAATTCCGGTCACCTGACGGGCATTTCGGATTGCGCGTCGCAGATCTCAAAGTTGATTTGATCGAAATCGCGTCGGGCAAGGTGATGATCGATTTAGGCACTTTATGGATCAACAAGGATGATAGCAGCGATAAAGAGGAACCGCAGTTGGTATGGTCTGATGATTCAAAGTGGATGGCTTACGGCACGCGTACATCCGCGTCCGGGAGTACGGCGGTTTACTTCTGGGACGGTTCGGATTTCAAGAAGCTTGCTTTGCCCGCAAAACTGCCTGAGCCAAAGATAAAACCTCGCGAGGGAGACAGTGACGTAAAACTAAAGGGTTACGCTGAGGAGCCTTTGAAATGGATACATCCGGGAGAACTGGAGATATCCAACAAACTTATGGGAGTTGGTCGGGAAGTCGGTTTTCGTTACACGGGCTCAATTGTCATTACTGTTGCGTTTGATCCGAGTGGCCGCGCATCCATCAAACGCGCCACTGATACAAAGACCGAAGTATCGGAATAGTGGATCACACTGCGGTTACTTATTCCTTTCTCGTTAGGTGCACAAAATTGTTGAGAGGATTGCTGGGTGGAATTTCGGTACGGAGTCCGAATGGTACTTGGGGTCTGGACGGAGACGCGGGCCAACAGAGCGGAAGCTGTCAGGTTCGCAAACTTCGCGACTGCGGCGGAGCATCACTTTCGTCGCCGCCGTTCTCCTCCCAATGCTGTCGGGCACATCCTGCTCGCGCCACGACAACGACTCCACACCGGCCAAAGCGAAGGGCAGGGGCCGTGTTACGATCGTTTATCAGGACGACGCCATCCTGCCGGAAAACCGGGACGCAATAAAGAAGATCAGGGATTCAGGCGTGTTCGAACGAATGGCAGACCGCCTAACGAAAACAGTCGCACTACCGCATGATCTCCAAGTCATTGTTACCGACAAGACTCCGAAGGGCATCGATGATCCGAGCGAAATAGACGGTACGATCTACTGGCCGGCGGCCTTTTCCAAGGCGACTCGCGACGTGCTCGCTGAATTTCTGCCCGAGGTCATCGCGAGTAGGGGTGCGCCGAGAGCCATCTCGCAAGAGAACTTCACAGCCGACATCCTGAACGTGTGGGCCAGTCAATTCATTCTTGGCCACGAGATGGGTCACGCCATCATCCGCCAGCTGAACCTTCCTTTAACGGGGATGGAAGAGGATTCCGCCGACGGCTTCGCGACTTTCTTCACTGTGAACGACAAGGACACCGGCCCGAACGCTGCGCTCGGGGGCGCTGTGCTATTCGACGCGATGGGCAGCAAAAGGCCAAACCTCACTCTCGAGGATTTCTCTAGCGATCATCCTGTCATTCTTCAGCGGGTGTACAACTTCGTCTGTGCCGTGGTTGGAAGCGACGCCCAGCGGTTGCAGAACCCGCTCGTTACCGACGGGTACATCCCGCAAGGCCGCGCCCTGCTCTGCCGGAAAGAATGGACGCAACTCAACTACGGCTGGTGGACCGTGCTCGAGCCGCACCTCAATGAGGGCTACAAGAAAGAGGCGCAGGCCGCACGGCAACAAGCTCTCATGGACCTTGAAGAAGAGAACAAGGTTCTACCTGACAAAATCAAGGTGATTCGCGGCGGGCAGTGAGACTTACTGTAGCGTGCGCTGTCTGCAAAAATCTGCGCAATCTGCGGATGCAAATGCTTCATTCGTTAGGCTTCTTCTCTGGGATCGTCTGAAACGACGGAATTGATTCGTCGATGGCAACCCACGGCAATTTATCTTCGAGGAAGATCACTTTCTGCGGCGCAAATGGCGTCGGATCGTCGAGCGACGCCACGGTGAAATCGATTGTGTCCGAGTCTTTACTGTCTTCGAAAAACAGATGTGTGCCGCAACACGCCGCAAAGGAACGAATCCGATTCTCGTACGGAATCTTGCGCGGTTCGCCCTTTGTCACGACCAGATCTTTGCGTGGCACCGATCCCCACTGCACATAGGGTGCACCTGCGCTTCGCCGGCAGTCGACGCAGTGACAATCGACCAACGCACTTGGCTTGCTCTTCAACACGTACCGTGTCCCGCCACAAACGCATCCACCAGTGATTTCCATACAATTCATTTACCAGAACAAATGAATCACGAAACCAAGAACTCAGCTGTAGTACGCGCTGTCCCTAAACCATTTCAAGAGTGCTGGATCGCATATGCCCGCCGCATTTCGCTATTCGCGCCAATCGCGGTCGGCATAGGACGTTGAGCGCCGCCATCAACCCCTCGACGCTCAACGCCCCTAAACTCCTGCTTCCCATTTACGGCCGCGGAACTGGTGTTGATCTCGGCCTTGGGGTTACCTGTGGTCTTGCGGTTGGAGTTGGCCTTGGCGTAGCTGTCGGCGTGGAGCTCGGCGTCACTGTTGGCGTGGGAGTAGACGTGGGTGTCCCTGTTGCAGTCGGAGTTGGCGTCGGCGTACCGGATGCAGTTGGAGTTGGCGTCGGCGTGCCGGATGCAGTCGGCGTTGGCGTTGGCGATGGCGGCGTCGTTGTTGGAGTTGGGGTCGGTGACGGCGGCGTCCCTGTTGCAGTTGGGGTAGGGGTTGGAGTGGGCTGCGGCGCGCCCCCCACATTGCGAAGGATCACGATCGCGTTATGCAGTCCGCTCGGAGGCAATCCGATCGCTGCCGCAACATCGATTCGGCCGTCCCCGTCAAAATCGGCGACCGTTCCCAACTGTGGTGTATTCCCGATGCCGTAACGTTGATGTGGTCGCAGGCTGCCATCCGGATTCGTGAGAAAGACGGACACATCGTTTGACGCATAATTCAATACCACGACGTCGGGCGTTCCATCTCCGTCGATGTCAGCAGCATGAAGGTCGTCGCTGATGCGGAGATTTTCCAACACACTCGAGCCTGTCTGGGTTCGCACCGCTTGAAACGTCCCGTTGCCGTTGCCCAGAGCCGTCCCGATCAACTCAGTGCCAAAGGCATCCTGTTGCATGATCATCGCGAGATCGAGCAAACCATCGTGATTAAAGTCTGCCATTTTGAACTTGTACGGCGCTGTAGTACTAATGATAGGCGCTCCGAACGTAAGATTTCCGTTTCCTGGAAATACGCCCATTCCATCTGACAGGACGGTAATGATGTCGATTTTGCTATCGCCAGTTACATCCGCCAAAGCCAGACCGTGAGGCAACCTGCCAGGAAGGACAATATCAGTCATGCGCACGAAGTTCTGGTTTCCATCATTTCGGAAAATAAAGATGTGCGCCTGTTGACTAACGCAGGTTTCTTCTTCGGTCAGCACAATGTCGAGGTCGCCGTCGCCATCGAGGTCGGCAGCGTCAATGGTGCCCTCGCCGCAGGCGAAAACATTTGTTACAACTGTTGGAGCGAATGTTCCGTTGCCGTTGTTCAATGCCGTCCCGAAATGATATGAAGGATAATTACCGTCAGGCGCGAAGATCATGTCGACAAAACCGTCGCCATTAATGTCTCTCAGTTTCATGTCGGCGAAATTTCGCACCGGTGTGTAATTAATCGCCGGCGCGAACGTGCCGTTACCGTTGTTCTTCAGAATTTTTAAGAGGGGATCGTTTGAAGCGACGTCGAGCTCGCCGTTCACTACGATGTCGATGTCGCCATCGTTATCTATGTCCGCGCTTTGAACGGCATCGCTTTCTGATGCGACTTCGTATCGCGTCAGCAATCGGAACGCACCGTTGCCAGGATTTTCATGAACGGTGACCGCCGCTGAGGAATTCGCCACCGTAAGGACATCACCGTCACCGTCGTTGTCGAGGTCGACGATCGCCACATCGAATGTCTGCTGCGATGCTTCGTAATAAACAGGTGCGTTGAAACCTCCCGAACCATTGCTCTTAACGGTCACAAAGCCCTCAATCGCTCTGCCGGACGGAACTGTCGCAACGATATCCGGAAAACTGTCACCATTAAGATTGCCCGTGGTCAGTTCTTTTGGCTGCGAAGTGAAGTTCTCGAACATGATTATTTCGGCCGACCCAAAGGTGCCGTTTCCATTATTTCGCCGGATGGTAACCGCGCCGTTGTCCACAGAGCCGCTGCTGTATAATCCGCCTCCGATCAAATCGACGTCGCCATCGTTATCGAGATCTGCCAGTGCGACTGCAGTTGAATCGAAACGCGCGTTGGGAGCTGGGTCGTAAGGGACTGGCGTTCCGAAATTGCCGTTGCCCGTGTTGACCATGACAGCAAGCGTCGCGTCGAATCCAATACCGACCTGTCCGCCGACGACCACATCCAAAATTGTGTCGCCGTTGACGTCAGCCGCAGCAATTTTCTCCGCGTGATTTCCAGTGCTAAAAGTCACCGGCGCCAGGAATCCGGCCGAGTTTCCGGTCAAACCGTTGTGCTTCAGAATCGAGATTGATGATCCGCCATAGTTGGAAGTGACCACGTCCGGTTTGCCGTCGCCTGTAAAATCGGCGATCACGATTCCGGAAGGGCCCTGGCCGGTGGCAAATACAACCGGAGCGGCAAAAGCGCCGTTCCCATTGTTGCGCCACACCTTGACCTTCGTCATTTGATCGAAATCGCCGCGGATCGTTGCGAACGCATCCAGATCGCCGTCGGAATCGAAGTCGGATAGCGCCACGTCTCCAACCACCTCGTTCATAGGAAGCGAATAATAGACCGGTGCGGCGAAAGTTTGGTCGCCGTTGTTTTTCAAAACGGAAACACCCGGTGAACCGAAGAAGCTGTCGCCGACAAGGATATCGACGTCGCCGTCCCCATCCAGATCACCCACAGCAAATGATGCTGGGCCAAAACCGCTGCTGAAAGTTCCGGTGTCGAATCCACGCCACGGCGCTTCAAATAAACCCTGCACAAAGGTTAAGGGGGCCGACTGGGACGCGAGGCCCATCGGCGAAGGCGGCGCGAAGGCAAAGGTAGACCTGGTTTGTGCGCTCACTTTTCCGGGTGCGCCAGCCAACAGCACAGCGACCGTGACCACAAATAGAGTTGTGAGAGTAATCAGTGTTAATCGATGAATTCTTTTCATAATATTTTCTCCGTTCTGATGTTGAGCGTCACCCGAAACGAACACTTGCGCCGTGCGGTCATTGGCTTTCTGTGTGCAAATCTTGTTGTCCTGTAGGGCATACTCTGTGCAGCGTATCTGCATCAGCTACGGCACATGGGAAACACGTGAAAAGTTAAAGCACGTTAACTTTTGTCGGTCAGAGCGGGCGGTGCGATAACCCATTGGGGCTGATGCTGATCGCCCCCTGCAAACGAATCAGAACTGCAACGGTTGCGAATCAACAGCCAGTTTTGAAGCTCGCCCCGGAGAGCGGTCCGTCCAAGTTTCAGGCTGTCTCAATAAACGTAGGGCACAAGGCGCTTGGTGCGTTTCATGTATTCGGCGTAACGCGAGCCCAGCGCCTGCGAAAGCGCATTCTCTTCCACATTCATCCGGTGAATGAAAGCCACGCCAATCGGCACGAGAATAATCAGCAGGCCGGCCCAGTTGCGTAGCGACAGTGCCAGACCCACGAACGCCAGTAACACCCCAGTGTATGAAGGATGACGCACAAGACGGAACGGACCTCTCTCGACCAGTTCATGGTCCTTTTCAATTGTCACATCGACGGTGAAGAAGCGGCCGAGCGTGATGATGGCCCACCAGCGCATGATTAATCCCGCCACAAACAGAATCACGCTGGCGCTTGCAAGCAGCGGTCCGTCCGGCAGGGCGGCAGCGCGGAAATTTTTCGCGACGAAAACGCCTCCCGTGATGCTAATCGCAATCACCAACCAGATTATTCCCAGCGTACTGCGATCTTGTTTCGTGCCTGTCTTGCTGCGCGACCGCCGCGTTAAAGTCAGGAGGATCTCCGAAATGAGATAAATCAATCCGAGTTCCCAGGTGAGTGACATGGTCGACATTTCATCGTCTCTAAATGCGTCCGTAGCAACGCTGTCCTCGGAGGCCGCTGCTCGTTAGGCAAACGCATCGCATGGAACTCTGCGCCCACGGCCCTGTGGGCCATACAGTTAGAAGCGGTACCGGCATAGGCCGGTGGCTACAACACTTTCGTTAGGCCGAACGCGTCCTTAAGTAAACAGCGCCGTTTTGGCGCTGCCGATAAAATCAACCGGCGTGCCAATTCGGAAAAAATACTAAACAAAATTGGTTGAACGCGAGTGCGCCTGAGCGGCTGCGCGCTGTCTAACTCGGTGAAAATAAAAAAGGAGAAAAACATGAACTTCATCGCTCTTGGTCACGCACTTCAAGATGCACTTCACAATCCGTGGCTGCATGGTGCTGCTTTAGTGGTGTTGTTAGTCTGCCTGCCGCGGTTGCTGGGAATTGTTTACATTCCGCATACCCAGGTTGGCATCATCGAGAAAATCTGGAGCAGCAAAGGTTCGCTGCGCGAAGGCCAGATCATTGCCCGTAATGGTGAGGCCGGGTATCAGGCCCGCTTTTTACGTGGCGGTATTCACTTCGGACTATATCCGTGGCAATACCGCATTCACAAGGAACCGCTCGTCGTCGTAGCCGAAGGAAAAATGGCGTATGTCTATGCGCGCGACGGTGTTCCACTGGAGCCGATCCAAACACTCGGTCGAACGGTGGATTCCAACCATTTCCAGGATGCGACTCGCTTCCTCGAAGCGCACGGTCAACGCGGGCGACAGCGCGGGATTCTACGCGAAGGCGTTTATGCCATTAACGTGGCGCAGTTCGTTGTCATCACGGAAGACCGTATGTTTTCCGGACCGGTGCGCGAATCGGCTGATCGCTACGAATCGTGGAAGGCGCAACTCGCAGCCATGCGCGCCTTTGATCCGGTAGTGATCGGAACAGGCGTTGGCGGTCAAAGCCACTTTCGCGCTGGCATTACTGAAACCAGTGCAAGTGAAGCAGGCTCGAGCCCGTCGTTAGCCGCGGCCACGCCGGACTTCAACCCGAATGTCGATACGATCGGCGTCGTGAGTATTCAGGACGGGCCAACCATTGGCTCGGGTGAAATCATTGCTCCGGAAGCGAAAGCGATCGATGGGAAAGATCACAATTATTTCCAGGACCCGGAAGCCTTCCTGCAACTTGGAGGAAAACGTGGCAAACAATTACAAGTGCTCACGGACGGCACGTTTTTCATTAACCGCTGGTTCGGCACAGTGGAAATCAAGGCTAAGACGCTGATCCCGATTGGCTATGTGGGCGTGGTGGTCTCATACCATGGCGCAGCGGGAGATGACACCACCGGTGAGACGTTTCGTTACGGCGAACAAGTTGAGGCTGGCCATCGCGGTGTGTGGCGTTCGGCGCTTGCACCCGGCAAATACGCACTAAACCCGTACGCGGTGAAGGTGGAGCTCGTCCCGACGATCAACTTCGTGTTGCGCTGGATCAGTGGCCAAACCGAAGCGCACCATTATGATGAAGACCTAACGAGTATCGATCTGATCACGGCCGACGGGTATGAACCGCGTCTGCCGCTGTCGTTAGTCTTGCATATCGACTACCAGAAGGCGCCGTCAGTGGTGCAGCGTTTCGGTGACGTGAAGAGATTGATCACCCAGACGCTTGATCCCATTTTGACGGCCTATTTCCGTGATGTCGCGCAGACATCGCACATGCTGGATTTACTGACCAAGCGTGAAGAAATCCAAAGGCGCGCGACGGAAGAATTGGGCGAACGCTTCAAGCGCTACGATATCAATGTGGTCGCGGTTTTGATTGGCCGGCCGGAATCGCGAGAGATCGCCCCCGGGAAAGCCGATCCGATCGAAACGTTGTTCGACCAATTGCGGATGCGGCGGTTGGCAGACGAACAGCGCGCCACGTATGCAAAACAAGAGGAAGCTGCGCAGCAACAGGTCGCTCTCAACCAGGCCAAGGCGAAAGCTGAACGTCAGACTGAGCTGACTCAAAGCGCGATCGCCGTTGAGATCGCAAAGAACCGCGGCCAGGCACAATTTGCCGAAGCCGAACAGTTAGCGAAAAAACAGGTGACGCTCGCCGAAGGTGAAGCGCGAGCCAAGGAACTGATCGGTAAAGGCGAATCTTCAAGGATCGCGCAGGTGGGTTTGGCGGAGGCGGCGGTCACATTGCAAAAGGTGAGTGCCTATCGTGATCCGCGTCTCTACGCGTTGAATGTGTTCGCGGATGAATTCTCGAAGAGTGTCCAGCCGCTGGTGCCGAGCAGGCTGTTCATAAGCAATGCCGGAGGCACAACAGGCGATGGCCAGGGTGGGGGAAGTGTTCTCGAAACATTGCTCAATCTGATCCTGAGCGAGAAAGCCGGCATCAACCTCCAGGAAAATACCGGCAACTCGAAGCCGATGGAGGATTTTATCAGGCAATTCACCGGCAGTCGCGTGGCTGGAAATGGCGACCCAAGGGAAACACCTGCTCCCGCTGAAAAGGCGCCATCCCGCTGAATTAGGAAACCAAAGTCGTCTCGCACTCGGCGCAACCGGGTGCGAGCGGCCTCCTAGTGGCCACGCCTGATGCCGGCGCGGTCTGGGGTTGATTTGGATTCGCGCTTAACATCGCCGCCACCCTTGACGTCTTTTCTAGGTTGGAGGTCACGAATTATGGCCTCTTTTATCTCGTTTTTCAGTCTGCGCCAAACGGATCGGACCGTGTTGACGCTTGGCTCGTGTGTATTCTTGCTCAAACAGCCTTTCCCTCCCCAGTTTATGGTGGCCAACGTTTTAGCAACGACTTCGGGTCAGAGCAAGTTGAAAAACGCTTCGCGGCAACGGCCCGACTCTGAGAAGCGCATGTGCCCTCGCGTGTGGGTTTGATAGCCTGGCCATCGCTTCGCGGCTGTGGCAACAGCGCCGTCGCCGAAATGAACTTAAAGCGTTCGAAATCAGTGCTATCCGTGCCATCCGTGGTTAGCTATTGATTTTGTCGGTCTTCCGCCTGAGTCCGAATTCGAAATGCGTTTTTGTTCCGTCCGGGTTGCGTTTCCCACTTTTCAATCAGGTGATCGCGATCTTTAAAAAAGATTGCAGTCTCAAAAGCCGGACCACCAGCGAAAAACCAAGGGGAAATTCGATGTTGAGCGTTGAGCGTTGAGAGTTGGACGTTAATCTTTGAGCGTCAGCAGAACGACTAAACTTCTATGAAAACAATCTATCTTGCAGTTGTCGGAGTTTCACTTGCCTGCTTTACGGGTTTTCAAGCTCTCGGCGTTACCCCCCCGCCGGATGGGGGATATCCCGGCAAAAATACCGCCGAGGGTCAGGATGCTCTCTTCAGCCTAACGAACGGCAATGCAAATACGGCCAATGGTTTTTCGGCGCTCAAGGCCAATACAAACGGTGACCGGAACACAGCCAACGGAGCGCTTGCGCTCTTTACCAATGTGACCGGCTCCGAGAACACGGCTGTCGGTTACGCAGCGCTCCTTTTCAATACGGGCTCTTGGAACACGGCTAACGGTGTTGCGGCGCTGCACAGCAACGCAACTGGAGCCAACAACACGGCCATTGGTCAACGGGCGCTTCAAGAAAATTTCAGCGGATCCAAAAACACGGCCAGCGGCGTTGGGGCGCTTGGTAGCAACACAACGGGTAGCAATAACACAGCCGACGGCTTTCACGCCCTTCCTAGCAACACGACCGGCAGTTTCAACATCGCCCTGGGTAATAACGCTGGCAGCGGCGTAAGCACGGCTGACGATGTTATTTGCATTGGAGCCGTGGGTGACGACGTGAGCCACAGCTGCTACATCGGCAACATTGTCAATCAACCGTCTCCTGCAGGGCTGGCAGTTTTCGTCAATTCCGATAACAAACTTGGGACGATTATGTCATCCAGGCGGTTTAAGGAAAACATTAAGCCGATGGACAAAGCCAGTGAAGCGATCCTGGCACTTCATCCAGTAACGTTCCGATACAAAAAGGACTTTGATCCGACAGGAACTGCGCAATTTGGTCTGGTCGCCGAGGACGTTGCTGAAGTGGATCCTGGTTTGGTTGTGCGGGACAAGGAGGGAAAACCGTACAGCGTGCGTTACGAGCAGGTGAACGCAATGTTGCTCAATGAGTTCCTTAAAGAGCGCAAAAAAGTTGAATCCCAGCAGGAGAAAATTGCGGAGCTAAAATGTGACGCGACAAAACAGGAAGCCGTCAGCATTGAATTGAAGTCAACCGTCGCTCAGCAGCAGAAAGCGATTGAAGTTCTCACCGCTCAACTGCAAGAACAAGCGGCTCAAATCCAAAGAGTGAGCGCACAACTCGCTGCTTCAAACGGCGCATCGGCCCCTCAAATGGTTTCGAATCACGATTAGGAACTTACGAACCTGTAGCCACGCTGCTGTGCGGCGTCTCCGCCCTGGACGCAGCCGGCGATTCCAAAAGGTGAATTAGGAAAGCAGGAAGTCAGGAGTCAGGAAGTCAGCATTCGATTTGGTTGTTTCCACCGCGTTGGGCGAAGTGTGTCAGGCGTTGACGCTACGCTCGCACTTTCTCCTTTTGACTCCGCCTTCGTGGCTGCTACAGCTCGTTTGGACTGCTTTGCGCGCTAGGGTCTTGAGAAGAGCCCAAAATTCATGCTGTCACGGCATTCGATCCACTGAAAATAGGAAGGTGCAGCCTTGAACGCGCTCATCGCGATGGCGGTAGGCACCGATACCGATGTCGTAGCGAACAAATTAGGCGGTGAAATTTTCAAATGTGTTCCGTCTTCCAAACAGGTTCGGCGTCTCTTAATTGGTGTGCTTGACACCGCTTTGCAGATCGGGATAAACGAAAGGGCAATTATGGCCGTCGATAACAGCGACAAGAGCGCCGATGTTGCTCGCTCAGGCTTGCTCGCCCGTTGTCCGCTGTTCTTCTTTTTCCTTCTGTCCTTTGTCTTAACCTGGGGCTACTTCTGGCTGATCTGGGCGCCCTTGAGTCTGCCCCACTCCCTCATAGCACTGGGCGGTTTCGGGCCAGCGGTCTCGGCCTTCCTCGTGCTAGCCGCCACCTCGGGGAAGCCGGGAGTGCTTCGTTTGTTACGCAGCATTGTGCATTGGCGAGTCGGCGTGCGCTGGTACCTGATGGCCCTCGTTGGGCTTCCCATTCTAAATTTCCTGGCTTTTCTGGTGGTACCAGGGACCCTCGCCGATTTTGCCGGTCCGAATTGGCGGTTTCCGCAGGTCTACCTGACTGAAATGGGCCTCTCCGTCACGATTGGTATCGCTCCGATGTGGGAGGAAATTGGGTGGCGTGGCTTCGGGCAACCGTATCTCCAGCGCCAACACGGTCCCGTAGTGGGAACACTCATCCTTGGAGCGCTCTGGGGCGTGTGGCATCTGCCTTTTTTCTTTGGGCCGTTGGCGCAAACTGGACCGAATGCCACCTTCGTTAGCGCCACCGTTGCTCTGGTCGAGTTCACGATCGGCTTAACAGGACTTTCGGTGGTGATGGCTTGGGTGTTGAATAACTGTGGTGGCAGCACGCTAATGGCGATTTTGCTGCATGCTGCCTTCGACAGCTCAGGCTTGGCTATGGTTGCACTCTTTCCATCCACGGCACCATATTATCTCCCGGTTCATTACCAAACCCTGGGCATAGCTATTATTTATAGTGCCGCGGCATTGGTCCTCATCGTAGTGACTCGCGGAGACCTTAGCTACAAACGCTACCAACGCGAGGTCGAGCTATCTGCTACCTCTGGGATAATGGCCCACACCGGGAGACAAACATAGTTGAGCGTAACAACGACCACTCCATTGCTTGCCGCTGAAAGTGCTACCAAGCTCCGGGCACGCCGCGGGCTGGCAGTATACTTCGCCGTCCTCGTGCCGCTGTCGGCCCTGTTCGAGGCGATGATGATCAGCGGCAACACGTCATGGGTTTTGGCCCTCATGTGGACTCCGGCCGTGGCCTCTGTAGTCGCGCGCTTGTTGCTCCGTGAGGGTTTCGCTGATGTGTCGTTTCGTGTTGGCGGACACCGGGGATGGAAAGCGATCGGCACGGCACTGATCTTCCCGACCATTCTAGGGCTGGTCGCTTACGGCATCGCATGGACGACGGGCCTGGTGCAGTTCAATCCCAAGCTTATCCGGTTCGCGACCGCGTATGTCGGGGACACCTTCTCTCCTATCATGACGTTCTTGATCAATCTCGCTGTGGCCTCGACGGTCGTAACCTTCTACGGCGTCCGTACGGCCGCCGGCGAAGAGATCGGCTGGCGCGGCTACATGCTCACGCGCTTCATCGACGCGGGAGTGCCCATGCCCATTCTAACAAGCGGCCTGATCTGGGGTCTCTGGCACGTGCCACTTATATTGGGTGGAGTATATCTCGTAGGTCCGCCGCCGATCCTGGCCGCTCTGCTCTTTATAGTCACGGCCACGGCATTTAGTTTCGTGTTCGCACGGCTGCGACTGGAGACAGGCAGCGTGTGGCCGGCAATCACGTTGCACTCAGCCTGGAACGCCATCATCCAGTCCGCGTTCGATCCAGCGAGCAAGGGCGCTGGGATGGAGCTGTGGATCGGCGAGTCGGGTATCCTCGTCGCGCTCACCATGATCGTTGCGGCCTTCGTCTTCTCGTGTGGACGATGGACCATCCGCAGGGCATCTGGAGAGCAACAAGAAGCCGATACTGCGCGTGCCGGAATGAAACAGTTTGTAGCGCTGTCGATTGCGACGGTCATGGTTTTCGCGTTAGCAGTCCCTGCCCGTGGGGATGAGGCTTCTGAGGCACCGAACCTAACATCGCGCGGCGCCGTGTTACCGCGCGATCTCATCATCCCACTTAGCGCAGTAAAGGAGATCTTACCCGAGATGAGCAGGGAGACTGCGACCGGTCAGGATGAGACCGCCGTCGGCAAGCCTAAAGGTACCAGGAGCGTGACCTATGCGACTGCTGACGGCTCGCAAAAAGTCGTAATCTCCATCGATCAGTACCCGAGTCGTGTGCAAGCATCTTCTGCGTACGAGCAAGCTTTCCAGATGAGCGAAAAAGTTCCCGGAGCCAAAGGGGAGCCTGTGTCGGATCTGGGTCAGCAGGCATTCATCGGCGTCGCAACTCAGGGCAAAGAGACCCACGTCGGTGCAGGCGCACTCTATGGCGACCTAATCGTGACTGTAACTCTTCAGGGCTATGACGGCACGAAACAAAATAAAGCCAAGGTAACCGCAATGATCCGTAAACAAGCAGCTAAGAAAATACCGTAATGCCACGGCGGACTCGCAATGACAGTCAACGGGCTGCCATAGCTCGCGCTTTCACGAAAGCGCGCACCGAGCGTTCGATCTCTTTTGGCGTCGTAGCCCAATCGCAAACACTGATTCGGATAACCGCTCTTCCATGCCATGTTGACCCGCCACACCAGCATTCGCCGGAACTCTGGATGTTTTGTAGCGTAGCCGTCGTAAGCGCGTCATCATCACATGAGGCGAGCACCTGGTTAAAAACAACATCGTTGTGGATCTGAAATCCTTGCTCGGATAGAAGCCGGGCAAAGCTTCGCGCGTTTTCGCAAAGCTGTTCGACCAAACGTCGCACTCCTTCGCGGCCTAACGTTTTCAGAACGGCCCAAAGTTCTATCACCCGCGCCCGGGCGGACATCGACGGGCGAAAATTCATGCTGTCGCGGTGTTCGCTCCACTGAAAATAGGAAGCCGAAGCCTTGAACGCGCTCATCAACGCTTCGCGATGCCGGCAGAGAATGATACCGCTGTCGTACGGAACATTGAGCGTCTTGTGTGCGTCGAGCGACCAGGAGTCCGCCATTTCGATCCCGTCGCAAGTTTTGCTCATCGATGGCAGCACGCGCGCCCAAAGCCCGAATGCCCCGTCTACATGAACCCACGAACCCGAAGCGTGCGCGTGCTTGCAGATCTGTCCGATGGGATCGATCGCTCCGGAGTTTACGTTCCCGGCCTGGGTGACTACTAACGCCGCTTCATCCAGTTTGGGCATTTGATCGGCTCGCATGCGTCCCTGATCGTCGACAGGAACAAGTTCGACGTTTTCGGATCCGAGCCCGAGCATCGAAATCGATTTGTGGACCGCTGCATGCGCATCGGCGCCGGCGACGACGCGAATTTCCGGCGCATTGTAAAGACCCTTGCGAGTAACATCCCATCCGCGTCGACGGAGTAATTCGTTGCGACCGGCACAGAGGCCTGAGAAATTGGCAATCGTTGTTCCCGATACAAAACCGGCTGCAGTTTCTTCGGGCAAACCAAGCAATGAGACGATCCAACGTTCGCAGACTTCTTCGAGACGCGAATTGATCGGCGACATGACGTAATGCGCAGTATTTTGGTCCCAGACATCGGCCATCCACCTGGCGGCGAGCCCGACCGGGAGCGCTCCGCCGTTCACGAAACCGAAGTATCTGCCGCCTGTTTGAGTGACGACAGCAGGCGCGCCGACTTTCTGTAGCTGATCGAGAACCGCGAACGGGTCGCTCGGATTTTCCGGGAGCGGTTCGACAAGGGCTTGCATCGCTCGCAGTGATTTTTCGCCTGGAAAAACCGGACGCTTTTCAAGACTGTCGATGTACTCCCCGGCAAACTGCCGCGCCTTGTCGAGCAACAAGAGAAGCTTCTCATTATCCGCAACTGGACGCACGGACGTGTGTTCGTCTGCCATCATATCGTCGAGAATAAGTTGTCATATCGACGCCGTCTAATTCGCCCCGCTTGCTCCGCAAGAAGCGGCCACAATTGAAGTCAACGCTTTCTGAGCAATTCTCTTTCGAGAAAAATCTGGTCAATTGTGAGCGGCCTGCGCATACTCGGCGACTTTCTGCAGGTAAACGACGGAGGGAAAATTATGATTCACTTAATCTGGTACATTGTTGTTGGGTTGATCGCAGGGATAATCGCGAAATCGGTCATGCACGTGCACATGACGATTTTCTGGACAATCGTGCTCGGCATCATCGGATCGATCATCGGCGGTGCGGTTACTCACCTGTTTTCGCCGCCGACCGGACGATTTCATCCCGCTGGGATCATTTTTTCCACACTTGGCGCGATCCTGATTCTCTACGTTTGCATTAAGCTGAAGATCCATTTTCCCCGTGTTGTTTAATCGGGAATGAGGAAAGCTGTAGCCGCGGCCTCTCGATGCAAAGGGGGCCGCAAGCCCCTCAACACTCAACTCTCAACCTTGAGGCGCATTCACCGTATCGGTGACGCTTTCCCATTCCGCCGTGAGCCGGGCAAGATCATGGGACAAAGCAGAGAGATCCCGATTGATCGCGATGGCGCGACCGCCCGGCGCATAAGTCGCCGGATCTTCCAGCGCCGCTGTTAGTTCTTTCTGTTGCCGTTCCAATGCCGCGATTTTCGTCTCGAGTTCGTGCACCCGCTTTTCTTTTTCGCGCCGCGCTTTGGCAATCGCGTTACGCGCTTCTGCTTCGAGACGCTTCTGTTCCTTTTGTTTTCTTGAACTCGAGCCGTTTTCTTTTCTGATCTCCGGCTGGATTTTGCTTGCCGCAGCAAAACCATTGACCTCTGACGCGGCGCGGCCCTCGGTCAGAGCGGTCCGCGCAGATGTGGCCTTTGATTTGTCCAGATAGTAATCGTAATCGCCAGGGTAGAAGGTCAGTCTACCACCCGTGCGGTTCGCACCTGCGGTCACGTGCAAAACGCTTGTAGCGATGGCGCGGATAAAATGAACGTCATGACTAATAAAGATGAGAGTCCCGTGATATTGCTTGAGCGCGCCAATTAGGGCGTCGATCGAGCCGACATCGAGATGTGTCGTCGGCTCGTCCATGAGCAAAAGGTTTGGCGGATCGAGCAATAACCTGACAAGGGCCAGTCGCGATTTTTCGCCACCGCTCAAAACTGAGACAGTTTTGAAAACATCGTCGCCACGGAACAAAAAAGAGCCGAGCACAGTGCGTGCGGTTTGTTCGGATACGGGATTAGGCATATCGCACGCGCTGTCGAGAACGGTATGGCTCGCGTTGAGCACGTCGATCCGGTTCTGCGAGAAATAACCTGTGCGCACATTGTGTCCAAGTTCGCGCACGCCCTTTTGCACGGGCAATACGCCGGCTAGCAGCTTGAGCAGAGTGGATTTCCCTGCGCCATTCGGTCCGACAAGCACGGTGCGTTGTCCGCGCTCGGCTTGATATTGCAGTCCGCGATAAACGACGAGGTCGCCGTAGGCGTGATCGACATCTTTCAACGTGATCACGCGCAGACCGCTTCGCACCGGTTGCGGGAAATGGAACTTGATCGTTTTTCCGCGCGCGACCGGCGCCGCGATTTTTTTCATGCGATCGATCTGTTTCAGCTTGCTCTGTGCTTGCGATGCTTTGCTGGCCTTGGCGCGAAATCGATCGGCAAACAGCTGCAGCGCCGCGATTTCCTTCTGTTGATTTTTGTAAGCGGCGAACTGCTGTTCTTCGCGCGCTGCTTTCTCTTCGACGTAGTTGTCCCAATTGCCGCGATAACGCACCAATTTGGAGTGCGCGATCTCGATGATGCTGCCGACAAGCTGATTCAAAAATTCGCGATCGTGCGAGATCATGACAATCGCGCCTGGATAAGTTCGCAAATATTCCTGGAACCATTGAAGCGATTCGAGATCGAGATGATTCGTCGGTTCGTCGAGCAGAAGGAGATCGGGCTCCATCACCAGCAACCGCGCCAGATGCGCGCGCATGATCCAGCCGCCACTTAAAGCGCGTGCCGGGCGATCGAAATCAGTTTCGCGAAAGGCGAGTCCGGCCAGGACCCGTTTTGCTTTTGGTTCGAGCTCCCACCCGCCGTGCTCATCAAAAACATGGAGCGCATTGTGATAGGCCGCGTCGTCCCCTCCGGGGTCAGCGACCCCGGCTACAGCTGCTTCGTGCTCCTTAATCACTTTCTGCGCGTGCACCAGTTCGGGTGAAACGGCGAGCGCAAGTTCGAGCACGGTTTCGTCTCCGGCGGCGGCGGTTTCCTGCGGAAGAAATCCGATCGTGGCGTTCTTCTCGATCGCGATCGTTCCCTTATCAGGCGAGACATCACCGAGAAGTAGCGCAAACAAGGTTGATTTGCCGGCCCCATTCGGGCCGACCAATCCGATCCGATCACCGCGATTAACCTGAAGCGACACGTCGTCAAAGAGCGGTCGCCCTGCGAAAGATTTTGAAAGTTGTGAAACGGTCAGCATTACAGAAAGCGCGCAGTGTCCCCTTGTTCTATGCTCGACGCAACTCGTTAACCGCGAATCCAGCGCGTTCATGTGATTACGGCTCGGCAAGCACGAATGAAAACGAATCATGAAGGGCCGCGACACAGGAACCGCTCGAACCAGTGTTTCGTTTTCTGTTCAATCTCCAAGTCTATCGAAGCCTGATCAGAACCAGTCGCACCAGAACCAGGTCCGAAATTATGCCCCAAGCCGTGAATCACTTCGAATTGAATTCGCTCAGCCTCGCCACGTCCGCCGTAGCGCTGTTTCAGCGCCTCGAAGGCGCGACGCGCGGGTTCAATACCTAATTGCTTATCGGCATCTCCCTGCAGGATGAGTAGGGCTGGCAGAATTTTGCGCTCGGCGATTTTATCGGCCTTGAGCTCCACATCGTAGCGGCTGGCCGCCTTCCTTGAAGCATTGTCCCACTCGAACTGGCGTTTGAGCGTGCGCTGCCAGTTCTCGACGTTCTGCATCACGCTCATCGGAGCGTTTACGATCACCGCCGCCTTGATTGGCACGTCGGACTCGAGAAGAGCAAGCAAGGCTGCGGCTCCGCCGGCCGAGAAGCCGAAAAGCCCAATCCCTTTATCGGCGTCCAGACTGTAAGTTGCGTTCAGCTCTTTCACGATTTGCTGCAATTCCGCAGTCGCAGCGCTAATGGAGTGGAAGAAAAAACCATTCACAAAATCCTCCTTCTGCACGCGCAACAATTCGTCTCTGCCTCCGGCCGGCATTCGATCAGCCACCATCGGCAGATTCACAAATGCGAGGATCGCATCCATTCCTTCAAGTCGCAGCACCTCTGCGAGTGCCCGTGGGTTTTGCGGTGGACCGAAGCCATGATAAAGCACCACCAAACGTGTGTTCGGATTCACCACCCCTGGCTTTGAGATGAGCAGGGGAATTCCGCCCACCGATTTCTGCTCCGTTACGCGCGCCGGACTATTCGGGCCTGCACCCTCGTCGGCCTGGACGTTCTTGTGCGCCATAGCTGGCGGTGTTGGCACACCCGGGGTCTGTTCGATGGGTGGACTCTCCCCAGCCAACACGCTCGTGCCTGCCAGAGTGATTGCGAGAGAACCGATCAGCAAATTAATCATCTCAGCTCGTCCGTGGAGGAATTCAGTCGATCTCAATTATCCAGTTCTTGAGGTCTCTTGCGCTTGAGAAGATGATCCACAGAAAATTTGCCAGGTCCGGTTAAGACTAAGACCGTGAAGACGATCAAGTAGAGCGCTGCTCTTAGCCAGTCTTCGCCAAGTCGAATACTGGTATAGAGCGATCCGGCCATTCCGAGCGCGGCGCTTGCCGCTAGTAATCTTGTCAAAAGTCCGCACCCGATCAGAAATGCGCCGATTGATTCGTTGAATGTGATCCAGAGAGCCAGCGCGACGGGAATTGGAAAACCTATTTTCGCGATCAACGGCGCCAATCCGATTGACGAAAACGGTTTTCCGGCGTGAAGGGCCGACCAGTACCAACCGATCTTTTGAACACCGAAAGTCAGAGCGAGTAACAATCCTGCCCCGCGCAAGATCAGCAGTCCCGAATCCTTTTGTTCTCTCATTATCGGCTTAGACCGGCCGCGGTAAGTTCGGTGTTCAATCCAATTCTGATTAAATACGAGCAGACGCGAGAAGGAGTCCGACCTTACTTACTATGCACTATGTCCGCTGCTCCGCTGTGACGCGATCCCAACTGAGGTCCAATTAGCAACCATCTTCGCTTCAATGAAGCGATAACTAGCCTCACAACCAAACAGCGTCGAACTAACCAGGCATGTTAGTAAATACAAACTGAATCTGTTGCCCATCCGAGGATACTGCCAAATTAAATGTTTCCCCGTAAAATGGATTGGGACCTATTTTTGTTGCAGCCACAACAATACATTGAGTTACCATCCCAGTAATTACGTTATCAAGCTCCAAGTCAATTAGAGTGGTTGGTGTAAACCACGATACGATCAATCCATTATCGACTGAAATATAGTTTGATATGTCTGTGTAAAATCTGTTGTTATTTTTGTAGCATAAAAAAGACGCCGAACAACGACCAACACTGCCTCGCACGCCTGGAACATAAATATTTGCGATTCCTGCCAAATATTTTGAATCAGTCGTAGTATGACGGGAATTAGGAAAAGGAGCGATTGGCGTCGCGGGAATTTCAATAAGACTTTCTATAAAGTCCCTTATCTTTAAGAAATATGTCATTGGCACCCCATTGGTGGTTGCAGGAAGAGTCTCAGCCGTCGCCTGCGTCGTAACCAGCCCGACTATCGGTACGACGGCGAGCGCAGCCCCAGCCGTGGCACAGGTGGTCAACATCTGCCGGCGCGTGAGCTTGGAGGATAGTGGGCGTGGGCGCGCTACCTCGGCGGTGGGTACAGTTATTCTTTTACGTGGATTTTCCATATAGCTGTCCTTTTAGTTGTTGTCCGTTTTGTTGAGGCTTGATGGTTTGACTGCATTAGCTGTAAGCCAGTTCGCACGCGGAAACCAGGAAGCATTCCTTAACGAGGCGCTTTGAAACAACGACCTCACTTCGGCTGACTCGGGGCTCCAGTTAGATCTGGAGATCGCGCTAAACGGTGTCTCAGCGAAGATCCGGTTACCTGTGGCTTATTCAGCGGTGCCGAAGATAAGTTGAAACGTCGGATGACGTAATCGGCTTTCCTTTTAGGCAGTATCCTAACGAATGTCGAGTTTTATCTGCAATCTCTTACCCCAGCATTCGTCGGTCTAATCGACACGCTGAAACAAAATGGATACAAATTAAGAAGTGGCGTAGCAATTTCGAGAAAGATTCACAGGACACGCGACCCTACCTTGCCTCTGGGGTTAGTGCCGTTCTCCAGAGGCAGCCAATTTGCGGTCGAAGAATTCGGCAGTGGCGCGGTAGGCGCGGATCCAATCGCTCCAGCGGAGCAGGTCGTGAATTTCGTCGGGGAAAATTAGCTCTTCGAACGCGACGTTATGTGCGCGCAGTTTTTCGACCAAATCGGTGGTTTGCTGGAACGGCAGCACGATGAACGCTTGCAATTGTAGCGCGAATGCCTGAGCACAGGGTGAAAGCATTCCAAAACCGGCAAAAGGCTAGGTTCTGCCAGCACACCTAGGATTTCTCGTATCCATACGCCCGAGCCATAAGCGAGTCACGATGAAGGAATTGTATGAGAGACAACGCTTCGCCAGCCGCTCCGGTGCTGCATCAAAATTGCCCGAATGTCCTGCCGCTTGAAGGCGATATCGATCTGCACGTTTCACCTGCCGTCACAGAGTCACTTAACGCAATGATCAAGAAAAAACCGGATCGGATCGTGATAGATCTTTCCCGCGTGACGTACATCGATAGCGCGGGGGTGGCAGCGCTTATTCTGGCGATGCAAGAGGTTGAAGCGTATGGCGGCAAGTTTTTCCTGAGTGGTCTGCAGGAAACGTTGCGCTTGATTTTCGAAACTTCGCGGCTGGATCGAACATTTCGAATTTTCCCGGATGTCGATGCTGCGCTGGGCGCGAGCGGAGCGTGATAGGCGCGAGCGAAACGTGGGCAAACGCGACGATGACCCGCGAAAAAGCGTTATTCCGATTTGGTAAACATCCACGGGTTCGGTTACTCGCCTTCATCACCGCCGTCGTCGGCGCCATCATCGCCGGCATCCTCATCGCCGGAATCGTCGGCACCTTCGTCATTGTCACTGATGTCTTCGTCGCCCTGGCCGGAAGCGTCTTCCATGCTGTCGTCATCGGCAGAGGCGACTTCTTCGTCGCTGTCTTCCTCGGCAGCTACTTCTTCCTCCTCAGCATCAGACATCTCGAACGATTCGTTTTCGGCGTAAGATTCTTCCGAACTGATTTCCTCCTGCGACACCGATTCTGAAACGGTGATGTCTTCGTAAACATCCACGCTTGTGTCGACCCACGCCCAGTCGTACGAAACCGTGTCGTACCAGGTGTAGTACCAAGTGTCGTACCCTGCTATCCAGTTCACCAGCCCCAGGTAGTCGGCACGCCACGGCTTGTCGACGTAGTATTCATAGCCGTGAAGGAGGCCGGCTTGAACATCGAGCAAGTAAAGTGTTGCGATGTATGCATCGAGGCTTGCCGGTTCTTTGACGATGCGCTCCGCGTTTTTTTGGATTTCGCGCAGACCTTTTTCCAGCGCCTTGTCTTTTTGGGCCGATTTCTCCAGCTTCGAGATCTTCGCCAGCAAGTCCTTCTGTTGCGCCTGGATTTTCTCGAACTCCGCTTTCTCCTTTGCGGTCAAGTCGCCGCCTTTCTTCTTTCGCGCAGCTTCCTTCGAGTAATTGGTGCGCAACAAAGCGATTGCGTGGCCAAGCTTTTTGCCGTCGTCGATCACCTGCTTGTTTTTTGAATCCGTCAGTTGCCAATCGACTTTGATCTGCTCTTCGGCTCTGCGGGCTTCCGCGATGCCCTTGAAGAAGTCGTTGCTTTTTGCGGTGAGACCGCTTTTTGCGGTCTTTAAATTTTTCGCGACCAGTTGGGTCGATTTCCAAAATGGTTTGTTTTTCGCCGTCTTTGGATCAAGCCCGCTATCGGCGCGTGCGGCTTTGATCATTGCAGCAAGCGCCTTGCTTGCATCATCGAGCAAAGTTTTGGCGTCGGCTTTTTGTCCCTCGCCCTTTTTGTGAGCGGTATTCGCGTGAGCAGGCGGCGCGTGACTCGGTTTCGCCGCACGTGCGGCGATAAAAAAGCTAAGCGAGAGGCAGAGCAGGAGGGCGACGAATTTTTTCATAGGCGCGGAGCCTGTCAGCGTCGTGACCCACTGTCAATCGACCAATTATGCGGCACGCGAGCTTGTTTAGGGAGCCTCAGGTCGCCGGGTCCCGCTCGCCGCGGGCAATTATTGCTGCTGGCCAGAGGGAGCTAGGGTGCGGTCAAAGAATTCGGCGGTGGCGCGGTACGCACGGATCCAATCGCTCCAGCGGAGCAGGTCGTGAATTTCGTCGGGAAAGATTAGCTCTTCGAACACGACTTTTTGGGCGCGAAGTTTTTCCACCAGATCGGTGGTTTGCTGGAAGGGCACGTTGCGATCGTCGTCGCCATGCACAAACAGAACTGGAGAGCGCCAGCTCGCAATGTTTGCGACTGGCGATGATTTGAACGCGAGTTCGCGCGCTTCTTTAACGTCCGGCGCCGTTTCTACGTTATCCGCCCACATCGGAAGGAAAACCGCCCAGTCGTGCACTCCATGGAAATCGACGCCGGCTTTGAAAATGTCGGAGTTGCGCGCCAATCCCATGGCGGTCAGAAAACCGCCGTACGATCCGCCCCAGAGACCGATCCGCTGCGGATCAACAGTGTCGAGCGTTTGCAAAAATTTTGCGCCGGCGAGCACGTCCTGGTATTCGGATGCACCGCGCCAAACCGATTTTGCCGGCTCGCGAAATTTTCTTCCGTACATAATGCCTAGCCGGTAATTCACGGAGAGCACGGTGTAGCCTTTGCTCGCCAGGTATTGATTCATCGCATAGGCGTTGTGGTAATACTCCATGTAATGAAAGCCGGGCAGCATCTGCCGGATCGGTCCGCCGTGCGTGAAGATGAGAGCTGGCCCGCGTTCTTTCTGGTTTTTTGGTGTGAACAGCTGGCCGTGGATTTCCAGGCCGTCTTCACTTTTAAACACCACCTGCTTTGGCGTGACTAATTGCGCCTCTGGAAAATCAGGCGGAAGCATATTCTTCGCGATCGCCTCTCGGCCGCTGCTCGTTAGGCGGTAAGGCATTGCTGGCGATGTTGCCGTTGACCCGAGACACAACACGTTCTTTCCATCGCTTGTCTCGATCGGGCTCCACTCGATGGTTTCGCCACTCGTTAGGGCCTTAGGCTCGCCGCCCGACGCGCTGACGCGCCAGATATGCCGGCGATCGATGTCGTTCTGATTCGAAGTGTAGAGGATGCTCCGCTTGTCTGCGCTCAACGCAACGTCTTCTACATCAAAATCGCCCGGCGTGAGGAGCTGAGGATCTCCACCGGTTTCAGCGATAGAGTAGAGGTGATTGCGGCCGTCTTTCTCACTGGCGAAGATGATGCGGCCCGCATCCGTGAATTTCAGTGATTCAAACGCAAACAGCGGCAGCGAATCTTCCGTGGTGTTGCCGCTATGAAATAGTTCGCGGCCTTCGCCGCTCTGCGCATCTGCGATCCAAAGGGCCCACGGTCGCGGGAACTCAGGAATAAGCGGCCGTTTGTATTCGACTCCGGGCTGTCGAATAAACGCGACCTGTTTGCTGTCCGGCGACCAAACTGGACCAGCATCACGATTCGTCGTTGGCGCGAGATACGTAGTTTTCTTCGTCGCCAGATCGAGCACGGCGACAAAGGAGTGGTCCTTGCGATTCGAGCGAAACGCGATCCGTTTTCCGTCCGGCGACCAGCGCGGTGTATCGCTTTCGCCCGCCAACTCGTCGAGCTGCTCTGCCTTTTTCTTGCCGTCGATTGGCGCAATCCAAAGATGCTTTTTCGCCGACCAAACGACATTCTTTCCATCCGGCGAAATCTGCAGATCCTCGCAACCTTCCTCGTTGCAGCCAACGTCGCCGAGCAACCGCGGCTCGCCGCCGCTCACACTTATCGCCCATGCCTGCTGCTTCGGCATTTTTGTCTGACTTGTCGGATTTGCCGCAGTGCCTTCTTTGTTGATCTCGCTGCCGCGCGCGTAAACGATCGTCTTCCCGTCGGGCGTCAGCCGGACGCTCGCGATCGCCTGGCCATCATCACCTTTGTAGTGAGTCACCTGTCGCGGTTTGAAATCCGGCGGGTCTGCCAGCCAGATGTTGCGCTCGCCTTTGTTGTCGAATACCCATGCGACGCGCGGCGCATGCGACGCGCTCGTTAGGCCATAAGGAAAGGGTGCACTCAGTACCTGCTCGATGGTGAAGCTTTCAGCATAGCAAAAGATCGGCAGCAACGTGCCGAGGCTAACGACTAGAAAATAGAATGATTTTTTCAACACGGTCGCGCATTATCGTGGGCGATTGATAAGGCGTCGAATGGATTTGGGCGGGCGAGGGGTTTTTGAAAGGGCTTAGCCACGTGCCTGCGAACGCGTGCGCGTCGCTCACAGAGCGACCGCTACAAAAGATCGAGAACTGCTATCGTCGACGCTATCTTTGCAACCGCGGATCGACTTCAGACTTGGCAGTTAATCGTCATGCTGCTGAAATGCCTGCTATCGGGAGCGGCTTTGATGGCTCTGCCGCTGCAACAAAGACATTCATTATGACTAGGATATCCATTTGTTTAGTGGCGATCGCTCTCATCGCTGGTTCGGGGACAATCTTTGCACAAGGTGGGGCCAAGCCAGCAAACGTCGGGGAGGGGACAGTGACGGTTAAAGGTAAAAGTTATCCGCTAAAAAACGCCGCGGCCTATGAGACCACGGTTGACGGTGAGGAAGGGGTTGCGGTGGTCCTGAGCGGTCCAACGATTTCAAATGAGAAGCTTAGCGCAGCGATGAAATCGGAAAAGACGGGTGACATGCCTGATTTCAGAAAACCTTACGTGAAACTGGAGTTCACCAAGGCAGGCGTATTCAAGGGCTGGGGCGCTGGCGCCGGTGACGTATCCCTCGGCAGACGTAAAGGTGAAGCGACCGGGGAGTTAAAGCTGCAGGACGGCCGGGCGATTGGCAAAGCCAATCAGCCTAACGAGACCGAAGGGATGTTTCCTTCGGGTTTGGACGTGCATTTCGATGTGGCTCTGCTTCGTGCTGGAGAATCGTTGCCACCCTCGAAAAAGCCGGGGCCCGCCGCCAATGTGAAACCGACAGTGACTGGCGTGTTCAAGGGAAACGGCAAAGAGGCGAAGCTGGCATATGTGTCGGCGCATTGGCGCGAGCCCTTTGGCGATAAATCGTCGATTGTATTGGTTTTCACTGAGAAGGATCATTCCAAAGATAAAAAACCGGACTTCAATGCGGGGTTCGGCAAGTTCGGGAGCGCATTGATTGTTTCGCTACACGAAGACGGCGACATCTTTGGTTGTGAAGTAGTGCACAGTGCGCTTAAACACCAAAATTTCAGTTCGATCGGCAAGATCCAAACAAACAACTTCGAGTATGCGGACGGCCAGGTGAAAGGAGAACTGGGTACCGATGGCCCGGCCGACGTGTTCGGCGAGACGTGGGAGGTGAACGTGAATTTTGTTGCGCCGCTCGGAGAGACTCCAAAAGAATTTCAGCCCGCGGTTCCGAAACAGGACAAAGAGGACGCAACGGAAAAATCAACAACTGACGAACCGACGACTGAGCTCAGCGAAAAGCCCGCGGCCAAGCCCGCGAAGGACCAATTAAACGTCAAGGATTTGGCGCTCACGAAAGACGCGTCGGACGTTGATTACAAGGCGCTTGTTGAACAAATGGGATTCAAGAGCAAAGCGAACGTGAAAAGTGCGTGTGCTGAATTGACGGCAAACCTCAAAGCCCAGGGCTGGACAAAGCAAGGCAGCGATCTGATCACGCCGGCCTCTGCGATACTGAAGCGGAAACGGGGAGATGCTGAGCTCACGATCTTCGTGAAACCGGCTGGCGGCGGCAGCGAAGTGAAGATGATGACGGAAGGTCTCTCTTGGGACGAAAAATAAAGGCGGTCGATTTTTCTAATTAGATATTCCAGAAGTTGTGGCGTCCGCTGTCCTCAGCGGGGTTCGTGCGGGTTACTTCCAAGCATGATGTTTTCGTCGCCGTGATCCGCCCGCTGCAAAAACTGGCTATCGAAAACTGAGAACTGGTTTAAGAATTTTGGGGAGTAATTCGAGGATGAGCAAGAGCGCATGAGTGCGACATACCCGGGAATCGATGGATACGTTGGGAATACACCGTTGATCCGGCTGCGGCGGCTGTCGGAGCTAACGGGATGCGAGATTCTGGGAAAAGCGGAATTCATGAATCCGGGCGGATCGGTGAAAGATCGTGCCGCGTACGGTATCATCACTGACGCTGAGAAAGCCGGTCACCTTAGGCCGGGCGCAACGATCGTTGAGGGAACCGCCGGGAATACTGGGATCGGTCTTACTGTTATCGGACGGGCGAGGGGATATCGCACTGTGATTGTGATTCCGAATAATCAGTCGCCTGAAAAGATGCACTTGCTCCGAACTCTCGGCGCGGAAGTGAAAGCAGTTCCGGAAAAACCGTACAAGGATCCGGAAAA
>Ga0207678_10000813_pt1 | contig 28567 bp, 22 predicted proteins | sample KBSC63metaG_FD_184319 | JGI IMG/M metagenome (GOLD analysis project Ga0207678, IMG submission 184319) | Corn rhizosphere microbial communities from Kellogg Biological Station, Michigan, USA - KBS C6-3 metaG (SPAdes) (version 2) | ecosystem: Host-associated > Plants > Roots > Rhizosphere > Soil ... | reverse complement strand
ATCATGGGCCGCGCTTTCACCGGGATAGCCCAAGGCGACAACCTGCACGTCGATGTAATTACGCCACTGTTCGCGGACGGCTAAGATTGCTTCCAGCGCGGGCAGATCAGATAATTCGACGGTATCCACATGGGTGCGAATGGCGGTTGTGCCCATCTGCACGGCCATTTGGGCGCCGGTAACCACTGTGCATCGTGTTCACTGGGCTATCCGTTAGCAACCGGCCGTGTACTAGCCCGATCGTGTTACTCCGAACCCACTGAGTGACTGTTCGTTTGAGATAGATACCCATTCGATCCCCCCGCAACGGCCTGAAGGCGGCTACAGTGCCTTCGACGACACCACTTTCGGTCTAAAGCTGGCGCGGCTGAACGGCCGAAGGTCCCGGTGCCGGTCGGGGGGCACGACCGACTCCAGGGAGGTAGTGACGTGGCTACCGTCGGCATTTCTCAGGCCGTCCGATCCACGCCAGCCGGCGCGTTGCCGGCGAGCATGGTTCCGCACCCGCGGGAAGAGCTCTTTTCGGTATTGGTGGTCGACGACCACCCGCTGTTGAGGGAGGCAATCGCAGCAAGACTCGCACAGATGGGTGCGGGTACCGTCCACGAAGCCGCCACGGTGGCCGAGGCGAGGGCGCGAGCACAGGCCACTGGGCCTTGTGACCTGGCGATCCTCGATCTCGGACTGCCGGACGGCAGCGGCATCGAGCTGGTTACGGAACTCCGTAGCCACGGCTGGCCGCGCGTGGTGGTCCTCGCATCTTCGGACGACCCGTACGCGGTCCGCTCGGCCTTCCAGGCCGGGGCCCAGGCGTACCTGCTGAAGTCCGCGTCGCCGGTCGTGGTGACCGACGGCGTGCGGCGCGTGCTCGAGGGCGGCGTCTACGCCGACCCGAGCGTGGCTCCGGTGCTCGCCACCGGGACCCGCGTCGCGGGCACCGACAACACCCCGCGCGAGCTGTCCGCTCGTGAGGTGGAGGTGCTCCAGCTGGTCGCCGACGGGCAGTCCAACAAGGAGATCGGCGAGGAGCTTTCGCTCTCCGCCCTCACCGTCAAGTCCCACCTGTCCCGGATCGGGCGCAAGCTCGGCACGGGCGACCGGGCGCAGATGGTGGCGCTGGCCATGCGGGCCGGCGTGATCCGCTGACGCAAGCGAACAGCCCTGCGGGGCGGGCAGACCAGGCGCGGTATGCCCGTCCCGTAGGGTCGTCAACCATGGGAAGTACAGAGGCCGAGGACACCGGGATGGAGATCGAGTCCACGGGCGGCCCTGTGCTGCTACGCGAACCCGCCGAGGGCACGCCCCCGGTGATCACCGACGCTGCCACGCTGGCCGAGGCCTGCGCGAAGCTCGCCGCGGGCTCCGGAGCGGTCGCCGTCGACACCGAACGCGCGTCCGGCTACCGGTACTGGCCCAAGGCCTACCTCGTGCAGCTGCGCCGCGAGGGTTCCGGCACGGTGCTGATCGACCCGATCGCGCTGGCCGACGACCTCCAGCCGCTGCGCGAAGTCCTCAACAACCTGGAGTGGGTGCTGCACGCGGCCTCCCAGGACCTCCCCTGCCTCGCCGAGCTGGGCCTGCACCCGGCGGCGCTGTTCGACACCGAGCTGGCCGGACGGCTGGCGGGCTACGAACGCGTCGCGCTGGGCACGCTCGTCGAGCTGCTGCTGGGGTACACCCTCGAAAAGGGGCACAGCGCCGCCGACTGGTCGAAGCGGCCGCTGCCGGTCGACTGGCTGAACTACGCCGCCCTCGACGTCGAGCTGCTCGTCCAGCTGCGCGAAAAGCTGGAAGCGGAGCTGGGCGCCCAGGGCAAGCTGGAGTGGGCCCGGCAGGAGTTCGAGAACGTCCGGACGGCCCCGCCGCCGCCCCCGCGCGCCGAGCCGTGGCGCCGGACGTCCGGCGTGCACAAGATCCGCAGCCCGCGTGGCCTCGCGGCGGTCCGCGAACTGTGGCAGGCCCGCGACGAGCTGGCCCGCAAGCGCGACCGCGCGCCGAGCCGGATCCTCCCGGACAGCGCGATCGTCAACGCCGTCACGGCCGACCCCAAGACGGTCGAGGAGCTGCAGGCGCTGCCGGTGTTCAGCGGCCGCGTCCAGCGCAAGTACACGGCGAGCTGGCTGCGGCACCTGCAGACGGCCCGCGCGCTCCCGGCCTCCGAACTGCCCTCGCCTTCGCAGCCGACGGACGGCCCTCCCCCGGTGAACCGCTGGGCGGACAAGGACCCGGACGCGGCAGCCCGCCTTTCGGCGGCGCGTGCGGCGCTGACGGCCATCGCGGAGGACCGCCGGCTCCCGGTGGAGAACCTGCTGCTGCCGGACCTGGTCCGCCGCACGTGCTGGCGGCCGCCGGCGGAGACGGACGAGGACTCGGTGGCGGCGGTCCTGCGCGCGGGCGGCGCCCGGCCGTGGCAGGTGGAGCTGACAGCGGCGGCGTTGAGCAAGGCGTTGCAGACCACGGCTTCCTGAACGGACAGATCCGGGACAGTTCGCTGATCCGTGCTGTCCCGGACATCGGCTGCCCTAGGCTGCGCCGGAAACGCCGCACCGCCCGAAGGTATCCCGATGACCGATTTCCTGTCCGATCAGCCCGCCGTGCAGTGCTTTCTCAGCTTCACCCACGAAGATGACAGCTTTCTGAATTTCGTCACACCGCTCAAGAATTCACTGGAGAAGTTCTGCGCTTCGGCGCACGGGCGGAAGATCGAAGTGTTCGTGGACCGCGAAAGCATCGGGTGGGGCGAGGACTGGCGGACGAAGATCCAGGACGGGCTCAACGCCGCCATGGTGTTCGTCCCGGTCGTCTCGATGAACTACTTCTACGAAAGCGGCGCCTGCCGGGAAGAGCTGACCGCGTTCTACGCCAAGGCGAACGAGCTCGGTCTCACGCAGCTCATCCTGCCCCTGATCGTGCTCGGCCACGAGCTGATCACCGGCCAGAGCGACGACGCCAACATCCGGATCATCGAGAAGCTGCAGTACGTCGACATCAAGGAGGCCGTCCTGGCCGGAGCGGGCACGGCGGAGTGGCGGCGCACCATGGACGTGGTGGCGGACAAGCTGATCAAGGCGATCCGATCCGCGGAAGCGGCGCTGGAAAAGCTCAAGAAGTGCAACCGGCTGCTGCTCACCGGCGGTGCACCGGAGAAAGACGGGCCGGGTCTTCAGGAATACAAGGAAAACCTCACGAAGATCGGTGAGCTGCTGGAGCGTCAGTTCGACGCGATCAGCCACTCACTGGACGAGCTGGCCGAGGAAATGCGCCAGCTGACCGGCGACGTGGCCGGGCTGCGGCCGGAAGCGATCAAGGCGCGGGTGGTCCGCGCGGCCGACGCGATCAAACCGATGGCTGTCAACATCCAGCAGGTCGGCACGGCGTTCGAAACCACGGTCGCGGAAACCGATTCGACGATCCGTTCGTACATGCGCCTGATGGATTCGCACATGTCACCGGAACTGCTGGACCGCGCGCGCCGCGAATACGGCGAATTCGTCGAAATGCTGACCGGGCTGATGGAACTGGACGGCCGGATCACCGAGTTCCTGACGCAGATCCGCCCGCTGGAAGCGATCAACGCACCGCTGCGCGCGGCGATCCGCCCGTTGCGGATCGGCGCCCAGTCGATGCAGCTGGGCATGCGCACGATGCACGAGCTGTCCCGGATCATCAGCAACCTCCTGGGCCCCCGTTAGTCCGCGGCCGCCCGGGCCGCGGCCAGTGCCGCGGCCGACTTGACCGTCTCCGGATGCCCCGCGCCCAGCACGACTTCGAACCCTTCCAGCGCATACTCGTACGCCTCGACCGCTTCGGCCCACTCGCCGCGGCGGAAGTGCACCCGGGCCACCACCTCCTGCGCCCGGACCAGGTCCGGGTGCCCCGGCGGCAACGGCGCCGAAGCCAGCGCCGCCCGCGCGTAGTGCTCCGCGTCCGCCAGCCGGTCCGTCTCCGCCAGTGCGCGGCACAGCAGCACCCGCGCCACCCACGTCATCCGGTCCTCGGGGCCCGGGTGGACGACCCGGGCCGCCACCACCGCAGACGCCTCCGCCGCCGCTTCCTCCGCTTCGCCGGCGAGCAGCAACCCGTACGCCAGCCACATCCGCGCCTTCTCCGGGTCGCCCGTGCCCTCGGCCAGCTGGGCCCGCATCCCTTCGATCAGCGGGCCCGGGGCTCCGAGCCCGGCCTGGATCGTCGTGCGCAGGAACCGGACCACCTCCGCCCACTCCGGCGGGGCCGCGCGCAGGGTCTGTTCGGCGTCGTCGAACCTCGCCAGCTCGATCTGGATCCGGGCGATGTCGGACGTGAACTCCGTGCTCTCCAGCGCGCGGTAAGCGTCGATCGCCGCGGCGTACCGGCCCGCATCGGCCAGTGCCGACGCGATCGCGTACCCGCAGTGCAGCACCGCATCCTGGTCCGGCCCACGGACGTACGCATGCGCCGCCCGGACCGACGAAAACAGTTCGAGCGCTTCGTCCACCCGCCCGGTCTGCGAGCAGCGCGCGGCGATGAGGAACCAGGACGCCAGCGTCGCGTGGTGCCGCGCGCCGAACACGCGGGTCTGGTCCGCCACCAGCGCGCGCAGCCAGGCTTCGGCCCCCGGGTCGCGCAACTCCGCGAGCCGTTCCGCGATCTGCGCCCGCAGGTCGAGTGCCGTCAGGTCGTCCTGGCGGCGACGGCGTTGCAGTTTCGCGCTCAGCCAGGCGATCTCGCCCCGGAGCCGGTCCACGCTCATTCGGCGAGGGCCGCCAGCAGACTGTGCGCCTCCGCCCGCAGCTCGTCCGAGGGCTCACCCAGGCCCACCAGCCGGACCACGCCGTCGGCGCCCTCCCGCACGTGGGCTTCGACGTCCAGTTCCGGGTCGTCCCGGCGGATCACCGCGATGCTCTCCACCAACCCGAACACCAGGTCCGTCCGGATCCCGACCGCCGCGGGCGCCACGCCCGAAGCCGCCACCAGCCGGCCGTAGGCGGCTTTCAGCTCCGCGCGCTCGGTGCGGAACCGGGCCAGGTTCGGCGATCCCACCTCGGGCAGCAGGTACAACGCGCCCAGGTTGTGCCGGGCTCCGCCCAGCAGGCCGATGTCCGCGTACGCCAGGGCCCACAACCGGACCGCGGCCGGGGCCGCGCCGGCCGCCAGCCGGGCCGCCAGCGCGAGCGACGGGCGGACCGTTTCGGCCAGCAGGGCCGCGAGGATGTCTTCCTTCGCCGGGAAGTGGTAGTAGAGCGACGCCTGGCGCAGGCCCGCGCGTTCGGCGATCGCTCTCGTCGTCGTCGCCGCGTACCCGGCTCCGGTGAACAGTTCGCCTGCAGCGTCGAGCACCGCCTGGCGCGCGTCCGGCCGGTTCGCCGCCGCCCCGCTCGCCCTCGGCCTGCCGACTCCCGACCCTTTGACCACGGAGGTGATCTTGCCAGGTCACCGGGCGTGACACGTGCACGGAGGTGCGGTTACGCCCAGATGTCGTCATTGACGCGGTGTCGATCCCGCCGTTAACCGCTCCCTAACACGGCGGAGATCATCGTGTCGCGGCGGCGGCCTAATTTCTGTCAAGCGATCGAAACAAGGAGCCCGCATGAAGCCACCCGACGAACTCGCCGCCTTCGGTTACCGCCAGGAGCTCCGCCGGTCGCTGGGCGGGTTCTCCGCCTTCGCCGCCGGGTTCTCCTTCGTCTCCATCCTCACCACGGTCTTCCAGCTCTTCGGCTTCGGCTACACCTTCGGCGGCCCGCTCTTCTTCTGGACGTGGCCGGTCGTCCTGGCCGGCCAGCTGCTGGTCGCCCTGAACTTCGCCGAGCTCGCCGCGCGCTACCCGCTCGCCGGATCCGTGTACCAGTGGGCGAAACAGCTCAGCAAAGGCTTCCTCGGGTGGCTCGCCGGCTGGATGATGCTGATCGGCTGCATCGTCGCCCTCGCGGCCGCCGCGATCGCGCTGCAGGTCGTGCTGCCGTCGGTGTGGGACGGCTTCCAGCTCGTCGGCGGCGACCCCTCGGTGACGTCGCCGACCGGCGCGGCCAACGCCGTGCTGCTCGGCACCCTGCTGCTCGTCTTCACCACCGCCGTCAACGCCGGCGGGGTCCGGCTGATGGCGCGGATCAACGACGTCGGCGTCGCGGCCGAACTGCTCGGCGTCCTCGTCCTCGTCGCCGGGCTGGCCCTGTTCGCCGTCCGCGGGCCGCAGGTCGTCCTGCACGACGCGCCCGGCACGAGTGCCGGGATCGGCGGCGTGCTCGCTTCGGCGCTCATGGCGGCGTACGTCCTCTACGGCTTCGACACCGCCGCCTCGGTCGCGGAAGAGACGAAGGACGCGCGCCGGACGGCTCCGCGGGCGGTGCTGCGGGCCGTGCTCGTCTCCGGGATCGGCGGCCTCGCCGTGGTCGTCACCGCGCTGATGGCCGCGCCGAGCCTCACCGACGGGCAGCTCGCCGGCAAGGGCCTGCCGTACGTGATCACCGCCGTCTTCGGCGACACCCTCGGCCGCGTCTTCCTCGCCGACGTCGCGATCGCCGTCGTCGTCTGCACGCTCACCATCCAGACCGGCACCGTCCGGCTGATCTACGCGATGGCCCGCGACGGCGCCCTGCCCGCGTCCGCCCGCCTCGCCGGGGTCAGCCCGCGCACCGGGACGCCGGTCGCGCCCGCGCTGCTGTCCGGCGCGCTGGCCATCGGGCTGCTGCTGCTCAACGTCGGCAACCCGACGCTGTTCAGCACGATCACCGGGACGTCGGTGGTGGTCGTCTACCTGGCGTACCTGCTGGTCACCGGCCCGCTGCTGCTCAAGCGGCTGCGCGGGGGCTTCCCGGCGGAGCCGGGCCGGTTCTCCCTCGGGCGCTGGGGCGTTCCGCTGAACGGGGCAGCGGTGCTGTACGGAATCGGCATGATCGTGAACATCGGCTGGCCGCGTGCGGAGATCTACGATCTCGCCGGTTCGGGCTCCCCCTGGATGCTCTTGTTCCCGATAGAGTTCGTCGGCGGCGCGCTGGTGATCGGCTGGCTCTGCTGGCTGCGGCTGCGCCCCGCTCCCGCCCTCGAACCCGCGACCTGAGAGAGGACGACCATGAGCACCACCGCGACGACCTACGGAGCGCGCGACCACGCCCGCGCCCAGGCCGGCACCGTGGTCGACACGATGCCGTCGATCCCGGCGAGCACCTGGCCGGCCCCGCCGGCCGAGGTCGCCCCCGAGGCGCTGACCTGGGCCGAAACCGTGGCCGGGGGCGGCTACACGCACAAGGTGCTGGCCCGGGGCACGCGGCTGCGGCTGACCGACGTCGACGGCGACGCCTGCGCGCACCTGCTGCTGTTCAACGCACTGGGGCCGTGGGAGCGGCTGAACGTCGCCGACACGGTCAAGGTGCAGTGGAACGCCTACCTCGGCGGGTCGGTGGCGCTGCTGTCGGACCAGGCGCGGGTGCTGGCCACGATCGTCGGCGACTCCAGTGGACGGCACGACGCCCTCTGCGGGACGTCCACTGTGGACGGCAACACCGCGCGCTACGGTGACGGCGCCCCGGAAGGCCCCTCCCCCGCCGGGCTGCCGCTGCTCACCCTGGCCGCGGCCAAGAACGGCCTGGGGCCGCGGGACCTGCCGCCGAGCCTGTCGCTCTTCCAGGGCGTGCGGGTCCAGCCGGAAGGCGGCCTGGAGTTCACCGGCTCCGCGGGTGCCGGCCGGTCCGTCGACCTCCGGATCGAGATCCCGTCGATCGTGCTGATCGCCAACGTCGCCCACCCGGTCGACCCGCGGCCGGACTACACGGTGACGAAGCTCGAAGTCCTCGCCTGGCGCGACCGGCCGACCACCCCGGACAGTCCGGAGTGGACGCACACGCCGGAAGCGCAGCGCGCCTTCGAGAACACCGCCGACTACCTGACCGCACGGGGGATCGCATGAGCACGGCGTACGAGTCCAAGCTGGAGATCAGCTACGACGTCCCCGCGCGGGCACCGTTCTCCACGGTGCTGAAGCGCGGCCAGGAGCTGACGATCGTCGACCTCGGCGGCAACCAGGCCGTCGACTTCCTCTGCTACGACGCGAACGACACCGCCAAGCGCTACAGCGCGGCCGCGACGATCGCCGCGCAGGGCAACATCTTCCTGACCACCGGCAGCGTCCTGCGCACCCAGGAAGGCGCACCCCTGCTGACCGTCGTCGCCGACACCTGCGGCCGCCACGACACGCTCGGCGGCGCGTGCAGCAAGGAGTCCAACAGCCTCCGCTACGGCCAGCACACCCGCTACCAGCACGCCTGCGTCGAGAACTTCCTCATCGAGGGCGCGAAGTGGGGCCTGGGCAAGCGCGACCTGGTCAGCAACGTCAACTGGTACATGAACGTGCCGGTCGAAGCGGACGGCACGCTCGGCATCGTCGACGGCATCTCCGCGCCGGGCCTGGAAGTCCGGCTGCGCGCGGAGACCGACGTGCTGGTGCTCGTCTCGAACTGCCCCCAGATCAACAACCCCTGCAACGGCTTCGACCCGACGCCGGTGCGGATGGTCGTCACCTCCTCCGGAGGCGGCGAGTGAGGCTGCTCGTCGCCAACCGCGGCGAGATCGCGGTCCGGATCCTGCGCAGCGCGAAGGAACTGGGTCTCGAAACCGTCGCGGTGTACTCCGACGCCGATCGCCTCGCCCCGCACGTGCGGCTCGCCGACCGGGCCGTGCGGCTCGGCCCGGCGCCCGCGGCGGAGAGCTACCTACGGGCCGACGCGATCATCGCCGCGGCGCTGGAGACCAGCTGCGACGCGATCCACCCCGGCTACGGCTTCCTCTCGGAGGACGCGGCGTTCGCGCGGGCCTGCGAAGACGCCAAGATCGCCTTCGCCGGGCCGTCGCCGGAGCACCTGGAAGTGTTCGGCAGCAAGCACACCGCCCGCGAGGCGGCGATCGCCGCGGGCGTGCCGCTGCTGGCCGGCACCGGCCTGCTGTCCGATGTGGACGACGCACTCGCGCGCGCGGAGGACATCGGCTACCCGGTGATGCTCAAGGCGACCGGCGGTGGGGGCGGGATCGGGATGCGCGCCTGCGCGTCGCCGGACGAGCTGCGGGCCGCCTGGGACACCGTGCGCAGCGTCGCGGCCAAGAGCTTCGCCAGCTCCGGCGTCTTCCTGGAACGCCTGGTGACGCGCGCGCGGCACGTCGAGGTCCAGGTGTTCGGCGACGGCTTCGGCGAGGTGCTCGCCCTGGGCACGCGCGACTGCTCGCTGCAGCGGCGCAACCAGAAGGTCGTCGAGGAGTGCCCGGCACCGGACCTGCCCGACGCCGTCCGGAAGCAGCTGGTCGACTCCGCCGTCGCGCTGTGCTCGTCGGTGCGGTACCGCTCCGCGGGCACGGTCGAATACGTCTACGACCCCGAACGCGGCGAGGCGGCGTTCCTCGAGGTCAACACCCGGCTGCAGGTCGAGCACCCGGTCACCGAGGCGGTCTACGGCGTCGACCTCGTCGCCTGGATGCTGCGGCTCGCCCAGGGCGATCGCGGGATGTTCCGGGCGATCCCGGTCGCGCGCGGGCACGCCGTCGAAGCGCGGGTGTACGCCGAGGATCCGAACGCCGGCCACCGGCCGAGCGCCGGCCTCGTCACCCGGGTCGCGCTGCCCCCGGCCACGCGGGTGGACACCTGGGTCGAGCCGGGCGCGACCGTCACCACGCACTACGACCCGTTGCTGGCCAAGGTGGTCTGCACCGGCACCGACCGCGCCGAGGCACTGGCGAGCCTCCGGGAAGCGCTCGCCGCGACCCGGTTCGACGGCGTGCAGACCAACCTGGGCCAGCTCCGGGCTGCGGCCGCCGAGGCGGCGTTCGGCGCCGCGGCGCACGACACGTCCACTCTGGACGGCGTCGAGGACGCCGAGCCGCGGATCGACGTCCTGCGCGGCGGGACGATGACGACCGTGCAGGACTGGCCGGGCCGCACCGGGTTCTGGGCGGTCGGGGTGCCGCCGAGCGGCCCGATGGACGACCTTTCGCTGCGGCTGGGCAACCTCGCGCTCGGCAACCCGGAGGGCGCACCCGGCCTGGAGTGCACTGTGGACGGCGTCGCGCTGCGGTTCTCGCACGCCACCGAGGTGTGCGTCACCGGTGCACCGACGGCCGTGCTCGTCGACGGCGCCGAGGTTCCGTTGTGGACACCGGTCGAGGTGCCCGCGGGCGCGGTGCTGGACGTCCGGGCCTGCACGGCCGGGCTGCGCAGCTACGTCCTCGTGCGCGGCGGCATCGACGTGCCGGCGTTCCTCGGCAGCGCGGCGACGTTCACGCTGGGCAAGTTCGGCGGACACGGCGGCCGCGCGCTGGCCGCCGGGGACGTCCTGCGGCCCGGGCCCGCTCCCGCCGACCCGGTCGTCGGGCCGGTCGCTCCGGCCGAACGCCCGGACTTTGCTCCCCAGTGGACGATCGGCGCGCTCGAAGGACCGCACGCGGCCCCGGAGTTCTTCACCCCGGAAGACGTCGACACGTTCTACGCCACCGACTGGCAGGTGCACTTCAACTCGGCGCGCACCGGCGTCCGGCTCGTCGGGCCGCGGCCGCGGTGGGCGCGGCCGGACGGCGGCGAGGCGGGCCTGCACCCGTCGAACATCCACGACACGCCGTACGCGATCGGAGCCGTCGACTACACCGGCGACCTGCCGATCCTGCTCGGCCCGGACGGGCCGAGCCTGGGCGGGTTCGTCTGCCCGGCGACGGTCGCCACCGGCGAGCGCTGGAAGCTCGGGCAGCTGCGGCCGGGCGACACCGTGCGGTTCGTGCCGATCGGCACCGACCACGCGGCGGTGCTGCGGACGCGGCCGGTGTCGGCGGTCGAGCCGAGCCGGCCCGCGCGCGACGACGGCGGTGTCCTCGCGCGACTGTCCTCTTCGGACGAGGAACCATCGGTCACCTACCGCCGCAGCGGCGACGACAACCTGCTCGTCGAGTACGGCGAGATGAAGCTCGACCTCGCACTGCGGATGCGGGTGCACGCGCTGGCCGAGCGCCTGACGGCCGAGGGTGTGCCGGGGATCGTGGACCTGACGCCGGGAATCCGGTCGCTGCAGGTGCACGTCGACCCGGACGCGCTGCCGGTGGGCAAGGCGCTCGGGCTGGTGCGCGAGCTGGAGCGCGACCTGCCGCCGACGCACGACCTCGTCGTGCCGAGCCGCAGCGTGCGGCTGCCGCTGTCGTGGGACGACCCGGCGACGCGCGAGGCGATCGAGCGGTACATGACCGGCGTCCGCGACGACGCGCCCTGGTGCCCGTGGAACATCGAGTTCATCCGGCGCGTCAACGGCCTGTCCGATGTGGACGATGTCTATCGGACGGTGTTCGACGCGGAGTACCTGGTGCTCGGCCTCGGCGACGTCTACCTCGGCGCGCCGGTGGCGACACCGCTGGACCCGCGCCACCGCCTCGTGACGACGAAGTACAACCCGGCGCGGACGTGGACGGCGGAGAACTCCGTCGGCATCGGCGGTGCCTACCTGTGCATCTACGGCATGGAGGGCCCGGGCGGCTACCAGTTCGTCGGACGCACGGTCCAGGTGTGGAACAGCTGGCACGGCGGCGCGCAGCCGTGGAACCTGCGGTTCTTCGACCGGATCTCCTGGTACCCGGTCTCGGCCGGGGAACTCCTGGAAATGCGCGCGCAGAGTGCTTCCGGGCAGCTCGAACTCGACACCACCGAGGGCACCTTCGCCCTGGCGGACTACCAGAAGTTCCTCGCGGACAACGCCGAAAGCATCGCCGGGTTCCGGGCGACGCAGGCGGCGGCGTTCGAGGCGGAGCGGCAGGCGTGGGCGGCGGCGGGCGAGTTCGACCCGAAGCCGGAGCCGGTCACCCGGCCGCCGGCGCGGGTCGAGGCACCGCCGGGCGGGCACGTCGTCGAGGCGCCGTTCGCGGCGACGGTGTGGCGGGTCGACGTCGCCGCGGGCGAGCGGGTCGAGAACGCGCAGTCGCTGGTGACGCTGGAAGCGATGAAGACCGAGGCGCGGATCCCCGCGCCGGCGAGCGGTGAGGTGGTCGAAGTACTCGTGTCCCCCGGTGACCAGGTGGCCCCCGGAACGCCGCTGGTGGTGCTCGGATGAGCGCCGCCGTCGAGCGGGTACGGGCCGCGTACCGGCGGATCGAGCGGGTGGACCGGCCGGAGATCTGGATCGACCTCCGGCCGGAAGCCGACGTCCTGGCCGAGGCCGCGGCCTTGGACGAGCGAGGCTTGCCGCTGTACGGAAAGCTCGTGGCGGTCAAGGGCAACATCGACGTCGCCGGCCTGCCGACGACGGCGGGCTGCCCGGACTACGCGTACAAGCCGGAGGCGGACGCGCCGGTCGTCGCGCGGCTGCGGGCGGCCGGGGCGCTGGTGCTCGGCACGACGAACCTCGACCAGTTCGCGACCGGGCTGGTCGGCACGCGCAGCCCGTACGGCGCGGTCCGCAACGCCGTCGACCCGGCGTACATCTCGGGCGGTTCGAGCTCGGGTTCGGCGGTGGCGGTCGCCCTCGGCATCGTGGACCTGGCCCTCGGCACGGACACCGCGGGCTCGGGCCGGGTGCCGGCGGCGTTCAACGGGATCGTCGGGCTGAAGCCGACCCCGGGACTGCTGCCCACCGAAGGCGTGGTGCCTGCCTGCGCGAGCATCGACTGCGTCTCGCTGTTCGCGCGGACGGTCGAAGAGGCATCGTTCGCGCTGACCTGCCTGGCCGAGCCCGCACAGGTCCACACGGGTCGGTTCCGGCTCGGCGTGCCTTCCGAGCTGGGCCCCTTGGCGCCGGGCTGGGCCGAAGCGTTCGAGGCGGCCGTCGCGGAGCACGCGGCAGCCGGCGCCGAAGTGACCACTGTGGACATTTCCGCGTTCCTGGAGGCGGCGCAGCTGCTGTACGGCGGCGCGTTCGTCGCCGAGCGGTACACCGCGGTCGGCGAGTTCATCGACGCCCACCCGGACGCCGTCGACCCGGTCGTCCGGTCGATCATCGCCCCGGCCCGGGACATCCCCGCGCACCGGCTGTTCGCCGACCAGGCCACCCTGGCGGGCCTGCGAACGGAAGCACTGGTGGCGCTGGCCGGCGTCGACGCGATCCTGCTCCCGACGACGACCGAGCACCCGACGCTCGCCGAAGTCGCGGCGGATCCGGTGGCGGTCAACGCCCGCCTGGGCCGGTTCACCAACGCCACCAACCTGTTCGGGCTGTCGGCCCTCGCCGTCCCGGCGGGCTCGGTGGCCGGGCGCCCGTTCGGCGTGATGTTCCTGGGTGCCCCGCACGACGACCTGAAGCTGGCGGCCTTGGCGGGGTTGCGGCGTGAACGCATCCCGATCGCCGTGGTCGGCGCGCACCTGCGCGGCCAGCCGCTGAACCACGAGCTGACGTCCCGCGGCGGCCGGTTCGTGTCCGCGGTTTCGACGGCGGCGGCGTACCGGTTGTACGCCTTGGACACCGTGCCGCCGAAGCCCGGACTCGTGCGGGTGACGTCCGGCGGCGTGTCGGTGGCGGCGGAGGTCTGGGAGCTGCCGGCGCGCGGTTTCGGCGAGTTCGTGGCCGGCATCCCGGCGCCGCTTGCCATCGGGAAACTGGAACTGGCGGACGGCACGCGGGTGTCCGGTTTCCTGTGCGAGCCGGAGGCGACGGAAAGCGCGGAGGACATCTCGGCGAAGGGCGGTTGGCTGGCGCACCTCGGCGTCCGGTAAACGGGTTGCGCGGCCGGGCGACACTGAGGTGGTGAAAGTTCTTCCGTGCGGCCATCTCGCACCGGCCGCCGGGGCGCGTGTCTGCGCCCACCTCACCACCGGCAACGGGCCCGATTGCTTCCGCATGCCCACCGGCGTCGAGACCCGGTACGACCTCCTGTGCAGGACCTGCGCCGAGGCCGGCACCCCGGAGCTGGTCGACGCCTGCGCCGGCTGCTTCCGACGCGCCGAAGGCCGCGCCGACCTCGGCCGGCGCGGCAGCGCCGAGATCCTCCGGCGAGACCGGGACCTCGGCGGTGCCTGGACGACCACGGCCTGCCCGGTCACCCCGCTCGACGACCGGTGCCTCGCGGCCTTGCCGGACGGCTGGCTCGCCTGGACCGCCGACGGCCTGGTCGCGCTCGACCCGGCGCCCCGGCACGTCGCCACCGTCCGGCTCCCGGAGGAGCCGCCGGCCGACTGGGCGGGGCGCGTGCGCGGACCGGCACTGCACACCTCGGCCGATGGCCGGTTCGCCGCCGCGGTCACCGACTACGGCCGGTACGGCGCGGTCGTCGACCTGGCCTCGGGCGCGGTGACCTTGGCGCTGGACCGGCAGGACTACGCGACGACGACGGTCCGCTTCCCGGTCGCGTTCCTCGGCCCGCTGGTCGTCGCGGCCACCGATGGGAACCGGCTGGATGCCTTCGACGCGGCCACGGGCCGCCTGCTCACCGAGCGCGTCACGACGTACGAGGAGAACCCCGGGCACTACCTCGACTACTTCTTCGGCGCGCTGCTGCCGAGCCCGTCCGGGCGGTCCCTGCTCGTGGACGGCTGGGTCTGGCAGCCCGAGGGGATTCCGCTGGTGCTCGACTGCGCGGCCTGGCTCGCCGGCGACCGGCACGCACCCGAACACGGCCGGCCGCTCGCTTTCCGCGATCCGTGGGACGCGCCGATGGCCTGGGTGAACGACGAAACCGTGGCCCTGCAACAGATCGGCGACGACGACCGGCCGATCGACGGCATCCAGCTCCACGACGCGCGGACCGGACGCCGCACCGGGATGTTCGCCGGGCCCGCCGGGCCGATGTGGGGCCATGGCGGGCTGTTGTACGTGACCACCGACGACGGGTTCGAGGTCTGGGACCCGGCCGAAGGCGCCCGGATCGGGTTCCTCGAAGGCTTCGCGCCGATCGCCCACCGCGACGGCACCTTCGCCGAACTGCGTGACGGCCGGCTCCGGACCTGGAGACCGGAAGCATGACCACTGAGCACACGCCGGGTACCTGGTCCACCCGCGCCTGCCCGGTGCGGCCGTTGAACGACGGCTGCCTGGCGCCGATGCCCGGGCACTGGCTCGCGCTCACCGCGGAGGGCTTCGTGCGGATCACCGACGACGACCAGTGGCTCGTCGGACCGGTCGAGCTGCCCGCAGAGACCCACGAAGACATCCGCGACTTCCCGGACCGCCCCCGCCGCGGCCTGCACACCTCGCGAGACGGGCGGTTCGCCGCCGTGGTCTCCGACTACGGCCGGTTCGCCACGATCGTCGACCTCGACGAGTGGGTGACCGTGCTCGACCTCGACCGGGACTGGAACGACAACGAGTGGACCCGCTTCCCCTTCGCCTTCCTCGACGAGGAGAAGTTCGTTGCCGCCACCGACTGGAACCGGCTCGACGTGTTCGAGTCGGCAACCGGCCGGCTGCTCACCGAACGCACCACGACCCGCGAAGACAACCCCGAGCACTACCTCAGTTACTTCTTCGGTGCCCTGCTGCCGAGCCCGTCCGGCCGCACGCTGCTCACCGACGGCTGGGCCTGGCACCCGGTGGGCATCCCGTTGGTGATCGACTGCGCGGCGTGGCTCGCGGGCGACCGGCACGCCCCCGAGCACGGCCGCCACCTCGCCGACCGCGACGACACCTGGGACACCCCGATCGCCTGGCTGGACGAGCACACCGTCGCTCTCCAAGGCCCCGACGGCGTCGACCTGCGCGAGGCCGCGACCGGGCGCCGCACCGGGATGTTCGCCGGACCCACCGGGCGGATGTGGGGCCACGGCGGCCTGCTCTACGTGGCCGCCGAAGCCGGGCTCGAGGTCTGGGACCCGGCCGAAGGCGCCCGGATCGGACGCCTCGAAGGCTTCACACCGATCGCGCACCGCGACGGCACCTTCGCCGAACTGCGTAACGATCAGCTGAGAACTTGGGCAACTCCGCGATAACAAGCCTCACCCGTGGGCACCTCGACGCCGATTCTCCTGAGTGAACCCCCGGAGGCGGCCATGACCACGGCGACCACATCCCCGCAGAACACCCTCGTCCACTCGTACCTGTTCCTCCGGCGCGCCATCGGGCTCATCGGCCTGGCCCTGCCGGTGGTCCTCATCCTCGGCAAGCAGCTCCTCCAGGGCGGCGACGTCGCCGGCTCGCTCAGCAGCTACTACTACACCGGCCTGCGGGACATCCTGGTCGGCGCGATGTGCGCGGTCGGGGTGTTCCTCCTCGCCTACTACGGCCACGACTACGTCGACAACATCGCCAGCACGGTCGCCGGCCTGGGCGCGATCGGGCTGGCGCTCTTCCCCACCACCCCGGACCACGACGTGACGGCGTGGGACCGGACCTCGGGCGTCCTGCACCTCGCCTTCGCGGCCGTGTTCTTCCTCTCCCTCGCCTACTTCTGCCTGCGGCTGTTCCCCCACGACGGTGAGCAGCCGGAGCGGTTCGGCACGCTCTACCGCGTCTGCGGGGCCGTGATCCTGGCCTGCCTGGTGCTGATCGCCCTGGCCAAGTACCTCGCCATCGCACCGTCGCTGCACCCGGCGCTGTGGCTGGAGGCCGTCGCCGTGGAGGCGTTCGGCGTCGCGTGGCTCGTGAAAGGACGGACGCTGGAGCCCAAGAGTGTGCCGTAGCCCACTCGACCGGGCCACACCACTGGTTACCGGTGGGTAACAAGGGCTATCGTGCGGCTAACAACGTCTACTTCATGGAGCATTCGTGGCCGCACCAGCAACGCCGCTCGCGCCGACCGCGCGAGGCGTGCGCAACGTCGCCTTCGTCGAGGGGGTCCGCACCCCCTTCGGCAAGGCCGGCGACAAGGGCATGTACGCCGGGACCCGTGCTGACGACCTCGTCGTCAACGCCATCCGCGAGCTGCTGCGGCGGCACCCCGAACTGCCGCCCGAGCGCGTCGACGAGGTGGCCATCGCCGCCACCACCCAGACCGGTGACCAGGGCCTGACCATCGGCCGGACCGCCGCACTGCTGGCCGGGCTGCCCAAGTCCGTCCCCGGCTTCGCCATCGACCGCATGTGCGCCGGCGCCATGACGGCCGTCACCACCGCCGCGTCCGGCATCGGCTTCGGCGCCTACGACATCGCCATCGCCGGCGGGGTCGAGCACATGGGCCGCCACCCGATGGGCGAAGGCGTCGACCCGAACCCGCGGATCATCGCCGACAAGCTCGTCGACCCCACCGCGCTGGTCATGGGCCAGACCGCCGAGAACCTGCACGACCGGTTCCCCGCGATCACCAAGCAGCGCACCGACGCCTACGCGGCGCGCAGCCAGGAGCGCTACGCCGAAGCCGTCAAGACCGGCAAGATCGGCCCCGAGCTGGTCCCGGTCGCCACCCGCAGCGCCGAACTCGGCTGGGGCCTGGCCACCGAGGACGAGCCGCCCCGGCCCGGCACCACGGTCGAGCAGCTGGCGAACCTCAAGACGCCGTTCCGCCCGTTCGGCCGGATCACCGCGGGCAACGCGGCCGGCCTCAACGACGGCGCGACCGCGTCGATCCTCGCCGACGAGGAGACCGCCCGCGAGCTGGGCCTGCCGGTCGCCATGCGGCTGGTCGGCTACTCCTTCGCCGGCGTCGAGCCGGAGGTCATGGGCATCGGCCCGGTGCCGGCCACCGAGAAGCTGTTCAAGCGGACCGGCCTGAGCATCGACGACATCGGCCTGTTCGAGATCAACGAGGCCTTCGCCGTGCAGGTGCTGGCCTTCCTCGACCACTTCGGCATCGACGACGAAGACCCGCGCGTCAACCAGTGGGGCGGCGCGATCGCGTGCGGCCACCCGCTGGCGTCGTCCGGCGTCCGGCTCATGACGCAGCTGGCCCGCCAGTTCGCCGAGCGGCCCGACGTGCGCTACGGCATGACCACGATGTGCATCGGGATCGGCATGGGCGGCACCGTGATCTGGGAGAACCCGGCCTTCGAGGGGGCGAAGTAATGACTTTCACCGCTGAAGCAGCGAAGGCCGCGTTCCCGGACGAGGTCGTCACCCACGCGAAAACCCGGCTGATCAAGGTACCCGGCCTGACCAAGAAGGTCGCGCTGATCACCCTCGACAACGGCCACGACCACACCCGGCCGAACACCTTCGGCCCCCAGGGGCTCGTCTCGTTGAACGCCGCACTCGACGAGGCGTTCGCCGCCGAGCCGGCCGCGATCGCCGTCACCGGCAAGCCGTTCATCTTCGCCGTCGGCGCCGACCTGTCCGGCGTCGAGGCCGTCAGCGACCCGGAGCTGGCGCGCGAAATCGCCCAGACCGGGCACGACGTGTTCCGCCGCCTCACCGAGTCTTCGATCCCGACGTTCGGGTTCGTGAACGGCGCGGTCATGGGCGGTGGCCTGGAGCTGGCGCTCTCGTGCCACTACCGGACGCTGTCGGAGAACACCGCCGCGATCGCGTTCCCCGAGGTCTTCCTCGGCCTGTTCCCGGGCTGGGGCGGCACGCAGCTGCTGCCGAACCTCATCGGCGCGGACGCCGCCGTCACGGTGATCATCGAGAACGCCCTGGCCCAGAACAAGATGCTCACCGTCAAGCAGACGGCCGAGCTCGGCATCGTCGACGCGGTCTTCGGCTCGGCCGACTACCTCGAGCAGTCGCTGCTGTGGCTGGCTCGCGTGGTCAACGGCGAGATCAAGCCGGAACGCCGCGAGATCGACCGCGGTTCGGCCTGGGACGCGGCCATCGCCCGCGCCAAATCCATTGTGGACGGCCGCACGCACGGCGCGTCGCCGGGCGCGACGAAGGCCGTCGAGCTGCTCGAGCTGGCTCGCGAGAACGACCTCGACCGCGGGTACGCGGCCGAGACCGACGGCCTCGCCGAGCTGCTCATGTCCGACGTCCTGCGCGCCGGGCTGTACTCGTTCAACCTCGTCAACAAGCGCGCCAAGCGCCCGGCCGGCGCGCCGGACAAGTCCCTGGCGCGCAAGGTGAACAAGGTCGGCATCGTCGGCGCCGGCCTGATGGCCAGCCAGCTCGCGCTGCTGTTCGTCCGCCGCCTCAAGGTGCCGGTCGTGCTCACCGACGTCGACCAGGAACGCGTCGACAAGGGCGTCGGGTCCGTCCACGCCGAGATCGACAAGCTCCTGGCCAAGAAGCGGCTGTCCCCGGACGCCGCGAACCGGCTCAAGGCACTCGTCACCGGCTCGCTCGACAAGGCCGCGTTCTCCGACGCCGACTTCGTCATCGAAGCCGTCTTCGAGGAGCTGGGCGTCAAGCAGCAGGTGTTCGCCGAGCTGGAGCAGCACGTCAAGCCCGAGGCGATCCTGGCGACGAACACCTCGTCGCTGTCGATCACCGCGATGGCGTCGAAGCTGCAGCACCCCGAGCGGGTCGTCGGCTTCCACTTCTTCAACCCGGTGGCCGTGCTGCCGCTGCTGGAGATCGTCCGCGGCGAGCAGACCGACGACGCGTCCCTGGCGACGGCGTTCTCGGTCGGCAAGCAGCTGAAGAAGTCCAGCGTGCTGGTGAAGGACGCTTCGGCGTTCGTCGTCAACCGGCTCCTGCTGCGCTTCCTCGGCGAGGTGCTGGTCACCGTCGACGAGGGCACGCCGTTCGACGTCGCCGACAAGGCCCTGGAGCCGCTGGGCCTGCCGATGACGCCGCTGACGCTGATGCAGCTCGTCGGCCCGGCCATCGCCCTGCACGTCGGCGAGACGCTGCACGAGTCCTTCCCGGACCGGTTCACCGTGTCCGAGAACCTCGCGAAGTTCGTCAAGGCGGGCAAGAAGGGCGTCTGGATCTGGGACGCCCGGGGCAACGCCTCGGCCGACCCCGAGGTCGTCGAGCTGTGGACGCAGGGCGACCGGCCGTCCACTTCGGAGCAGGTGCGCGACCGGGCGCTGTCGGCCATCGCCGAGGAGATCCGGATCATGCTCGACGAGGGCGTGGTCGCCGAGGCGCAGGACATCGACCTGTGCCTGATCCTCGGCGCGGGCTGGCCGTTCTGGAACGGCGGCATCACGCCGTACCTGGACCGCTCCGGCGTGTCCGAGCGCGTGAACGGCAAGCCGTTCCTCGCCCCGGGCGTGGCTTCGGTCCCGGCTTCCTAGTATTCGCCCTCGCGAGGGCACTTCGGCGGCGGCGCAGTGAGTTTCAGCTGCGCCGCCGTCGTGTCGGAGTCGATCACCGTCACCCGCTCGGCGGTCCGGTAGCGCGCGTGCAGCTCCTGTGCCCAGCCCTTCAGGTCGGTGCCCGGGACGGCGAGCAGGGACACCGACGGCGGGTCGACGAACACCCGCCGGGCCTTCGGGTCTTCGCGGAGGGACGGCACGGCCGCCTGCATCTCGGCGTCCGCGGGGAAGACCACGACGACCGCCGCGCACAGCGCGTGCCCGGCCAGCGGTACGGGGTTCGTGTCCACCGGCAGCTCGGGTGGCCGGACGAGGGCGTCGACGAAGAACGCGAGCCCGACGCCTGCGGCCAGTGCCAGCGCGATCACCGGCGGCAACACCCGGGCCAGCGGTTTCTCCTCCACACCGAAGATCACAGCACAGTTGGCCGCCGGGACACCGCCCGTTCACCCCGGCGGCTTAGCGTCCCGCCGTGACCACCGATCGACGCCGCTTCCTCAAGGGTGCCGGCCTCGCGGCCGCCGCCGCGAGCGTGCCCCTCCCGGCTCCCGCACTCCCCGATCTCGACCTCGACCTGAGCCGGGTCTGCGGCCGCTACCAGTGGCTGGTCGGCGACCACCACACGCACAGCCAGTACTCCTACGACGCGATGTACCGGATCGACGACATCGCGCGCGGCGGGCGGGCGCACGGCGCCGACTGGATCGTCTTCACCGACCACGGCCACGCCGAGCACGAGAAGGTGTCGGTCGAGCCCACCGAAGCCGACTTCCTCGCCGCCCGCCGGAAGTACCCGGACCTGCTGCTGTGGCACGGGATGGAGTGGAACGTCCCGGGCGCCGAGCACGCGACCGTGTTCTTCCAGGCCGGTTCGGAGCAGGCGGCGAAGCTGCGCGAGTTCGAGCGGGCCTTCGACTGGCGGCTGACGAACTCGGAGGCGTCGAGCCCGGCGAACGAGGCCCTCGCGCTGCGGGCTCTCCGCTGGCTGGCTTCGGAAGAGCAGGCGAAGCGGATCCACGCGCCGGTCGTGCTGATCAACCACCCGCTGCGCAACGGCCGCGTCGCCCCGCACGAGCTGCGCGCCTACCGCGACGCCGCCCCCGGCATCGTCATCGGCATGGAAGGCGCGCCCGGCGCGCAGGCGGACGGCTTCCCCAAGCCGCTCGGCAACGGCGGCGCGCGCGGCGGGTACCTCAACACCCCCGGCCCGAACTCGTGGCCGGGCTACCCGGCCGAGGCGTACCGGACGCACGGCGGCTGGGACTGGGCGACGGCGAAGGTCGGCGGGCTGTGGGACTCGCTGCTCGCCGAGGGGAAGCCGTGGTGGGTCACCACGAACTCCGACTCGCACTACAACCGCGGCGACACGCTGGCCCGCCCGGACGTGCCGGGCGACTGGTACGACACGCACGGCAAGTTCCCCGACCCCGTCGACACCGGCACGCCGCAGCTGCTCGCGCCGTACGCGGACTTCTACCCCGGCGAGTTCAGCCGCACGCACGTCGGCGTCACGCGGCGGAGCCTCGAAGGCGTCCTGGACGGCCTGCGTGCGGGCCGGGTCTGGGGCTCGCACGGCGGCCTGGTCTCCGAGCTCGAGGTCGGCGCGTACGGCAGTGGTGGCGAGGCGACGCTGGGCGGGCGCCTGCGGGTGCGGCGGGGGTCGGACGTCACGATCGTGGTGCGCGCGCGGCTCGCGTCGCGGCCGAACGGCGGCGGTTCGGTGCCGCGGCTGGCCCGGCTCGACGTCGTCGCGGGCCCCGTCACCGGCCCGGTGACCGACCGCGACACGATGACCGCGCCGGGCACGCGAGTCGTGGAATCGTTCGAGCCGAGGTGGGCACCGGGACGGCAGGTCGTCTTCCGGCACACGTTCCGGAACGTCCGCGAGTCCTTCTACGCGCGGGTCCGCGGCTCGAACGGCGATGCCGAGCCCACGCCGGACGTCATCGGGCAGGCGAACCCCTTCGACGACCTGTGGCTGTACGCGAATCCGATTTTCGCGGATATTTGTTGAAACTCTTCGCGCCGGTGTCCACTGTATACGGTGTGAGACGAATGCTCGTGTGGTCGATCATGACCGGGTTGCGGTTCCTGCTGCGGCTGCCTTCGCCCGTGCTCCGGGTGATCGCGGGCCGCCCGGTGGTGGTGGACGGCCGCCGGCCGGTCCTCACCGCCCGCGTTTTGATGCAGGTGTCACGCTTCGCGCCGTTCGACGCGCCGCACCAGAACGGCAGCCTGGCGCGGGCCCGGACCGAGCTGAACCTGGCCGGCTCGCTCGCCGGCGCCGGGATCTGCCCGGGCGTCCGGACCCGCGACTGCTCGTGGCCCGGGCCGGGCGGGCCGCTGCCGCTGCGGCTGTACGAACCGGAGGGCGTCCCGGCGCCCAGCCCGGCGATCGTGTACTTCCACGGCGGCGGTTTCGTGCTCGGCAGCCTCGACACACACGAAGGCGCGTGCCGGCTGCTCGCCGAGGAAGCCGGGGTGCGGGTCGTGTCGATCGGCTACCGGCTCGCCCCGGAACACCCGTTCCCCGCGGCGGCTTCGGACGCGGTCGCGGCGTTCTCGTACGTGTCCTCGCACGCGGCGGAGTTCGGCGTGGACCCGGCCCGGCTGGCGGTGGGCGGCGACAGCAGCGGCGGCAACCTCGCGGCGGTGGTCGCCCACGCGGCCGCCCGCGGCGAGCTGCCCCGCCCGGCGTTCAGCCTCCTGCTGACCCCGGCGACGGACGCGCTCGGTTCGTCACGGTCCCATCAGCAGTTCGGCTCGGGCTTCCGCCTCGACCGCGACGAGTGGGCCTGGTACCGCTCGCAGTACGTCCGCGACCCGGCCCTGTACCGCGACCCGCGAGCGTCGGTCCTCTACGACGACAGCCTCGACGGCCTCCCCCCGACGTACGTGGCCACCTGCGGTTTCGACCTCCTCCGCGACGAAGGCGAGGCCTACGCGGACCGCCTCGCCTCCGCCGGGGTCCCGTTGGTCCACCGACGTCACGAAGGCCAGCTCCACGGCTTCGCCAACCGAGTCGGCGTGGACCCGGACGCCCGCACAGCAATGCTCCACGCGGCAGGAGTCCTCCGCGCCGGCCTCGCCCTCAGCCCCGCCCGTGACCCACGCGGCATCACGCGTGATTGAGCGGGCATCACCCGTGATCAGAGAGGCACCATGCGTGATTGAAGGGGCATCGGGCTGATGCCCCGCCAATCACGTGTGATGCCCCTTCAATCACGGGAGATGCCCGGCTGATCACGGGAGATGCCTGTTGGCGCTCGGTCAGCGGACCGGGAGGTGGACCGTCACGCCGAGGCCGCCGCCCACGATCGGCTCGGCCGTGACCGTTCCGCCGTGGGCCGCCACTGCCGCGCGGACGATCGAGAGGCCCAGACCGGCGCCGTGGCGGGCGGTGCGGGCGACGCCGGCGCGGCGGAACGGCTCGAACAGCTCCGGCACCGCCGCCGGGTCGACCAGGCCGCCCGAAGAGCGGACGCGCAGCATCGACCACCGCGGCCCCGGCTGCGTCACGACCTCCAGCCAGCCGCCGTCGACGTTGTGGCGGACCGCGTTCTCCAGCAGGTTGCCCGCGATCCGCTCCAGCAGCGCCGGGTCGCCGAACGCGGGCGCCGGCGGCGTCGTGAACGTCGCCCGGATGCCGCGTTGCGCGGCTTCGCGGAGGACCGCGCGCCAAGCCCGGTCGACGACCACCGCGAGGTCCACCGGCTCGTGCACGCCGAGGCCGGCGCCGTCGGTGCGGGCCAGCAGCAGCAGGGAGTTGACCAGCTGCCCGGCGCGCTCGGTCGCGTCCCGGACGACGCCGGCCATCCGGCGCAGCTCGGCTTCGTCGGCGTCGTCGTCGGCCAGGGTGACGTCGAGCTCCGTGCGGATCACCGACAGCGGCGTCCGCAGCTCGTGACTCGCGTTGGCGACGAAGTGGCGTTGCGCGTCGAAGGCGGCCTGGAGCCGGTCGAGCATGTCGTCGAACGTGCTCGCCAGCTCGGCCAGCTCGTCGTGGGAGCGGACCTCGCCGATCCGCTCCCCCAGCGACTCGACCGACAGCCGCCGCGCGGTGCCGGTGATCTCGCGCAGCGGCAGCAGCACGCGGGAGGTGAACGTCCAGGCGAGGATCGCCGCGGCCGCCACCACCAGCAGGAACGCGATCGAGCCGAACAGCAGCATCCGGTCGCGGGCGTGCACGCGCAGGTGCTCGGCGAGCGCCGACGCGTCGACCTGGACGCCGTCGACGACCACCACGCTGCCCGGTGGCATCTGCGGGACGGTGTCGAGCGAGTCCCGCACCAGCGTCCAGGCCAGCCAGAGCAGCAGCAGGCTGACGGCGGCGACCAGCACGGTCGCCAGCAGCGTGATCCGGGCCCGGAGGGTGCGGGTGCCCGGCAGGTTCACGCGCGCTGCGGTGTGCCGGGTTCCGGCACGCGGTACCCGGAGCCGACGACGGTCTCGATGATCCCCGGCTCGCCGAGCTTCTTGCGCAGCGTCATGACGGTGACCCGGACGGTCGTGGTGAACGGGTCGGCGTTCTCGTCCCAGACGCGCTCGAGCAGTTCCTCGCTGCTGACCACGGATCCGGCGGCCTGCAGCAGGACCTCGAGGACGCCGAACTCCTTGCGCGTCAGCTCGACCGGCCCGCTCGCGCGCCGGACGGTCCGCTTCGCCGGGTCGAGTTCGACGTCCCCGGCGGTGAGCAGCGGCGGCGCGGCCGGCGTCGCCCGGCGGCCCAGCGCCCGCACCCGCGCGACCAGCTCGGGGAAGGCGAACGGCTTGGCGAGGTAGTCGTCGGCGCCCAGCGACAGCCCGTCCACGCGGTCGGACACCGAGCTGCTCGCGGTGAGCATCAGCACCCGGGTCAGCTCCCCGGACGCGACGATCTCCCGGCACAGCTCGTCGCCGGACATCCCGGGCAGGTCCCGGTCCAGCAGCACGACGTCGTACCGCGTGACGGCGGCCTTCTCGTGCCCGTCGTCCCCCGTGAGCGCGACGTCCACCGCCATTCCCTCACGGCGCAGCCCGCGGGCGATCGCGTCGGCCAGGGGTTCTTCGTCCTCGACTACCAAGACTCGCACGAGCCCACAATCCCATATTTTCCTGAGAGTGCCCTTTAAGGACCCTGTGCCATCCAGCGCAGCGCGAACCACAGCCGCATGCGGGTCTCCGGGTCCGCCAAATCCACCCCCAAGGCCTTTTCCACCTGCGCGATCCGGTGCCGGACGCTGTTGCGGTGGACGCCCAGCTCCGCCGCCGTCGGTTCCCAGGCGCCGTGGTGGGCCAGCCACGTCCGCAGCGTCAGCACGAGCGACCGGTCCCCCGCCTGATCGAGCGCCACCAGCGGCTCCAACGCCCTCGACGCGAAGCCGCGCGAGGCATCCTGGTCCAGCAGCGCGTCGAAATCCAGCGGCGAATCTCCCGCCACGACCGGGCGGCCGAGCGCGAGCGCCCGCGAAAGCAGCAGCTCCACCTCCGCCGAAGCCGCGGCCACCCGGGACGCGGGCACCGGCGAGCCGACGGCCGCCAGCCAGCCCGACGCGCGCAGATCCTCCAGCCGCGGAACCGAGCCCGCGACGGCCACGAACGCCGGCCCGGGCAGCACCGAGACCAGGGGCGTGTCCAGCCGGGCCCGCAGCCAGTCCGGGCGCTGGGCCACCTCGTCCGGGCCGCGCCGGTACGCCGCCCCGGCGACCAGCCGGACGACGTCGGACCCCAGCAGCGACCGGGCCGCCTCCCCGGGGGACACCCGGCCCAGCAAGAGCCCGGTGGCCGCCGCGCCCAGCTCGGCCGCGTCCGAACCCGCGCGGCCGACGAGGCCGAGGAGGGCCGCGCCGACGGCGAGGATCGCCCGCTCGGCGCCGTCGAGCCGCCGGGGCCGGCCGACGACCACCAGGTGCGACGCCGTGGCCTGCGGGTACACCGGCTGGACGACGACGAACCCGCCGTCGAGCTCGGTGGTCGCGCTCCGGATCCCGCTGCCCGCCCGCACGGTCGCCATCAGCTCCCGGACCTGGACCGGCAGCGGCGTGGGCGCGTCGTGCGCCGCGGCCAGCACGTCCCCGGCGCCGACGAGGGCGACCCAGGACCCCAGCACCGCCGCCAGTGACGACGTCAGCTCGCCGAGCCCGCCGCCCGCGGCGCGCGTCAACGTCTCGCGGGCCGCGGTGATCCGCCGCTGTTCGCGCTGCCCGGCCTCGGTCAGCGCGACCGAGACCGCCCGGTTGACCGCCAGGAACGGCGTCCGCGACGGCACCACCAGCAGCGGCAGCCCGCGCCGCGCGCAGGCCCGGCGCAGGGGCTCCGGCAGAGTCTCGTGCACCGTCGGGGTGAGGCCGAACCCCAGCGCCGTCACGCCAGCGTCGCGCAGCCCCCGCACGTACCGGTCGATCCGCTCCGGCAGGTTGACGCCCGCGGTGAGGATCAGCTCGCCGCCCAGCAGGTAGGGCGCGGGGTCCTGCAGCTCGCTCACGTGCGCCCAGCGCACCGGGGCGTCCAGCGCGCCCGGCCGCAGGGTTTCGGGGACGACCTCGAGCGCGAGCTCCCGGTTGCCGACCACGTCCCGTAACGGGACATTCACCTCCGTGGACAGTGAATCCGTGCTCGGGGTCATTTCATCCCTAATGATGTCGACATAGGGATGAATCATCCCATGCCGAGCGGGCGGCGGCCGGACCTACGGTGGCCCGAAACGACGTGAGGAGGACACCGTGACCGGCGACTACGCGGTGATCGCGCTGTACATCGCGGGCATGCTCGGGGTCGGCTGGTACGGCCTCCGGCTCGCGAAGACGAAGTCCGACTACCTGGTCGCCGGACGGCGGCTGGGCTGGTTCATGTACTCCGGCACGATGTCGGCCGTCGTCCTCGGCGGCGCGTCGACCGTCGGCGGCGTGAAGCTCGGCTACACCTACGGCATCTCCGGCATGTGGCTGGTGGTCAGCATCGGCGTCGGCATCCTCGTGCTGCACGCGCTGTTCGCGCGGCGGCTGGTGCGGCTGAAGGTCTACACCGTCGGCGAGATGCTCGACCTGCGCTACGGCGGCCGCACCAGCGCGGTGTCCGGCGTCGTGATGTGGGGCTACACGCTCATGCTCACGGTGACCTCGACGCTGGCCTTCGCGACCATCTTCAAGGTGCTGTTCGACCTGCCGAACTGGGCCGGGATCGCGGTCGGCGGCTCGATCGTGGTGCTCTACTCGGTGCTCGGCGGCATGTGGTCGATCACGCTCACCGACATCGCCCAGTTCGTCATCAAGACCATCGGCATCCTGGCCATCCTGCTGCCGGTCGCGATCAGCTCCGCGGGCGGCTTCTCAGGGATGAGCGAGAAGCTCGACGCGAGCTTCTTCAGCTTCTCCTCGATCGGCACCGACACGATCATCACCTACTTCGTGATCTACACCTTCGGCCTGCTGATCGGCCAGGACATCTGGCAGCGCGTCTTCACCGCCCGCACGCCCGCGATCGCGACGTCCGGCGGCATCACCTCCGGCGTCTACTGCCTGGTCTACGGCCTGGCCGGCGCCCTGATCGGCACCGCCGCCCACGCGCTCTACCCGGACATCGCCAGCGCGCAGGACGCCTTCGCGACGATCGTCGAGCGGCTGCTGCCGACCGGTGTCCGCGGCCTGGTGCTGGCCGCCGCGCTGTCGGCGATGATGTCGACGGCGAGCGGCGCGCTGATCGCCTGCTCCACCACGACGACGTCAGACCTGCTCACCAAGCTGGGCCTGAAGAAGGGCGGCGAGGTCAGCCGCAACCGGCTCGCCACGCTGGTGCTCGGCTTGCTGGCCATCGGCATCGCGATGATCGTCGACGACGTCGTCAACGCGCTCACCATCGCCTACGACATCCTGGTCGGCGGCCTGCTCGTCGCGATCGTCGGCGCGCTGTTCTGGAAGCGCGGCACCCGGCAGGGCGCGTACGCCTCGATGGTCGCCGGCACGATCTCGGTCATCGCCTTCATGATCATCGACGGCGTCGACGCCAACACCCCGATCTACTGGGGCCTCGGCGCGAGCCTGGTCGTCTACCTGGCGGTCAGCTTCGCCACGCCCCGCACGGCCGACTCGATCCTCTCCGTCTGGACCCGCCGTCTGAGCGGCGAAGAAACCACTACCGAGACCCGGGAACAGGAGCCCACCAGTGCCTAACATCGGACCCCTCGACTCGTCGCGCATCCCCCGGTTCGCCGGCTTCGCGACCTTCGCGCGGCTGCCGCGGATCGACCAGGTCGAGCGCGCCGACGTCGCCGTCGTCGGGGTGCCCTTCGACTCCGGCGTGTCCTACCGGCCCGGCGCGCGGTTCGGCCCGGCGGCCGTCCGCGAGGCGAGCCGGCTGCTGCGGCCGTACCACCCGGAGCTGGACGTCTCGCCGTTCGCCGAAAAGCAGGTCGTCGACGCCGGGGACATCGCGGTCAACCCGTTCAACATCGGCGAGGCGATCGAGACGCTGCAGCAGGAAGCCGAAGCGCTGCAGGCGAACGGGACGCGGCTGGTGACCGTCGGCGGCGACCACACGATCGCGCTGCCGCTGCTGCGCGCCGCGGCCAAGAAGCACGGACCCGTTGCCCTGCTGCACTTCGAC
>Ga0207678_10000812_pt1 | contig 28578 bp, 27 predicted proteins | sample KBSC63metaG_FD_184319 | JGI IMG/M metagenome (GOLD analysis project Ga0207678, IMG submission 184319) | Corn rhizosphere microbial communities from Kellogg Biological Station, Michigan, USA - KBS C6-3 metaG (SPAdes) (version 2) | ecosystem: Host-associated > Plants > Roots > Rhizosphere > Soil ... | reverse complement strand
TCTCCGCCCTCTTCGCCTTCGTTTCCGAGCTCGCGCTGGATCGCCTTCAACTGCTCGTTGAGGTAATATTCGCGCTGCGTCTTCTCCATCTGGCGCTTCACGCGGCTGCGAATCTTCTTCTCGACCTGGAGCACTCCAAGTTCGCCTTCCATGAAGGCGAATACCATCTCCAGCCGGCGCGAAGCATTGAGCTCGCCAAGCAAAGCCTGCTTGTCGGCAACCTTGACCGAGAGATTGGACGCAACCGCGTCGGCGAGCGCCGAGGGATCGTCGATCTCGGCGAGCTGGATACCCGTCTCGGGCGGCAAGCGCTTGTTGAGCTTCGCGTAATTCTCGAACTGGTCGAGCACGGAGCGGACCAGCGCCTGCGCTTCCGGCTCGGCGATCGGCTCTTCGGCGACATCCTCGATTTCCGCGACCGTATAGCCGTCGCGCGGCGACAGATTGACCAGGCGAGCCCGGCGCACGCCTTCGACCAGGACGCGGACCGTTCCGTCGGGAAGCTTGAGCAGCTGCATCGCGGTGGCGACGACGCCAAGATCATAAAGCGCGTCCCGATCGGGATCGTCCTCGCCCGGATCGAGCTGCGCGACGAGAAACAATTCCTTGTCGGCGGCCATCGCCGCTTCAAGCGCCGCCACCGACTTCTCCCGGCCGACGAACAGCGGGACGATGCGATGCGGGAAAACGACGATGTCGCGAAGCGGCAGGATCGGCAGTGAGCGGGTCATGCGCCGGTATATGGGCGGGGCCCTCCGGTCGCGCAACAAAGCGGCGGAACAATCCACAGCAATCGCTCGCTCTGCGAACAAGGAGGCGCGGCATGGCGGACGACCGAGAGACGATCAGCACGGGGCCGAACGAGGAACCGATCAACGAGACCATCGCCGGGACCGGACCGGGCATTCCCGACGATGCGCTGGCGCCGGGCGAAGAGCTTCCCAAGGCGCCGAGCGATGAAGAGGTCCAGAAAGCGGCCCAAGCGCTTGGAGCACCGGGCGGTGAACGCGATACGCTGCCGCTAGAAGGTGAATGACTCACTCGCGCCGTTAACGGATGATTCTGTAATCGTTCAGTTTCACTGACTATCTTGGGGCCGTGACCATTCGCCGATCCTTGCTCGCGCTGAGCGCGCTCAGCCTGCCCGCCACCGCCTTCGCGCAATATGCGCCATGGCCGGCGCCCGCCCCGCCCCCGCCCCCTATGCAGCGGCCGGCGGTCGCCGAGCCGTGGATGGCGCAACCGCAGCCGGTCGCGCCTCAACAACAGACCTGGCAATCGCCGGTGGCGGAATCGAACAAGAGCCCCGCGCTCGAGCCAATCGATCTCCCGCCCGCGATCGAGCAGGGCGTGGACATGATCTATATCGACGAGGAGCTGGTGCCGCGCGCCGCGCACGATAGCGCCGCCTCATTCGGCGACATGAATTTCGCCGCCTGGAGCGGAGCGCCCGTCGACCTCTTCACTTCGGTCAACCCGATCTACACCGACCTCCGCCGCGGACTCGTCAAATATCAGCAGAAGTGGGGCGATTTGCCCCAATTGCCCGTGCCTTCGGGTCCGACGCTGAAATCCGGCATGAGCGGCGACCGCGTCGCCGCGCTGCGTCAGCGGCTCGGCCTTGGCGGCGGCGATTCCTACGACGCCGCACTGGCTGCGCGCGTGAAGGAATTCCAGGGCGTGCACGGCCTCAAGGACGACGGCATTGCCGGCGCCGGCACGATCGACGCGCTCAACCGCGGAGCACAATATTACGAGCAGCTGATCATCATCAACATGGAGCGCGCCAAGCGCCTCCCCGCCCCAGAGGAGCAGTCGAAATATGCGGTCGTCGATGCCGGCGACGCGCGACTTTCGCTGTGGGAGAATGGCCGCAAGGTGGATGAGATGAAGGTTGTCGTCGGCAAGGCCGAGACCGCAACCCCGATGATGGCCGCCTACATCAAATATGCGAGCGTCAATCCGTACTGGAACGTGCCGCCAGAGCTCGTGCGCAACCTCATCGGCCCGCGCATCGTCGCTCAGGGCGTCAGCTACCTCACCGACCGCGAGTATCAGGTCCTGACCAGCTACGGCGACGACGCCAAGATCCTCGATCCGCACAGCATCGACTGGCAAGGCGTGGTCGACGGGCGCGACGAGGTCCGGCTGCGCAGGCTGCCCAGTCCGGCCAATTCCATGGGCATGATGAAGTTCATGCTGCCCAATTACTTCGGCATCTATCTCCATGATTCACCGGAGAAAGAGCACTTCACCAAGAATGAGCTGTGGATCAGCAACGGGTGCGTCCGGGTCGAGGATTACAAGCGCTTCGCGACCTGGTTGTTCGACGGCTACGTGCCCAAGGGCAAGGACCCGAAAGTCGAGGAAGAGGTCGACCTGCCCAAGCCGGTGCCGGTCTACATGACCTATCTAACCGTCCAGCCCACCGCCGGCGGCGTCCAGTTCCTCGAGGATCATTACGGCCGCGACGCGCACCTGATGGAGCGCTTCAGCACGCAGTTGCTGGCCGCCGTGCGCGGGCACTAGCTCCAGCGGTTATCCGAAAATGGAGGAGCGACGCCGCTCAGGCGGCGTCGTCGGCTTCCTTGTCCTTGGTCGAATAAACCCGCACCGGCTCCTTGCTGCCGGCGACGACGTCCTTGTCGATATGGACCTCGTCGACCCCGTCCATCGACGGCAGGTCGAACATCGTGTCGAGCAATATGCCCTCGAGGATCGAGCGCAGGCCGCGAGCGCCGGTCTTCCGGTCGATCGCTTTCATCGCGATCGCGTGCAGCGCATCGTCGGTGAACTCAAGCTCGACATCTTCCATGTCGAACAGCTTGGCATACTGCTTGACCAGCGCATTCTTAGGCTCGACCAGGATCTTGACCAGGGCCGTCTCGTCGAGGTCCATCAGCGTCGCTATCACCGGCAGGCGGCCGATGAACTCGGGGATCAGGCCGAACTTCAGCAAGTCCTCGGGCTCGCAATGCTGGAGCGTTTCGCCCGTCTTGCGTTCGTCGGGCGCGGCGACATGAGCGCCGAATCCGATCGACTTGCCCTGGAGTCGATCGCCAATGATCTTCTCCAGGCCCGCAAAGGCGCCGCCGCAAATGAACAGGATATTGGTCGTGTCGACCTGCAGGAATTCCTGCTGCGGATGCTTGCGGCCGCCCTGGGGCGGGACGCTCGCGGTCGTGCCTTCCATCAGCTTGAGGAGTGCCTGCTGGACGCCCTCGCCCGAAACGTCGCGGGTGATCGAGGGATTGTCCGATTTGCGGCTGATCTTGTCGATTTCGTCGATGTAGACGATGCCGCGCTGCGCCTTCTCGACATTATAGTCGGAGGCCTGGAGCAGCTTCAGGATGATATTTTCGACATCTTCGCCAACATAGCCGGCCTCGGTCAGCGTCGTTGCGTCGGCCATGGTGAAAGGCACGTCGAGGATGCGGGCGAGCGTCTGCGCGAGCAAGGTCTTGCCGCAGCCGGTCGGGCCGATCAGCAGGATGTTGGACTTGGCGAGCTCGACCTCGTTCCCGGACTTCGAGCCATGGGCGAGCCGCTTGTAGTGGTTGTGGACGGCGACCGAGAGGACGCGCTTCGCGCGGTCCTGGCCGATCACATAATCGTCGAGGACCTTGCAGATCTCCGCAGGGGTCGGGACGCCGTCCCTCGTCTTCACGAGGGCGGACTTCGATTCCTCGCGGATGATGTCGTTGCACAGCTCGACGCACTCATCGCAGATGAACACGGTCGGCCCGGCGATCAGCTTCCTGACCTCATGCTGCGACTTGCCGCAGAAGGAGCAGTAGAGGGTGCTCTTGCTGTCGCTGCCTGAAAGCTTGGTCATTCCCGTCCTTATGTCGGCGGCCGCGAACGACCGGCTGCTGAGGGCCAATGCTAGCCCGCTTTATGGCACAATCAACTCTGCCGGAGTCTTAACGCCACCCCGCGCTCGATTGCTCCTTTGAATTCAAGAATATGGATTGCAGAGAGGCCAGTAGCAAGTGGCGGCTGTCACAGTTTGAGACGGTCGAGCGCCTCGCGCATCGCCAGCTGGAAATCCGAGCGGGCATAGATCGTGTTGTGGCCGGCACGCGGGATCGTCCGGTCGAACACCAGGTTCGCCGCGCGCTCGCGAAGTGCGGCGGTGCGCTCCGCCGGCACAATCTCGTCGCGCTCGGCGGCGAAGATGGCGACCGGAACCTTGCCCTTCTCGAGCGCCGTCGCGGCCTCGATCTCGTGGTCGAAGAAAGGGCCGATCGGCACCCAGGGATACATCGACTGGGCAACGGCCTTCAGGGAATCGAACGGAGTGATGAGGATCACGCCATCGAGGGGTCGCTCGGCCGAGAGCCGGGCGGCGATGCCGCTGCCGATGCTGAACCCGACCGCAATCGTCGACTGCGGCTTCACCTTCGCGACGGCGAGATCGTAGACCAGCGGGGCGTCCGCCAGCAGCTTCTCGGCCGAGGCCGATCCGGTCGAGGGTGCATAGCCGCGATAATGGAAGGCCACGACGAACGCGTCGGGGTAAAGCTCGTGGAGATATTCGCCGACGTCCTGCCCGTTCCAAGCATTGCCGCCGAAGCCGAGGACGAGCGTGCGCGTCGGCTGCGGATCGTCCGGCGGAAGCAGCAGCCCGCGCAGGGTCGCGCCGTCCGGGGTCTCCAGGCCAAGCTGCTGCGCGCCGCGCGGCAGCGGGCCGGCACGCGGCACGGCATGCGTGGGGAAGATGAAGTGCGTCTGGAGATCGAACATGGGTGGAAGCTCCGCCGCTGCTTCGGCAGCGACGTTGGGCCTATACCGCGAACGCGGCGTCGATCGCCGGGGTGACCCGGTCGACGGTATAGGGCTTCTCGATCACCGGCGCGTCGTTGAACTCGGGGGGCGGCGGATCGACGTGACCGCCGGTGGCGATGACGAACGGCACGTTCTTCTCGCGCAACCTGCTGGCCACCGGCCAGACGTTCTCGCCCTTCAGGTTGACGTCGAGGATGGCGAGGTCGAACCCGCCCTTCTCCACCTCATCGAGAGCGCCGTGAACGGAATCGCAGATGCCGCGGACCGAATGGCCGAGCGAATCGAGGAAGTCCTCGAGCATCATCGCGATCAAGGGTTCGTCTTCGACGATCAGGATGGAACGCGGACCCGGCATTTCCCCATCGCATAAGCCGACGATCGGGATCGGCAAAGATTTTATTTCGTCCCCGCGGCGCGGCGCGCGGCCTCGGCCAATTGCGTGACCGAGAACGGCTTTGGCAGAAAGTTGACGTGCTCGATGTCGATCGAGTTGCGGAGCTGCTCCTCGGCATAGCCGGACATGAACAGGATCTTGAGGTCGGGCCAGGTCTTGCGCGCTTCGCGAACCATCGTCGGGCCGTCCATGCCTGGCATCACCACATCGCTGATCAAAAGATCGATCTGTTCGCCGCGCCCGAGGACTTCGAGCGCGTCCTCGCCATTGTCGGCGCAGATCACGGTGTACCCGTGGCGGGTCAGAGCGCGCTCGGCGACGCTGCGGACCATCGGCTCGTCCTCGACCAGCAGCACGGTGCCGCTACCCCACAGCTCGTCCTGCTTGGCCTTGCCGACCTTACGCGACCGGGCGGCTCCAGCTTCCTCGCGGTGGACCGGAAGATAGATCACGAAGCGGGTGCCTTGACCGACCTTCGAATCGGCGAAGATAAACCCGCCGGATTGCTTGACGATACCGTAAACGGTGGAGAGCCCGAGGCCCGTGCCCTTCCCAACCTCCTTGGTCGTGAAGAAGGGCTCGAAGATCTTGCCGAGCACGCTCGGCGGGATGCCGCAGCCGGTGTCGGTGACCGAGAGAGCGCTGTAATCCGCGATCGGCAGGATGTCGGAGCCGAGCTCCGCGACCTGATCGGCTTTCACCGAATAGGTCTGGATGGTCAGCGTCCCCCCGCTCGTCTCCGCCATGGCGTCGCGGGCGTTGACCGCGAGGTTGACGATGACCTGCTCGAGCTGGCCGGGGTCCGCGCGGATGGAGCCGAGGTTGCGGCCGTGCTTGACGACCAGCTCGACCGTCTCGCCGAGCAGGCGTTTGAGCAGATGAGACACTTCGGAAACGACGTCGGGAAGCTGGAGCACCTGCGGACGGAGCGTCTGCTGGCGCGAAAAAGCGAGCAACTGCCGGGTCAGGCCCGCCGCGCGGTTGGAGTTCGACTTGATCTGCTGGATGTCGTCATAGTCGCTGTCGCCCGGCGTGTGGCGCATCAACATGAGGTCGCAATGGCCGATGATGGCGGTCAGGATGTTGTTGAAGTCGTGCGCGACGCCGCCGGCGAGCTGGCCGACCACCTGCATCTTGGTCGCCTGCGCCACCTGCCGCTTGAGCTTCGCTTCCTCGCTATTGTCCTTGAGCAGGAGCAGCACTGCGGCGTCGCCGAGGCCGCGCAGGCCTGCAATCGTCAATGCGACCGGCTCTGAAGACTGGCCGGACAGGCGAACCGCGAGATCGCCCGACATGGCCGGGCCGCGGGCGTTGCGGCGGATGGCATCGGCAACCGGCGCCTTGTCCTCCTTGACGACGAGGTCGCCGGGATAGACCGGCAGCGCATTTCCCTTGAGCCCCGCCGCCTGGCGGAAGGCCTGGTTCATGGTCAGGAAGCGCCCGTCGCGATCGACTAAAGCCAGGCCGACCGGAAGAACGTCGAGCAGGGTCTGCAAGTTCGAGGATTGGGCGAGCGAGGCCGCTTCGCTGCGGTCGAAGAGGAGGAAGGTCCCGGCGCCATTGTCTTCGGCCGGGTCAGCGGAAATATGGACGACGCCGAAGGGGGTCGCGGCATCGCCTTCAGCGACGATCCGCATCCGGCCTTCATCGTCGACCCGAACGAGATCACGGAAATCGACGCTTCCAAGACTGTCACCCTTGCGCAAGGCGCGCTCGAGGAACGACGGCGTCCCGGCCAGCAAGATCCCGTTGGCGTCGACGACCGCGGCGAGGACGCCTGCGGACATGAGCCGCGAGCCCGTAACTCCTTCGAGGCGACGAACGACGGTGGCGAGGGGATCGGGCGAGCCCGGACCCGGGAAACGCCACAACAGCATGTCGCCGTGGGTTCCGACCCGCTCGACTTCGACGGGGATCGCGCCGCTCTCGGTGACAATCCCGGCAACGCAGCCCGCACCGTCCCGCGAGGCCATGGACTTCGCCATTTCGAGCCCGGCCCGGGCATCCTCATCGACGCCGAGGGTCAAGGGGCCGCGGTCAGCGCCGAATCGTTCACGATAGGCGCCGTTGACGATCAGCAAAGCGCCCCCCTCGCTGGTCAGCGCGGCGGGATCGCGGCTCATGCCAAGTGCCGAACCCACGAGGGCGTAGTCCGGAGCGACAACGACCGCCTCGACCTCGGTCCGCGAGGCCGACGGCCCGCGCAGGAACAGAAATGCCCCGACTCCCATGCCGCACAGGCCCGCAACCAGGGCGAGGACCGGCTGAGCGACCAACAGTAACAGGACGGCAAGCGTGATGCCCGCGCCGACCGCCAGCCCCGGCGCAAGCCAGCGCTCCCACCGGTCGAGCCGGGTCGATTCGATGGGTGGGAGGGCCTGATACAGCATCTATGCGGGCATCATCCTACCAGATGCGTACGCGATCCGCAGGGGCAAGATACAGCTTTTGCCCAGGCTGGGGCTTAAACGCCTCATACCAGGGGTCCATGTTGCGCACGATGTCGGCGCGATACGGGTTGGGTGAATGCGGGTCCGTCAGCAGCCGCTGGCGGAGGTTCGGCTCTCGGTAGTTGCGCCGCCAGACCTGGGCCCAACCGAGGTAGAAGCGCTGATCCGCACTCATGCCGTCGATGACCGGCGGAGCCGCACCGCCCAGCGACGCAATGTAGGCGTCGTGCGCCACCGTCAGCCCGGCGAGGTCGGCGACATTCTCGCCCATCGTCAACTTGCCCTGCACATGCATGCCGGGAAGCGCCTCGTAAGCGTCATATTGAGCGCCGAGCCTGTCGAGGCGGGACTGGAAGTTCTGGGCGTCGACCGGAGTCCACCAATCGACCAGATTGCCGTGCAGATCGTACTTCGCGCCCTGGTCGTCGAACTGATGGCTCATCTCGTGGCCGATCACGGCGCCGATCCCACCGTAATTGACCGCGGCATCAGCGTTCGGGTCGAAGAACGGCGGCTGAAGGATCGCCGCCGGGAAGACGATCTCGACCATTGTCGGGTTGGAATAGGCATTGATGGTCATGGGCGTCATGCCCCATTCCCACCGGCGGATCGGGCTGCCCAGCTTGCCAATCTGGTAATCATATTCGAAGCGCGCGGACCGCATTGCGTTGCCCAGCGCGTCGTTCCGGTCCACGACCAACCCGCCCATGTCGCGCCATTGCGATGGATAGCCGATCTTCGGTGTGAACGCGGCGAGCTTGGCGTGCGCCTTGGCCTTGGTGTCGGCGCTCATCCACTCGAGCTGGTCGATCCGCCGGTCCATCGCTCCGATGACGTTCTTGACGAGCGTGTCGGCAGCCGCCTTGGTCTCCGGCGGGAAATATTTGGCGACGTACAGCTTGCTGACGTCGTCGCCCATGGTGGCGACAGTGAAGTTTACGCCGCGCTTCCACCGCGCTTCCTGCTCCGGCGTTCCGTTGAGCACGGTGCCGTTGAAGGCGAACGATTCCTCGTCGAACTTCTTCGGGAGGTAGGGAGAGTACGCGTCTAGCGAACGGACAAGCAGCTGATCGCTGAGGACCGGCAGCGGCGTGCGGCCGAGCAGGGCCGAGATGCCTTTGAGCGCACTCGGCTGGTAGACGATGACATAGTCGACGTTGGCACCGTCCGCCTTCAGGAGCGCCGGCATGTCGAAACCGGAGGCCGACTGCCGCAAGTCGGCCAAAGTCATCTTGTTGTAGGTCTTGTCCGCCTGGCGGCTCTGAACCTTCGTCCAGTGGACCTGGGCAATCTTCGTTTCGAAGTCGAGGATCACCTTGGCTCGCGCCGCCGCGTTGGACTCACCCGCCAAGGTCAGCACGTTCGTCAGGTGCTGAAGGTATTTGGCCTTGGTCTCGAGCTGCTTGGGGTCAGCGGACAGATAATAGTCGCGATCGGGCATCCCCAGGCCGGCCTGGAAGATGTTCAGTGCATATTGGTCGGACGCCTTGCGATCCTGGCCGACGAACATCGCGAACGGGATGGCGATTCCAAGGCGGTCGGCATCCGAATAGAGCTTGGCAAGGTCCGTCCTGGACTTGAGCCCACGGACTTCCGTCAGCCACGGATCGAAGGGAGCGAGGCCCTTCGCCTCGATGCCCGCCTCGTCCATGAAGCTCGCATAGGCGCCGCCGATCCGGCTCGCGGGATCCTTGGCCTGATCTTCGATGATCCCGCGGGTCCGCTCGCGCGACAGATCGTCGAGGACGTTGAACGCGCCATAGTTTGACTTGTCAGCGGGGATCGGCGTGTTCTTCGCCCAGGTGCCATTGGCATAACCATAGAAATCGTCGCCGGGAGCGATGCTAGGATCCATCCCCGCCGCGTCGAAGCCGAAGGTGCCATATTGCGGCTTAGGCGCCGGCGCCGGTTCGGGCGCCGGCGGCACGGCCTCCGCGACAGGCGGAGGCGGCGGCGGAGCGGGCGGCGTCGTGGCGCAGCCGGCAAGTACGGTGGTCGTCAAAACAACAGCAAGAACGCGGGTCATTCCTATCCCCTCACAATTCGTGAAATCCATGAACAGGCGATTCCGCGAGAGCTCGCGGCCCGCCACCGGCAATCGACGACCGCGCGTTCAACGGCTGCGAACGTCCCGGTTACCCCCTCGCCGCGCGGCGCGCCTGGCGGCGCTGGCGCGACCGGCTGCCGAGCCACGCACGCCAGGCAATACCCGACGTGAGATAGCCAATGGCCGCCGCCACGACGGCGATGGTCAGGACTCCAAGCGCGATCGGGCCCGAAGCCTGGTGAACCCAGAAAAGCAGCCGGCTGAGCTCGCTTGAAAAGCGCTCGGCCGCCGCCGGATTCACGAGGGTCGCGTCATGGTGAAGCTCCCACGAGCCGATGCGATAGGCGGCGTAATAGAGCGGCGGAATGGTCAGCGGGTTGATCACCAGGGTGAAAACCGCCGTGATCGCGACATTGGCGCGGAGCGGGATCGCGAGAATGGCCGCGATCGCTGTATGCATCACCGGGATGATCACTCCGACGAACAATCCGAGCGCGACCGCGCGCGGAACCGAGCGCGGAGTCATCCGCCATAGGGTCGGATGACTAAGATGCGGCGCGAACGGGCGCAGCAGTCGGTAGCGATGGACCGTTTCGCGAGTCGGGATGTGGTGCCGCAGCCATTTCATGCGCGTCGGTGCAGCCGCCTCAGGCATTGTGCCTGAGCAGGCGCTGCTGCTCCCGTTTCCAGTCCCGCTCTTTCACCGTTTCGCGTTTGTCGTGCACCTTCTTGCCCCGAGCCAGCGCAAGCTCGACCTTCGCCCGCCCGCTCGAATTGAAGTATATGGAAAGCGGAACGAGCGTCAGCCCCTGCCGCGTGATTGCACCATGCAATTTCGCGATCTCGCGGCCTTTGAGCAACAGTTTGCGCTGCCGCCGCGGCTGGTGGTTGAGGCGGTTGCCGTGGCTGTATTCGGGAATATGGCTGTTGATCAGCCAGACTTCCTCGCCCTCGACCGTGGCGTAGCTTTCCGCGATCGATCCTTCGCCCTGGCGCAGCGACTTCACTTCGGTACCCGTCAGCTGAATTCCGGCCTCGACCCGGTCTTCGACGAAATAATCGAACCGCGCGCGCCGGTTCTCGGCCACGACCTTGAGCTTGTCGAACGGCTGGGGAAGCGGCTTCGCCATTGCCGATCACGCCACGCCGGCATGGGCCAGCGCCTCGTCGACCGCACGCTTCGACGCGCTCGAGGCCTCGACAAGCGGGAGCCGCAGCTCGGTCGGGAAACCGGGCCGGACGCGGGACAGCGCATGCTTGACGGGCCCCGGCGATGCATCGGTGAACAGCGCCGTGTGCAGCGGAAAGAGCCGGTCCTGGAGCTTCAGGGCCTCGTCCCAGCGGCCCTCGCGCATCGCCTTTTGGAAGTCCGAGCATAACCTGGGCGCGACGTTGGCGGTGACCGAGATGCAGCCGGCGCCGCCCATGGCGTTAAAGGCAAGCGCGGTTTCATCGTTGCCACTGAGCTGTACGAAGTCCTCGCCGCAAGCGAGCCTCTGCGCCGAAACGCGCCCGAGATTGCCGGTCGCGTCCTTAACGCCGGCAATGTTCGGCAGCTTCGCCAGCTCGGCCAGGGTCTCGACCGAGATGTCCACGACCGCCCGCCCGGGGATGTTGTAGATGATGATCGGCAGCGCTGAGGCGTCCGACAGCGCCGTGAATGCCGCGACCATCCCCGCCTGGCTCGGCCGGTTGTAATAGCCCATGACGATCAGCGCCGCGTCGGCGCCAACCTCCTTGGCGGCGTGCAGGTACTCGATCGCATGAACGACATTGTTGCTGCCGCAGCCGGCGATGACCGGGACGCGACCCCGCGCCACTTCCACGGTCAGTTCGATGACTCGCCGCTGCTCGGCCGCGCTCATGGTCGCGCTTTCCCCGGTCGTGCCGCACGGGACCAGGGCGTTGCTGCCTTCCGCGATCTGCCACTCGACGAGATCGCGAAACGTGTCTTCGGCGACACGGCCATCGGAAAATGGCGTCACGAGAGCCGGAATTGACCCGAAGAACATGAACTTACCTCTCGGATGGCGGTTTTCTGTGGACAAGTGAGCCGCGTTCACTGGCTGATAAGGAGCGGGACTGCAAAATGTCCAGCATGTGGCGTGCTATGTTGTCCCTACCGGCGCTGCTGGCCCTCGCCCCCTCGAGTTCGGCGCAATCACCCGCGTCTTATTCCGCTCCGCCCGCGTATATCGCGCCGACCGCAAGCGACATCGGCTACGCGCTGAACGACTGGCGCCGGCTGAGGCAGAGCAACGGCTATGCCTTCACCGATTATGCGCGTTTCCTGATCGCCAATCGGGACTGGCCCGACGAAGCGAAGATGCGGCGCTGGGCGGAAAAGGCCATGCGCCCGGGCGAGAACGCCGCGACGGTTATCGCCTTCTACGCCAAGGACAAGCCTGCCAGCGGCGGCGGCTGGGCGCGGCTCGCCGATGCTCTCGCATCGAGCGGCCGGACCGCCGAAGCGCTCGACGCGGCGCGCAACGCCTGGGCTTCGGACGACCTCGCCTCGACCGACGAGCAGAGCCTGTACAGCCGCTTCGGCGGCTATTTTACCGCCGCCGACCACGATCGGCGCGTGGACTCCCTGCTGTTCGCCAAGGATCCGGATGACGCGGCGCGCTTCTACTCGATGACGAGCGTGCCGCGCCGTGCGGCCTTCGCAGCGCGCATCGCAATGCAGCGCAAGGCCGACAATGCCGACGCACTGTACCAGGCGGTTATCGGCCAGGTCACGACCGATCCTGGCCTGATGATGGACCGCGCGCGCTATCTCATGGCCCGGAACTATGACCAGGCGGCGCGCGATCTTGCCGCCCGGCCGCACAGCTTCGCTTTTCCCGCAGCCGACCCGAGCCGCTTCTATGACATGCTCCTGACGCTGGCGAATGACGCGGCGCAGGCCCGGCAATGGGACACCGCCTTCAGCATCACGCAGCATTTGCGCGATGCGCTGCCGCGCGGAACGGACATCAGCCAGCAGTCGCTCGACCTGCGCGACAGTTACACCTCGCTCGTGTGGCTCGGCGGAATGATCGCGCTCGACCGGACTAACCGGCCGAGCAGCGCAATGGCGATGTTCGACAATTATGCGACCGGCGGGCGGTCGCTGCAGGTCCAGACCAAGGGCTATTATTGGGCCGGGCGCGCGGCGTTGGCGGCGGGCCAGTTCCAGACGGCCAACGCCTACTTCCAGCGCGCCGCGGCCTATCCCGAGCTGTTCTATGGCCAGCTCGCGCTCGAGCGGCTGGGCCGCTCGGTGACCCCGCCGCCTCAGGCGCTGCCGCAATATACGACGACCGCGGCGCAGCGGGCGGCATTCAACGCCAACCGTTTGGTCCAGGCGGTGAAGGCTCTCGGCCAGCAGCGGCAATCAACTGAGCAAGCGCTGTTCGTGAAGGCGCTCGCGGAATCGCTGGACAACGACGCCGACCGTGGACTTGCGGTCGAGCTTGCGCAGCAGATCGGCCGCCAGGACCTGCCCGTCTGGGTGGCGCGCATGGCCCGGGTCAAAGGCTCGATGTTCTACGTGCGGCAAGCTTACCCCACCCTGCCCTCGGTCGCGGCGAACAACTGGTCGCTGGCACACGGCATCAGCCGCCAGGAAAGCTCGTTTGATCCCTATGCCATCAGCCACGCCGGCGCGCGGGGGATGATGCAGCTGATGACCGGCACCGCTCGAGAGCAGGCGGGGAAAATGGGCCTGGCCTATGACAGCTATCGCCTCATCAGCGACCCCAATTACAACGTCACTCTGGGCTCGGCCTATTTCCAGCGGATGCTGAATATCTGGGACGGCAGCGTTCCGCTCGCGGTCGCAAGCTATAACGCGGGCTCGGGCAATGTCGGCAAATGGGTCCGCCAATATGGCGACCCGCGCAGCCGCGTCGACATGCTCAAGTGGATCGAGGCGATCCCTTATGTCGAGACGCGGGCGTATGTGCAGCGCGTGATCGAGAACAGCGTGGTCTATGATTCGCTGCGCGGCACGCAGCCGCAACAGGCGGCGCTGCATGTCTCGCGCTATCTTGGGAAAGACCGCCCGGCCTGATAGCTGGCCGCATGGCCGAGCCGCGACCCCGTTTCATTAGTCCGGAAGGCTTCGCGCGCCTCCGCGCGGAATATGAGGAGCTGTTCGGGGTCGAGCGGCCGAAGATGGTGGAGGTCGTGTCCTGGGCGGCCTCGCTCGGCGACCGCTCGGAGAATGCCGATTATCTCTATGGCAAGAAGCGGCTGCGCGAGATCGACCGCAGGCTGACGTATTTGTCGCGGATCATGAAGGCGGCGAAGGTCGTCGATCCGCGCGCACAGGCGGCGCGCGACGAGGTCCGCTTCGGCGCGACGGTCGAGCTGGCGGACGAGGACGACAATCGCCGAACCGTGACCATCGTCGGGGACGACGAGACCGATGCGTCGTCAGGAGAGATCGGGTGGAGCGCTCCTCTCTCCCGCGCGCTGATCGGGGGAAGGATCGGCGATGAGCGGATTGTCCGCCTCCCCGCCGGCGAAAAAAGCTACGAAGTGATCGCGATTACCTACCCGGACTAGGCAGCGCGCGTCGGCGTGCCGACGGCGTGCGGCGGCTCGGCGGGCATCGTCTCGGCCCAGACGTCGGCGAGCGTCGTCAAGGTCGACAGGGCAGCGCCGCGCTCGTCGTTGCCGTCGATCCGGCGCCAGGGCGACCAGCGGGTGTCGGTGTTGGCGAACAGCTCCTCGAGCGCCTTGGCATAGCCCTCGTCCGCAACTCTGACCGCATCGTCCCTGCGGATCACCGGCCACCACGGATTGGCGGCGCGCTCGGCGAGCCGCTGATCCTGGACCTCGGCCGCGACTTCGAAGAACAGCTTCACGATCAGCGTTCCATAGTCGCGCTGCTGCGCCTCGAACTCGTTGATCTCGTCGAACGCCCGCGCCACGGCCTTGCCGCCGATCCGCCCCTGCAGCCGATCGTCGAGTACGCGGCGATACCAGCTGCGATAAAAAACGGTGCTATCGCCCGCGGCGGGAAGCTGACGCCAGAACGGCGCAAGCCAATGCCCTTCCGCCGACTCCCGCCGATCGTGGTGGATCGGGCAGATGCGTACGTGGCACGGGTCGAAGGCGGCGGCGAGCTGCTTCAGCGCGTGCTTCTTGCCGGCTCCGTCGGGACCTTCGAAAATGATGACTGCGCGACGGCCGTGCGCGATCTGGGGCATTTGCAGCTCGGCAAGCTGCTCGCGAAGCGCCGCGAGCGCCGCGAGGTAATCGGGGGAATCCCCTTGATTGGTGATGGTCCGAGCAGTCACGGGCGAAGCGTAACAACCAGCGCGCCCGCTCACAATCGCAGCACGCTCGCCCTGCCGTGTATTTGTCTCAAAACGGGGCGGCGTGCTTTCGCCGCCACGCTCTGCGTCAGCTCGGCTCGACGACCTTGATGTGCAGTTCCTGCAATTGCTTCGGCCTGACCGCGGAGGGCGCATTCATCATCAAATCCTCGGCCTTCTGGTTCATCGGGAAGAGGATCACTTCCCGAATGTTCGGCTCGTCGGCCAGGAGCATGACGATGCGGTCGATGCCTGGCGCCGAGCCGCCGTGCGGCGGAGCGCCGAACTTGAAGGCGTTGATCATGCCGGCGAATTCCTGGTCGACCTCGGCGCGGCTGTAACCGGCGATCTCGAACGCCTTGTACATGATGTCGGGACGATGGTTGCGGATCGCGCCGCTCGAGAGCTCCACCCCGTTGCAGACGATGTCGTACTGCCAGGCGAGGATCTCGAGGGGGTCCTTGCTCTCGAGCGCTTCCATTCCTCCCTGAGGCATGGAGAAGGGATTGTGGCTGAAGTCGATCTTCTGCTGCTCTTCGTTGAACTCGAACATCGGGAAGTCGACGATCCAGCAGAAGCGGAAGGCACCCTGCTCGATCAGGCCGAGCTGCTCGGCGACGCGGGTGCGCGCGGCTCCGGCGAGCCCGGCCGCTTCCTCTTCCTTGCCCGCGGCGAAGAAGATGCCGTCGTCGGGGCCGAGGCCCATCGCTTCGGCGATGCGGTTCATGCCGTCTTCGCCGTGATTCTTGGCGATCGGCCCGCCCCATTCGCCGCCCTTGCGGGTGGCGTAGCCCAGGCCGGCAAAGCCCTCGCTCCGCGCCCATTCGTTCATGTCATCGAAGAACTTGCGGCTTTTCTCCGCGGTGCCCGGAGCCGGGATCGCGCGCACTACGGCGCCTTTCTCGACCAGTCCCGCGAACAACCCGAAGCCCGAGCCTTTGAAATGGTCGCCGACGTCGGAGATCAGCAGCGGATTGCGCAGGTCCGGCTTGTCGGAACCGTATTTGAGCAACGCGTCCTTGTAGGGAATACGCGGATATGCGCCGGGAGTGACCGTGCGGCCGTCGGCGAACTCCTCGAACACGCCCGACAGCACCGGTTCGATCGCGGCGAACACATCGTCCTGCGTGACGAAGCTCATTTCGAAGTCGAGCTGGTAGAATTCGCCCGGGCTGCGGTCGGCGCGCGCATCCTCGTCGCGGAAGCAGGGCGCGATCTGGAAATAGCGGTCGAAGCCCGCGACCATGATTAGCTGCTTGAACATCTGCGGCGCCTGCGGAAGCGCGTAGAATTTGCCCGGGTGCACCCGGCTCGGCACGAGGTAGTCGCGCGCGCCCTCGGGGCTGCTCGCGGTCAGGATCGGCGTCTGGAACTCCGTGAATCCCTGGTCGATCATGCGCCGCCGGATCGAAGCGATCACCGCCGAGCGCAGCATGATATTGGCGTGAACTTGCTCGCGGCGCAGGTCGAGATAGCGGTAGCGAAGACGGATTTCTTCCGGGTAGTCCGCCTCGGTCGCGACCGGCATCGGCAGCTCGGCAGCCTCCGACTGGACCGTGACAGCGCCCGCGCGAACCTCGATCTCCCCGGTCGGGAGGTTCGCGTTCACCGTTTCGGCCGAGCGGGCAACCACCTCGCCCTCGACCGTCACGACCGATTCGAGCCGCAGGCGATCGAGAATCTTGAACGCAGGCGAATCCGTGTCGGAAACGATCTGGGTGATGCCGTGATGGTCGCGCAGGTCCACGAACAGCAGTTGGCCGTGGTCGCGCTTGCGATGGATCCAGCCGGAAAGGCGGACGGTCTCCCCGACGTTGTTCTTGCGCAGTTCCGCGCAGTTATGGGTGCGATAGACGTGCATGATCGGCGATGGGTCCGTCGGAAAATGGGTCGGGGAAGTCGCGCCGCGCTTCACTGGGAGGAAGCTTTTTGTCAACCCGCGAGGCGGCCGCTAAAGCGGGCGCAAGACTCATGCATATCCATCCACTGATTACGAAATCGGACGATCTTCAGGCTCTTGTCGATCGCCTTTCCCGCCAGCCCTTCATCGCCGTGGACACCGAGTTCATGCGCGAGAATACCTATTGGCCGGACTTGTGCCTGCTTCAGGTCGCAAGCCCGGACGAGGCGGCAGCTATCGATCCCAAGGCGGACATCGACATGAGTCCGCTGCTCGAGCTGTTCGTGGCCAACCACGAGGTGCTCAAGGTCTTTCACGCCGGCGGGCAGGACCTGGAGATCATCCACAACCTGACCGGCAAGGTCCCCTACCCGCTGTTCGACACGCAGATTGCGGCGATGGCGTTGGGGCATGGCGAGCAGATCGGCTATTCCAACCTGATCGAAAGCCTGCTCGGCCACAGCCTCGACAAAGGCGCGCGGTTCACGGACTGGGGCCGCCGTCCGCTAGATAAGCGGCAGATCGATTATGCGATTGCCGACGTCACCCACCTCGCGACCGTTTTCCCACGGATGGTCGAGAAGCTGCGGCGGACGGGACGCGGAGCATGGCTCGACGAGGAGATGGAACGGCTCGCCGACCCGTCGAGCTTCGCATTCGCGCCGGAAGATGCCTGGAAGCGGCTGAAGCTCCCGAGCCGCAATCCGGCGGTGCTGGGGCGGCTGAAAGCGCTGGCCGCGTGGCGTGAGACCGAAGCGCGCTCGAAGAATCTGCCGCGCGGGCGAATCGTCAAGGACGATACCTTGACCGAGATCGTCCTCCACCCGCCGAAGACGCAGGACGATCTGGGGCGCGTGCGCGGGCTTTCTGCGGGATGGCGGACGAACGACATCGGCGGGCGCCTGATTGCGGCCATCGAGGGGGCGAAGCCGCTCGACCCATCCGAGCTGCCGGAGCGCGACCCCAAGCGCCCGGGCCTGACCAAGGATGCGGCGCTGGTCAGCGACCTTCTGAAACTGCTCCTGAAGATTCGCTCCAAGGAAACCGGGGTGGCGGCCAAGCTGATCGCGCGCTCCGACGACCTCGAGGCTCTCGCGGCGGGAGTCCGCAACGGCCTGAAGCTGCTTTCGGGTTGGCGCTACGAGCAGTTCGGCAAGGATGCGCTCGACCTTGTCGAGGGGCGACTCGCCTTCGCCATCGAGAATGGCAAGCTCAAGATGAGCCGGGTTGCCGAGGCCAAAGCGGAGACCGTCGATGCATAAAGCGCTCGTCCTGGGGTTCCTCGCATTCGGCGCATCAGCGGCCGATGCTCAGCGCGTGGTCGGCATCGACCAGGTGCCGCCCGGCTCCAAATGCACGCAGTCGGCGATTCTCAATTCGTTCATGGGCCAACCCGCCTCGATCGACCTCGCGGCAAGGATGATGACCGCCGCGCGCGCACCGAAGCTGCGCTGGGTTGCGGCGGGACAAGCGGTTACGATGGATTTCAGCGCGCACCGCCTGACCGTTCAGCTTGATGTACAGAGCCGCGTGGTATCGATGACCTGCGGTTGATACCGGAGGAGTTCCGATGCTTAAGACAATCCTGCTCGCGCCCGCCCTGCTTGGCGCCTGCTCGACGGTGCCGGCGGCGCCGGTCGTTCACGGCGAAACGCCAGGCCACACCTGCGTCGAAAACGCCGCCGACAGCTACATCGGCCAGGCCCGCACCGACGCGACTGGCAAGGCAATCCAGGCCGCGACCCACGCGGCCGTGGTCCGCTGGGCGCCGCCCGGCGTCATGCTGACGATGGATTATCGCGCCGACCGGGTCACGATCTGGCTCGGCCCCGACAATATCATCACCAAGATCCGCTGCGGCTAGGCCGCTTCGCCGATCATTCGCGCTTCCATGAGTGCCCGCCGAATGGTGGGCAAACTAAGCCGCGCCCGCTCGGCGATGGCGAACCGGTCCACCGCTTCCACGGCCCGCTCAGCAGTCCAGTAATCGCGGTGAAGCCGCTCTGCCATGAAACGCAGGGCTTCCGCCGGGACGTGCAAGCCACGATCGGCGAAGAACAGTTGGATGAGTGCGCCGAACAAGCGGTCGTCAGGATGCTCGATGGTGGCGACCGGCGTCACCGCGAGACGCGTCTTCAGGTCCGGCAGGCGCGGAGTCCAAGCTGGCGGAACCGTATCCGCCACCATCACGAGCGGGCGTCCTGTGTCCTGAGCCTGGTTCCAGGCGTGGAACAGCTCCTCCTCGTCGCGGCTGTCGGCATCGTCGAACAGGCGCCCGCCCACTCGCTCGACGAAGCTGCGCGCCAGAAGCGTGCGGCCCGAGCGCCGGGGTCCCGTGAGAATGGTCGCTTTGACGGGCCAAATGCTGAAATGGCGGAAGTGATCGAACGCCTCGCGATTGGCGTCGGAGACGATGAACCGCGCATCGCCGTCGCTTTGCGGCCAGTCGAGCGGGAGCGCGATCTGGTCGGGGCCCTGCTTCATCACGGTCGCGGCGGCTGAGTCGCCGGTTGCGGCGCCGGCTGCGGGCCGGGGGCCGGCTGCACTGGCGGCGGCGGCATTGCCGGCGGCTTGTCGGAATCGGACCGGATGCGAACTACGGTGCCGGCGGAATCGACCACCCACCCGCGGCTGCTGAGCGCCGCGGCAAGTTGGGAAATGCCGCCCTTGTACTTGACCAGGATGTAGCTCGTCCCGCCCGGATTGATCTGTTGCGGAGTCGCCGAATCGACGCCCGGCAGCGTCCGAAGATGCGCCATCGCGAAATTGTAGAAGTTCACGTTCTTGCCGGTCACCTGCACCTGGAAGGCGTTGAATGCGCTCGTGGGAGGCGGAGCAGCCTCGACAGCGGGCAGCTCGATCAGCGGTGGCGGCGGAAGGTTGAGCGATTCGTCGCGCTGAAGCCGGCCGGCGGCCAGCGCCTGGCCGAACAGCGCATCCATCCGCTGCGCGCCCTGGGCCATCATCGCGGGGATCTGGTCGCCGCTCTGCACGGTCAGCGTGAAGCCGCCGACGATTTCTCCGTCCGGCCCATGGCGAGCAATGAACCGTCCGCGCGCGGGACCTCCGGGGTAAAGCCGCTGCAACTGGACTTCCGCCACCAGGATGTCGGCGGCGCCGTAAAGGTCGATGATGTTGCGCCACCAGCCACGCCCCGGGCGCGAGACCTGGGCGGCGTTCACCAGCATCGGGTCGACGCCCATGCCGCTGATCCGGACATAATCGATCGGGCTCTGCGAGGTGCGGAACTGAGCCCACGCCTTCTGCCAGGCATTGCGAAGCTCGACGCTGGTCGCGGTCCCGGCCGTGACGGTGACGGGGATGAGAAGCATCGGCACCGAACGCTGGACTTCGCCGCCTTCGACTCCGAGGAATTCCGCCGCGCGGGCGCGATCGAACAATATGCCGAGGTCAGCCATGTAGCGGTTCGGGCCAATCTGCTCGCGCTCGACGTTGATCGAGCTGACGATCTGGTCGAGCGTCCCGTCGGGCAAGTTCGGCGCCTGGTTGATGGGCGCATTGTGCATCTTCGCCCAAAGCGCGCGGAAGCCCTGGCGCTGAGCGATCCGCCAGCCGGCGTAACGCGCCGACTGGGCGTCGGCACCGCCGACATCGACGTGAATGCCGGTGATCTCCAATGTGCCGGAGCTGTCGATCGGCAGGATGCCGCGGTCAGCCGTCTCCAGCTGCGCATAGACGGCAGCCGAGATCCCGGCGACCGCGAGCAGCAGCAACATTAAGGTGGCAAAGCGGCGGCGCAGCATTCGCGCCGCCTTTTGGCGACAACGGCGTGGAAATCCAAGCGCGATGTGGTCCTTCGAAACGCCGCTTCGCCTTTGCTCAGCAGCTACTCGGGATGAGCGGTTCTCATTTCCGCTCATGCTGAGTAGGGACTGAGCCTGACGAAGGCCCGTATCGAAGCATCGGGAGAAGCATGGGACTGACGTACAAAGACGCCGGCGTTTCGATCGATGCCGGGAACGCGCTGGTCAAGACGATCGGGCCCTTGGCTCGATCCACCGCACGGCCGGGGGCCGATGCCGAGCTCGGCGGATTCGGCGGCCTTTTCGACCTGAAAGCAGCGGGATATCAAGATCCGCTGCTGGTCGCGGCCAATGACGGAGTTGGCACAAAGCTCAAGCTCGCCATTGAGGCCGGCGTCCACGACGGGGTCGGTATCGACCTCGTCGCGATGTGCGCGAACGATCTCATCGTCCAGGGCGCCGAGCCGCTGTTCTTCCTCGACTATTATGCAACTGGAAAACTGGACAATGCCGTCGCGGCCGCCGTGGTCGCCTCGATTGCAGAAGGATGCCGCCAAGCCGGATGCGCGCTGATCGGCGGCGAAACCGCCGAAATGCCGGGCATGTACGCGGCCGGCGACTACGACCTCGCCGGTTTTTGCGTCGGCGCGGTCGAGCGGGACAAGGTCCTGACCGGCGCCAACATCGAGCCCGGCGACCTCATCCTCGGCCTGGCGAGCTCCGGTGTGCACAGCAACGGCTTCTCGCTGGTGCGGCGGATCATCGCGGAGCGCGCGTGGAAGCTCGATGAGCCACTGCCGTCAGACGGTGGCAGATCCCTAGCGGACGTGCTGCTCGAACCGACGCGAATCTATGTCCGCGAGCTCCTGCCGATCGTCCAGGCCGGCCGAATCAAGGGCCTCGCGCACATCACCGGCGGCGGACTTCTCGAGAATATTCCGCGGGTTCTACCCGATGGCTGTCATGCCGTTGTAGATTCATCGGCGTGGCAATTACCGCCCGTTTTCGCCCTTCTCCAGGAAGGCGGAAGCGTCGCTGCGGTCGAAATGGCGCGGACGTTCAACTGCGGAGTGGGCATGGCGGTGATTGTCGCGCCGGGCGAACGGGCGGCGTTCGACGGGGATGATGTCTTCGAAATCGGTCGCATCGAAGCCGGGCCGCGCGGCTGCACGGTGCGCGGCAAAGCGGGAACCTGGAACTCCGACGAGGATTGGTCCGCCACCCACAATGCGTGATCCCCGCCGAGTGGCGATCCTGATCTCGGGTCGCGGCAGCAACATGAAGGCCATGGTCGAGCAAGCCAAAGGCTATGACGTCGTTCTCGTCGCCTCGAACAAGCCGCTGGCACCCGGGCTCGAATGGGCGCGCAACGCTGGCATGCCCACGTGGACCTGGGACAGCAAGGGCGTCGACAAGCAGGAGTTCGACCGTGTGCTGAGCAACGCGCTCGAGGAACATGAAGTCGGCACCATCGCGCTCGCGGGCTTCATGCGCATCCTCTCGCCCTGGTTCGTCGATCAGTGGCGCGGCCGGATCGTCAACATCCACCCATCGCTCCTTCCCAAATACCAGGGGTTGGACACTCATGCCCGAGCCATCGCAGCGGGCGACAGCGTAAGCGGTTGCTCGGTCCATCTGGTGACCGAAGAGCTCGACGCCGGCGAGGTGCTCGGAAGCGCCGAGGTTCCGATCGAGGTAGGCGACACGCCCCAAAGCCTTGAACAGCGCGTGCTGGCGGCCGAACATCGGCTGTACCCGCAGATCCTGAGCGAGTTCGTAGCCCGATGATCGATCCCCTCACCCGCGTGCGCGAGTCCGCCCTCGCTCTTCCCGAAACCGAGGAGCGCGTGTCGCACGGGCAACCGACCTTCTTCGTAGCCGGCAAGCAATTCGCGCAGTTCCGCGACAACCACCATGGCGACGCCAGGACGGTCGTCTGCGTCCGCATCGGTAGCCTCGATGAGCAAGGGATGCTGATCGAGGCGGATCCCGGGATCTATTCGAAGCCGGCTTATCTCCCGAGCTGGATTTCCCTGAGCCTGGCTGGTGACGCCGTTGATTGGGACCATGTCGCCGATCGCATCGCGATGAGCTGGGAGCTTGCGGCGCCGCGGCGATTGCTCGAAGCAGGCGGGCGATGAGCGACGAGAAAGTCCGCCGCCGCTGGGTCAGCCTCGGCGAAATCATCGCGATCGCCGCGCTCGCCGTCTCCGCGGTCGGCGTCTGGATCGCGTGGAAGAGCAGCAGCGAAGACAAGCCGACGCGGGTGGTCGAGCAGCGGCAGGCCATTCCGCTCACTCTCCGGGCCCGCCGAGAGGACGACGGGAGAAGGCTCGAGATTAGCCCGGTCGAAGGCAGCCATGCGCTCGAATCGCTGACGGTGACGATCCCGGGCGCATCGCCGATCTCTGTCGGAAGCGACGGCGAGCTTGCCGCGAGCGACGTCGAATCCGCGCTCAGGGGTCGCGAGGACGAGCCGAAGAACCGCACGCTGTCTGTCCGAGCGAAGATCGAGGTCCGCTACGTAGAGATGGGCAGGGAGAAGACTGCGTCCGGCTCCTACACGCTGCGCTACATGTGGAAGGGCGCCGGCCTGTTCGGTGGGCGCTCACTCCATTTGGCCGGCCTCAGCCGCGGCTAGCCGACAATCTCTTCCGGCTTGAAGAAGAAGGCGATTTCGATCGCGGCATTCTCGTCGCTGTCGGAGCCGTGGACCGAATTGGCCTCGATCGATTCGGCATAGGCCTTGCGGATCGTGCCCTCCGCCGCATCGGCGGGGTTGGTCGCGCCCATCACGTCGCGGTTGAGCTTGACCGCATTCTCGCTCTCCAGGACCTGAACCACGACCGGTCCCGACGTCATGAAGGTGCACAGGTCGTTGTAGAACGGCCGCTCCTTGTGGACCGCGTAGAAGCCCTCGGCCTGGTCGCGGGTCATGCGGATGCGCCTCGAAGCAACGACGCGCAGGCCAGCCTCCTCCAGCATCTTAGTGACGGCGCCGGTGAGGTTGCGGCGGGTAGCGTCGGGCTTGATGATCGAAAAGGTGCGCGTCACGGCCATGACCGGGCGATCTCCTGCAAATATCGGGGTGAACGGATTTGCCGCAGCGCCTAGCGGCGAGCCGAGCCGCCCGCAAGGGCTAGGCCTTGTTGACCCACTTGCCGTTCTCCTGCGCCCAATAGCGGCGATCGACCCCTTCCCTTCCTGCGAGGAGCTTCCACGCCAGGCGAGCGCCATCCAGGGTATCGGCGTCGAACAAATAGAAGCTGCGGTCGTAGGTCAGGGCTGCGTCGCGCCATTCGCCATCGGCGATGAGCATGTTGCGCGCGAGGTTGGGGGCGTCGGGGCTGGTCGACAGCAGGATCGGCTGACGGGCGTCGTCCGTTCCGCCTGCCAGGGCGTGCGGCAGGAACCCGGTTGGTCCCTGGTCCCACAACATGCGATCCAGGCGTGTGAGGAACGCTTCGTCCGCGCCAACGACAAGAAGCCGTCCGTCGCTCGCCAGCACCTTCTCCGCCAGGTTGGCGATCACTTGCTCCGCCGGCGTCCCGCCTAGTTGGTAGAAATCGACTTGCACGGTTCGGCCACCTCAGGCCTCGAGCACCTCGGACACATATTCGTCGAGCAACCGCACGCCAAAGCCCGTCGCGCCCTTGTCATAGGTGGCACTCGGCTTGTCGGCCCAGGCCTTCCCGGCCATGTCGATATGCGCCCATTTGACGCCATTCTCGATGAACCGCTGGATGAACTGCGCGGCGGTGATCGAGCCGCCCTCGCGCGGGCCGACGTTCTTCATGTCGGCGATCGGCGAATCGATCAGCCGATCGAACGCCTCGCCAAGCGGCATGCGCCACAATTTGTCGCCGGAACCGTCGCCGACCTTCTGCAGCTTCCCGGCAAGCTCGTCATTGTTCGAGAACAGGCCGGCCCATTCATGGCCGAGGCTGATCAGAATTGCGCCCGTCAAGGTGGCGAGGTCGATGATCGTCGAGGGCTTGAAGTTGCGCTGTACGTAGGTGACCGCGTCGGCGAGCACGAGCCGGCCCTCGGCATCGGTGTTGATGACTTCGACGGTCTGGCCGGACATGCTGGTTACGACGTCACCCGGGCGCTGCGCATTTCCGCCGGGCATGTTCTCGACGAGTCCACAAATGCCGACGATGTTGGCCTTGGCCTTGCGCAGGGCGATCGCCTTCATCGCACCGACCACCGCGCCCGCGCCGCCCATGTCCCACTTCATCGCTTCCATGCCGGCGGCCGGCTTGATCGAGATACCCCCGGTGTCGAAGGTCACGCCCTTGCCGACGAAGGCGACCGGTTGCGCACCGTCGGCGCCGCCGTTCCACTTGAGGATGAGCAAGCGTCCCTCGCGGACAGAGCCCTGCGCCACGCCGAGCAGCGCACCCATACCGAGCTTCTCCATCGCCGCGCGATCCAGGATCTGGATCTCCACCCCGGTGCCTTTGAGAGAGGCTTGCACGCGCTCGACGAACGTCTGCGGATAAATGATATTCGCCGGCTCGGTGACCAGCTCGCGGGTCAGCGACACGCCTTCATAGACCGGCCCCCAGCGCTCCGCGTAGCGCTGCGCGGCGCCCTCGCCGCCACCGACTACGATCACTTCATCGAGGGTCGGCTTCTGCTTGTCCTTGAGCTTCGTCCGATAGCGGTCGTAGCGCCATGCGCGAAGCGCCGCCGCAAGACCAAGCCGCGCGGACGAGTCCGCGTCGAGGCCCAGTCCGCCGACGTCGATCACCGCCCTGGTTTCCCCGGAGGTCAGCAGCCGCGCGACGGCGGCGCCGCCGAGCTTCTCCGCACCCTCGGCCGAGCTCGAGCCCGTCCCCGTGCCGATGACGATCAGCCGGCGCTGCGTCCCCTTGTCGTCGATGAACAGTTCGGCCGCGCTCGCCGCGTCACCTTCGAAGCGCTGGCGATCGAGCGCGGACTGCACCGCGCCCTGGGCCGAGCCCAGCGAGCTCAGAGCCGCGCGATCCTTGCCGGCGACTGGAAGGACGAGGGCAAAATCCCCCTCGGGCCGGCTGTCGGCGAAACGAATTTGCATTTCGGATAATCCCTGGAGAAGAAAGCTTGGCCTTTAGGGTGCGCGGCCCCGCTTGGCAAAGCCGCCCGACCCCGATTGTCGCCGCGCGCTTCAGGTGCAATAGGCGGGGCGAGCAGGAATTTCACGAGTTGGCGGGACAGGCAGCGTTGCGAAGATCATTCGCTTGGTGGACAGCGCTGCCGCTTGTCATTGCGCTACCGGGGCCGGCCCTCGCCCAGGCGGCTTCGCCCGAAGCCCTCGCCACTCCCGATCAGATCGTCGAATTCAGCGCCGACCAGGTCACGTATGACAGCAGTGCCGACATTGTCAGCGCGACCGGCGAGGTGCGGATGTCGCGCGACGGCAATTATCTCGCGGCGGATTCGCTCGTCTGGGACCGCAAAAGCGGCGAGGTTCGCGCCGGCGGCAATGTCGTCGTGGTCACGCCACAGGGCGACAAGCTCGTCGGCGGTGACGTCGTGCTCAGCGATACGCTGCGCGACGGGACCATCCAGAACCTCCTGGTGGTGCTCGACAGCGGTGGCCGGATCGCGGCCGCGCGCGGGGTCCGGTCTGGCCAGGTCACCACGCTCGAGAATGCGATCTATTCGCCCTGCCCGGTCACCACCGAAAGCGGCTGCCCCAAGAATCCGAGCTGGGCGATCACGGCCGCCAAGGTCATCGACGACCCGGTCCATCACAAGGTGCAATTCCAGGGCGGGCGTTTGCGGCTGTTCGGCCTCAACCTGCCGCTGTTGCCGATCTTCAGCATCGGCACCGACACGAACGGCGCGAGCGGCTGGCTGGTCCCCGACGTCAGCTACTCGACCCGCAAGGGCCTGGAGCTTGCCGCGCCTTACCATTGGCAGCTCGGTCCGAACCGCGACCTGACGCTGACGCCGCACGTCTACACCGGCGTGCTGCCGGCGATCGAAGGCAAGTACCGGGAGCTCAATTCCATCGGCGCGTTCCAGGTCGGCGGCTTCCTGACCTACGGCAAGATCGACAATCCCGACCCCACCGCGATCTCGACCGGCAACCGGCACGACTTTCGTGGCTATTTCGAAGCCAACGGCGAGTTCCAGCTCGATCCCGTCTGGAGCATCACGACGTCGCTGCGCGCGGCGACCGACAAGACCGTCACCCAGCGCTACGACATCACCTACGACGACCGGCTGCGCAACTTCGTCAACGCGGAGCGGATCGATACGCATTCCTACATTAGCATTGCCGGCTGGGCGTTCGAAGGGCTTCGAGTCGACGATGTCCAGAAGCAGATCCCGATCGCGCTTCCAGCGATCGACGCCCGCTTCCTCGTCGACGGCGTCGCCGGCGGGCGGGTCGAACTTCAGGGCAACAGCCTCGCTATCACGCGTATCGAGGGGCAAGATACGCAACGCGCCTTCGCCAGTGCACGCTGGGACCGGCGTTTCCTGACGCCGATGGGCCAGGAAGTGACCCTGACCGCCTACGGCCGCGGTGATATCTATCATACCGACGATGCCGCAGACACGACGGTCGACATCTACCGCGGCACAGACGGCTGGCACGCGCGGGGCATCGGCGCGCTTGCCGCCGATGTGAAATGGCCGTTCATCGGCCCCGCTTTCGGGGGGATCCAACGGCTCGTGCCGCGCGTGCAAGTGGTGCTCACGCCGCCCACGCCCAACCTCGATATCCCGAACGAGGATGCGCGCGCGATCGACCTCGAGGACAGCAACCTGTTCGCCCTCAATCGCTTCCCCGGCTACGACCGGTGGGAGGACGGATCACGCATCACCTACGGCGTGGACTGGTCGCTGGAACGACCGAACCTCTCGATCACCAGCAACATCGGGCAGAGTTACCGGATCGTCAGCAGGCCGGCGATCTTCCCCGAGGGAACCGGACTCACCGACCAGCTCTCCGACATCGTCGGGCGGACGCGGATTCGCTACGGCCGGTTGATCGACATCACACACCGTTACCGGCTCGACAAAAGCAATTTTGCGCTACGCCGAAGCGAGCTCGACCTGACGGTCGGTACAGACCAGACTTACGTGCAGCTAGGCTATCTCAAGCTCAACCGGAACATCGATCCGACAATCGAGGATCTGCGCGACAAGGAGGAGCTGCGCCTTGCAGGCCGTGTGCTGTTCCATCGCTATTGGTCGATCTTCGGCGCAACGGTGCTGGACCTCACCGACAAGACCGAGGACCCGCTGTCCATCGCCGACGGATTTACGCCCGTGCGGCACCGCCTGGGCATTCTCTATCAAGACGATTGCCTTGAGCTTGGCCTGACCTGGCGGCGCGACTATGAGCGCATCGGGACGTTCCGCAAGGGAAGCACTTTCGCTCTTCATTTGTCGTTGAAAGGGCTGGGCCGCTAAGGCTGCGTTCAGCGGGCCTGAATAATGCGGCAATCGACGCACTGGGCTGGGGAATAAGGGAAATTCGCAACGTGACATCAGGTTTTCGAATGATTTCGGCGCGCGCCTTGGGGGCAGCCGCGCTGTGCGCATTGGCGGCGGCAACTTCGGCGCTTGCCCAGCAGGCCGACCCTCCGCCACCGCCCGAAAGCGCGAACAGCTCGCGTTCCCTGAAGCTGCCCGAAAACGCCGAAATCTTCGGGACCGTGATGCCGTCGGTCATCAAGGCCACGGCGATCGTCAACGGCGAGGTCATCACCCAGACCGATGTCGATCAGCGGCTCGCACTCCTCGCGATTTCGCAGAACGGGCAGATTCCGGCGAGCGAAGTCGACCGCCTCCGTCAGCAGGTGCTGCGCAACCTGATCGACGAAACGCTCGAGATTCAGGCCGCCAAGACGGAGAAGATCGACGTCAAGACGGCGGACATCGACAAGACGGTCGTGCGCGTCGCCAACGGCGTCAAGCAGACTC
>Ga0207678_10000808_pt1 | contig 28722 bp, 30 predicted proteins | sample KBSC63metaG_FD_184319 | JGI IMG/M metagenome (GOLD analysis project Ga0207678, IMG submission 184319) | Corn rhizosphere microbial communities from Kellogg Biological Station, Michigan, USA - KBS C6-3 metaG (SPAdes) (version 2) | ecosystem: Host-associated > Plants > Roots > Rhizosphere > Soil ... | reverse complement strand
CGTCGCCGCTTCCTGGCGGCGTGGATTGCGACCTGCATCCCGCCGTTCCTCATCTGACCAGTCTGTTGCCTTATATGAACGACTACTGGCGCGACCAGGTGACGACGCGCGGCATGACCGATCTGGTCTCGCAATCCTACCCGACCAATTCGCCGATCTCGTCGCGGCCGGACTGGCGGCCGGCGCAGGGCAAGCCGGGCGCCGATATCGCCGACATGCAGAAGCAGGCGCTCGACCGCTTTCAGGTCAGCTACGGCATCTGCAATCCGCTCTACGGCGTGCAGATGGTGTTTTCCGAGGACATGCAGGATGCGTTCTGCCGCGCGCTGAACGACTGGCTGGTCAAAGAATGGCTCGACAAGGATTCGCGACTGCGCGGCTCGATCGTGATCCCGACCCAAAGCATCGAAAAATCCGTCGCCGAGATCGAACGCTGCGCCAAAGACAAGCGCTTCGTCCAGGTGCTGATGCTGGTCATGGGCGACATGCCCTTGGGCAAACGCGCCTACTGGCCGATCTACGCTGCCGCCGAACGGCTAGGGCTCACCATCGGCGTCCACGCGGGCAGCGCCTATCACAACCCGCCGACCTCGGTCGGCTGGGGCTCCTATCACATCGAGGATTACGTCGCGCAGGCCACCGCGTTCCAGACCCAGCTTACCAGCCTGATCATCGAGGGCGTGTTCGCTCGGCATTCGAAGCTGAAAATGGTGATGCTGGAGTCCGGTTTCACGTGGCTGCCGGCCTATCTGTGGCGGCTGCACAAGTTCTGGCGCGGCGTACGGATGGAAACGCCGTGGGTCGATCGCGCGCCGATGGAGATTGTGCGCAGCAACATCCGGTTCTCGCTGCAACCGGTCGATGCGCCGCCCGATCCGGCAACCCTGAACCGCCTGTTTGACCATATGCAGTCGGACGAATTGCTCCTATTCTCTACCGACTATCCGCACTGGCAATTCGACGGCGACGAAGTGCTGCCGCCGGGCTTGTCGCCCGATCTTGTTCGCAAGATCATGATCGACAATCCGCTCGCGACCTACGGCCGGTTGCAACTCGCGAAGGAGACGACGCCATGAATGTGCAGTTCCGCGACCGTCCGGAGTCCGCATCACCCGTCAATGTCAAGACCGCGATCGCCGATTGCGACATCCATCCGGCGCGCGCGACCGGAACCGAACTTTATCCGTTCCTCGCCAAGCGCTGGCACTCGCATCTGGAAACCTACGGCAAGCATGCCTATCAGGGCATGATGGAAGGCCCGCCCTATCCGAAGGCGCAGCCCAACGCTTCGCGCCGCGACGCCTGGCCGCCGGAAGGCGGCAAGCAAGGCTCCTCGCTGTCATTCATGCAGAAGCAGCTGCTCGACCCGCATAACGTCGCTCTCGGCGTGCTCAATCCGCTCGACACCGGGCAGGGCCTGCGCAATCACGATCTTTCCGCTGCATTGGCGACCGCGATCAATGACTGGCAGATCGAGAAATGGACCAGCAAGGATTCGCGCCTGAAGGGGTCGATCGTCGTCGGCAATGAGGACGGTCCGACCGCCGCCGCCGAAATCCGCAAGCGTGCCGGCGACAAGAATTTTGTGCAGGTGCTGCTGCTCAGCCGCAATGTCGAGCCGCTCGGCCAACGCCGCTACTGGCCGATCTATGAGGCGGCGCAGGAAATCGGTCTTCCCGTCGGCGTTCATGCCTTCGGCTTCGGCGGCAATCCGATCACCGCCTCGGGCTGGCCGAGCTTTTACATCGAGGAGATGGTCGGTCACTCGCAATGCCAGCAGACCGCGCTGGCCAGTCTGGTGCTCGAAGGCGTGTTCGAGCGCTTTCCCCGCTTGAAGATGGTGATGATCGAGGCCGGCTTCGGCTGGGCACCGTCGCTGAGCTGGCGGCTGGACAAGAGCTTTGAGAAGCTGCACAGCGAGGTGCCGCATCTGAAACGAAAACCGTCGGAATATATCCGCGACCAGGTCTGGTGGACCACGCAGCCGATGGAAGATCCGGAGCGGCGCGATCATCTGTTCCAGATGATCGAGTGGATCGGCTGGGACAAATTGCTGTTCGCGACCGATTACCCGCATTGGGACTTCGACGAGCCCTCGCGCGTGCTGCCGGCCGGCGTCAGCGATGCCAACAAGCAGGCGTTCTATCTCGACAATGCGAAGAAGTTGTACGGCATAAGCTGATGGCGCGACATGTGATTGCCCCGGTGGACGAGTTGCCGCCGGGGACGCGAAAATTCCTCACCATCGACGAACGTCCGATCGCGATCTTCAACATCAACGGCGAGTTCTTCGGCCTGTTGAACCGCTGCCCACACCAGGGTGCAGCCTTGTGCGAAGGCCCGCTGATCGGGCTCGCGACCTCCTCCGATCCCGGCGAGATCGAATACACCAAACTCGGCGAGATCATCCGCTGCCCGTGGCACGGCTGGGAATTCGATATCCGCACCGGGCAGTCCTATTGTGATCCCAAGCGCTTTCGCGCCCGCGCCTATCCGGTCAACGTCGAGCCTGGTTCGGCGGTGGTGAAGGGGCCATATGTGGCGGAAACGCTCGCGGTCTCAGTCGAAAGCGATTACGTGGTGGTCGATTTGTAGAAGGAGCGGCGCGCAACGCCGACTTGCAGCGGTGCCTACTTGCGACGAGGAGCGCCGCTCCGGGAAGCGCTTCATCCCGGGCTGACCGCTGCGTGGTCAGGCCCTTTTGCCGATGTTCAATACGCGCCTTTCATCGGGCCCCAATTGAACTGCGGCTGCTGCGGCGCTCCGGGCATGGTTTCTGCCGGGGCCTGCACTGCGGTACTTGCGAACGGGTCTGGGCCCATCGTCATCGGATAAGGGCTTTGGCCGACGCTTTCAGCGCGTAGCGCCCTTGCGAGATGCATGGAACATCCACTCATCTTGCCGCTGAGCATTGCGTCCTGCGCCTGAGCGATCTCCCGTTCCGCGGTGAACTTGGCGGAGCTGTCGGGCATGGTCTCGACCGTGCCTTCGGCTTTGGCGAAGTTGTCGCCGCTACATCCGACGCCAACACGCATGGCATGATGGACATGCGCGGCCTGCGCGGGCACAAAAGCGAACGCGCTTGCAGCCATTGCGGCTGCACCTACCAACTTCCTGAGCATTGTTCGACCCTTTTTTGTTTTGTGATCCTGCGTCATTGCTGGATCACGCAGACAACTGCGGCTGCGTCGAAAGGACGCGGGTCTTCGCGATGAACTTTCCGCGACTTCGCGCGAGCCAAATGTGATCGACGGTAGCTACAGCCCCCTCGTGGGCTTGCAGCGCACGCGGCTGCGTGCCTGCCCGCAGGCTTTCGCGGCCATCCGCGGAATGTTAGCGTTTGCACGAACCCAATCATCTGGGGCATCGCATCAACAGTTTGGGTGGGCCTGCATTGCTGTTTCCGACGGATCTGACTTCGTTCCTCGATCTCATTCGCCAGCATGGCGACGTGGCCTACAGCCTCATGTTTGCCTATGCGGCCTCGCACAGCCTGCTGCTTGCGCTGTTCGCGGGCTATGCGGCGCATTCGGGCGCGCTCGGTCTTGGCACGCTCATCGTGATGTGCTGGTTCGGCAGTTTCACCGGCGACGTCATCCGCTTCTGGATCGGGCGGCGCTATGGCGCCCGCTTGCTCAAGCGCTTTCCGCGGTTTCAGCGCCCCGTCCAGACCGTCGTTCGCCTGACCGACCGTCACTATTTCTGGATGATCATGTTTCATCGTTTCCCGCACGGCATCCGCGGGCTCGCGGGATTTGCTTACGGGATATCGCGTCTGCCCTGGTCGACCTTCCTTGCGCTCAACCTCGTCGCGGCCGGCTTCTGGTCCGGAGCCGTTGTCTGGGCGGGCTATGCCTTTGGCCAATTCTCGGAGAAGTCGATCAACAATGCCTCTTCGGGCCTCGGCATCGTGATGCTCGTCGCGTTCCTCGGCCTGTCCTGGCTGCTCAGCAGGAAGCTCGATCAGATCGTGCAGCGGTACTGAAGAAGAGCGAGCGGCTATTTATCGCGGTATAGCGATGCGCAGGAAAGGCAAAGCCACCCGGCCGCGACGATGGCACGGTCGGCGACCGGCGCAATTTCGCTGATAGTGACGACGGGCTCCAGGTGCCCACGCGCGAGTGGGGCCGGCGCTTTCGCGCCTTGCCCCACACAGCGCTATTGCTACTCCTCCATCGGGCCGCCGAGGGTGCGGCGAAGGCGCTGCGTTTCGCGCCACGTTTCAAGAAACTCGTTGCTGAGATGGGCGAGCTTGTTCGCCAACTGGATGATGATGAGCGTGATCATGGCTAGTGGCCGCCCGACTGGACGAGCAAACGGCTGATCTGCCGCTCCGCATCATCGGACAGCTTCTGCAGTCCATGGGTAGCAATGTACTCCTGGACCGCGCGGTCCGCCCGCCGCTGATTGAACTCAGCGTGAGCGCGCAATAATCGTGCGAAAAATGAGGGATTTTTGGTCGGAGCAGAAAGCAAGGCCCCAGTGGTTAGTACGTTCGCCATGAAAGGCTCCTTTTCGGAGTTGTCCTTGGGGCGAATTTCCTACCTGGAGGACAGATAGGTACGGAGGGATGCTAATGCCAGATCAAATAGCGCGCATTCATGCATCAATTTGCATCCTGCGAATGCGAAGCAGTCACGTTCCGTTGAATCCGGTTAACGGTTGAGGAAGAGGTTTAGTCGGGCTGCCGTCAGCCTAGTTGTATGCTTCATGACTTCGTCGAGCCGGGGCGCGGCGCACCGTCATCCGGGCTTCGCTCCGGATCACCGTCACGCAAACTCGTCGCGAAGAATTTCCTCGCAACGGCGTCGAGCAGCGTCGATACCAATTCCCGGTCCGATTTTTCCTCGCGCTGCCTGGCTTCCTGCAAAACCTTTTCGACCTGTCTGTCGAAATAGGCGGCGGTCACGTCGTCAACTGTCGGCGCGATCAACGCGAGTCGCGCTCGCGCACGGGCGCGTTCGTATTTTGCATTGCCCATGGCAGCCTCGATGCGACCCTCTCCCAGAGCTAACCGGCTGATTTCAAGTCTGTTCCGCGGCTCGATGCAAAACTCGACCGTTGCCAAAAATGGCGACGAGCGATTGTGCAGGGCCTAGCCGGAATTGCTGTCGTGCTTGCCTGATGGCTTCTGCGTCGCGGCCGAAACAGGTGGAACGGGCGTAACGCTTGTCCTGCGCATACCATCGTAACGGTCGGCCAGATCCAAAAGCCGCGGCTTGATGAAACGGTCAGCCTTGGCTGCGATCTCCCGAACTTCCTGCGCGCGCTGCTTGTAAAAATCTTCGTTCATGACAAACCGCATTTTTCTAAAGGTCTGCTCTTGCTATCCGTTTTTCATATGCCGTTTTTTCCCGTCCAGCCACCCCGTGGCGGGGTTACGCACCGGAATTCTCGAAATCGATGTCGGCTTTTCAGGCCGGCATTGGTGGCCCGCTCAAGAGCTCCATAGGAACTGGCCAATCAGAAGCACGTTTCTCTCTTGGCTCAGGAGAGGCGGGAAGATGGATAATCTCACGAAAAGAAATCAGCCCGATCGCAGCAAGATCAACATGAGCGAGGATTTCGAGGTCAAGCACTGGCTGAAAGCTCTCGGCGTTTCCAGGAACGAGTTGCAGCGGGCGGTCGAGAAGGTAGGAAACTCAGCCGCGGCAGTTCGCAAGGAGCTGGGTGTCTGACGAAGGCGCCCGGCGTCGCGGAGCCATTGCTGCTGATCAGAGAGGAGCAGGCGCTCACGCCAGGAACGGGTTAGATGTCGGCGCGTACCGATGCGTTGATGTCGCGGCAAGAGACCGGCAAAATTGCCGCGTTCATCATTCCCCGTTATGGCCGGTTGTCACCCGGCGCGAGCAACTGCTTCAACGCGCGGGCTGATGTTTGTTTCCTGTCTCTTCTCATGCGGCGTAGACAGGCAGGTGCGTTGTGCGCGGTGACGATAGCGCTGATATCGAGGAACATTCATCATTCTGGTCCGTTCTCGGAAAACACACAGTCACTTTTTCTGGAGGACAAACATGAAGAACTTGATTGCCGTCGCACTTCTCGGCACTGCGCTTGTCAGCGGCGCCGCCTATGCGCAGACCGCGCAGCCTGCGGACCGGGCTGCACCAGCCGCGACCACCAGTTCCGACAAGATGATGCTCAAGGGCAAGTGGCGCGCGTCCAAGCTGATGGGCCTCAATGTTTACAATGAAGCCAATGAAAAGCTCGGCGACATCAATGAACTGATCCTGGACAAGGACGGCAAAGTGAACGCCGTGGTGATCGGCGTCGGTGGCTTCCTTGGCATGGGCGAGCACGACATCGCCGTTACGATGGACAAGCTGAAGTTTGTCGAGGAGCCTGTCCGCACCAGCTCTACCTCGACCACGACGCGTGAAACCACGACCGGCACCGCCACGGCACCGGCCAACACCACAGCGAACACCACGACCACGCGTACGACCAATGCGAATGACTGGACGCCCGATCATGCCGTGATGAGCGGCAACAAGGAGCAGCTCAAGGCGCTGCCGCAGTTCAAATATTCGGACTACAACTAAGTCGCAGCACTTTTGAAAGCGAAAGGCCCCGCCTCGGTGGGGCCTTTTTTGTGAGAACGCGCGCGCAGCGTTCGAGAACGCAGGGAGCGTTGGTTGCGCGGCGGGTTCGGAGATTGGTGGGGCGTCACTAGAAAGAATTCATGACCGCGATTCTACCAGCACAGCTAAAAATCAAAGATGCTGAAAATCGCGCCGAAGATCGCTGAGATGACCGCTACGATTCCGAAGATGACGGTGGACACCGCATCGAGCAGCATTTCGACAACGTCCGAAGCCGAGCTCGCTGCCACGATCACGACGCAGCAACCGGCGCCGATCAGCAGCGATGTGACCATGCTGAACATCATGATCCACAGCACGGTAAAGAGCAGCCCGCTCAGGATCACCGCAACAGCGATGCGGCGGGCAGGGCTGCTGTTCGATGCTTGACGGATGGCTGGGTCTGGCGAATTCATGACCGGCATTCCCTGGGCGATGATGCCGTTTTTGTCGTCGCCGGGCCGGAAAAGGTTCGCCTCGAACCCAAAAGTCGGCCTAACTATATCTGAATATCAGGCCTGAAGAGGGCCGAACCGAGCGAGAGGCGATGGGCCGCCGCAGGCCGCCCGCGCCGGAGGTGTTCCGATGACGGAATGGTATTTTGTCTGGGTCGAAGGTCTGCGCGGGCCCATGCCGCAGAAATGGTCGTCGGACGGACTGTGGGGGCAGGTCGGTCGTCAGGATGTCATCGTTCGCTTCACCTTGAGCGACGAGGAGAGGCATCTGTCGCTCGACGAACTGGCAAGGCGACATCCGATTCCCGGCGCGAAATAGCAGGAGCCTTGCGGGTCTGGGTGTTCCGCAGGGTTCCGCGCGGTCGCAGAGTTCGGCCTGCCTTTCTGCGGAACGCATCCAATTCAATTTCGTTGCCGGATTGAACGGGAGCAAACAGGCACCCCTGTCCCGGGTTCAATTCGTGATGGTCACGGATTGAAGAAGGCCTTGCGAACCAGCGCGCTGTGCTGGCGGGGACGAGCGATCAGGATCCGACACCCTTGACGTCTTTCGTATCCTCCGCAGGGAGCAACCGTGTGCGGTCAGGCCGTCGCGCGGTCCTCAACCAACCAGAAAGCTAGCCTAAGGAGTCGTGCATGAAATTGAACTCGGCACAGGTCGAACGCGCCTTGACGCAATTCGAGGCCCAGGCGCTTCCCGACGATCATCCGGTGGTCCCGCAACTGGCCAGCATGTTTGGCGATCACACATTCTTCATCGACAGCGGCGGGCTCAATGTTCTGGAACCTACCGAAGCGTCCAAGCCGGAAGCTCCGATCGGGATGATCGTCAACCTTGCCTACTGGAGCGATGAGACGCTTACGAAACTGTCGCCGCACGAGCCCGAGCCCACCGGCGTTATCGTCAGCCTCGAAACCAGGCACTGACGGTAGCGGAAGCGACTATTTCGCGGCGGGTCTGGTTGCGCGACAAAGGCTGGACCTGCCGCGATTGTAAAAATTATGGCGCCAGTGCGGTTCAGGTTTCGAAATGAACCCCGATCCGCGTCTCTTTGCGCCAGATGACACGGCACGGCAAATGGAGGTTGTCGGCTGCGATCACCAGCGTGAAGCGTTCGGGGATGCCGACGGGGGAGCCCACCTCGAGCGCGGCGCCGTTCTCCGAAAAGTTGCGGATCGTACAGTCGAAGGTGGCGCCGCCGCCGAACGTGATCCTGCCCGCCTTCAAAAATCGCCGTCTTGGCGCTGTTCTGTGCTCGTCCATCATCTGGACCTCCGCCGTGAACAGGGCAGTTTTCGGCGGCCGAAGTTATTATCCCGTTACCGCTGGCGTACAATCCAGCCCTATACAACGCAAAGTGGTGGTCTTCCTAGGGGAGTTCCATCAATTCAAAGGGATTGGCTGTCCGTCCGCGCCCGCCGGCCCTCGATCGGGTAGCCCGGGTCGTTGAAGCCCGGCGTCGAGGGATGACCGCTCACCACCAGTCGATCGATCAGCGCCTCGTCCTCGGCAGTGAAGCGATAGTCGAGTGCCTTCAGGTAATCGTCCCATTGCGCCTCGGTGCGTGGGCCTGCGATGACCGCCGATACGAACGACGAATTCAGTACCCATGAGACCGCGAACTGGCCGGCGGTGATGCCGCGGGCCTCGGCGTGCTGCTTGATCTCCTGGGCCAGCTGCAGGGATTCCGGCCGCCATTCGGTCTGCATCATGCGCTTGTCGGCGCGGCCGGCGCGCGTCTCCTTGTCGGGGGCGGCGTCCGGCTTGTACTTGCCGGTCAGCACGCCGCGCGCCAGCGGGCTATAGGGCACGATGCCGAGGCCGTAATAACCACAGGCCGGAAAGTGCTCGACTTCGGGCATGCGGTTCATGGCGTTGTAATAGGGCTGGCTGACGATCGGCCGATCGATGCCGTTGTTGTCGCAGATGTTGCAGATCTCGGCGACGCGCCAGGCGCGATAGTTCGAGACGCCGAAGTAGCGGATCTTGCCCTGGCGCATCAGGTCGCCGATCGCGCGCACCGTCTCCTCCAGCGGAGTCTTGTGGTCCTCCTTGTGCAGGTAATAGATGTCGATGAAGTCGGTGCCGAGCCGCTTCAGACTTTCGTCCGCCGCCTGCAGCACCCAGCGCCGCGACAGCCCGCCGCGATTGGGATCATCGCCGATCTGGTTGGCAAGCTTGGTCGCCAGAATCCAGTTGTGCCGGTTGTTGGAGATGGCGCGGCCGACGACTTGCTCGGACTGGCCGCCATTGTAGGCGTCAGCGCTATCGATGAAGTTGATGCCGGCCTCGCGCGCCTTTGCGACGATGCGCGACGACGTCGCCTCGTCGGTCGGGCCGCCGAACATCATGGTGCCCAGGCAGATCGGCGAAATCTTCAGGCCGCTGCGGCCAAGGTGACGGTATTGCATGGGGTCGATCCTCTGCGTGACGCGGGAAGGGCGGCGCCTCAACTTTCATTCTTCAATATCTTGAACACACCGCTCGCCATCGCGATACAGCGTTTGTCGACGGTCACCTCTGTCGTGATGAAAATCAGGCTGCGGGTCGAGCGCACCACGTGCGGCTTCGACACCAAAACCTCGCCGATCTTGCCGGCCTCGACGAAGTGCGTGTCGAGTTGCACAGTTGCCAGCGTCGGCTTGCCCGAAACGAAGCGGGCGGTCATGCCGCAGGTTCGGTCGGCAAAGGTCATGATCACGCCGCCCTGCACCAGGCCGCGGCGGTTGTGGTGCTTGTCCTCGGTAGCCAGTGCGTATTCGTGCGTGCCGTCGACCACGCGCTGCCACAGCGGCCCGATCAGGTGCAGGAAGCCCGATGTTTCGACGATCTTCCAGCCGTCGGATTTGAGTTTGTCCGCGGCCTTGTTCGTCATGTCGTGGTGTCCATTCCCTGCGGGTTGTCATGCGGTCCGGGTCATTTCATCTGATGCGCTTGTGTTGTAGTCAAGCGGGATGGCACGGTCATTTGACGATACCACCCGGCGGAATATCGCAGAGCTCTGCGCGGCATTTCCGCGGGCGTCGACCGGCGAGGCGGTGCCCGGGCTGAAACGCGCCGCTGTGGCGATTGCGCTGACGGAAGCCGAGGCCGGCGGGGAAACGACGTTTCTCCTGACCCGACGCGCGGCAACCTTGCGCTCGCACGCCGCCCAATGGGCGCTGCCGGGCGGGCGCTGCGACCTCGGCGAGACGCAGGCGCAGGCCGCGCTGCGTGAGCTTCATGAAGAACTCGGCGTTGGGCTTGGGGAGGGCGATGTGCTCGGCCTGCTCGACGATTATCCGACGCGATCAGGCTATCTCATTACCCCTGTCGTGGTCTGGGTGAGCACCAGCGCGGACCTGGTACCCAATCCCGCGGAGGTCGCCTCGGTGCATCGCATCGCTCTCGCCGATATCGAACAAGGCGACGCCTTTAGCTTCACCACGATTCCTGAAAGCACGCGGCGCGTGATCCGCTTTCGTCACGCCGGTCAGCATATCCACGCGCCGACCGCGGCGCTGATCTATCAGTTCGCCGAAGTGCTGGCTGGAAGAAGCACCCGTGTCGCGGAACTGGAACAGCCGGTATTCGCGTGGCGGTAGGATTGCGTATGCATCCCACGATGTGAGATACGATCGCAATGACGACGTGAACATCTCATCCGGAAGTCAACTTGCGAATGCCCGTTGTTTCCGCAACGATGGCCAAGCCAACAACAAGAACAGTTCTGGGAGCGCGTTCATCATGTCCAGGTGGATCAAGGGATTTCTTATCGCCGCCGCACTGCTCGGCCCGAGTGTAGTGGTCGATCCTGCGCGCGCGCAAAACTATCCCGCCCGCGCGATCACGCTGGTCATTCCGTTCGCACCGGGCGGCAGCACTTCGATCGTCGGCCGCGCCATTGCCGACAAGATCAGCGACGTGCTCGGCGAGAAGGTCGTGGTCGACAACCGTCCCGGCGCCGGCGGCACGGTCGGCACCAAGGCGGTCGCCAAGAGTGATCCCGATGGTTACACGCTGCTGCTGGGTTACACCGGCACGCTGGCGATCGGCCCCTCGCTCTACAAGAATCCCGGCTACGATCCGCGCAAGGATTTTGCACCGATCGGCATGATCGGCAACGCGCCGAATTCGCTGGTGGTGCATCCGTCATTCCCGGCAAAAACCGTCGCCGAACTGATCGCCTATGCGAAGGCCAATCCCGACAAGGTCAATTTCGGTTCGGCCGGCGCCGGCACCGCCAGCCATATCACCGGCGAATATTTCGCCCGCGCCGCCGGCATCAAGCTGGTGCACATCCCCTACAAGGGCACCGGTCCGGCGCTGACCGATCTGCTTGGCGGCCACATCCCGATGGCATTCGCGCCGATCCCGGCTTCGCATCCCAACGTCTCCGCCGGCAAGCTCCGCGCACTCGCGGTGACCAGCGTCACCCGTTCGGGCCTGTTGCCTGACGTGCCGACGATGATCGAAGCAGGCCTGTCCGGTTTCGACGCCTCGCTCTATTACGGCCTCGTCGCACCTGCCGGCACACCGCGGCCGATCATCGACAAGCTCAACAAGGCGCTGCGCGACGCGCTCGCTTCCGACGAAGTGAAGAAGCAACTCGGCAATGACGGCACCGAAATCACGCCCGGCACGCCGGAAGATTACGCCAATTTCATCGACAAGGATGAGAAGAAGTGGTCGCAGCTTGTGAAGGCCAGCGGCGTCGAGCAGGAGTAGGCGGCGAGAGGCGTCTCCGCCAAGCCAGAAGTGAAGAAAAGCCGCAGCCTTCCGGGGCTGACTTCGCAGGCTCGCTTGGTACAACGGTGCCATGCGCCTGCCATTGATTCGCATCGGTTCCAGTTTCCTCACGCTCGCGCTGTTCGCGGGCGCGCCTGCCATGGCGCTCGAAACGGACGTACTGCCTCCCGCAACCGCCGATGCGATGGCGCAAGCGGCCTCGCCGCAGGCGATCGCCGAATATCGCCGCAAGCTGAAGGAGTACGAGGAAGCGCGTGCCGCATTCGAGGAGGAGGCAGGTGCCTACTGGTCTTCGATCTCCGAGAAGCGAAAGGGCCGCAACGCCAAGCGCCGGGAGCGTCAGGCCATCGCGCTGAACGATTACGTGCTGACGCAACCGCCGGCTTACAACGGTCCGAAGCGCCCGGTGAATCCGGAGCCGGAAGAAGAGAAGCCGCCGCGCGAGCGCAAGCCGATCCCGGTCGTTGCCGATTTGCTGAAAGCCGCCGCCGACCAATTCCAGTTCGTGCCGCAGCGGCCCGCCGCCGAGATCGATTTCAAGCGCGCCTATGCCCGTTACGCGCTGGCGGCCGGCCTGACGCGTGAGCAGGCGGTGCGGGTCTATTCGTTCGAGACCGGCGGCACCGGCAATCACGACATGCAGTCGGGCCTGAGCGCCTCGCGGCCGGGTTCGCGTGCGATCTCGACGGCGATCGGCTACAACCAGTTGCTGACTACCAACAGCGTCGAATTGCTGGCCGAGCAGGGCCACGAATTCATCAAGGAGTTGACGGCCAGGGCCGCGTCGCTTTCGGGCGCGCCGCGCAAGGCGATGGATCACAAGCTTGCCGTGCTGAAAAAGATGGTGGCGTTCACGCGCACCGTGCCGGACACCTGGTCCGACCATGAGAAGCTCGCCAATACCCCGCAAGGCTGGGCGGTGCACGCCATGGTGCTCGATATCGATGTCGGGCCAATGCTACAGACCCACAAGCTGCTGACATCCGTGATCTTCGCGCGTACCAAGGGCTACAATCGCCCGCTATCGGCGGCCGAACTTGAAATGATGAACCTGACCGGCGACGGGACCGGCTTCGACATGGTGACCATGCCGCAGGCGATGCGCGAGCAGGTGCCGACCTCGAACTTCTTCCAGCGCGGCGGTTACGAGCGCAACCCGGTCGCGATCCGCCACAACACGGTGGCGAAGCTGCTGGCGGTCACCGACGAGCGCATGGATTTCAACAGCGCCAAGCCCGGCGCGAAGGAACTGGCGGCGGCGTTCTAGTCGTTCCGCAACCTGGGCCGGGGCATGCAGTAAACGGCGCCGCTAGAAACGATCACGAGCGGCGCGGCGTACTGGATCGTCCGCCCTAGTGCGCAATTGCGCACCAAGGTGGATGATGACATCCGGTTTGTGGCGCTCGCCCGCTCACTCCGATCCGAACATGAACCTGCCGTCGCCTTCCAGATAGGGGCCTGAGCGCATATAGAGCTGCCCGTTCTGCCCGATGAAGAACAACGTCCCCTTCGGCACCTTCTTGGCGCCTTTCAGCAGCGTGCCGGCGTTGTTGGTGCCCATCTTGTAGGACAGTGTCTTGCCGTCCTTGCCATAGGCGTAGCCCATGTCCGACTTCAGCTCCCAAGGGGTCGGCGCAGCGCCTTGCGCAAACGCCCACGTTGAAAACCCCGTCAGAACGGCCGCTGCCAAAGCCGTCTTCGCTAAAATGCTCGTCATCTTCCATCCTCCCCATGGCCATTCGGCCTCTTTGCCCCATGCTTTGAACAAATCACGAACGGTATTGTCCAGTCAATTGGCACCTTCGACGCATCATGCCGCCGCCTTTGAGACTTTGTGATTCCCCGCGTTCGACTTCGCGACTATGTTGCCTTTCCGGCTACAATCACGCATTGCGAAAAACGTCATAGGGATGGTCAGGATGAACCACGTCATGAAGATCGGTTTGGGTGTTGCGCTTTCGGTCATGACGCTGGCTTCCGCGGCAGAGGCCGACACTTTCAAGCTCAGCAACAATCAGCGCATCGCCTGCAGCCGTGGTCTCGCCCCGGGCAAGCTCAACACGGCGACCTGCAAATCCTATGCGTATGTGTTCAACGTCAAGACCTCGGAATATTTCCGTTGCCAGGTCTCGCTGGCGCTGACGCGGGACAACAAGGAAGTCATCAACGTCCAGGCCGACGGCGGCTGCACCAAGAAGCCGCGCATCTTCGATACCGATTCGAGCTATTCATTCGACGCCACCGAGACCGAAGCGCCGAACACCAATTCGTTCTTCGGTCCTGGCGGCTATGCGGTGTGGGCCAGCGACGACAATAATCCGAAGGTGCGCGGATGCATCATCATCTCGTCCGGGCTCGGCTCCGACATCTCGAAATGCATCGACATGAAGTTCGAGTGATCGGCGGCGGCGGCGCCGTCGCGTCGGTTACTCCGGTTTGATGCCGGCGAACTTGGCGACCTTGCCCCACTTTTCGGTTTCCGAAAGCACATAGGACAGCATGTCGTCGGGCGATCCGCCGGCGGGCTCAGCGCCGAGCTTGCGCAGCCGTGTGATCCCGTCCTCGGTTTTGAGGAACTTGTCCACGCTGGCGTTGAGTTTGGTGATGATGTCCTTCGATGTCTTGGCCGGCGCGCCGATGGTGAACCAGGACGACGCCTCGTAGCCGGGCACGCCGGCTTCCGCGATCGTCGGCAAGTCGGGCAGGCCGACCCAGCGCTTCGCCGACGAGACTGCGAGCGGCCGGATCGAGCCGGCTTCCGCAAACGACTGCGCTGCCGGCAGATTGTCGATCATCAGGTGGACCCGGCCGGCGATCAGGTCGGTCAGCGCCGGCGCGCTGCCTTTGTAGGGCACGTGGATCATGTCGACGCCGGTCATCGACTTGAACAGCTCGGTGGAGACGTGGGCGGTACTGCCGAGCCCAGGCGTGCCGTAAAACAGTTCGCCCGGCTTCGACTTGGCGTAGGCGATCAGTTCGGCAACAGATTTCACCGGCAGCGAATTGGTCACCGAACAGAGGTTGGGCACCCGGGCGATGATGATGACGGGGGCGATATCCTTGACCTGGTCGTAGGTCATGTTCTTGAACACGAACTGGTTGATCGCATGTGTTCCCGGCGTGCCGACCACGAAGGTGTAACCGTCGGGCTCGGCTTTCGCGACGAAATCGGCGGCGATATTACCGCCGGCCCCGGTCTTGTTCTCGACGATGAACTGCTGGCCGTATTCCTCTGAAAGCTTCGCCGCGACCACCCGGGCCAGGATGTCGGTAGTGCCGCCGGCAGCAAAGGGCACGATCAGTTTGACCGGCCGTGTAGGCCATTGGTCGGCGGCGCGCACAGGCCGCGACAGCAGCGACATACCTCCCAGTGCGGCGGCGCCGGTCAATAGCGCGCGGCGGTTGAGGTGAGAGGCGGCGAGGAGATCTTTTCGGTTCATCGATTGTTCCCTAAACAAAATCGGCGGACCGTATGCGCTAATCGCTGCGCCTGCCACCCTCATCCTGCGCATGCCGCAACGTCTCGGGCATCATGGCCCGCTCAGGACATCCTGTCGGAACCGGCCGCCAGATGAGGGCGCGCCCGGGCAAATTTCCGCACCGCCACCGGCTTGCCGAACAGGTGGCCCTGGACCAGATCGAACCCCATGTCCTGCGCGGCGAGAAAATCGGCGCGGATATCGATCCCCTGGGCCATGGCGCGGGCGCCGTTGTCCCGTGCCAGCTCGACGATGCGCCGACATACCGTCTGCTTCAGCCGGTCGTCCGCGCAGCCGTTGACGTATTGCTGGTCGACCTTGAGCTCAGCGAACGGGAAGCTGCGCAGTTCGAGCAGGGACGGCCATTCTGCGCCGACGTTGTCGATGGCGATTGCGATATTGTGCAGGCGCAGCCGTCTTGCAGCATCCACTGCCAGATCCGGATGTTCGATCACTTCGCTGCTGTCGATTTCGATCAGCAGGCCGCCGAATGCGGGGTGGGCCGGCATCGCGCGGCACAGGTCGTGGACCGCCGCTGCATTGCCGAAAAACGAAAGCGGCAGGTTGATCGAAAGGTCGACCGGACCCTGGCTTTCCAGCAGGTGGCGCCAGTCTTCGATGGCGCGCCCGACCACGAATTCGGAGAGCTTGCGAAAATGCGGATCCTTGTCGTCGGGAATGAAGTAGGCCGGCGGTACCACACCCCAGGCAGGATGCCGCATTCGCACCAGCGCCTCCGCTCCGTTGGGCATCAGCGTGCGGGCGTTGATCTTCTGCTGATACCACAGTTCAAGCCAGCCGGCCTTCAAGGCCTCGGCGACATCGACGGCAGGGCTTGGCGCTGGCTCGGCCGGCAGCAACTCGGCGACGCTGGCGCGCAGGCTTGCCGCGCCGAACGGCGTCGGCAGCGAAGGCAGCATGGCGATGTTGTATTCCTCGCCAATCTGCCGGACGGCTTTCACCATGATCGAGTCAGGCTGGCCGATGACGAGAACCTTGCCGCCGAAGTTCTCGCGGACAATGGCCTCGAGAATCTCACCGACATTGATCCCGTCGACACATACGCTGAGCACGATCAGATCCGGCTGCTCCGCCTGCAGCACGCTTGCCAGATCGCCGGGCTGACCGCATTCGCAAGTGATGAAGCCGAGATCCTCGAGAGCATCGGAAAGAAACAATCGGAGGTGCTTCTTGCTGTCGACCACACATGCTCTCGGCGTCAGCTTGCGATGCCCGAAATGCGCTGCACGTGTGTGCTCGCCAATATTGATCAGCTCCATGGCCGCCCTCCCCAACAACTACCCCGGCGCCAGTGGTACATCCACGTTGAGGTCGCAATTACGGAATTTTGCGGCTGGTCACATGATTACTTCAGTAGGGTTAAAGCCGCCGAGAGGAATAAAATTTTAGGCGGCTGTCCTGGTTCGGCGAAGCTCTGTCGCGAGTCCGGGTAAGCCCATCCATTTCATGGGCTTTCCGCGAGTTGATGCTTCGCCTGGGTGATATCTGACCGGCCCGGCATGTTAACGCCTGTGGTCGCTTGTCGGCGCCGCGATGTTCGCCACTTGAGCACTGCGATCACGCTTTCTTCGCAGCGGCAGCAATGACGCGGCGCACAACCGCTTATCCGCCGACGTCAGCCTGCTTATGCGGCAATGTCTCGGGCATCATGGTCGCAAATCCGATCAGCCCAACACCGGCTACCGCCGCGAGAGAAAGGAATGCCGCGCTGTAACCGGCCTTGACGATGATGAGGCCCGCGGCGGCGGTGCTCAATGCGCCGCCAAGGCCGGCGGCGGTCGCAATCGCACCCTGGCTGATATTGAAATGTCCGGTGCCGCGCGTGAGGTCGGCGACGACGAGCGGAAACAGCGCGCCGAAAATCCCGGCACCGACGCCGTCGAGCAATTGCACCGACACCAGCCAGTAGGGATTGTCGGAGATCGGATAAAGCATGCCGCGCAGCGTCAGCACGGCCAGCGCGACGGCGAAGATCGGCTTGCGTCCCCACACATCCGCCTTGCGCCCGACCAGCATCGCGACCGGCACCATCACCATTTGAGCGGCGATGATGCAGACCGACATCAGCGTGGTGCCGAGGTCGCGGTTGACGAGTGCCAGCTTCTGCCCGACCAGCGGCAGCATCGCTGCGTTCGAGAAGTGAAACGCGACCGTCGCAACGGAAAAGATCAGCAGTGGCCTGCAGGTCAGGAGCACTTGAAAGCCGGACGGCGTGTCGTGCCGCCGGCCGCCCTTTTCCGTCGTGTCGTCGAGGCCGCGCGCGACATGATGGTCGATCGCGCCCGGTGGGATCGACAGCGTGGCGAAGATGCTTGCGATTGCCATTGCGGCCAGCAGCCAGAACACCACGATGGGCCCGAACGAATAGGCCGTGACGCCGGCAATGGCGGCAGCTACCGCATTGCCGGCATGGTTGAAGGCTTCGTTGCGGCCGGTGCGGCGGGCAAAGGCACGCGGGCCGACAATGCCGAGCGTCACCGCCGCAATCGCAGGCGCGAAAATCGCAGCCGCGACGGCGGCGATCGCCTGTGTTGCAGCGACCAGCTCAAACCCGTGGATCAGCGGCAAAGCGAGGCAGGAAATGGTGACGAGGATAGCGGCCGCCACCATCAGCGCGCGCTTGGCCGTTGAGCGATCGATCAGCGCACCCGCAGGCGTCTGGGCAATGATACCGGCGACCGCTGCCACCGACATCACGATGCCGATCGAGGCCTCGTCCCATTTCTGCTCTGTCAGCAGATAGATCGAAAGATAGGGACCGAGACCGTCCCGCACGTCGGCGAGAAAGAAATTCAGCGCATCCAGCGCCCACTCGACGGTTTGTGGTCTGACGGTACCCAAGGCCTGCTCGCATGGTTCCAGCCGTCAGCCAACGGCCATTAGCGGAGCAGGTTCCGCACTGCCGTGCTGCGCAATGAAATGGCCGCGGTCCATTGCGGACCGCGGCCTGTTTATCTGGCTGGATGTATCGAGAGGCCTAGCCGCCGATACCCTTTTCCTTGAAGTACTTCATCGCGCCGGGATGGAACGGGATCGGCGAGCGCTCCTGCACCTGGTTGTCGAGCGAGAAGCTTTCGGCTTCCTTGTGCACGGCGACGATATCGGCCTTCTTCTCCACCAGCGTCTTGACGATGGCGTAGGCATCATCATTGCTCATCTTGTCGCCGGTGACGATCAGGTTCCAGACTTCGGTGATCGAGTTGTCCTTGTCGTAGCCGGGATACGAGCCCGCCTTGATCTTGCTCGCCGAATAGAGTTTGCCGTACTTGGCGTTCATCTTCTCGGCCAGGTCGCCATGGTCGATCAGCTTCATCTTGATGCCGGGCGTCGCCGCGAGGTCGGTGACTGCGGCGGTCGGAATGCCGCCGACCCAGAAGAAGGCGTCGATCTTGCGGTCCTTCACTGCGTTGACCGATTCAGCTACGCCGAGCCGCTCGCGCTTCATGTCCTTGTCCTTGTCGAGACCGGCGGCCTCGATGACGCGGAACGCCATCACTTCGGTGGCGCTGCCGGGCGAGCCGGTCGAAACGCGCTTTCCCTTCAGGTCTGCCATCGTGTTGATGCCGGTGCCCTCGACAGTCACCACATGCATGCGGTTCGGATAGACCACGAGCAGCGCCTGCAGCGGCAGCTTGCCGCTCTTGAACTTGTCCTCGCCCTTGAGCGCGTCGAGCGCGGCATCGGCCATGGTGAAGCCCATCTCGCTCTGCCCGGTGCCGATCAGCTTGAGATTGTCGACCGAGCCGCCGGTGACTTCTGCCGTGGCCTGCACGTTGGGCAGGCTCTTCGACAGCACGTTGGCGACGGCGCCGCCGAGCGGGTAGTAGACGCCGCCGGTTCCGCCGGTGCCGATCGACATGGTCTTCTGTTGCGCGTGGACGATGCCGGCGAAGGCGAGCCCGGCTGCAACAGTTACAGCCAGTGCCGCTGCGGTCTTCTTCATTCTTGTCATCTCAATCACTCCCTTGAACTCGTCCTTAAACTTAAGTCGTAAGCGCCGGTCGTTGCGGCGCCCGCGTTCTCAATTGCCACAGCAACACGCCGATGCCGATGATCAGACCGGGCACGTAGGTGTAGCTGATATCGCGGCCGATGATCCATTCGACGATCGCCTCGATCAGGCTTGGAAATACCAGCAGCAATCCGGATAGCAGAAGCAGGGCGCTCTCGATCGGCGTATTTTGTCGCAGCGCCCAGTTCTGGGCAAAGGCAGCGAGCGCCAGCAGCCCCAGGGTCGTCTTGATCGTGATTTCGAGAATATCAACCCACGAGCCACCCTTGGGAATCGACAGCAGCAGGCCGACGCCCTGCGGATCGAGCACGAACACGAACGGCACCAAGAAGGCCGGTAACGTATATTTCCACGATTGCAGCGTGGTCTTGTAGGGATCGCCGCCGGTGATGGCCGCGGCTGCGAACGGCGAAAGCGCGGTTGGCGGCGACACCTCGGACAGTACCGCATAATAGAAGATGAACATGTGGGCGGCGTAATCGGGCACGCCGAGCTTGATCAGCGCCGGCGCGGCAATCACCGCGCAGATGATGTAGGACGCAGTGACTGGCACCGCGAGACCGATGATCCACACGATCAGCGACGTGTAGATCGCGGTCAGCAACAGGCTGCCGCCGGCATAGCTGATCACGATCGCCGAGAATTTCAGGCCGAGGCCCGTCAGTGTCACGATGCCGACGACGATGCCGGCGCAGGCGCAGGTGGTTGCCGCGTTCAACGCGCCGATCGAGCCGTCGGCCAGCGCCTTCACCAGTTTGCTCGGCACCAGCGCCGTTTCCTTGCGCAGGAAGCTCAGCACGAAGGTAACGACGATGGCATAGAACACCGACAGCGACGGCGAATAGCCGATCACCATGAACACGACCACCGCGAGCAGCGAGATGAAGTGGAAGCCGTAACGCCGGGTCATCTGTCCCAGCGACATCTCCGGCGTGAAGTTGACGTCCTTGGCGCCGAACTTCTTCGCGTCCAGTTCGACCATGAACAGCAGCGACATGTAGTAGAGACAGGTCGGGATGGTCGCCATCCAGATCACGTCGAGATAGCTGATCTTGAGGAACTCGGCGATCAGGAACGCTGCAGCGCCCAGCACCGGCGGCGACAGGATCGCGCCCAGTCCACCCGCCGCCAGCAATCCGCCGGCGGCATTTTTCTCAAAGCCGGCCTTGGCGAGCATCGGCGAGGCCACGGTGCCGATCATGACTGTGGTGGCGACGCCGGATCCGGAAGGTCCGCCGAGCAGGAACGACGACAGCACCACGGTTCTGCCGGCGCTGTTCGCCTTGCCGCCCATCAGCGCCAGCGAGAAATCGATGAAGAACTTGCCGGCGCCGGATTGCGCCAGGAACGCACCGTAGATCGTGAACAGGATGATCAAGGTCGCTGACACGTCGACGGCGACGCCGAAAATACCTTCCAGGGTAATGAAGAGATGGCCGACCAGCCGCGGCAGGTCGTAGCCGCGATGGGTCCATGGCGCCGGGAGATGCGGGCCGAGCATTGCATAGGCGATGAACAGCACCGCCACGACAGGCATGATCAGCCCGGTGGTGCGTCGCGTCGCTTCCAGCACCAGCACGATGAAGATGATGCCGACGATAACATCCAGGCGGTCGGGCGAAGTGGCGCGGTCGGTAAAGTCGTCGCCCCCCCACAGCGCATAGGCAATGGTGGCGACCGCGAAAATCCCCGGGACGACGTCCCACCAGCGCACACGATTGCGAAAGCGGGTGGCGAGCGGGAAGAGCAGGAAGCTCAGCACCAGCGTGAAGGCGACGTGGGTGTAACGCAGTTCCTGGGTCGGAACGATGGCGTAGGCCGCGTAGAGGTGGAACAGGCTCATGACCACCGCGATCGTGGTCGAGATTTTGCCCGCCCAGCCCATCAGGCGGTTGGCCGCGCCTTCATCGGCCTCGATGTAAGCTTCTGCCTTTTGCAGGGCTTCGTCGGATACCGCGACGACCTCGTCATTGAGCGGCGTTGTCTTGTCTGCCATGCTTTCCCCGGAGACCCGTTAACTTCCAGACCCGGTTTCCCGCGGGCCTGTTTCGGCGCATTCACCCCAGTTTGGGTACCCGTGGCAAGGGCCTTGTCGGCGTATGCCCGCCAGCCCGCTTTAGCTTATCGGACCGATTGACCCGGAGGCTCCATCCGTCCAGTTTTCCGTCCCCCGGGGTTGCGCTGCACACCACCCGAACTGCGAAGGCAAAAAGGTTAATAGGGAGAAGAAGTCGATGGAACGGCTCAAGGGCAAGACGGCGATGGTAGTGGGCGCGGGCTCGATCGGTCCCGGCTGGGGCAACGGCAAGGCGACCGCTGTCACCTTCGCGCGCGAGGGCGCGCAGGTATTCTGCGTCGACCGCAACGCAGCGGCGGCAAAGGAGACCGCCGAGATCATCATGGGCGAAGGCGGCAAGGCCGTCGCCTTCACCGCCGACGTCTCGCGCGAATCCGAGGTGGAGGCGATGGTGGCCGCTTGCCTCAAGGCCTATGGCCGCATCGACGTGCTCGACAACAATGTCGGCATCGCCGAGATGGGTAACGTCGTCGAGGTGAACGAGGCGAGCTGGGATCACGTCTTCGCGGTCAATCTCAAGAGCGCCTACTTCGCGATGAAGCACGCGATCCCCGTGATGCAGAAGCAGGGCGGCGGCTCGATCATCAACATCTCGTCGATCGCCTCGATCCGTCATCTCGGCATTTCCTACGTCACCTATGGCGCCTCGAAGGCGGCAATGAACCAGATGACGAAGACGACCGCCGTGCAATTCGCGCGCGACCACGTCCGCGTCAACTGCATCCTGCCGGGCCTGATGAAGACGCCGATGGTCGCGCATTCCGCCGGGCTTGCGGCCAGCTATTCGGCTGGCGACGTCGAAGCGATGTGGCGCGCGCGTGACGCGCAGGTGCCGATGGGGCACATGGGCGACGCCTGGGACGTCGCCAATGCCGCGCTGTTTCTGGCCTCCGATGAATCGAAATACGTCACAGGGATCGAGCTCGTTGTCGACGGCGGGATCACGGTGAAGTCGGGCGCCTGACGGGCTAAGGCGTGATCCGGAAAACTGGGTACCGGTTTTCCGAAAAGATCCTGCGCTATTCCTCCGTCACGCCTCCGCGCCCAACTCGGCGCGGTCGAGTTCTTCTTCCACCTGGTGGAAGGCGTCGTCGCTAATTTCCTCGCGATCACGCATCCTCAACAGCGCCTCTCGTGCGGCGCCGATTGCGCGGCGGCGCAGCGGATCGGCAGGCAGCTCGCTGTTCGCGATACCGATCTCGGGGTCGGTTTCGGCACGTAGCAGCACGGCGCGGTATTCGAGCCGCAGGATCTCGGCCTCTTCGGACGGATCGGCTTCGATGGCCCCGAGTGCGGCGCGATAGGCGATGCAGCGGGCCTGAGCCGCCTCGCGCGCGACCGGATCGTCCTCCTCGAACTTGAGCGCGAGGATGACCGGCCGCAGCGTCAGGCCTTGAACGACGAGCGTTCCCAGCACCACGGCAAAGGCCGTCAGCAGGATCAGATCGCGATACGGGAAACTCTCGGGCAGCGCGAAGGCGGCCGCCAGCGTGACGATGCCGCGCATGCCGCACCAGGACACGATGATGCCGCGTTCCACAGACGGTACGGCGGGAGAGACATGCGAAGGAAGCAGGCCGCGGGCGTCCAGGGCACGCAGCAAGGCGCCATAAGGCATCACCCAGGCGATGCGGGCGAACACCACGACGGCGAGGATCGTTGCGGCAAAACTGCAATATTTGAACCGCACCTCGTCATCGAGCCCGGACCAGATCGGGTTGAGCTGCATGCCGATCAGAATGAACGCCAGCACGTTGAGCACGAACACCACGGTTTCCCAAACCGCGTAGGAAGCTACGCGCAGCCGCGCCGGGGTGCGCTCGGGCGCGCTGCGGGCGATCGTGATCGCATAGGCGACGATGGTGAGAATGCCCGATAGCCCGATATGCTCGGCGACGATCCACACCATGAAGGTGCCGGCGAATTGCGTGATGATCGCGCTCGGCGCCTCGGTGATGCGGCGCGTGATGAGCGTCCAGGCCCGCGCAAACAGGAAGCCGGCGATCAGACTTCCGAACAGCGCCAGCGCCACGGACGGCACGAACTCGTGCACCTTCATGTGCTCGGCTGCGACCAGGCCGACGGCGACGCGGTAGATCAGCAGTGCGCTGGCGTCGTTTAGAAGGCTTTCGCCTTCGAGGATCTTCTGGATACGGTAAGGCAGGTTGACCTGACGCAGGATCGCGGTGGCCGCCGCGGCGTCGGGTGGTGCCACGATGGCGCCGAGCGCGATTGCGACCGCCCATGGCATGTCCGGACGAAGCCAGTGCGCGACGACAGCGACGGCTGTGGTCGTGACCCCGACCGCGACCAGCACCAGTGTCGAGACCGGCAGCCAGTTGGTGCGAAGGTCGCGCAGCGAGGTGTCGAAAGCGGCGTCCAGCAGCACCGGCGCCACGAACAGCGCCAGCGCCAGCTCAGGATCCAGCGTCCACGATGGACCTGATGGCACGAAGGCCAGCAGCATGCCGCCGATCGCAAGAAATGTGGGATAGGGCACCTGGAGCCGCCGCGCCAGCGCGGACAGCGCCACCGCACCAAGTAGCAGCCCGATGATCCATTCGAATGCTAGCAAATCCAGGATTCCTGCCGGTCGAGATCGATGTCGCCATCAATCTAGCACCAAAAACCGGCAAGTCTTCTCCGCTGAAAAACTCGTCCTGGACTCGAAAAGTCAACCAGACTTGTCAGTCGCGCAATTCGGCTACTGCGCCATCGCCAATATGCCGCCGGCAAACGAGTGCCAGAGCGGGGAGACGCTGATCGGCCAGTTCAGGAGCTTGACGGCGATCAGCGCGATGCCGCCGTAGACATAGACCGGATGCGGCCGGCCGCGCGTGCGCCAGTCGTGGACGATGGCGACGACCAGCAGGAGATAGGCGACGAAGGCGGGCGGGATGGTCACCGGCACCGGCGGTGGGCCGACAGGTCCGGGAGGTGCGAGGAAGGTGAGAAACCAGCGCGCGACCGCGGCGTCCAGCAGCGAGATGCCGGCCAGCAGCATCAGCCGCTTGTGAGTTTCCCGCTGACGGATCGCTGCGATGGCAAGCGTGAAGACCACTGCAAAGAACAGAATTCCGCTAAGTGGAACAATCGCAAAGGCGATTCCCTCGTCGGTCAATCCGGCCGCTGCCGAGCGCTTCATCGCGTTGACCGCCACCAGGAAGCCGAAGATCGTCATCGTGGTTGCCAGCGAGACGCCGATCATGCCGATGGCGCGGTGCCGGGCGATCTTGCCTGACGCGGCAAGCCAGCTCTGGAATACGAAGTAGATCGACCAGGCGAAAAACAGCAGCCCGTGAAAATGGACGACTGGCGAGGCGGAGAACGACCGCTTCGCCAGCGGCAGCCAGTAGGTCGGCGCAAAGCCCAGGAAGGCGACGGCCATGCAGGCCAGCGCCATGTAGAAATAGAAGTAGCCGGATTGCGATTGCGCGATGGCGCGCGGCGGATTGAAGTCGGTCAATGTGGTCATGGATGTTGAGTCTGTGAAGCCCGCGAAAGGTTCAAGATAAATTCTCCTCAACCGGACATATCCGTCTACGTGCAACAGGTTTCGATTGCCCGCGCGTCACGATTCAGACTGAATCCGTCGACAATGAAATTAGCCGCAGGCCGTTGTCGGAAAAGCGCGACGCTTGCTAGGATCAAACGGCAGTAGAAAGTGATCCCGGGTAAATTGATGCGAAGCTGTTCCGCCATCCTCAATCTGGTCGTGGCTTCGCTGTTGTGGACCGCGGTTGCACATAATGCATCGGCAACCGGGGTCGAACCGGGCAAGGATTTGCGGGTCGATCCTGCGCCCTGTCTCTCCGCCGCTCTTGCGCAAGATCACGACAGGACGGTGAGTACCTGCGGCGCGCTGATCGACAACGCAAAGACCGAAAAGGCTGACCGCATCAAGGCACTGACCGCGCGCGCTATGGCCTACGAACGCAAGGACATGATCGACCGTGCCATCGCCGACTATGACGGCGTGTTGCGGCTAGATCCGGCGCAGGCCGATATTCACAATGCGCGCGGCGAGCTCTGGCGCCGGAAGGGCGATCTGCCAAAGGCGGTGGCGGATTTTGGCGCAGCGATCAAGCTGAATCCGAATCATGTTGCCGCAAGAGCCAACCACCGGGCGCTGGCGCAGGAGGTGGAGCGGCAGGGCGCATTGAAGGCGATCGCCGGCAAGCCCAGTTTCAATTGCGCCACCGCGCGCCGCAACGTGGAAAAGGCGATCTGCGCCAATCCCGAACTGGCCGACCTCGACCGCGAGGTCCAGGGGTCGTACGACCGGGCGATCGCCGAGAAGATGACCCCGCAGCAGGGGCGCACGCTGCGGCGGCAGCAGCAGGAATACATCTCCCGGCGCAATGCGGAGTACGGCCGGCCCGACTACGATCTAAAGAAGGCGATGCGTGCCCGCCTGCAGCAGATCAACGGGATAGATGGTTACTAGGCCGCTTTTCGGCCCTATCCGGCATCGATGATCCTGTGTCTGTCGAACCTCAGCGAGCCCAGTGCGACAAATTGATCGGGCGCGGCATCGCCGCGCATACTTCAGTCTTTTGAAGAGCCGATCATGCGATCATTCATTTCGCCATTTGCTGCGAGCGCGGCGATTGTCCTTGCCTTCCTGACCGCCACCAGCGCCCGCGCCGAAACATCAGCCGAGCAACCGGTCACTTGCGCGGCGCTTTCGGCCGCCGAGCCCGCGAAGGTGATCGAGGCTTGCACCGCACTGATCGACAATCCGGCGACGCCGGACAGCGACCGGCTCGACGCGGCGATTACCCGCGCCGCCGCACTGCATAACAGCGGCCAGACCGGCAAGGCGCTGGCTGAGCTCGATGCCGTCATATCGAAGGATCCCAGCCGGGCCCGCGCGTTCCGCGCCCGCGGTGAAATCCTGCGCCAGACCGGCAAGGTCGAAGCTGCTTTCGAGGCGTTGAACCAGGCCATCAGGCTGGAGCCGGACAATGCCAACGGATACGCCAACCGCGGCAATGCCTTCAACAACGCGAAGAAATACGACCGCGCCATCGAGGACTATAACGAGGCGCTGCGGCTCAAGCCGGATTTTGCCCAGGTGCTTTCGGACCGCGGCGCCGCCTGGTATTTCAAGGGCGAGTATCAGAAGGCGATCGTCGATTACGACGAGGCGCTTCGTCTCGAGCCGCATCGCGCACGCACCTACAGCAACCGTTCGGCGGCTTACCGCAAGCTGGGCCGTGCGGAGCGGGCGATCGAGGATGTGAGCGCGGCGATCCGGATCGATCCGACGCAACCGGAATTCTTCGACAATCGCGGCCTCGACCTCGCCGGCAATGGCGACTACGCACGCGCGATCGCCGACTACGACGAAGCGATCAAGATCCGCCCCGAGCCGAAATTTCTGACCAACCGCGGCGACGCCTATCAGGCCAGCAAGGACTACGACCGCGCGATTGCCGATTACGATGCGGCGCTGAAACTCGATCCACAATTCCAGCGCGCCTACAACAACCGCGGCGCGGCCTGGGTCAAGAAGGGCGACCGCCGCCGTGCGCGGCAGGATTATGCGGAAGCCGTACGTCTTAATCCTTCGGACAGCACCGCCGCCGCCAACCACAAGGATATTGCGCAGGAGATCGAACGGCTGGGTTCGCTGAGCTACCAGAAGAACCTGCCGAGCTTCAATTGCGCCACCGCGAAACGTCGGGTCGAAAAGGCGATCTGCGTCGATCCCGGCCTCGCCCAGCTCGACCGCGACATCAACGACGTGTTCCTGCGGGTGATCGCCAACGCGGAAGCCGACAGTCATCGCGCGGCGCTGGCGCTGACCCGGCAGCAGCGCGACTTCATCGAGAAGCGCAACAGCTCGTTCGGCAAACGCGGCTACGATCTCCGCCAAGCCATGGAAGAGCGGCTGGAGAAGCTCAATACCATTGCCCGGCAGTAGGGTTTGGCCGAACGGCCAGGCTGTTCCGGCTTGATCTGGCGCAACTTCCCGTGACAATGCCTGAAATAAATGATTGCCCAGCCGTCATGGCCGGGCTTGTCCAGGCTATCCACGCCCTGTCGTTTCCCTGGTGAAGCAAGCGCGTGGTTACCTGGGGCAAGCCAGGAGCTGACGAAAGCGGCGAACGACCGGGAGTGCGCCATGAACGTTCAGAACAACAGCAGGTATCATGAGGTCCATGCCCGCTCGCTGACCGATCCGGAAGGCTTTTGGACCGAGGCCGCGCGTGAGATCGACTGGATCGAGCCGGCCAGAAAGATATTCGATCCCTCGATGGGCGCCTATGGGCGCTGGTTCGCCGGCGCTGTCGTCAACACCTGCTACAACGCGCTCGACCGGCATGTCGCGGGCGGACGCGCCGACCAGGTGGCGCTGATCCACGATTCGCCGCTCACCAACTCGATCTCGAAATTCACCTATGCCGAGATGCTGAGGGAGGTGCAGACGCTCGCCGCCATCATGCAGGATTTCGGCGTCGCCAAGGGTGACCGCGTCATCCTCTATATGCCGCTGGTGCCGGAAGCGGTGTTTGCGATGCTGGCCTGCGCGCGGATCGGCGCGGTGCATTCGGTGGTGTTCGGCGGCTTTGCCGCGAAAGAGCTCGCGACCCGCATCGAGGACGCCAAGCCAAAACTGATCTTTTCGGCGAGCTGCGGCATCGAGCCCGGCCGCATCGTGCAGTACAAGCCGCTGCTCGACGAAGCGATCAAGCTTTCCAGTGTGAAGCCCGAAAATTGCATCATCCTGGAACGGCCGCAGCAGAGTTGCGAACTCACGTCCGGCCGCGATCACGATTGGGCAAGTTTGCGCAGCGCCGCTATGCAAGCCGGCAAGGCCGCACCGTGCACGCCGGTGCTGGCGACCGACCCGCTCTATATTCTCTACACGTCCGGCACCACGGGAATTCCCAAAGGTGTCGTGCGCGATAATGGCGGGCATCTGGTCGCGCTGAAATGGTCGATGTTCAACCTTTACGGCGTCAAGCCCGGCGAAGTCTGGTGGTGCGGCTCCGACATTGGCTGGGTGGTCGGCCATAGCTACATCGTCTATGGCCCGCTGATTCATGGCGCCACGTCCATCATGTATGAGGGAAAGCCGATCGGCACGCCGGATGCCGGCGCGTTCTGGCGCGTGATCTCCGAACACAAGGCGGTTGCGTTTTTCACCGCGCCGACCGCCTTCCGCGCCATCCGCAAGGAAGATCCGGAAGGCAAATTCATCCGCAAATCCGATCTTTCGAAATTCCGCACGCTGTTCCTGGCCGGCGAACGCGCCGATCCGCCGACGGTGGAGTGGGCGGAAGCGCAGTTGAAGGTGCCCGTGATCGATCACTGGTGGCAGACCGAAACCGGCTGGTGCATCGCCGGCAATCCGGTGGG
>Ga0207678_10000807_pt1 | contig 28745 bp, 23 predicted proteins | sample KBSC63metaG_FD_184319 | JGI IMG/M metagenome (GOLD analysis project Ga0207678, IMG submission 184319) | Corn rhizosphere microbial communities from Kellogg Biological Station, Michigan, USA - KBS C6-3 metaG (SPAdes) (version 2) | ecosystem: Host-associated > Plants > Roots > Rhizosphere > Soil ... | reverse complement strand
GTTCCCGGGGGTGCGCACGGTTCCGGGTTGGTCTCCCGCTGGTCGCCTCGGGTGCCCATGGTTCCGGCGGTTGCCGGGGGTGCCCAGGGTTCCGGGGGTTGGTTCGCGTTGGTCTCCCGACGGTCGCCTCGGGTGCCCATGGTTCCGGCGGTTGCCGGGGGTGCCCACGGTTTGGGGGTTCCCGGGTGCCCGCGGTTTTGGGGGTGTTGGCGTCCGGGAGACTTGGGGGGTGGGGATTGTGGGTTCGTCGGTGGGGGCGGCGCCGTTGGCGGGGGTGCTTCCGGTGGGGGCGCTGGCGGCGGGGGCCGTGGCTTTTGCCGCGCGGGCGGTCGGGGATCCGGAGCCGGTGCCGGCGCGGGTGGCTACGGCGTACACGAGTGAGCGGCACTTCCGGATCGGCGGGGAGGCGATGGCGGCGTGGGCGCCGTTGTCGGGGTTCTTCGCCGCGCGGGACGGGTTCGTGCGGACGCACGCGAACTATCCGCACCATCGGGAGCGGCTGTGCGCGGCGCTCGGGATCGCGGCGTCGCCCGACGAGCTGCGCGAGCGGGTCGCCGGGCTGGCGGCGCTCGAGGTCGAAGAGACGGTCACCGCGGCTGGCGGGATTGCGGTCGCCGTGCGGAGCGAGGCCGAATGGGCCGCGCATCCGCACGGGTCGCGGGTCGGGTCGCTGCCGCTGCTGGTGGAGCAGCGGCGGTCGGACGGCGCCGCGCGGTCGGTGGCCGGCGCCCGCGTGCTCGACCTGACCCGGGTGATCGCCGGGCCGGTGGCCACCCGGACCCTCGCGCTCTGGGGAGCCGACGTGCTCCGGGTCGATCCGCCGGCCATCCCGGAGATCGAGTGGCAGCACCTGGACACCGGGGCCGGGAAGCGCAGCTGCGTGCTGGACGTGCGATCGCCGCGGTTCGCCGAGCTGGTCGCGGAGGCCGACGTGCTGGTGCACGGCTACCGGCCGGGCGCCCTGCCGCTCGACCGGCTGATCGAGGCCAACCCGGCGCTCGTCGTCGCGTCCCTGTCCGCCTGGGGGACCGCCGGACCCTGGGCGGGACGGCGTGGCTTCGACAGCATCGTCCAGGCGGCCAGCGGGATCGCCATGGTCGAGTCGCCGGACGGCGTGCGGCCGGGGGCGCTGCCGGCGCAGGCGCTCGACCACAGCGCCGGCTACCTGCTCGCCGCCGCGGTCGCCACGGCGCTGCAGCGCGGCGGCGGCTGGTCGGTGTCGACGTCGCTGGCCAGGATCGCGCACGAGCTGCTCACCGCGGACCGGTCGGTGCAGCCGGAGCCGGGCCCGTTCACCCCGACCACCGTCACCCACGGCCGGCTCACCTACGCGCGGCCGGCCCTGCACGCCGACGACTTTCCCGCCCCGCCGCGACCGTGGGGCAAGGACGAGCCGGCGTTCCTCCGGTAGGCGCCGCTACGGCACCACGATCTGTGTCGTCGCGGTGTTGTCGTCCTCGTTCAGCTCCGGGATCTGGCCGGTGTCGTCGACCGTCGCCTGCACGGAGTGGTCACCGTCGGCGGCGGTCCAGGCCGCGCCGGTCACGCCGTCGTCGGCGGTGAACGTGCGCTGGTCGCCCGGTCCGAGCGGGCTGCTGTCGCTGGCGGACCAGCTCACCACCGCACCGTCCACCGAGAACGCGACGCCCGTCGGCAGCGGCGGCGTCGCGCTCGCTCCGGTGTTGCGGACCAGCGCCGAGAACACCACCGGCTGGCCCGCGCCGGTCGGCTGCGGCGTCCAGGAGACGTCGACCACCACGAGGTTCGCCGCGGCGTCGAGCACCGACGCCTCGGCCGTCGGCGACGGCGTGGTCGGCTCGGCCGTGGTCGGCCCTGGCGCCGCGGACGACGTGCCGGCGGAGCTGGACGCGGCCGTGCTCGGCGGCGCCGGCGGAGTCGACGTCGGGACAGCGGTCGGGCTCGGGATCGCCGAGGTGGTCGTCGGCGCCGGGACCAGGGTCCCCGCCCCCGGCGGCGGCGCGCTCGTCGCCGTCGGGCCGCCGGACTCCGGAGCCGGGGCGTTCTCGGTGACCGGCGGCTGGGCCGGACCGGAGGCGAGGCCCACCCCGACGGGTTCCTCGTGCCCTGAGTTGGTCACCACCAGCGGGATGATCACCGGGATCGTCGCGAGCAGGACGACCACCAGGCCGAGCAACACGTGCGTACGGGACGGACGATGCCGGCTCACAGAGTCCTCGGGGTAGGGGTCAACGGTCCATGCACCTTACGGATCGCGGACACTCTGCCACACGAGTTGCCGGAGGTCAGCTCCCGGGTCGGAACTGCATCACGGCTGCGGAAGCCGCAGCGCCGCCAGCTGGGTGGCCGAGCCGACCAGCGCGCCGGTCGAGTCCCAGACGTGGCAGTCCTCGTCCACCCGGCTGTCCGTGACCAGCCTCGCCCGCTGCCGCACCGTCAGCGGACCGTCCGCCGGCAGCGCCCGCAAGTATGCGGTGAGCTCCATCGTCGGCACCCACGACCCGGTCAGGCCGAGGTCGAACGGGGCCGGCGGCAGGATGTCCAGCGCGACCAGCACCGCGTACGGGTCCGGCGGGGTCGGCGCCATCCGGGCGTAGCCGCGGATCTCGCCGGCCATCGCCGGCCGGTCGACGGCGAACCCCGCGGTCGCCGGGTCGAGCCGCACGTCCACCTCGGCGAAGATCGGCACGGTGAAGCGCGGGTCGCTGGCCGGCGCGGCCACGCAGTCCCGCTCCGGCGGCAGTTCCGGCGCCGGCAGGTCCGACCAGTACGGCGGGCCGGACGGCGCCAGCTTCCCGCACGTCACCAGCGCCTCGACGCAGCGGCGGCCGCCGGCGACCAGCGTGGCCCTGGTCTGGGCGGCGGTCCGGCCCTGGCGCAGCACCTCGACCGTGATCTCGGCCGGTCCGGCGTCCGGCGCGGCCAGGTAGTGCGCGCTGATCGCGGCCGGGTGCGGCAGCTCGGCGGGCGCGCCGATCGCCGCCTCCGCCACCGCGGCCCTGGCCAGCACGACCAGCAGGTAGCCGCCGTGCTGCTTGCCGGCGACCGCCCATCCCGGGTCGAGCGTCGCCCCGTACCGCCCGCCGCCCAGCGGCTCCACCGCGGTCGCCTTCTCCAGTTCCACGGCCAGCACGGTAGAGGATGTGCGGATGGACCCCGCCGCGATCGTGTTCGACCTCGACGGCGTGCTGGTGGACTCGGAGCAGGTCTGGGACGAGGTGCGCCGGGCGGTCGTCGCCGAGCGCGGCGGCCGGTGGACCGGCGAGGCGACCACCGCGATGCAGGGCATGAGCACGCCGGAGTGGGCGCGCTACCTGACCACGCTCGGCGCGGCCGGCAGCCCGGACGAGCTGGCCCGGGTGGTGATCGAGGCGATGGCCGACCGCTACCGGGAGCACGTGCCGCTGCTGCCCGGCGCCGTCGACGCGGTCGTCGCGCTGTCCGGGCGGTGGCCGCTGGCGGTGGCGAGCTCGTCGCCACCTGACCTGATCCGGGTGGTGCTCGCCGCGGCCGGGCTGACCGACCGGTTCCGCGTCACGGTGTCGAGCGAGGAGGTGCCTCGAGGCAAGCCGGCGCCAGATGTCTACCTCGCCGCGGCGACGAAGCTCGCCGCGGAGCCGGCGGCCTGCGTCGCGGTCGAGGACTCGGCCAACGGGCTGCGGGCGGCCGCGGCCGCGGCGATGGTCGTCGTCGCCGTGCCCAACCCGCACTTCCCGCCGCCGGCGGACGTGCTCGCGCTGGCCCGGGCGACCGTCCCGGCCCCGGCCGGGCTCACCCCCGAGCTGATCCGCGCCCTCTAGCGACGCCCGTCGGCAGGTCAGCCGTAGAACCGGCGTATCTCGGCGCGGAACTGCGCGTCCTTGAGGTCGGTGCTGTCGCTCCACTGGTCGACCGAGCCGATCAGCCGGCGCCGGGTCAGCCGCCGCACCGCCGGGTCGCCGATGGCCGCGACCAGCACCGAGGCCACCCGGGCGCCGTCGATCACCCAGAACGGCCGGGTGTGGAACAGCCGCGGCCGCGGGTCCACCGGCGCGCACAGGTCCAGCGCGTTCTGCCGGCGGACCAGCATCCCTGCCGCCGCCGCGTACGCGTCCTGCCGCTCCGGCCAGGTCCGCGCGGCGACCAGCTCGGCCAGCACCGGGGTGAGCGCCGGCGCGAGGTCGAGCCGCCCGAACCCGGTGCCGAACCACTTCGGGTACGGCGCGTACCGCCGCTCCAGCAGGAACCCGAGCGCCATCAGGTCCCTGGTCAGCCGCCCGCCGATCACCGCCGAGCCGAGCTCGTCGCCGGCGTGGCCGGCCCGGCCCATCAGGTGCTCCTCCTCGCCGAGCCGGCTCCAGCCGGTCGCCAGCAGGTAGCGCCAGAGGTCGGTGGGATACCAGGCCAGCCGCTCGCGCAGCCGGGTCAGCTCGCCGACCCCGTCGTGGTGCACCGGCCCGGCGGTCACGCTGAGCAGCTGCTGGCTCGGGAACGACAGCCAGTCGGCCACCGACAGCGGGTCGGCCGGGTCCCAGCCGAGCTGGCGGCGGGCGAACGCCCGCACGGTCGTGGTGCGCACCCGCCGTTCCGGCGCGCCGAGCGTCATCACCTGGCTGGCCGGATCGGCCGGGTGGGCCGCGAAGCCGGTCGGGTAGCCGCAGAACACGTCCGGCAGCCGGGCGTCCAGCATCGAGCGGATCGCCGGCGCCTGCCAGGCCTCCGCCTCCGGCAGGAACAGCGTGACCGCCGGACCCCACCCGTGGTCCCGGGACATCGCCGTGTCGTAGCCGAGCACGTCGGAGCCCTCGCCCAGGTGCGCGGCCGCGTGCGGCAATCCGGGGAACTCCGCGTCCAGCAGCGGGCGCACCGCCTCCGCGTAGAAGCGGCGGCCCAGCTCCGCGCCGGGGACGAACGGCGTACCCACCTGGGGAAAGGTACGCACCGGCGGGACCGCAGTTGATCAGCGGGTCACACCGTGGCCCCGTACGGCCAGCCGTCCATCTTGCCGCCGCAGATCGGCCCCAGCGACCATCCGATCACCAGCGGGCTGGTCTCGTCCGGCGGGATGATCGACGCGTACGCCGGGGTGGGGCAGGGCTGCGAACCGGACGGGACCACGGTCCAGTGGATGGTCCGGCCCACGCTCGTCTCCGGCGCCAGCCGGACCAGCGTGGCCGGCCGCCCGGTGTCCCGGGTCAGCGTGATCGGCAGCTGCTTCTTGGCCCCGTCCAGCGGCTGCAGGCCGCCGTACCCGAAGACGGTGCAGGTGCGGGCGGAGGTGTTGGTCAGCGACAGCGTCGCGTACCGCTGGCCGGCGCCCGGGTCGCCCGCGGTCAGCGAGGCGGACAGCTCAGAGGTGTGGCAGCGGGTCGGGCCCGGCGCGGCGGTGCCGGTCGACGACGGCCCGCTCTGCGCCGAGGTGGCCGGGGCGGACGTGGTCGGACCGGTGGTCGGGCCGGTCGCCGGCCCGGTCGCCGGCACGGCCGGGCCCGCGGCGGTGCCGCCGCCATCACCGCACGCCGTGGCCCCGGCCAGCACCGCCAGCACCACCGCGGCCACCAGGATGCGGATCCGCACGGTTCCTCCTTCTGTCGCGATCAGCCTCACCACCTGGTCAGATGCCGGACAGGGCGGCCTGGTTGCCATTCTTCGCTCGCTCACAGCGAACGGCCGGAAGGTTCTCCGCCTGCGTGCGTTGAGTGCAACAGACTCAATCCAATCGAGGTGCGAAGACTCATGGCGAACCTGACACTCCCGGTCCTGCCGTTCACCGACGGTGTGCTGCTGCCGGGCATGGTCGTGCCGGTGGAGCTGGACTCCGAGGCACAGGCCGCCGTCGACGCGGCCCGCACCGCGGGCTCCGCTGCCGGCGGGATAAGGAGCGAGGCGCGGGTCCTCGTGGTCCCGCGGCTGGACGGCAAGTACGCGGCCATCGGCACGGTGGCCATCCTGGACCAGGTCGGCCGGCTGCCCACCGGCGAGCCCGGCGCGCTGCTGCGCGGCACGTCCCGGGCCCGGGTCGGGCAGGGCGTGACCGGTCCCGGCGCCGCGCTGTGGGTCGAGGCGACCCCGGTCGAGGCCGGCCCGGTGACCGAGAAGGCGCGCGAGCTGGCCGCGGAATACAAGACCGTGGTCGAGGGGATCCTGCAGGCGCGCGGCGCCTGGCAGCTGATCGACTCGATCCGCAACATCACCGACCCCGGCCAGCTGGCCGACACCTCCGGCTACGCGCCCTACCTGGACGCGGAGCAGAAGGCCAGGATCCTGGAGACGACCGACGTCGAGGAGCGGCTGACGCTGCTGCTGGAGTGGTCGCGGGCCTACCTGGCCGAGGCCGAGGTGACCGCGAAGATCCGCGACGACGTGCGCGAGTCGATGGACAAGACGCAGCGGGAGTTCCTGCTGCGCCAGCAGCTGGCCGCGATCCGCAAGGAGCTCGGCGAGGACGGCTCGGCCGACGAGGAGGCGGACTACCGCACCCGCGTCGAGGCCGCCGACCTGCCCGAGAAGGTCAAGGCCGCCGCGCTGCGCGAGGTCGGCAAGCTCGAGCGGGCCAGCGACCAGAACCCGGAGGCGGGCTGGATCCGCACCTGGCTCGACACCGTGCTCGACATCCCGTGGAACGTCCGGACCGAGGACTCCACGGACGTCACCGCCGCCCGCGAGGTGCTCGACGCCGACCACCACGGCCTGTCCGACGTGAAGGACCGCATCGTGGAGCACCTGGCCGTCCGGGCCCGGCGCGCCTCCCGCGGCCTCGAGGTCGTCGGCGGGCGCGGCTCCGGCGCGGTGCTGGCGCTGGTCGGCCCGCCCGGCGTGGGCAAGACCTCGCTCGGCGAGTCCGTCGCCCGGGCGCTGGGCCGGAAGTTCGTCCGGGTGTCGCTCGGCGGCGTCCGGGACGAGGCCGAGATCCGCGGCCACCGGCGTACGTACGTCGGCGCGCTGCCGGGCCGGCTGGTCCGGGCCATCCGCGAGGCCGGCTCGATGAACCCGGTGATCCTGCTCGACGAGATCGACAAGGTCGGCTCGGACTACCGCGGCGACCCGTCCGCGGCGTTGCTCGAGGTGCTCGACCCGGCGCAGAACCACACGTTCCGCGACCACTACCTGGAGGTCGAGCTCGACCTGTCCGACGTGGTGTTCCTGGCCACGGCGAACGTCCGGGAGACCATCCCGGAGCCGCTGCTCGACCGGATGGAGCTGGTCACGCTCGACGGCTACACCGAGGCGGAGAAGGTCGCGATCGCCCGCGACCACCTGCTGCCGCGGCTGCTCGACCGGGCCGGGCTGACCTCCGAGGAGGTGACCGTCGCGGACGACGCTCTGCACCTGGTCGCCGGCGAGTACACGCACGAGGCCGGGGTTCGCCAGCTGGAGCGCGCGCTCGCGCGGGCGCTGCGGAAGGTGACCACGGCGCTGGCGACCGACCCGGGCAAGGCTCCGGTCACGATCACGGCCGCCGACCTGCACCAGTATCTGGGCCGGCCGCGGTTCACCCCGGAGTCGGCCGAGCGTACGGCGGTGCCGGGGGTGGCGACCGGGCTCGCGGTCACCGGTGCCGGTGGCGACGTGCTGTTCATCGAGGCGAACAAGGCCAAGGGTGACGGCCTGGTGCTGACCGGGCAGCTCGGCGACGTCATGAAGGAGTCGGCGCAGATCGCGCTGTCCTACCTGAAGGCGAACGGCTCGCGGCTCGACGTGCCGGTCGACGCGCTCGACGACAACCGCATCCACGTGCACGTGCCGGCCGGCGCGGTGCCGAAGGACGGCCCGTCGGCGGGCGTCACGATGACGACCGCGATCGCGTCGCTGCTGACCGGGCGTCCGGTGCGGTCCGAGGTCGGCATGACCGGCGAGGTCTCGCTGACCGGCCGGGTGCTGCCGATCGGCGGGGTGAAGCAGAAGCTGCTCGCCGCCCACCGGGCCGGGCTGACCGAGGTGATCATCCCGAAGCGCAACGAGCCCGACCTGGAGGACGTGCCGGCGGAGGTGCTGGCCGAGCTGACCGTGCACCCGCTGGCCGACGTGGCCGACGTGCTCGCGCTCGCGCTGCAGCCCGCGTACGACTCGGTGACGACGCCGATCGCCGCGTAGGGCAGGTCTCCCGGCCGGCATCCACCGCCGGCCGGCAGACACCCCCGACCCGAGGCCCCGGCCTGCCCTCGTGCAGGCCGGGGCCTCGGCCGTCCGTGGTGGCCGGCTGACTCTTGTCCACGCGCCGGTCTCGGTGTTGCCTGCGGGTACGACTCCGAGGAGGCCGCCGTGACGCAGACGCTGACCACGACCGACCAGTGGCTCGCCGAGTTCGGGGAGGCTCTCGAGCAGGGCGACATCGACCGGGCGGTCGAGATGTTCGGCGAGCAGAGCTTCTGGCGCGACCTGGTCGCGTTCAGCTGGAACATCGTCACGGTCGAGGGCCGGGCCGGCGTCCGCAGCCTGCTCGAGGGCACGCTGGAGACCACCCGGCCGACCGGCTGGCGCACCACCGAGGAGCCGACCGAGGCCGACGGGATCACCACGGCCTGGATCGAGTTCGAGACCGCGGTCGGCCGCGGAAACGGCCTGCTCCGGCTGCGCGACGGCAAGGCGTGGACGCTGCTCACCGCCCTGTACGAGCTCAAGGGCCACGAGGAGCCGGCCCACAGCCGCCGCCCGATGGGCGCCGAGCACGGCGTCAACCGGGACCGCAGCACCTGGCTGGAGCGGCGAGAGCAAGAGGCGGCCGAGCTCGGCTACACCACCCAGCCCGAGGTGCTCATCGTCGGCGGCGGCCAGGCCGGCATCGCGCTCGGCGCCCGGCTGCGCCAGCTCGGCGTGCCGACGATCATCGTGGACAAGCACGGCCGGCCCGGCGACCAGTGGCGCGGCCGCTACCGCACCCTCTGCCTGCACGACCCGGTCTGGTACGACCACCTGCCCTACATCAAGTTCCCGGAGAACTGGCCGGTCTTCTCGCCCAAGGACAAGGTCGCCGAGTGGCTCGAGTCGTACACGCGGGTGATGGAGCTCAACTACTGGACCAACACCGAGGCCAAGCAGGCCACGTACGACGAGCCGGCCGGCGAGTGGCGGGTCACGGTCGAGCGGGACGGGCACGCGCACGTGCTGCGGCCGAAGCAGCTCGTGCTCGCCACCGGCATGTCCGGCAAGCCGAACGTCCCCGATCTCCCCGGGATGGACGTCTTCCGCGGCGACTGGCACCACTCCTCCCAGCACCCCGGCCCGGACGCGTACAAGGGCAAGCGGTGCGTGGTGGTCGGCTCGAACAACTCGGCGTTCGACATCTGCGGCGCGCTCTGGGAGGTCGGCGCCGACGTGACGATGGTGCAGCGCTCGTCGACGCACATCGTCCGCTCCGACACGCTGATGGACATCGGCCTCGGCGCGCTCTACTCGGAGGAGGCGGTCGCCGCCGGGATGACCACCGAGAAGGCCGACATGACCTTCGCCTCGATCCCCTACCGGATCATGCACGAGCTGCAGATCCCGCTGTACGACCAGATGCGCGAGCGCGACGCCGGGTTCTACGAACGGCTGGAGAAGTCCGGGTTCGACCACGACTGGGGGCCGGACGGGTCCGGGCTGTTCATGAAGTACCTGCGCCGCGGCTCCGGTTACTACATCGACGTCGGCGCGGCCGACCTGGTCGCGGACGGCGAGGTGAAGCTGGCCAAGGGCCAGGTCGACCACCTGACCGAGGACGCGGTCGTGCTCGCCGACGGCACCGAGCTGCCGGCCGACCTCGTCGTCTTCGCGACCGGCTACAACTCGATGAACGGCTGGGTGGCCGACCTGATCTCACCCGAGGCGGCCGACCGGGTCGGCAAGGTGTGGGGCCTCGGCTCGGACACGCCCAAGGACCCCGGGCCGTGGGAGGGCGAGGAGCGCAACATGTGGAAGCCCACCCAGCTGCCCGCGCTCTGGTTCCACGGCGGCAACCTGCACCAGTCCCGGCACTACTCGCTCTACCTCGCCCTGCAGCTCAAGGCCCGGTACGAGGGCATCCCGACGCCGGTGTACGCGCTAGCTCCGGTCCACCACACCCGATAGGAACGCGAGCAGGTCCCCGGCGAACAGGTCGGGGACCTCCAGCGCGGCGAAGTGCCCGCCGCGGTCGTGCTCGGTCCACCGGGTGACCGCGAAGAACCGCTCGGCGAGCTCCCGCGGCGCCCGGACCGGCTCCTTGGGAAACACCGAGACCGCCGTGGGCACGGTCACCCGGCCGGGGTCGCCCGGCGGCCGCTCCACGTACGGGCCGAAGGACGAGCCGATCGTGTTCGTCACCCAGTAGAGGGTGAGGTGGGTGAGCAGCTCGTCCGGCGGGAAGCTGGCCGCGAAGTCGTCGCTCCAGGACCGGAACTTCTCGGTCAGCCAGCCGGCCAGCCCGGCCGGCGAGTCGGCCAGGCCGTACGCGGCCGTCATCGGCTTGGTCGACTGCAGCTGCAGGTAGCCGCCCTCGCGACGGTTCCAGTCCTGCACGGCGGCCAGGAAGTCCCGCTCGACCGGCGACAGGTCGGCCGGGTCGATCGCGGCTGCCCGCCACAGCGCCAGGTTGGTCAGGTGCAGGCCGGCGACCCGGTCCGGATGGGTCAGCGCCAGGTGCTCGGCCACGCCTCCGCCGACGTCGCCGCCGGACACCACGTACCGGTCGTAGCCGAGCGCGGCCATCAGCCCGGCGACCCGCTCGGCCATGGCCTGCCGGCTCGCCCGGCCGACCGGCGGCGGGTCGGAGAAGCCGTAGCCGGGCAGCGACGGGACCACCACCGGATGGTCCGCCAGCAACGGCAGCACCCTGACGAAGCGCAGGAACGAGTCCGGCCAGCCGTGCAGCAGCAGGAGCGGAATCCCGCCGCGGGCCTGCTGGTGCACGAAGTGCACGCCGCCCGCCTTGAAGTGCGGCAGTTCGTTGAGCTCGGCCTCGTGCCGCCGCCAGTCGTAGGCGGTCCGCCACTGGTTGAGCAGCTCGCGCAGGAAGTCGGGGTCGGTGCCGCGGTCCCAGCCGGCGCCCGCGGCGGCGACCGGCCAGCGGGTGATCGCCAGCCGGGCGCGCAGGTCGTCCAGCACGCCGTCGGGCACGTCGATCCGGTACGGCTCCATCCGGTCAGTCTGCCGCCCGGGCCCGGGCCGCATACGCGACGGTGGCGATGAGCGCGAGGGCGACGATCACCGCGGCGTATCCGTTGGCGGTCGCGCGCAGGCCGATGTGGCTGGTGAGCACCCCCGCGGCCAGCGCCGGCACGCTGAAGCCCAGGTATGACGTGACGTAGACGGCGGTGAGCAGCTCGCCGCGCTCGGTCAGCGCGACCAGCGGCGCCAGCGCCCGCAGCGAGCCGGCGAACGACGGGCCGAAGCCGAGCCCGGCGACCGCGCTGCCGACCAGGTAGAGCCAGAACTGGTCGACCTCGACGGCGGCGATCGTCAGCACGGTGCCGACGACGAACAGCGGCGCGCCGACCAGCACGGCCCTGGCCGCGGACCAGTGCGGGGTGACCAGCGACCCGATCGCGCCGGCGCCGAAGATCGCGGCCAGCGGCAGCCCGGCCACCAGCCGGTCGTCGCCGCCGGTCAGGCTCGCGGTCAGGGACGGGCCGAGGGAGAGGTAGAAGCCGGTCAGCGCCCAGCCGGCGACCACGATCGGGGTCACCGCGAGGAACGTGGCCCGGGCGGCGGGCGGCACCCCGATCCGCGGCCGCACCACCCGCAGCCAGCCCGGCGAGTAGGGCACGGTCTCCGGCACCACGGCCAGCGCGGCCGCCGCGACCAGGAACGCGCCGACCAGCAGCCAGAACACCAGCTGCCGCGGCGCCGGTCCGTGCTGCACGAGGGCACCAGTCGCGAGCGCTCCCACCGCGAGCCCGAGCGCCGGCGCGACCGCGCTCACCGTCGGTCCCATCCCGGGCCGCGGCTGCAGGTCGATCAACGCCGCGGACAGCGTGCCGGTCGCCACGCCGGTGCCGAGACCCTGCAGGATCCGGGCGACGAACAGCCAGCCCACCCCGCCGGCCAGGGCGAACACCGCCATCGCCGCGGCCAGCAGCAGCAGCGAGACCAGCAGCACCGGCCGGCGCCCGACCCGGTCGGACAGCGCGCCGGTCGTCAGCAGCGCGGCGACCAGCGCGAACGCGTACACGGCGAAGATCGCGGTGAGCGCGACCGGGGAGAAGCCGAAGCGGTGCTCGTACACGGGATAGAGCGGCGACGGCGTGCTCGCGGCGAACAGCACCAGCCCGAGGGTCCCGCCCATGAGGACGAATGCCGCGGACGGCGCCAGCCGCGGCCGGCGGGTGGCGGCAGGGCTGCGCGTCGCGGTCACGTCCACGACGGCCGGAACCCGCTCCGCCGACGCCGATGTTCCTGATCCGACGCGCGGGTTTCGGCCGTGGTCATCCGGCGGGCGGTCCTCAGGCGTGGGCCGAGAAGACCTCCTGGCCGATCACCGGCCGCAGCCGCCGCTCGTTCTGCCCGTACGAGCCGAACGCCTCGTGCAGGTCGCCGGTGAGCACGTTGCCGAGCTGCGCCAGGACCATCGACTGGTCCAGCGACAGGTACGTCGCCGCGACCCGGCCGGACCTGACCGCGACCGCGTCGTAGAAGCCGCCGTCGCCGTAGACCGGGAAGTCGGCCTTGAGCTTGGCCAGGTCGGCCAGCGCGGCGTCCTTCGCGTACGGCAGCGCGAGGAAGACGGCGTGCGGGGTGACCACGCCGTCCCCGTAGGTCGGGTCGGGGTTGGTGGCCGGCCGGCAGTCGCCGAAGCCGAGGTCGAGGTTCGTCGACTCCTCGTCGGAGTAGTAGCCGTCCGGGTTCATCCCGACCGCCTCGACGCCCCAGGTCGAGTAGCCGCCGGCCGGGTTGCTGGCCGGGGAGAAGCCCCAGTAGCCGTAGCCGGCCTCGGCCAGCCCGTGCTCGATCTGGGCCCGGACGGTCAGCGGGTGGTTGACCCGCCAGCTGCGCGGGCCCCAGGCCGACTCGGGCACGAACAGGTCGGGCATGAGCGCCTCGAACATGTCCCCACCCCAGCTCGGCACCAGCTGGAAGCCGCGATAGCGGTACGCGCCCTCGTAGACGGGGATCCCGTCGTAGCTGCGGGTCACGCCGACCGGCTGCTGCTCCTGCCAGGACCAGTCGCAGCTGGCCGGGAACGTCCGCCAGGTCGCGTAGTAGGCCTTGGCCGGGATCTGGCCGCGGGCGATGCCGACGTAGAGCGCGATCCTGGCCTCGGTGACGGCGGTGTCGTAGGAGTTGCAGGTGTACCAGACGTCCGGGCCGCGGTGCCGGTAGTTGTCGACCACCGTGCAGCCGCCGGGGTCGGCGTCCCAGAACCCGCCCCGGTCGAAGCCCGCGTCGACTCCCTCCCGCGCCGGGGCCGGGTTGTAGAAGAAGCCGAAGTCCATCGGAGCGAGCAGCGCGTTCGCCTGCCCGGCCAGCCGCGGCTCCGCCCTGGCCACCACCATCAGCGCGGTCGCCAGCCAGCCGTTGTCCACAGTGGACAGGAACGGGTGGACGACGCTGCCGTCCGGCGGCCAGACGGTCAGCTTCGCGCCGGTGGACGGCGAGTACCAGTTGTAGAACATGCCGCTCGGGCCGTGCCGGTCCAGGGTGGACAGCGTCCGCAGGGTCCGGCTCAACCGCGCGTACGCCTCGGCGCGGCCGATGACGCCGGTGTCCCGGGCGACGACCGTGGACCAGAGGTAGCCGCCGATGTTCGTCGGGCTGGTATATGCGGCCCGGACCGGCGCGGTCACCGGGCCGGTCATGTTGTCCGACGGCAGGCCCGTCGCCGGGTCGGTGAGCGCCACCATCGACCTCCAGGTGTCCCGGGCGTAGCCGAGCAGCGTCTGGCGGTCGGTGGGCGGCCCCGGGTCCGCCTGCGCCGGCGCGGTCCCGACCGGCGGCGGGGCCAGCAGCAGGCACAGCAGCAGGCAGAGCAGCAGCACGATGCGCGTCCGTCGTTGCACGCTCATGCCCGTCACACTCCTCCGTTCGGCTCATCCGGACAAGGCCCGATTGCCGGTGAGCAGTCAGCCGGCCGCGTACCGGATGCCGGCCGCGAGGAGGGTGCGGAACACCGGGTCGGCGTAGATCGCGTCCGGGTGCCCGAGGCCGGTGTAGAACGACCGGCCCCGGCCGACCTCGGCGGTCCACGCGATCGGGTGGTCGGCGCCCATCGTGCCGCCCGAGTAGGTCGACTCGTCGAGGGTGGCGAGCACCTGAACGCCCCGCGGCCGGCCGCGGAAGTTGTACGGCTCGTCGGTGACCCGCCAGGTCGCCGGCAGCCCGGCGGTCAGCGCGCCGGGCCGGAACCGGACCGTCACCGGCTGCACGGGCGGGTGGCCGGCGAACCGGGCGCCGACCAGCTCGGCGTAGAACGGCCAGCCGTACTCGGTGTCGCTCGCCGAGTGCACGCCGACGAACCCGCCGCCGCCGCGCACGTACGCCTCCAGCGCGGACCGGCCGGCCGGGTCGAGCACGTCGCCGGTGGTGGACAGGAACACCACGGCGCGGTAGCCGGCCAGCTCGGCCGGCCTGAACGCGCCCGGGTCCTCGGTCGCGGTGACCGCGAACCCGTCCTCGGCGCCGAGCGCGCGGACCGTGGCGATGCCGGTCGGGATCGACGCGTGCCGGAAGCCGGTGGTCCTGGTGAAGACCAGCACCCGGTACGGCACCGGGCCGGCCGCCGGGCCGGACCCGCCCGGTGCCGCGGCCGGACCGCCGCAGGCGGCCAGACCGGCGCACAGCAACACCGCCGCGACCGGCCCGAGCAGCCTCACCCGACCATCGTCCCGCGCTCAGGATCTCGGCACCGCCTCACCCGGGCAGCCGGGACCGGCTGACGGGGCGGCCGGGAGCGCCTGACCTGGCGGCTGGAGCGCGTGACTGGCCGCCGGACCGCTTGGCCGGGGGGCCGGGGGCGCCTGACTGGGCGGCCGGAGCGCGTGACTGGCCGCCGGGACCGCTTCGCGGGGGGCGGGGGCACCTAACCGGGCGGGCGGGAGCGCTTGGCGGCGAGCAGGCTCTGGTCGGCCGCCCAGAACAGCGTGCTGGCCGTGTCGGTCGGCCCCAGCTCGGCCAGCCCGGCGGTGATGGTGACGGCCAGCTCGTCATCGACACGCTCCCAGTCGTGGTCGGCGACGGCCCGGACGATCCTCGCCACCGCCGCGGCCGCCTCCCGCCGCCCGGCCGGCAGGCAGAGCACGAACTCGTCCCCGCCGTAGCGGGCGCACCGGTCGGCCGTGCGGGTGTGCTCCCGCAGCAGCCGGGCCACGGTGCGCAGCACCTCGTCGCCGACCAGGTGCCCGTGCGTGTCGTTGACCCGCTTGAACCGGTCGACGTCGAGGATCGCCAGCGACAGCGGGGCGCCGGCGGCCTGGGCGTCGCCGACCAGCCGGGGCAGGTTCGCGTCGAACGCTCGCCGGTTGGGCACCTCGGTCAGCGGGTCGGACAGCGAGTCGTACTCCAGCTGCCGGGCCCGGCGCAGCAGCGCCTCCTGGTCGACCCGGAGCCGGGCCGCCGCAGCCCGGCTCAGCCACACCGCATACTGGGCGCGGCCGTAGCGTTCGTGCACCTCCCGATACCAGCGCAGCGCGTCGGCGGACCGGCCCTCGGCCTCGGCCAGCCGGGCCAGCAGGAAGGCGCCGTCCTCGGCGAACGGCGGCAGCTTCTGCGCCGCGGCCTCCTGCCAGTACGCGGTGAGCAGGTGGCGGGCGTCCTCCCGCCTGCCCTCGGCCAGCAGCACCACGCACTCCGCGTGCAGCCGGCGCCGGCGCAGCAGCGGGGTGACGGGCCGGGCCGGGATGTCCCGGGATTCCTCCAGCGACCGGCGGGCGGCGGTGGCGTCGCCGAGGCGGGCCAGCGCCAACGCCCGGTTGGCCCGCACCAGCGCGCCGGGCAGCACCCCGATCTCCGGGTCGGACAGCGCCAACGAGAGCTGCTCCTCCGCGTCCAGCCAGCGCGCCCTGGCCTCCTCGTCCTGACCGAGGTGCTCGAGCCGCATCGCCCAGCAGAGCATCGCGTAGCCGACCGCCTGCTGCCAGATGCCCGGCGACAGCCCGGCCGCGGCGGCGACCGCGACCGCCCGCCGGGTGGTCTCCACCGCGAGCGGGAACAGCTGCTCCATCGCCAGCCGCATCCCGCAGTTGCGCAGCACGAGGGCCAGCTCGCGGCTCGCCTCGCTGACCGACTCCACCGACGCCAGCGCGAGCACGATGCTGGCGACCGCCTCGTCGCCGTCGCCCTCGGCCGAGATCCCGACCGAGGTGTGGAAGCTGGCCGCGGACAGCGCGGACACCCGCGGCAGCAGCGGGCGGACCCGTTCCAGCTCCATCCGGGCACCGTGCAGGTCCTCGGCGTTGGTCAGGCAGACCGCCAGCGCGATGCCGAGCTCGAGGTCCTCGTCGGAGGTCAGCTCCGGGTCGGCCCGGAGCTCGGCCACGGCAGCGCGGAGGTCCTCGACCCGGCTCTCCCGGGCGAGTGCCCGGGCGGCGGCCACCCGTTCCGGCCGGAGGTCGCGGCGTGCCTGAAGCAAACCCCAACTCCCTCCGTGCTCGCTGTCTGGACTATAGGTCCACGACGGCCGGGACCGGAGTGAGGTGCCGGCGGCCCCGCTTGGCGGCGAGCAGCTCGCGATCCGCGGCGGCGAACAGGCTGGTCGGGGTGTCGCTCGGACCGAGCTCGGCGATGCCCCAGCCGATCGTGACCCGCAACCCCGGGGAGATCTCGGACCAGTCGTGCCCGGCAACCGAGGCGACGACGGCGGCGACCGTGGCCCTGGCCTGGTCCAGCGGAGCACCGAGGCACAGCACGAACTCGTCGCCGCCGTAGCGGGCGAACCGGTCGCACTCCTCGCACCGGTCCCGCAGCACCCGGCCGATCACCCGGAGCACCTCGTCGCCGACCGGGTGGCCGTGCCCGTCGTTGATCACCTTGAACCGGTCGACGTCGAGCACCGCGAGGCTCAGCGGCTCGCCCGCGGCGTGCACGGTCGGCACCAGCATGGCCAGTTCGGTGTCGAGCGCGCGCCGGTTGGGCAGCCCGGTGAGCGGATCGGTCAGCGTGTCGGCCTCCAGCTCCCGGCTGCGCCGCAGCAGTGCCTCCTGCTCGACCCGCAGCCGCGCCGCGGTCTCCCGGGCCTGCCAGGTCTCCTGCTGGGTCCGCCCGTACCGGCCGAAGACCACCCGATACCACCGCAGCGCGTCGCCGCTGCGGCCGGCGGCCTCGTCGACCCGGGCGAGCAGCAGCGGTACGTCGTCGGTGCGGGTGGGGACCGGGCCGCTGATCGAGTGCCAGAGCCGGAGCAGCACCTGGCGCGCTTCGTCGAACCGGCCCTCGGCGAACAGCGCGGCGCCTTCGGCGTGTGCCAGCAGCCGCCGCAGCGACGGGCTCTCGGCCCCGACCGGCACCGCGTGGGCCTCCCGCAGCTTCTCCCGGGCGGTCACCGGATCGCCGAGCCGGCCGGCCAGCAGCGAGCGCTCCGCGCAGGACAGCGCGCGCATCACGTCCGGCAGCCCGTCCGGCGCGGCCAGCACCGCCTCGTGGTGGCGTACCACCGCCTCCCAGCACCGGTCGCGCTGCTCGGCCAGGCCGAGGTGGTCGAGGCTCATCCCCCAGGTGAGCTGCACGTACTGGGCCTGGGCGTGCAGCCGGGCCAGCGGCATGCCGACCTCGGCGCCGACCTCGAGCGCCTGTCCCAGCACCTCGGCCGCCAGCGGGAACAGCCGGCAGTACGCCAGCGTGAGCCCGCAGGAGGCGGTCGCCATGGCCCGCTCGATCGACGGCGGCGCGTCGGACAGCACGACCAGCGCCAGCACGGTCTCCTCGATCGCCGTGTCGGTGTCGCCGAACCAGTGTGCGGCGCCCCCGGACATCGAGTGGAAGCGGCCCTGCGCGGCGAGCGGCGCTTCGTCGAGCCTGCCGCGGACGGCCTGCAGGCCATCCCAGGCCTCGGTCGGTCGCTCCAGGTTGAGCAGCGCCGAGGCCCGGATCACCGCGAGCTCGACCTCGAGGTCGGCCGGCACGCCGCCGTCGGTGACCGCGTCGGCGCGCAGCCCGGCGAGCACCTCCTCCAGACGGTCGAGCCGGGTCTCGCTCGCCAGCCGGCGGGCCTGGGCGAGCCGCTCGGCGAGCCGATCCTCGGGCATGTGCGCGAGTTTAGGGTCATTCGATGGAGGCGATGGGATCCGGCGGGCGAAACCGCCCGGATCACCAGAGTCCGGCCGGCTCCGGACCGCGCTCGCCCAGCACCGCCCGCTCGTGGTCGAGCAGCCAGCGTTTGCGCGGCAGCCCGCCACCGAAGCCGGTGAGCGTGCCGTTCGCGCCGATCACCCGGTGGCAGGGGACGATCACCGCGATCGGGTTGCGGCCGTTGGCCAACCCGACCGCCCTCGAGGCGGTCGGCTGGCCGAGGTCGCTGGCGATCTGCCCGTATGTCGTGGTGCGGCCGTACGGGATCTCGCGCAGCGCCAGCCACACCTTCTGCTGGAACGCCGTGCCGCGCGGGGACAGCGGCAGCTCGAACCGCGTCCTCGCTCCGGCGAAGTAGTCACGCAACTGGGCGGCGACCGGGGCCAGCGCGTCGTCGTCGCGGACCGCGTCGACCGGCGGCTCGTGCGGCTCCATCTGCAGCTCGCGCAAGCCCGTTTCGTCGCCGATCAGCAGCAGCGGGTCGATCGGCGAGTCGACCGTGGTCCAGAACATCAGACGTCCTTCCGGTCGAGGGAGTGCCACAGCTGGAGCAGACCGTAGGACCGCCAGGGTCGCCAGCGCTCGGCCAGCGCCGCGGCCGACGCGGGGTCGCTCGGCACGCCGAGCCGGTCGAGCGCGTTGCGCACGCCGACGTCGGTGGGCAGGAACACGTCCGGGTCGCGCAGCGCCCGCAGCGCGAGGTAGGACGCGGTCCACGGGCCGATGCCGGGCAGCTCCAGCAGCCGCTGCTCCGCCTCCACCCGGTCAGCGCCCGGATGGAGGTCGAGCCGGCCGTCGGCCAGCGCCCCGGCCACCGCGCGCAGTGCCCGCAGCCGGGCCGCCGGCATCCCGACCTGCGCCTCCCGCAGTGCGTCCGGGGTCGGGAACAGCCTCGTCACCGCGCCGTGTGGGCGTCGCAGCGGCTCGCCGTAGGCCTCGGTCAGCCGGGTCGCGAGCCGGGTGCCGGCCGGCACCGAGACCTGCTGGCCGACGACCGCGCGCATCGCCATCTCCGCGCCGTCGACGTGCCCGGGCACCCGAAGCCCCGGCGCCTTGCGGACCAGCGGGCCGAGCAGCGGGTCGGCGCCGAGCGCGGCGTGCACGGCGACGGGGTCGGCATCCAGGTCGAGCAGCCGCCGGCTGCGCTGCACCGCCGCGGCCAGGTCGCGCAGGTCGGTCAGCCGCAGCTCGCAGCGCACGAAGCCGGGGCCGGCCGACAGCGCGACCACGCCCGGCCCGTGCGGCAGCCGCAGCGAGCGGGTGTAGACGTCGCCGGACCAGTCTTCGACCCCCGGCACCGCCCGGGCGCCGAGGAACCGCAGCAGCGCGTCGAGCTCGATCGGCGCCCGGTAGGGCAGCCGCAGCACGATCGCGCCGCTGACCCGCTCGGCCGGCCCGCGCCGGGACCTGCGCAGCTGGGTCGGGGTCATGGAGAACACGGTCCGGATCGTGTCGTTGAACTGGCGGACGCTGGCGAACCCGGCCGCGAACGCCACGTCGGTGATCCGCAGGCCGGTGGTCTCCAGCAGCAGCCGCGCGGTCTGCGCGCGCTGGGCCCTGGCCACGGCCACCGGGCCGGCGCCGACCTCGGCGACCAGCTGCCGGTGCAGGTGCCGCTCGCTGTAGCCGAGCCGGTTGGCCAGGCCGGTCACGCCCTCCCGGTCGACCACGCCGTCGCCGATCAGCCGCATCGCCCGGCCCACCAGGTCGGCCCGCAGGTTCCACTCGGGCGAGCCCGGCGTGGCGTCGGGTCGGCATCGTTTGCAGGCGCGGAAGCCGGCCCGCTGGGCGGCGGCCGCGCTGGGGAAGAACCGGACGTGCTCCCGGCGCGGCGTCATCGCCGGGCAGCTCGGCCGGCAGTAGATCCCGGTCGAGGTCACGGCGGTGACGAACCAGCCGTCGAACCGATCGTCCCGGCTCTGCACGGCCCGGAAGCGGGTGTCGTCGTCAGCCAGCACCCCTTCACGGTGCCACCCGGGTACGACAATTCCTGGCGGCGATCGGACCTGACCGTTCTGTCCGGTATGGGCGCCGCGAGATGCCCAAGCCACGGTACGGTGCCGCCCATGACCGAGGGCGGCAGCGACCAGTTTCGGGACGACGACGGCGACCGGTCCTACCCGCCAGGACCGCCGGACCGGGACGACCGCCAGGACGATGCGGGCGCCGCCCCGACCCGGTCGTTCTCGGACGCAACGCTGTCCGACCAGCAGCCGACGCAGACCGCCTACCCCCCGGCCCCGCCGCCACCGGCCCCGCCGCCGCCGGCCCAGCCGTCCGGCCAGGACGACTACGGACAGGGTGCGTACGGACAGCCGGGCGCCGGCGAACCGGGCTTCGGACAGCCGGCCGCCGGGCAGTCCGACTCCGGCGAGCCGGGCTTCGGGCAGCCGGGCTTCGGGCGATCGGGCTCCGGGGAACCGGGCTTCGGGCAGCCGGGCTCCGGGGAACCGGGCTTCGGGCAGTCGGGCGCCGGGCAGTCGGGCTACACCGAGCAGCCATCCGGCCAGCAGGGGTACGGGCAGCAGGGGTACGGGCAGCAGGGGTACGGGCCGCAGGGCTCGGGGCAGCAGGGATACGGGCCGCAGGGCTCGGGGCAGCAGGGCTATGGCGAGCAGCAGTCCGGCCAGCCGACGGGATACGGGCAGCCGGGATACGGGCAGCCCGGCTCCGGGCCGCAGTCGTACGGCGCGCAGCCGCCAGGGCAGGGGTACGGGCAGCCCGGGCAGCAGGCGTACGGGCCGCCGGGATTCGGGCCGCCGGGGTACGGGCAGCAGCCGCAAGGGCAGCAGGGATACGGGCAGCCGGGGTACGGGCAGCAGGGGTACGCGCAGGCGCCGTACGGGCAGCAGCCGTACGGGCAGGGGCAGTATCCGCAGACCGCGTACCAGCAGGGCCCGTACGGGCAGCCTCCCTGGGCCCCGCCCGGCTACGGCGCGCCGCCGGCCAACCTCGCGTCCTGGGGGATCCGGGCCGGCGCGCTGCTGCTGGACGGCCTGTTCGCGTTGCTGGTCGCGCTGCCCGGCCTGATCGTGCTCATCGCCGCCCTCGCCTCCGCCGAGACCGAGACCGACTCGGCCGGCACGACGACGATCACCAACGTGAACGGCGGGCTCGTCGCGCTCGGGATCGTGCTGCTCCTGCTCGCGACCGTCTTCCAGTTCTGGAACTACGGCTGGCGCAACGGCTCCCGGGGCTGCTCGCTCGGCAAGCAGGTGGTCGGCATCCGACTGGTCAGCGAGGCGACCCGGCAGCGGCCCGGTGGCTGGACCGGGCTCGGCCGGTTCCTGGTCCGCACCCTGCTCGGTGCCATCACTGGCGGGGTCTACACGATCCTGACCTACCTGTGGCCGCTGTGGGACGAGAAGAAGCAGACCCTCGACGACAAGATCTTCGGGACCCTCGTCGTCCGCGCCTGACCTCAGCCGGTCAGCTGGAGCAGCGCGTACGCGGCCAGCCAGTGCTCGACCATGTAGTCGCCGCCGGTCGCGTGCGGCATCCCGGCTTCGGCGTGCCGGCGGGCGGCGTCCCGGGCGACCGGCACCCGCGGGTCGTCGGCCGGCAGCGCGGCGGCCAGCCGGCGCCACGCCCAGGCCCGGCTGAGGTTGAGCCCGTGCAGGTGGGCGAGCTGCCCGTCGGTGTCGTCGGTGACCGTGACCGGCCGCAGCAGCGTCCCCGGGAACTCCGGCAGGAACGCCGCGAGCCAGCCCGGCCCGGCGAGGTCGACCATCAGCTCGGCCTCGCACAGCGCCGGGGACAGGAAGTCGGCGCCGGACGGCTCCCAGGCGGCCGGATAGTCCCGATCGGCCAGGAACCATCGCTCGGCCGCCCGCAGGATCTCGGCCAGCAGCGCACCGTCGCCGCCGGCGGCCGACCGCTGCGCCCACGGCAGCGCCAGCCGGAGGCCGAACGCGCCGTTGAAGTGGCCGCCGGACCGGATCGGGTAGGTCGCCTTCGGCAGCCAGGCCAGCAGGTTCGCCGCGACCTGCGCGGCCAGCGGGCGCAGCGCCGCGGCCCAGTCCCGCGCCCGGTCACCGGCCAGCGCCGCCTCCTCGGCCAGCATCAGCGCCCAGCCAAGCCCGTACGGCCGGGAGAAGCCGGGGTTCGCAGCGAGGAACGCGGTCTCCACCCGCAGCGGCTCCGTCGCCAGGTGCGCGTCGAGGACGGCCAGCGCCTCGGGCGGGATCGACGCCAGCCGGTGCAGCCGGACCAGCACCCAGTGCATCTCGACGCAGGAGTGCCAGTCGAAGCTGCCGAAGAAGGCCGGATGCAGCTCCCGCGGCATCGGCACCGGCTCCGGTCCACGCAGCACGTAGCGCAGGTCGTTGGGAAACTCCCGCAGCACGTTCTCCACCGCAGTGGCCGCGTACGCGGGGGCGAGCTCCGCGACCAGGGCCAGCGCGCCGGCGTCCGGCCGCGGCGGACCGGGCCGGCCGTGCCAGGCGATCCCGGCGCCGGGCCCGCTCACCGAGCCCGGACCAGCAGGGCCTGCGCGCCGCGGCCGACCTCCCCGGCGGTGTCGGACAGCGTGGTGATCGCGTAGCCGCCGCCGGTCGGGCCGATCGCGGCCGCGGAGTCGAGGCAGAACAGCTCGCCCTCCGGCGGCCGCAGCAGATGCACGGTCAGCTCGGTGTTGACGTAGATCCAGTCCTCCAGCGACAGCGCCGAGCCGACCCCGTTGCCGGAGTCCGCGCTGGCCATCAGCCGCTGGATCGACGACGGCTGTTCGCCCTCGACCAGCGGGATCCTCATCCGCGACCAGATCACCGCCGGACCGGGCTCGGCGAAGTCGCCCTTCACCCGGCGCCACTCCATCGCCCGCAGGTAGCCGCCCGGCCAGCGGTCGTCGACCGGGTCGGCCTGGTCCGGCAGTGGCGGCGGCCCGGCGGTCGACGCGACCGCGGCCGTGTCGCCGAGCCGGTGCCACCATCCGGTGGCCCTGGCCACGTCCCGCCCGCCGGCGGCCAGCGTGGCCACCGCGAGCTGGACCGACCGCCCGGGCCGGACCACGCTCGCGGACACGGTCAGGTCGGCGACCGGGATCGCGCTGAGCAGGTCGACCGAGATCCGGGCCAGCCAGCCGTCGACCGGCAGCACCCGCTCGAGCGCCCGGACGAGCAGCGCCGCCGGCGGCCCGCCGTGCTGGTCGGTCGCGGCCCACGGCCCCACGGTGTGCCGCGTCGACCGGAACACCCCGTCCCCCGCCGGGAGGTAGAAAGCCGTCACGCACCGACCGTACGGGTGAGCCGGAGCCAGCGGTAACCGGACCCGTCCAGCTCCACCTTGGTCAGGTCGTCCGCGGGCGGGTACTCCTGGTCGGAGAGCACGTCGATCGGGAACCCGTCGGTGATGCCCGGCTGCGGCGCCAGGTTCACGGTGGCCTTCTCGGTCGACAGGTTGAGTGCCGCCAGCACCGATCCGGTGGGGCAGTCGTAGCGCAGGGCGAGCACCCGGTCGTCCCGGGTGTCGAGAACCGAGCACGTCCCGGAGCCGAACTCCGGGCACTGCCGCAGCACCGGCAGCACGTTGTAGAACCAGCGCAGCAGCGAGTCCGGGTCCTGTTCCTGCTCCCGCGCGTTGACCGTCGGGTAGCCGAACTCGCCCTTCGCGATCACCGGACGGACGGTCTCCGCGGCCGTGGAGAAACCGCCCTGCGGCGCGTCCGCCCACTGCATCGGCGTGCGGATGGAGTCCCGCTGCGGCAGCGAGAGGTCCTCGCCCATCCCGATCTCCTCGCCGTACCGGATCACCGGGGTGCCGGGCAGCGAGAACTGCAGCACGTACGCGAGCCGGATCCGGCGCTGGTCGCCGCCGAGCATCGTGGCCAGCCGGCGCCTGATGCCGCGGTCGTAAAGCTGCATCTCCTTCTCCGGCCCGAACTTCGCGAACACGTCGGCGCGCTCGGAGTCCCGCAGTCCGGACAGGTCGATCTCGTCGTGGTTGCGCAGGAAGGTGGCCCAGCTCGCGCCCGAGGGGATCTCCGGCGAGGCCTGGATGGCGGTCTGCACCGGCACGGCCGTCTCCCGCGCCAGCGCCAGGAACACCTGCTGGTTCTCGGCGAAGTTGAACATCATCGGCAGCCGGTCGGCACGCGGACCGAAGAACTCCAGGATCTGGTCCTTGGGCACGTTCGCCTCGGCCAGCACGACGGAGTCGCCGCGCCGCCAGGTCATGTGATCGTGCAGGTCGTTGAGCCACTCGTAGTGCATGATCCGGTCGGCGGTGTCCGGGTGCACCTCCTCGATGACGAACGGCGCGCCGTCCATCCGGAACCCGCTCACCCCCATCTCCAGCCAGAACGCGACCACCCGGCCGATCTCCTCGCGGACCTCCGGGTTGTTCCAGTTCAGGTCGGGCTGGAACTTGTAGAAGCGGTGGTGGTACCAGAGCTCGGCCACCTCGTCGTAGGACCAGGTGCCGCGCTGGTAGCCGGGGAACACGATCCCCTCGTCCGCGTGCGGCGGCTCGGTCGGCGACCAGACGTACCAGTCCCGGTATGGCGAGTCCTCGCTCTGCCGGGCCGACTGGAACCACGGGTGCTGGTCGGAGGTGTGGTTGACGACCAGGTCGATCATCACGCGGATACCGCGGTTGTCGCACTGGTGGATCAGCTCGACGAAGTCGCCGAGCGAACCGAGCCGCGGGTCGATCCCGTAGTAGTCGGACACGTCGTAGCCGTCGTCCCGGTTGGGCGTCGGGTGTATCGGGTTGAGCCAGATCGTGCTGATCCCGAGCCGGTACAGGTAGTCCAGCCGGCTGGTCAGCCCGCGCAGGTCACCCACCCCGTCCCCGTTGGAGTCCTGGAATGTCTCGACGTCGATGCAGTAGATGACTGCGTGCTGGTACCAGCGTTCGGGCATGCGCGTCATGTACCCCGTCCGACTGGGTACGGGAAACCTGTGACGGTGTTCGCCCGGGCAGACCGCCGGTTGGTGCTGCGCCTCGCGCTCGGCCTGGCCGCGGCGATCGTGCTCGGGGTGCCGTTCCTGCTGCTCGCCCTCCTCGTCCGGGACAGCTGGAGCCCGCTGATCGACCTGGACACCTCGGTCGCCAACCGGATGCACGTGGTCGCCGTGGACCACCACTGGCTGGTCACTCTGCTCAAGGCCATCAGCGACGTGTTCGACCCGATCACGTTCCGGGTCGTCACGACGATCCTGGCCGCGCTGCTGTTCTGGCGTGGGCGGCGCCGGCTGGCGATCTGGACGCTGGTCACGATCTGGGGCGCCGCGCTGCTCGGCGTGCTGCTCAAGGTCGTGGTCAACCGGGCCCGGCCGGACCTGGTCGATGCGGTCGCCACCGCCCCCGGCCGGTCGTTCCCGTCCGGGCACGCGCTCAACTCCACGGTCGGCTGCGCGGTCCTGCTGCTGCTGGTCACGCCGCTGCTGAGCCGGTGGTGGCGGGCCGTGGCGATCGCGGTGGCGATCCTCATCCCGCTGGTCGTCGCCTTCGCCCGGGTCGGGCTGGGCGTGCACTACCTTTCCGATGTGGTCGCCGGCATGCTGCTCGGTCTCGGCTGGGTGGTGGTCACCGCGGCCGCGTTCGAGGCCTGGCGCCGCGACGTCGGCCTGCCGCCGGCGCCGCCGACCGAGGCCGAGCCCGAGCTCGGGAGGGACGTGCCGGAGCCGGAGCCCGGCGACCTACGCGAGCCGTCCGGCGGATGAGCGGGCCATGAGGGAGCCCGAGGGCCCGCAGGGCGAGTGGGGAGCGACGAGGGCTGAGCCGGCCGAGGTACGAGGCCGGGTCCGCCCGAGGAGCGGGAGTTGAGCTGGGACGTCATCGTCGTCGGCACCGGGGGGATGGGCAGCGCCGCGGTGCTGGAACTGGCCCGCCGCGGGCGGCGCGTGCTCGGCCTGGACCGGTACGGCCCGGCGCACGCACTCGGCTCCAGCCACGGCGGCTCGCGGATCTACCGGCAGTCCTACCTGGAGGACCCGGCGTACGTGCCGCTGCTGCTGCGGGCCTGGGACCGCTGGCACCGGCTGGTCGCGGACAGCGGCACCGACGTGTTCGTGCCGACCGGCGGCCTGTACGCCGGACCGGCCGGCGGGCCGACCTTCGCCGGCTCGCTGCGGTCGGCCGAGCAGTGGGACCTGCCGCACGAGGTGCTCGACGCCGCCGGCGTGGCCCGCCGGTTCCCGACCTTCCGGCTGGCGCCCGGCGAGCTGGCCCTGGTCGAGCAGCGGGCCGGGTATGCCCGGCCGGAGGCGACCGTGGCCGCGCAGCTCCGGCTGGCCGCGGCCGCCGGCGCCGAGCTGCGGTTCGACGAGCCGGTGGAGTCCTGGCAGCCCGGCCCGCCGGCCCGGGTCCGCACCGCGGCCGGCAGGTACGAGGCCGGCGCGCTGGTGCTGACCGCCGGCGCCTGGACCCCGGAGCTGGCCGGGCTCGACCTGCCGATGGTGGTCGAGCGGCAGGTCATGCACTGGGTCGCCCCGGCCGGCCCGATCGCCCCGTACGAGCGGAACCCGGTCTTCATCTGCGGCGACGGGCCGGACCAGGTCTACGGCTTCCCGGCGATCGACGGGCCGGCCGGCGGGGTGAAGGTGTCGTTCTTCCGGGCCGGCGAGCCGACCACGCCGCAGACCGTCGACCGGACCGTGCGACCGGCCGAGGTGGCCGCGCTGCGCCGGCGCGCGGCGGCGGTCCTCCCCGGCCTGACCGGGCCGGCGGTGGCCGCGACGGTGTGCTTGTACACGACCACCCCGGACGCGCACTTCGTCATCGGCCCGCACCCGGCGTACGGGAACGTCGTGGTCGCCGGCGGGTTCTCCGGGCACGGCTTCAAGTTCGTCCCGGTGGTCGGGGAGATCCTCGCCGACCTGGTCCTGGACGGGCGCACCGACCACCCGATCGGGCTGTTCGACCCGCTGCGGTTCCCGTCACACTGATGCCATGCGGCAGCGCGGTTCGGTCATCGTGCTGGTCGCCGCCGCCGTGCTGCTGTTCGGCTACGTGGCCACCCACCGCGACCCGGTGCACCGGCCCGACCCGCCGCCGGCGGCCGCCACGCCGTCCGGGCTGCCCCGGATCGTCGGCGACCGGGCGTTCGGCCCGCCCGGACTGAAGCTCCTGGTCACCGGTCAGCACCCGCAGATCATCGACACGTCGACCGGCCGGGTGTCGCCGGTGCCCGGGGTCACGCTGTCCGACGGCGAGCGGGCGGCGGTGGAGATCGTGCCGGCCGGGACCGTGGTCACCGAGATCGCCCCGAGCGCCAGCCGCACCCGGACCACGCTCGTGCCGGCCCGCGGCGGCCGGCCGGTCCTGCTCGGCTACAGCGTCGTGGTGGTCCCGGCCCGGCACGGCACCGGCCTGTACGTGTCCAGCCACGACTCCGGCCGTACCAAGGTCACGATCACCACCGCGGCCGCTGTCGCCCGCTCGTCCTGGACCGTCGGCGGGACCGTGACCCCGCTCCGGGACACCGCGGCCGGGCTGGTCGTGCAGCAGATCGGCGACCGGGGCGTGGCCGAGCTGCGGGTGCTCGACCCGCGCTCGGGCGCGACCCGCCGGGTGCTCTCGGTCGGCGGCATCCTCGTCTCGGTCGGCCCCGACTCGGTGGCCTACGTGCCGCCGGACTGCCACGGCGACTGCCCGCTGTCGGTGACCGGCCTGGCCGACGGCCACACCCGCAGCTACCGGCTGCCGCCGAACACCGGCAACCCGGGCGTCGGCGCGTTCGCCCCGGACGGGCACCGGCTGGCCCTCGGCGTGCCCGGGCAATACCGGGACGGCCGGCTGATCATCGTGCCCGGCTTCGCCGAGGTGCTCGACCTGCGCACCGGCGAGATCGTCCGGATCCCCGGGCTGGACACCGCGGCCGAGCGGGCGCCCGACCTGAGCTGGTCGGGCGGCACGCTGGTGCTCGGGGTCTGGTCCGGCACCAGGGGCCAGGTGGCGAGCTGGTCGGCCGACCGGAAGGACACGCTGCGGGTGCTGCCGGCCGAGCCGCCCGGGGACGAGTCGTTCTCGTCGGTGACGGCGCTGCCGCCGTGACGGTATGACTGGAGCATGGCCAGCACGCACGAGGTGACCAACCAGCCGCCGCCGCTCGTCGACCACGACGTCTACACCGGCGACCTCGCGCTGGCCGAGACCGTGCGCCGGCTCGGCGCCGAGACCGCCGCGGTGCGCGAGCTCGGCCGGCTGGCCGGCACCGCCGAGGCGCAGCGCTGGGGAGCCGACGCCAATGCCTACCAGCCGGTGCTGCGCACGCACGACCGCTACGGCCACCGCGTCGACGAGGTCGACTTCCACCCCGCGTACCACCGGCTGCTCACCGAGGCGGTCGGGCACGGGCTGGCCGGCGCGCCCTGGGCCGCCGCCGCGGCCACCCCGCACACCTCCCGGGCGGCCGGCTTCTACGTCTGGTCGCAGGTCGAGGCCGGGCACGGCTGCCCGGTCTCGATGACGTACGCGGTGCTGCCGGCGCTGCGGCACGAGCCGGCGGTGGCCGCCGCGTACGAGCCGGGTCTCACCTCGACGTCATACTCGCCGGTGCTCGGCCGGCCGGGGTTCCTCGCCGGGATGGGGATGACCGAGAAGCAGGGCGGCTCGGACGTGCGGGCCAACCGGACCACCGCGGTCGACGCCGGGGACGGCAGCTGGCG
>Ga0207678_10000804_pt1 | contig 28814 bp, 29 predicted proteins | sample KBSC63metaG_FD_184319 | JGI IMG/M metagenome (GOLD analysis project Ga0207678, IMG submission 184319) | Corn rhizosphere microbial communities from Kellogg Biological Station, Michigan, USA - KBS C6-3 metaG (SPAdes) (version 2) | ecosystem: Host-associated > Plants > Roots > Rhizosphere > Soil ... | reverse complement strand
CATCGAGCTCGCCCGGATCGGGGAACCCGGTCTCGCCGAAGAGATGCTCCGCCACCAGGCGAAGATCGGACTCCCGGCCGAGCACCACGCACTGATCCAGCTCGCCAAGCGGCTCGACCTTCCCGCGGCGCAGCTGTGGCTCGCCAACAACGGCCAGTGGGGCGCGCGGTCCGATGCGACCGACCGCTACCCCAACCCGCGCTGGAGCCCGCTGAGGGGCTGGCGCGTCGATCCCGCGCTCGCCTTCGGGCACGTGGTGCAGGAATCCGCCTTCCGCCGCACCGCGGTCAGCACGGCCGGCGCCGTCGGCCTGATGCAGGTGCTGCCGATCACGGCCGAGCTCGTCTCGCGCAACCGCGGCGTGCCCTTCTCGCGCGCTGCGCTCACCGATCCGACCTACAATCTCGAATACGGCCAGAGCTTCCTCGAGATGATGCGCGGCGATCCCGGCACCGCCGGCCAGCTGCCGCGGGTGATCGCCTCGTACAATGCCGGCCCGCTGCCAGTCGCACGCTGGGCGGCGATCAACGACCACGGCGATCCGCTGCTGTGGATCGAGTCGATCCCCTATTGGGAGACGCGCTATTACGTACCCTCGGTGCTGCGCAACATGTGGGTATACCAGGGCCTCAACCGCGAGAAGACGAGCACGCTCCAGGCGATGGCCGAACATCGCTGGCCGGCGTTCCCGACCAGCATGACCCGCCTATCCCACTAAAGGAAGCTCCCGGGCGCTGACCCGGGAGCTCCTCGATCAACCGCGCTCGCCGCTGTTGGCGGGCGGCGGCGGAGGTGGCGGCGGCGGCTCGGGGCAGCTGCTCGTCGCCAGGATCACCGATCCGTCGGAGCAGGTCTGCGTCGCCGGTGCTGCCGGTGGCGGCGGAGGTGGTGGCGGGGGCGGAGGCGGCGGCGGTGCTGCCTCGGCGGTCGAGTTGAAGTTGTAGACCAGGCTCGCAAGCACGCTGTGCGAGGCGTAATGGCCCTTCGCTTCGGTGGTGAACGGCGTCGTCCCGGCCGTGAAGCCGTCGTTGAAGTCGAGGTTGCCGGTGCGGAAATAGCGGTATTTGACCCCCGCATCGACGTTCGGGGTCAGTGCGTAGCGCAGCCCGGCAATGCCCTGGTACGCCCAGGCATTGTCCTTGTCGCCCGCCATCGACGCCCAGGCCCGCCCGGCGCCGCCGCCGACATAGCCGCCGAACCCGCCGCCGAAATTGCCGTCGAGCAGGGCGTTGGCCATCAGGCTGGCGAGCCCGATGTGGTTGCCGACGCTGAAGTCGGCGGCGGTCGCGGTCGTGCCCGACGCGGTGCCGACGTCCGTGATCAGCGGCGTGCTGACCCCGAGGCTCTTCACCTTTGCCCGCTTGTACGCGCCTTCGGCCTCGAGCCGCACAGGCCCGAGCTTGTAGCCGGCGATCGCGTCGACGTCGTAGCCGTTCTTGTAGTCAACCTTGTAGCCGTCGTTGTACGTCGTCGTGTTGTTCAGGATCACGTCGAGGTCGGAGTTCTGCGGCAAGGTGATGCCGCCTTCGACCCCGACATAGGGCCCCGGTGCGCCGGCTAGAGCCGGTGCAGCGAGCGCAACCGAGGCCGTCGCTGCCATCAGTAGATTTCGCATGTTCATTCCCTTTTGGCTGTTGGCCCCTGTTGCGCGCGTCTGTCGGGCCGCGAACTTGGCTGCCCGGTGAATGGGAAATTACATTTCGATGGAGAGATTCTGACCTGAGTGTTCTTGTTATGTTCTTTTTATTGGCGTAAGCCGCTCAGATGCCGGTTGAATCGAGTCACGGACGCGGGGCGACCCGCAACGCAACCTCGACCAGATTTAATCTTCAGGAGCGCGTCGCCGAGGGCGAATGGCTCGACCAGGTCGAAGCGCTCGACGGCGTCCCGAAGCGCCGGACGACCGTCACCATCGAGCACCCGAAAGCGATTCTGACCCGCAACAGCTCGCCCGACATCGGCTTCGACCGCTCGATCAACGCCTACCGCGGCTGCGAGCACGGCTGCATCTACTGCTTCGCCCGGCCGACCCACGCCTATCACGATCTGTCGCCGGGCGTGGATTTCGAATCGCGCCTGTTCGTGAAGCCGACGGCTGCGCAGTTGCTTCACGCCGCGCTGTCACGGCCGGGCTACGAGTGCCGCCCGATCGCAATGGGCACCAACACCGACCCCTATCAGCCGATCGAGGAGCGCTGGCGGATCACCCGCTCGGTGATCGAGCTGCTGGTCGAAACGCGCCACCCGTTCACCATCACCACCAAGTCCGACCGGGTCGTGCGCGACCTCGACCTGCTGAAGCAGGCCGCGGACCTGCGCATCGCCTCGGTCGCGTTGTCGGTGACCTCGCTCGACCCGAAGATCGCGCGGACCCTCGAGCCGCGCGCCCCGCAACCGCGCAAGCGCCTCGCGGCGATGAAGGCGCTGAACGACGCCGGTGTACCCTGCTACGTTGCGATCGCGCCGGTGGTGCCGCAGATTACCGATCACGAGCTCGAGCATATCGTCGAAGCCGCGGTCGCGGCCGGGGCGCCCGGCGGTTTCTACCTCCCGGTGCGCCTGCCGCACGAGGTCGCGCCCTTGTTCCGCGCCTGGCTCGACGAACATTTCCCCGACCGCGCCACCAAGGTGATGGCGACCATCCGCGCGCTTCGCGGCGGGCGCGACAACGACCCTAATTTCTTCAGCCGGATGCGCGGGCAAGGCCCATGGGCCGAACTGCTCAGGACCCGGTTCGAGATCGCTGCGAAGAAATACGGCCTGCGCCAGGCCAAGTTCGCGCTCCGGACCGATTTGTTCGAGCCGCCCGAGGGCGACCAGATGCGCCTGCTTTGATCGATCAGCGGTCAAATTTAATCGACCGGGGATCGTGACTCCTTTCCCTCCGCTGCCCTAGGCTTTTCGGATGAAATCTCATCTTCTCGCCCCGCTGCTGCTGGCCTCCGCTACGCCCGCCCTCGCCCAGACCTCGATCGCCACGCTGCCCCCGCCCGTCGTCGCAGACCCGAAAGTCGCGGCGCTGCGCGACAATGCGCTCGAGAACGACCATTATGCGTGGGACATCGTCGAAGGGCTGACGACCGAGGTCGGCCAGCGCCTCGCCGCCACCGAAGCCGAGGCGCGCGCCCGCGACTGGGCGGTGAAGCGCCTGACCGCGATGGGTTTCGTCAACGTCCACGTCGAGCCGTTCGATATGCCGGTGTGGGTCCGCGGCGCCGAAAGCGCGGAGATCGTCTCGCCCTTCCCGCAGAAGCTGGTCATCGCCGCGCTCGGCTACAGCGGCTCGACTCCGCCCGAAGGCGTCACCGGCGAGATCGCCTATTTCGACAGCGTCGACGCGCTGCGCCTCGCCGCCGACAGCGCGGTCAAGGGCAAGATCGTGTTCATCGACCATCACATGATGCCTGCCCAGGACGGCTCGGGCTACGGCCAGTTCGGCGCGCCGCGGCGCCAGGGCCCGACGATCGCTTCGAAGAAGGGCGCGCTTGCGATCGTCATCCGCTCGATCGGCACCGACCATCACCGCAACCCGCACACCGGCGTGCAATATTTCACCGACGGCGCAACCCCGATCCCCGCGGGCGCGCTGACCGTGCCCGATTCGGAGCAGCTCATCCGCATCCTCAAGCGCGGCAAGCCGGTGGTCATGCGCCTGACCCTGGTCAGCCAGAAGAGCGAAGGCGGCCATTCGGGCAACGTCGTCGCCGAAGTCCCGGGCCGCGATCCGAAGGCACCGATCCTGCTGGTCGGCGGCCATCTCGACAGCTGGGACCAGGGCACCGGCGCAATCGACGACGCCGCCGGCGTCGCTATCACCACCGCCGCGGCCAAGCACATCATGGACGCGGGCCGTCCCCTCCGCACCATCCGCGTCGTCTGGTTCGGCGCCGAGGAGCCGGGCGGATTCGGCGGCGCGGCGCTTGCCAAGGCTCATGCGGCCGACCGCTACGCCATCGCCGGCGAGAGCGACTTCGGCGCCGATCGCATCTGGCGCTTCAGCTCGCAGGTCATGAAGAGCGATCCGGCGGCTTACGGCCAGCTCACGGCCGCGCTCGCGCCGCTCGGCATCACCCGCAACGACAAGGGCGAAGGCGACGGCACCGACGTCGACCCGACCATCCAGGCCGGCGCCCCGTGGATCTCGCTCAACCAGGACGGGACACGCTACTTCGACTATCATCACACGCCCGACGACACGCTCGACAAGATTGACCCGGTTCAGCTGCGCCAGAACGTCGCCGCCTGGACCGCGGCGCTCGCCGTCCTATCGGGCGGAATCGAATCGGAGCCGAAACGCCGCTCGCGGCGTTGAGGCCGAAAAGAGGGAGGACCCAATGCGCATCCTGCTTGCCATTCCGCTGCTTCTGGTCGGCGCCTGCAACGTGTCGAAGGACAGTGCCAACAACACCGTCAGCCTGACCGTCAACGAGGAACAGGCCGCCAACGCCGCGAGCAATGCCGGCGACACCATTCAAAACATCGCCAAGGACGTCGGCAACGAAGCGTCGAACCTCGGCGACAAGGTCCAGAACACCAGCGTCAAGGTCGACACCAACGTGAAGACCGGCAACGCGGCCGAGAACAAGACGAAATAGGCTTCACCGTCGGCCGATGGTCGGGGAGACAGGATTCGAACCTGCGACCCTCTGCTCCCAAAGCAGATGCGCTACCAGACTGCGCTACTCCCCGACGTCGGCTGACGGACCGGCTGACCGTTGGTGGGCCCGGAAGGATTCGAACCTCCAACCTAGCCGTTATGAGCGGCCGGCTCTACCGTTGAGCTACAGGCCCTCACCGGTCCGGTGCCAGATAGACTCGGGCGACGCCAGCGCCAAGTCAGGCTTGCGGCATCACCAGCGCAATGGAGTCGGCGGTCGCCATCAGGCTCGCGCCGGCGATCCGGGCGAGGCCGCGGGTCAGGCGGAGCCAGAAGGTCGGCGCCGCGTCGGGCTCGGCGGAAGCGAATAGCTCGCTCTCCGAAAGGCCGCGAAGCGCCTGCGGCCGGGTGATCACAACGCGGCAGCCGTCCCGCGGGCCGCGCTCGACGGAGAGCTTCAGCCGCTCCCCTTCCCCGGCGGCTTCGATCACTGCGGATACGAGGCGGAAGATGATCCGGTCGGCGAGCTCGGGCTCAATCGCAACGCGAAGATCCTGGGCGGTCCGCGCGGTATTCAGCCCGACCCCGCGCTTGTCCGCCAGCTCGCGCAGCGACGGCGCCAAGCGCTCGACCAGTTGGCCGAGATCGACCAGCTCGTGCGACGCCTCGACCGAATGGACCTTCGCGGCAAAGTCTAGGTCGTCGATTGCGCCCAACAGCAGATGCGCCTGGCCGACGATATCCGATGCGCGCTCGCGATAACGGCGGTCGGCAGGCCCGAGATACTGGCCGTCGATGATCTCGGCGAAGCCGATGATCGCGTTCAGCGGAGTCTTGATCTCGTGGACCAGCTCGCGCAGCGAATCCGGGTCGCTTAACATGTCGGGGCCTGCGGCGCGTTCGGGCGGAGGCGGCAGATCGCGCAGCGCGATGCCGCGATAACCGCGGAACCGGCCGTCGGCAGGATCGAATGCGGGAACGCCGCTGAGCCTCCATTCGCCCGAAACCAGCCCGTCGCCTGGGACGGTTAGCGCCGAGTCGCGGAACGGAGCGCGCATCGCGAAGGCGCGGATGACGTCCTCGGCGACGCGCGAGCCATTGTCGTTGCGGGCGATCGAGCGGCCGATCAACGCGCCGCGCGGCGCGCCTTCGATCCAGGCGATCTCGCCCGAAGGTCCGCACTCCCAGCGGAACAAGGCCGGCGCTCCCGGCGGAGCCGCGGCGCCTTGCTGTGCCGGTGCCCCAGGCTGCCCCTCGCGGCTTCGGCGGCGCCGTTCGATTCGTGCGACGACGTCGCTCAGCGACGGCCCGGCTGGGCGCCGTTGGCGGCGCTCGGCCGGCTTGACCGGCTCCGGCGCCGACGGCGCTTGGGCCGGTTCGACCAGCGAAGCGGTGAGATCGAGCGGCGGCGCTGGAGATGCGGCGAGTTCGGGATGCAGGGTTTCGACGAAGCGCTTCGTCTCCGCGTCGGCGCTTGCGAGCAGCGCGCGCCACTGGGCCGGGTCGAGGCTCGCCGCGGCGAGCACGGGCGCCGAAACCGCGAGCTTATCGGCCGCGAAACATTCGAGGAGACCGAGCGGCAGCGGTAGCGCTGCGACCGCGCGGGCGGCGGCGGCGCGCAGCGATTCGTCGACGTTGGCGGATTCGGCGCGGATCGAATCGAGCGCCTGGACGACGACTGGGCTCGAGCTGTTGGGGCCTGCGCGCGCGACGAGGTCGACCAGCTGCCGCCACCGGACCGCTGCATCGTGGCGATCGCTGGCGGGCTGATTCAGGACAGTGAGCAATCGATCGTCAAACCGCACCGGCTGTTCCGCATCCCTCTAGACGCAATGAGCAGCTGCACTACGCGGCTGTTTACTTCGCGCTAAGTAAGGATCGCTTAACCATCCCGAAACGGGACAGGCGCGGCAAGCCGGCAAATCGACGGCGGCGCCGCAAAAACGGCGCCCCCCGATTCGAGCTTAGTGGCTGTTGACGTACAGCAGCCAGTATTTGGCGATGTCGGCCCGCTGGCCGGTGACTGCGTTGAACGCCGCGGTCGCGCCCGCCTTGTCGCCCGAGCGGGCAAGCGCCATGCCGAGGTGGAGGTTGGCGACGTTGGCATCGGTCACGCCCTTGGCGATCCCCTGCCGGTAGAGCTCAGCCGCCTTGGCATATTGGCCCATGCCGTAAGCGCGGTCGCCGACCCGGACGAGGGCCTGGCCGGTCGTCGCCGACTTGACCGCTTCGGCCAGCGCAGCGTCGGTCAGCTTGGGCTTGGCGCGCAGGCCCGCGATCGTGTCGCGGAACAGCGGGCTGGTCGGGTCGACTTGCTTGGCGGCAATGCCGGCGTCGATCACCGCCTGGGCTTCGGGATAATTGGCTTGGTCCGCAGCCGCGGTCGCGAACAGATTATAGTCCGCCGGGCTCGTCAGCGCTCCCGCCGCCTGCATCAGGCGCAGCAGGTCGAGCGTTCCTTCGACGTCCTGGCTCGACAGGTTGCGGAAGATGGCGATCGAATTGCGCCAGCTCTCGGTGCTCGGATAGGCCGCGACCCACTGCCGGGCGAGGTCGATCGCCGCCGGTTGCTTCGCGTCATAGGCGATGCTGACCGCGCGCTTGTAGAGCTTTTCCTCGGGCTTGGTGCCGCCAGCGCTCGACGCCTGGAGCGCGCGCTGGAACAGGCTCACCGCTTCCGGCTTGCGGCCCTGCGCATTGCGAGTCTCGCCGAGCATGATCAGCGACTGCGCGTCGCCCGGATTGGCTGCGACCGCTTTCTCGAGTGCGCTCCCGGCGAGATCGAGCTGCTTGGCATTGTAGAAAGTCGCGCCGAGGCTCTGATACAGCTCGGCCGTCTTGGCCTTGTCGAGGTAACCCGAGGCCGCGACTGCGTCGATCGCGGTCGCCATCCCGGCATTGTCCTTGGCGGCAAGCGCAGCCTTGAGCTGCAGCTGGGCGATCAAATACCGGTCGACCGGTGTCTTGGCGACCTTCGACGCGGCGGCGACCTTCGCGGGTACGCTGGCGTAATCGTTGGCGTTGACCGAGTTCTGGAGATCGATGATCGGTTTCAGCGCGCCGTTCGACGGGCGCAGCTGGGGCTCCTTGCTCGTATCCTTGTCCTCCGCCTGCGGCCGATCGACAGCCTGCGGAGCGGCCTGCGGAGCGTTATACATCTGGGCGGCTGCAGGAACGGCCACGAAAGCAACGCCCAGGCTCAGCGCAGCGACGGTCATCTTCATCGTTTCTCTCTCCCCGTGGAGACTGGTTCAAAAGGAAATATCGCGCGAGCGCGCTTAGTCGTTCGCCGCGAGCACGCCAAGCTCTATGGCGAATCCGGCCTGAACCCCTTTTGAACCGCTCTCTCGCGCGTGCGTGCGCGTACGGGCGCGCGGGGTGGCATTGGCGCGCTGCTTGCCTTAGATAGGTGGCTGGGGGGCGCGGCATCCGCTGCAACCCCCGCGTGCATCCCCAATCACAGGATTTTTTCTTGGCCACCGAACCGCCGGTCATCGACCGCAACGACGACATCGCCCCGATCTCCATCGTCGAGGAGATGAAGACTTCGTACCTCGATTACGCGATGAGCGTGATCGTCGCCCGCGCGCTTCCCGATGTGCGCGACGGGCTGAAGCCGGTCCACCGCCGGATCCTCTTCGCCTGCCAGGAAGCTGGCTATGTCGCGGGGCGGCCGTACCGCAAGTCGAGCCGCATCGTCGGCGACGTCATGGGTAAATATCACCCGCACGGCGACAGCGCGATCTACGACGCGCTCGCCCGGATGACCCAGAGCTGGTCGATGCGAGTGCCGTTGATTGACGGCCAGGGCAATTTCGGCTCGATGGACCCCGATCCCCCCGCCGCGATGCGATATACGGAAGCGCGGCTGGCCAAGGTCGCCAACTTCCTACTCGGCGACATCGACAAGGACACGGTCAACTTCCAGCCGAACTACGACGCGTCGGAGAGCGAGCCCCAGGTGCTCCCTGCCCGCTTTCCCAATTTGCTGGTCAACGGCGCCGGCGGAATCGCGGTCGGGATGGCGACAAACATCCCGCCGCACAACCTCGGCGAGGTGCTGAACGCCTGCCGCGCCTATATCGCCGATCCGGCGATCAGCTCGGAAGGCCTGATGGAGTACGTCAAGGGCCCCGATTTCCCGACCGCTCCGATCATCCTCGGTACCTCGGGCATCCGCAGCGCCTACACGACTGGGCGCGGGTCGATCATGATGCGCAGCCGCGCGCACGTCGAGGAAGGGCGCGGCGACCGCCGCTCGATCGTGCTGACCGCAATTCCCTACCAGGTCGGCAAGTCAGGCCTGGTCGAGAAGATCGCGGAAGCCGCCAAGGACAAGCGCATTGAGGGCGTCAGCGACATCCGCGACGAATCCAACCGCGAAGGCGTGCGCATCGTCATCGACCTCAAGCGCGACGCGACCCCCGATGTCGTGCTCAACCAGCTGTGGCGGCACACGCCGGCACAGTCGAGCTTCCCGGCCAACATGCTCGCGATCCGCAGCGGCCGGCCCGAAACCCTGACCCTGCGCGACTTCATCGAGGCGTTCATCCGCTTCCGCGAGGAAGTGATCACCCGCCGCTCGAAGTTCGAGCTGTTCAAGGCCCGCGAGCGCGCCCACCTGCTGCTCGGCCTGGTCGTCGCGGTGACCAACCTGGACGAGGTCGTGAAGCTGATCCGCGGCTCGGCGAGCCCCGCGGTCGCGCGCGAGAAGCTGCTCGAGCGCGAGTGGCCGATGGACCAGATCCGGTCCTACATCGCACTGGTCGAAGCGGTCGAGCCACAGAAGAGCCACACCGCCTACCGCCTCTCCGACGCGCAGGTCCGCGCGATCCTCGAGCTGCGCCTGCATCGCCTCACCGCGCTCGGCCGCGACGAGATCGGCAATGAGCTCGAAGGCCTGGCCAAAAGCATCGGCGAGCTGCTCGAAATCCTCGGCAATCGCGTCCGCCTTTACGAAGTCATGCAGGAGGAGTTCGACGAGGTCGAAGCCGAGTTCGCCACTCCGCGCGTGACCGAGCTCGCCGCAGCCGCCGACGGCATCGAGGACGAGGACCTGATCGAGCGCGAGGACATGGTGATCACCGTGACCCTCGCCGGCTACATCAAGCGCACCCCGCTCTCGGTGTTCCGCGAGCAGCGCCGCGGCGGCAAGGGCCGCGCCGGGATGGCGACCAAGGAAGAGGATGCGGTCACCAACCTGTTCGTCACCTCGACCCACAACCCGGTGCTGTTCTTCTCCAATCTCGGCCGGGTGTACCGGATGAAGGTGTGGCGGCTGCCCGAGGGCGGACCCAACACCAAGGGCCGGCCGATGGTCAACCTGCTCCCGCTCGCGGAGGGCGAAGTCATCTCCACGGTCCTCCCCTTGCCCGAGGACGAGGAGACCTGGGGCGGCCTGCACATCATGTTCGCAACCGCCCATGGGACGGTCCGGCGCAACAGCATGGCGGCGTTCACCAACATCCCGTCGAACGGCAAGATCGCGATGCGTTTCGGTACCGGGCCGGCCGAGGAGGTCGAAACCGAGGACGGCGACGAACAGGCCGATCCGACCGACCGCCTGATCGGCGTGTCGCTGCTGACCGAAGAGGACGACGTCCTGCTCGCGACCCGCAAGGGCAAGGCGATCCGCTTCAAGGCGACCGACGTGCGCGAGTTCCAGTCGCGCACCTCGACCGGAGTCCGCGGCATCCGGCTGCTCGAAGGGGACGAGGTGATCTCGATGTCGATCCTCCACCGCGTCGGCACGACGCAGGAGGAGCGCGAGGCGTACATGCGCTGCCCGCCTTGGCGCGAGCGCGACGACGTCGAGTGCACGCTTGCGCCCGAGCGCTATGCCGAGCTGCAGGAGAACGAGCAGTTCATCCTCACCGTAACCGAGAACGGCTACGGCAAGCGCTCGTCGGCCTATGAATATCGCCGCACCAACCGCGGCGGCCAGGGCATCACCAACATCGATACGTCGGAACGCAACGGCTGTGTCGTCGCCTCCTTCCCGGCCCAGCCGGGCGAGCAGCTGATGCTCGTGACCGACCAGGGCAAGATGATCCGGACGACGGTCGGCACGATCCGTATCGCCGGACGCAACACCCAGGGCGTGACGATCTTCCGCGTCGCCGACAATGAGCATGTCGTCAGCGTCGCCAAGATCGAGGAGAGCGACGAGGAGGATCTGGAGCTCGAAGGCGACGACGAGACTGCCCCGATCCCTGACGCGGTGGTTGGCGAAAGCGAGCTCGACAAGCCCGCGGACCCGGAGGCAGAATAGTCCCGGTTCCTCCCCATCGCGAAGACGATGGGGAGGACGACCATCCGCCGAAGAGCGGATGGTGGAGGGGTAAGTGACCCGACTAAGTCACCCCTCCACCATGCTGCGCATGGTTCCCCTCCCCACGCCTGCGGCGCAGGGAGGAACGGCTTGCGACGAGCGGCGGAGCAACCTGGCCGAAGTCCGCGTTCTCCCAGGCAACCACCAATCAGGAGGAACCGCTCATGTCCCTTCCCCACAACGCGCTGGTCCTCGTCGCCGACGGCCGCAAGATGCTGTTCTTCCGCAACCACGGCGATGAAAATCAGATCGACCTTCGCACCGAGGCGCACGACGCGCGCGACCATCAGCGCAAGGACCGCGAGATCAAAACCGACGCTCCGGGGACGGTGAAGCAAAGCTTCGGCTACGGTCGCTCGACCTACGAGGAGCCCGACTTCCAGCAGCAGGAAGAGGACCGCTGGGTCAAGGACGCGGCCGACGAGCTCAGAGCGCGGGCGCTGCGCGGCGATTTCGAGGCGCTGGCCATCATCGCCCCGCCGAAAGCCTTGGGCGTCCTCAAGAAATGCCTGCACGGCGAGGTCGAGAAGCGCCTCGTCTGCACCGTGAACAAGGAAATGAGCGGGCGCCCCATTCCGGACATCGAGGCCCTTCTCAATGGCCGGACCCGGGCAGAAGAGCTGCCCGCCGTCTAGGCGCGGCGCGGTGCTCCCAGTCTATACGATCGGCCATTCGACCCGCACCATCCCGCAATTCGTCGAGCTCCTTCGCCTCGGGCCGGTGGAGAAGGTGATCGACGTCCGGACGGTACCGCGCTCCCGCACCAACCCGCAGTACAATTACGATGTCCTCGGCGAGGAACTCGCGCCGTACCAGATCGGCTACGGTCGCATTTCGGAGCTCGGCGGGCTGCGCGGCCGCGCCCGCGACGTCGATCCGGCAACCAACGCTTTCTGGGAAAACCGCAGCTTCCACAATTACGCAGACTACGCTTTGTCACAGTCCTTTGCCGAGGGCCTCGAAGCGCTGATTGCCGAGGCGGACGAGCGGCCGATCGCGATCATGTGCTCGGAGGCCGTATGGTGGCGCTGCCACCGCCGGATCATCGCCGATTATTTGCTGATACGCGGTCGAACCGTCCTCCACCTGATGGCGAAGGACCGCGTCGAGCCCGCCCGGATCACCCCCGCTGCACGGGAATCTGACGGCCGGATCGTCTATCCAGCCGTCGAAACCGCGTCCTAGCCGCGCTCGCCGGCACGCCCTGGGGCAGGAGCCGGTGGCGGTGGCGGAGCGGGCGGCGCGACATTCAGCATCTGCGCCTGCTGCAAGTGCATCTGCATCATCGGAATCGCGCCCGCCGCAGCGTTGCGCAACGCCGGCACGTCGCCGCCGGTCGAATAATTCTGCATCAGCGCGATCGCCTGGTTGTGTGCGTCGATCTGCGCCTGGCGATAGGCCATGTCGAAGTTCGGCCCGGTCCCGGCGGCGCGGAGCTGGTCGAGCACCGCCTGCTGCGCCGGGAGCAGCCCGGGCGGCGGCATGGTCAGGCCCGCGGACTGCGCGGCAGCCGTGACCTGCGCCCCAAGCCGGTTATGGTCCGAAATCAGCAGGTTCGCATAGTTGCGGACAGCCGTATTCTGCGAAGCCTGAAGCGCCAGCTGGCTCGATTCGATCTCGAATTGATTGGCACTTGCGGCCTGCGCGAGGAAGCCGGGAGCGAACAGCGGGTTGTTGGGATCGACCGCGACCGGTGGCGGTCCCGGCGGCGCTGGCGGGTTGGTCTGGCACGCGGCGAGAAGCGCCGCTCCACCCAGGAGAATCGCGAATTTCCTCATCGAGGATCTCCCTGTCTGATCGTTGCGGCAGGGAAACCGGCCAGTAAGCCCGCGGTTCCTAAAGCTGATTCATTGCGGTCAGGCGTAAAGGTGCACCACCTCAGCGTCGGGTGCGACCGCGTTCAGCAGCAGCGTCCGGTGGCAATGCGCGGGCTCGCGTTCCATGCACAGCAGCGCGGTCGGTTTCTCCTCTGCGAGCGCGAGCATCTGGGCCGATTGCGCGATGGCTTCGGGCAGCTCGAGCTGGCCGCCGTAGATCCGCGCCATGTCAGAATGCCGCCCCGCGCGCGCCGCGGTCCTTCCGTCCGCGGGCGTTCCGAGCGCTTTCAGATGAACATATTCGATTCCCACTTCTCCCAGCGCGGCCCTGAGCGGCGACTTGGAGAAACCCGGGCGCCGCGACAGCGGCAAGGCGCGAACGTCGATCACCCGCTCGACGCCCGCCTCGCGCAGCGCGGCGATGAACTCGTCGACCGTGGTGCTTTCATAGCCGATGGTGAAGATGCGCATTTGCTTCGTCATGCTGAACTCGTTTCAGCATCCATTGTGGGGAGCCAGGCAGCCCTTCACGAAAATGGATGCTGAAACAAGTTCAGGATGACGGTCAGGGGCGGCGAGACTAGTAGCCAACCAATGGCCTTCCATATCCACATCATCGGCGGCGGGCTCGCCGGGAGCGAGGCGGCGTGGCAACTCGCCGAAGCGGGCGTCAGGGTCCGCCTGAGCGAAATGCGCGGCGGCGGGGACACGACTCCGGCGCACGAAACCGACCGCCTCGCCGAGATGGTCTGCTCGAACAGCTTCCGCTCGGACGATTCCGAGCACAATGCGGTCGGGCTGCTGCACCAGGAGATGCGGGCGCTCAATTCGCTGATCATGCGCGCCGGCGACAAGCATCGCGTGCCCGCGGGCTCGGCGCTCGCGGTCGACCGCGACGGCTTCGCGACCGAGGTCACGAAAGCGGTCGAGCAGCACCCGAATGTCACGATCGTTCGTGAGCGCATCGATGCCTTGCCCGATCATCCGGCGATCATCGCCACGGGACCGCTGACCGGCTCGAAGCTCGCCGAAGCGATCGCCGCAGAGACCGGCGAAGGCGCCCTCGCCTTCTTCGACGCAATCGCCCCGATCGTCCATCGCGACAGCATCGACATGGACAAGGCATGGATGGCCGCGCGCTGGGATCGTGGTTCGAGCGAGGGGGGCGGCAAGGACTACGTCAACTGCCCGCTGGACAAGGCGCAGTACGACGGTTTTGTCCAGGCGCTGGTCGACGGCGAGAAGATGCCTTTCAAGGAGTGGGAAAAAGATACGCCTTACTTCGAGGGTTGCATGCCGATCGAGGTGATGGCCGAGCGCGGGCCCGAGACGCTGCGCTACGGCCCGATGAAGCCGACCGGCCTCGACAACCCGCGCACTGGCCGCTGGCCCTATGCGGTCGTCCAGCTGCGCCAGGACAATGCACTCGGCACCCTGTGGAACATGGTCGGCTTCCAGACCAAGCTGAAGCACGGCGAGCAGGTCCGCATCTTTCGCACTATCCCCGGGCTCGAAAATGCCGAGTTCGCGCGGCTCGGCGGGATCCACCGTAACAGCTTCATCAATTCACCCAGGCTGTTGGATCGGGAACTTCGCCTGACGTCGAAACCGAACATCCGCTTCGCCGGCCAGATCACCGGCTGCGAAGGCTATGTCGAAAGCGCCGCAGTCGGGATCCTCGCCGCCCGCTTCGCGATCGCCGAGCTGCGCGGCGAGACACTGTCTCCGCCGCCGCTCGAAACCGCCCTCGGCGCGATCCTCAATCACATCACCGGCGGCGCCGATGCCGAAACCTACCAGCCGATGAACGTCAACTTCGGCCTGATGCCCCCGATTGAAGGCCGGTCGAAAAAAGCCGACCGCAAAAAAGCCTACACCGACCGCGCGCGAGCAGCACTGGCGCAGTGGGTGGCCGCGATTCCTCTCCACGAGGATTCTTCTCGAAAGGAACCAAGGCAATTGGTGGAGGGGTAACTCGCATCAGCTGCCGTGGTCCTGAGCGTGCCCTTCGACCTCGCTCAGGACGAACGAAGGTAGCGGTCCCGGGGCTAGCACCCGCAGCGCGCCGGATGCTTGGGTGGAGGCGGCGCGGTCAGCGCATATTCGGCCGGGGTCAGCCAACCCGAGCGGTCCTTGTCGGCGCCCTGGAACTTGTCGATCGTCTTCGCTGCCCATTCCTCGAACGACAGCGAACCGTTGCCGTTGAGGTCGAGCTTGGCGAACGCCTTGCGCCGCGCGCCCAGCACTTCCTCCGACTCGATCCGCCCGTCCTTGTTCTTGTCGGCGCGTGAAAAGCGTTTCTCCTCGCGGCTCGCCGGAGTTGCCTCCGGCGCCCGCAGCGGCCCCGCGGGAGTCAGCAGCGCGCTCGCCGGCCTCGCCTTGGGCGCGGCCGGCAATGGCGGGCCCTGCTCGGCATGCGATTGCCACAGGAAGAAGGCACCGGTGAGAAGCAGGAAGGCGGCTGCAGCGCCGGCCAGGAAACGCACCATCGAAATCTCCTTCAACAGAGGAGATTCGGCACGGCGCGACCATTCCGTTCTGGCGACGTTCCTGTCAACTCCGGTTAGATTCGCCCCGTCAACCGGTGCCGCAGAAGCGCGAAGGCGCGCCCGGGCGTCGCCTCCGCCTCGCTCCACTGGAGATCGCGTCTCGCGAGCACGGCGAGCGCGGTCAGCGGACGAAATCGCCGGGGCAGGCGCGGGCTTTGGGTGAGGACGAACAGGCCATTGGGCGCGAGCCCTCGGCGGGTCAGCTTGCCGGCCACATGCAACCGGGCAGCGAAGGTCAGATATTCGGGCGGTTGCGCGCCGAGCAGGTCTGCGGCGAGCGTGAAAAGCACCTCCCCACCCGCAAGCACGGCCTCGGCATCGGGCCGCTCTTCGAGCAATGCGGCCCAGCCGCTCTCCAGCGACGCCAGGCTCGCACCGCTGATCCCGCGCGGCAGCAATTCGCTCGCCGCTGCCTGGAGCCGCGGCTCGGCCGCGACCTTGCCCCGATCGAGCTCCTCCAGCCGCTCGCGCCACCAGGCGAGCTTGATCGCCGCGAGCGCGGGCTGGGTCGACTGCGCGACCACGTCGGCCATCGCATCGTCGAGCGCGAACAAGGCGTCGAATGCAGGCCGCAGCTCGGCCGGCCAATGGAGCCGGACCAGATCGCGATCCGTCAGCTCAGCGATAGGTGACGGCCTTCACCGCCTCGACCACGTCCGACGCCTTGATCAGCGCTAGCTTCTCGAGGTTGGCGGCATAGGGCAGCGGAACGTCGACATCGGTCACCCGCATCACCGGCGCGTCGAGGTCGTCGAAGCCCTCGGTCATCGCGATGGCGATGATCTCCGAGCTGATCGAGCAGGTCGGCCAGCCTTCCTCGACCACCACCATGCGGTTGGTGCGCTTGAGGCTTTCGAGCACCGTCGCCTTGTCGAGCGGGCGCAAGGTGCGGAGATCGATCACCTCGGCGTTGATGCCTTGCCCCATCAGCTCCTGCGCGGCTTCGAGCGCGACACCGACGCCGATCGAGTAGCTGACGATGGTCACGTCCTTGCCCGGCCGCACGATCCGGGCTTTCCCGATCGGCAGCACATAATCGTCGAGCTGCGGAACGTCGAAATGCTGGCCGTAAAGCAGCTCGTTCTCGAGGAACACGACCGGATCGTCGGTGCGGATCGCCGCCTTGAGCAGCCCCTTGGCGTCCGCCGCACTGTACGGGCAGATCACGATCAGCCCCGGCACATGGGCGTACCAGCTGCCGTAATTCTGGCTGTGCTGGGCAGCGACGCGTGCCGCAGCGCCGTTGGGCCCGCGGAACACGATCGGGCAACGCATCTGCCCGCCCGACATGTAATTGGTCTTGGCCGCCGAATTGATGATGTGATCGATCGCCTGCATGGCGAAGTTGAAGGTCATGAACTCGACGATCGGCCGTAGCCCGCCCATCGCCGCCCCGGTGCCGAGGCCGGCAAAGCCGTACTCGGTGATCGGGGTGTCGACGACGCGCCGAGGGCCGAACTCCTGCAGCAGGTTCTGCGTGACCTTGTAGGCGCCCTGGTACTCGGCGACCTCCTCGCCCAGCACGAACACGCGCTCGTCCTTGCGCATCTCCTCGGCCATCGCGTCGCGAAGCGCCTCGCGCACCGTCATCGTCACCAGCGGCGTGCCCTCGGGCACTTCCGGGTCGTCGTGCGTCTTCGCGACGTCGGCGACGAGATCGCGCGCCGCGGTCTCGAACACGTGCGGCGTCGGAGTGGCTTCTTCCTGTTGCGATTCGGGCTGCTGGATCGAGGGTTGCTCGGTCGATGCGGCCGTCGGCGCCGGCGCCGGCGCATCAGTCACCGTCTCCCCATCCGCTGCAAGCAGCGCGATCGGCTGACCGACCTTCACGCCCTCGCTGCCCTCCGGCACCAGGATCTTGGCGATCTTGCCCTCGTCGACCGCCTCGAACTCCATCGTCGCCTTGTCGGTCTCGATTTCGGCGAGGATGTCGCCCGATTTGACGTCATCGCCTTCCTTGACCAGCCACTTGGCCAGGGTCCCCTCCTCCATCGTCGGGGACAGGGCCGGCATCTTGAGCTCGGTCGGCATCAATAGCTCTCCACCAGCACGTCGGTGTACAGCTCCTTTGGATCGGGCTCCGGCGCCTCTTCAGCGAACTTCGCAGCTGCGACCACGATGTCCTTGATCTCCTTGTCGATCGCCTTCAGCTCCTCTTCCTTGACGCCGAGCTTCTCGAGCTCCTTGGCGGCATGGTCGATCGGGTCGTTGTGCTCGCGCACGTCCTGCACTTCCTCGCGCGTCCGGTATTTGGCCGGATCGGACATCGAGTGCCCGCGATAGCGATAGGTCAGGAACTCGATCAGGATCGGCCCCTTGCCGCTGCGGGTCCACTCGAGCGCCACGTCGGCCGCGCCGCGCACCGCGAGCACGTCCATGCCGTCGACCTGCAGGCCGGGAATGCGGTGCGCCTGCCCGCGCCGGAACAACTCCGGCTCGGCCGACGATCGGTTGATCGACGTGCCCATCGCATATTTGTTGTTCTCGACCACGTAGATGACCGGCAGGTCCCACAGCTTGGCCATGTTGAAGGCCTCGTAGACCTGACCCTGGTTGACAGCGCCGTCGCCCATATAGGTCAGGCACACGCCGCCGTCGTCGCTATACTTGTGCTTGAACGCGAGGCCCGTCCCGAGCGGTACCTGCGCACCGACGATCCCGTGGCCGCCGTAGAAACCATGCTCGACGCTGAACATGTGCATCGAGCCGCCCTTGCCGTGCGAGATGCCGGCATAGCGCCCGGTCAGTTCGGCCATGATCACCTTGGGGTCGATGCCGTAGGCAAGCATGTGGCCGTGGTCGCGATAGCCGGTGATGACGCTGTCCTTGCCGACCGTCATCGCGCTCTGCAGCCCGACCGCGACCGCTTCCTGGCCGATGTACAGATGGCAGAAGCCGCCGATCAGCCCGAGCCCGTAGAGCTGCCCCGCCCGCTCCTCGAAGCGGCGGATCAGCAGCATCTCGCGATAGAGCTTCAGGAGCTCATCCTTCGACGCCTTGTAGCGCTGAGGCTGCGGCGGGTGTTCGCTCTGGGGTTCTTGGCTGCCCGCGGGTGCGGCAGCCTTCTTGGCGCTTTTCGCCACGGCAATCTCATTCTCAGTTGAAGCGCGCCCGCCTATAAGCAGGGCTTCCCCGAGCGGCAACTAGTCGAGGGGGACGATGACTTCATCGTTGCGGACGAGGCCGAGGTCCTTGCGCACCAGCTCATCGGCCATGTCGGGATCGGCCTTGCGCGGATCGAGCAACGCCGAATGATGGCGCAGCTGCGCTTTCTCGATTTCGAGCCGCGCGAGCTCGGCCTTCCGCTCGTTGAGGGCGCGATGATAGCCGCCCCAGGCGAGCAGGCCATTGGGCCCGGCAATCGCATGGCCCGCGAAGGTGCCGACGACCAATACCGCAAAAGCGGGTATCGCGGCCCTTCGGATCAAGGCGAAAATGCGGTTCGGCCCCTTCATGGTCCCAAAGAAGAATCACGAAGACGTCATGAAGGCAAGTACAAATGCATGAATTGGTGGATATCTCGCGGAAAAACCGCGGATAAGTCTGTGGATCGCACTACCTCGCATGCCGGGTGGGCCTCATTCCTCCGGCGTGCTATCCCACCTGCAAGGGGGAAGCCACATGGAGCCGTCAGCCGAGCTGGCCATCGCCGCGCCTGCAATCGTCCCCGCCAGGCGCCGCTTCATCGCCCATCACAAATGGGACCGCAACTTCTTCCTCGCTTTCCTCGCATTGTGCTGGCTGGGCGTTCTGATGGGGTTCGTTCCGGCTGCGGTGCAACGGTATCAGGGGCACGCCGATTATCCTGCTCCGCTGATCCTGAAGATTCATGCTTTTGCCTTCAGCGGCTGGATGGTGTTGCTGACCGCGCAGATCGGCCTCATCCGCGCTCGGCGGCCGCATTTGCACATGACGCTTGGGCTCGTCGCCTTCGCGCTCATCCCGGTCATGGCGATCAGCGGCATCCTGTCGGAAATTTATAGCCAGCGATTTCGCACCGCCGAGCCTAACGAGCGCGCGTTCTTCATCATCGCGGTCTATTATGTGATCGCCTTCACCGCGCTGGCGAGCACGGCAATCGCTGCGCGCAAAAACCCTCCCGCGCACAAGCGCCTCATTCTCCTCGCCACCACGATCATCGTCGGCGCGGCCTATGGGCGCTGGTGGGGAACGGCCCTCTACCACCTGTTCGGGGACGGTTACGGCGGGATGCTCATCTACACCTTTGCTGGAACCAGCATGTTGCTCGTCGCGGCGGCGGCATATGATTGGCTGACGCGGGGTCGGCTACATCGCGTCTACGAGATCGGGATTCCCGCGATTCTCGCCGGAGAGATCGCAACGACGATCATCTACCATTCTCCAGGATGGGTGCCGATCGCCAGGTTCGTTGTCGGTCGCTAGCTCGGCCGGTAGGCTTTCACCGCGCCCCGTCCGGCATAGCGTGCGGCTTCGCCCAGCTCTTCCTCGATCCGCAGCAGCTGGTTGTATTTCGCGGTCCGGTCCGATCGGGCCAGGCTGCCCGTCTTGATCTGGCCGCAGCCGAGCGCGACCGCGAGGTCGGCGATGGTCGAATCCTCGGTCTCGCCCGAACGGTGCGACATGACCGCGGTATAGCCGTTCGACTGGGCGAGCCGCACCGCCGCGATGGTCTCAGTCAGGGTGCCGATCTGGTTGACCTTGATCAGGATCGAATTGGCGATGCCCTCGTCGATGCCCTGCTGGAGCCGCGTGACATTGGTGACGAACAGGTCGTCGCCGACCAGTTGGACGCGGCTCCCCAGCCGCTCGGTCAGCAGCTTCCACCCGTTCCAATCGTCCTCGGCCATGCCGTCCTCGATCGATGCGATCGGATAGCCCGTGGCGAGGTCGGCCAGAAACGCCGCATTGTCCACCGAGGACAGGGTCAGCCCCTCGCCCAGCATCCGGTACGCGCCGTCCTTGAAATATTCGCTCGCCGCGCAATCGAGCGCCAGCAGCACGTTCTCGCCGAGCCGGTAACCGGCCGCTTCCACGGCTTTCTCAATATAATCCAGCGCTTCGCGCGAATTCTGGATAGCCGGCGCGAACCCGCCCTCGTCGCCGACCGAGGTCGACAGGCCGGCGCCATGCAGCGCCGCCTTGAGCGCATGGAAGATCTCGGCCCCGCAACGCAGCCCCTCGGCAAAGGTCGGAGCGCCGACCGGCATCACCATGAATTCTTGGAAGTCGATGCCGTTGTCGGCATGCACCCCGCCGTTGAGGATGTTCATCATCGGCACCGGCAACAGGTTCGCCTCCGCGCCGCCGATGTAGCGATAGAGCGGCTGCCTCAGCGAGGCCGCGGCGGCCTTGGCGGTCGCGAGGCTCACTCCGAGGATTGCATTGGCGCCGAGCCGGCTCTTGTTCGGCGTACCGTCGAGCTCGATCAGGGCCGCGTCGAGGCCCGCCTGATCCGACGCGTCGCGGCCGACGACCGCGTCGGAAATCTCGCCGTTGACGTTGGCGACCGCTTTGCCGACGCCCTTCCCGCCCCAGCGGCTCTTGTCGCCGTCCCTCAGCTCGACCGCTTCGTGGGCGCCGGTCGAAGCGCCCGACGGCACTGCCGCCCGTCCGATGCTGCCGTCGTTCAGGATGACGTCGACTTCGACCGTCGGGTTGCCGCGGCTGTCGAGGATCTGGCGCGCGCGGACGGAGGCAATCTGCGACATATTGACCTTGTTTCGTAACTGGAACGAGCCATATCGGCCCAAGGTCCTCATACCCACCGCGCCGGGCCGTGCAACTTTCGCTTCCCGGCGCAGGAACGAGGCCGCCGCCTCATGGTTGAGTCGGCAAAGGAGGTACGAGTTATGGCTGACGAAAAGACCGCGGATCTGCCCGAGGGCACGGACAAGGTGATCGCAGGGGCGTCGGGCGGCGCGCTGACCGTCGACGAGACGGCAGCGGGCGCGTCAGGCGCCGACAGCCGCATCGCCGACCGCTTCCGGCGCGGCACCGAGTCGCTGTCGAGCCAGGCCGGCGAGAAAGCGCGCGGGCTGGTCAGCCAGGGGCTCGAACGCTCGGCCGAGGCGCTCGGCAACGTCGCCAAGCTGATCGGCGACACCGCTCCCGGGATCGAGGAGCGGCTCGGCACGGAATATGGTGACTACGCGCGCCGCGCCGCGACTGCGGTCGAGAGCGCCGCGAACGCGATCGCGGAGAAGGACGCTGACGAGCTGATCGACGACACCCGCCAGTTCGTCCGAAATTCGCCGGGCATCGCACTCGCCGGTGCAGCGGTCGTCGGCTTCGTCCTTGCCCGCCTGCTCAAGACCGGGCTCGCCAAGGACGAGGATGACGACGAGGATTGATGCTCAAGCCGGCTGACCCTGCGCCACCCGAGCGGCCGATCGGCGAGCTGGTTCAGGAGCTCGTCGATGAAGGCAAAGCCTATGCGAAGGCCGAGCTCGACGTGGTCAAGGCCATCGCCGCGGCGAAGGGCAAGGCGCTCATCCTCCCCGGCGGCCTGTTCGGGGCGGCGTTCGTGCTCGCCCAGGCAGCGATCTTCGCGATCGCGATGGGCGTGTTCATGGAGCTCTACGCCTTTCTCGACCCGTTGCTCGCCGGGTTAATCTCGTTCGTGCTGTTCGCTGCGGTCGCAGGCGGTCTCGCCTGGTATGGCGTCGAACGCCTGAAGCGCGACCTGTGAAGGACTGCCCGGAAATCATCGCCGCTCGGGCCGAGGCGGAGCGCCGCCGCACTCGCCTGATGGCCAGCGCCGAGCAACTCCAGGAACGGCTCAGCCCCAAGCGTCTTACCCGCGACGCCTGGCAAGGCGCGAAGGACAAGGGCGCGGACCTCGCCGAAAACGCCGTCGACGCGGTGCGCTCGCGCCCGATTGCGGCGGGCGGTGTGGTGGCCGCACTGACTCTCTTTCTCGCCCGCGAGCCGCTGATGGACGCCGCCACTCGGCTCGCACAGACGTTCAGCTCGAAACGCAGCGCGAAGAAGCAGCGCAAGGCGGCGCCGAAAACGACCAAGGACATGAAGGATACGGAGGCAACCCAATGACCGACTCACGCGACGATTTCGACGCCCAGGGATCCGCCCGCGCCACTCCGCGCCAGCGAGCCATCGAAGCCTATGACCGCGCCCGCTCGGGCGTCAGCGGCGCCGGACGCCGCGCCGGCGACGCGGTCGAGACCGCGCCGTTGATCGCGATTGCCGGCGGGCTCGCCGCGGGCGCGCTCATCGCAGCGCTTCTCCCCCGCACCCAGGCCGAGACCAAGGCGCTGAAGCCGACGGTTCGCCGGGTTCGCAAGACCGCGAAGGCGGCGATCGATGCCGCGAAGGACACCGGCAGCGAGCGCCTCGGCGAGCTCGGCCTCACTCGTGAAAAGGGCGAGCAGACGATCCGCTCGCTGTTCGAAGGCGTGACCGATGCCGCCAAGGCGTCGGGCCAGGCCGCGGTCGATGCGGTCAAGAACCAGCGCTGACGTCTGCCGCAATTTCCGCTAGCGGGGTCACATGAGCAAACTTCACCTCGTCTTTGGCGGCCGCGTAAAAGATCCGCAGGGCCTCGACTTCGACCTGGCGACGATCGACCTCGTCGGCGTCTACGACAGCTATTCGGCGGCGGAAGACGCCTGGCGCGGCAAGGCCCAGGGCACGGTCGACGATGCCGAAATGAAATACGTCATCGTCCATCTCCACCGGCTGCTCGAGCCAGATCTCGAAGGAAACGTGCCGGGCCTGGCCCGGCCGAGGCAACCCGCCGGCTAGGCGTTCCGGTACCGCCACAGCAGCAGCGGGCGCTGCAGCAGCAGGCCGGCAACGAACCCGCCGATATGCGCCGGCGTGGCGAGGAGAAAGCCCTGCCCGCCGGCAACCCAGCCGACCATTACCTGAATGACAACCCAGGCGATCAGCAAATGGCCGATGTGCAGCCAGCGGTTGAGCCGGATATTGCGGGTGAACATGTGCGGCCGGCCGAAGCTCAGCGCGAAGCCGGCCATGACTGCGCTGATTGCGCCGCTTGCGCCGATCATCGGTACGATCCCGTGCGGGTCGCTCAGCCATTGCGCTGCGGCCGCGGCATAAGCGCCGACCAGATAGATGACGATGAAGCTGGTCCGGCCGAGCGCCCGCTCGACGGCATTGCCGCACCACAGCAGCACGACGAGGTTGGTCGCTAGGTGGAGCAGGCTGGCGTGGACGAGGGTCGCGGTCAACGGAGTCACGAAAACCGGTACTGACGGCCACGGCGTCTGGGCGCCGCTCAGCCGCGCGGGGATGAAGCCCAGCGCCGCCGCGGCATAGCCATTCTGCCCCGAAAGGACCGCGATCAGCCACGCCAGAGCGGTCAGCGCCGTGAGGATCGCCGTCGCGCTGCGAAACATCCGAGCCATCGAACGGCTCAGATGAATTCGATCTTCTTGACCTCGTAATAACGGTCGCCCGACGGCGTCGAGACCTCGACCTCGTCGCCGACCTGGCGGCCGATGAGCGCGCGTCCGAGCGGCGAATTGTAGCTGATCCGCCCGTCCTTGGCGTCGGCCTCCGTCTGGCCGACGAGCTGGTATTTCACCTTCTTCTCGTCCTCGGCGAGCAGGGTGACGGTCGCCCCGAACACGATCTTGTCGCCCGACAGCGTGGTCGGGTCGATGACCATCGCCCGGCTCAGCCGGTCCTCGAGGTCGGCGATCATCGCCTCGACCTGCCCCTGGCGTTCCTTCGCGGCGTGATATTCCGCGTTCTCGCTGAGATCGCCGTGGGCCCGCGCGTCCTCGATCGCCTCGACGATGGAGGGACGCTCGCCCTTGAGCCGCTTCAGCTCGTCGGTCATCTTGCGAAAGCCCTCTGCCAGCATCGGCACCTTTTCGGCAGTCGCCATCTTGCAAAATCCCTTTTCAAAACCCTGCCCCGGCGCGCCTGCTCAGGCGTCGCGACGTAGGCAAATCTGCTGTGGAAGCGCGTTCTAGGAGGCGGAATAATAGGATTGTAACGAGGCGACTTCAAGCGCGTGCCCGCGCAGCGCCTCGATCGACCGTGCAGCGGCCAGGCTCGCGGCCGCGGTGGTGAAATAGGGCACCTTCTTGTTCAGCGCCGTCGTGCGGATCGAATGGCTGTCCTTCAGCGACTGCCAACCCTCTGTCGTGTTGAACACCACCGCGACTTCGCCGTCGCTGATCCGGTCGACGATGTGCGGCCGCCCTTGGGCCACCTTGTTGACCACCTCGACCGGCAAGCCCTTCGCCTGAAGGTGCGCCGCCGTGCCGCCAGTGGCGATGATTTTGAAGCCAAGCTCGACCATCTTCTCGACCGCCGGCACGATATGGTCCTTGTCGGCATCCTTGACCGACACGAAAGCCGTTCCGCCCTGCGGCAGGATCATCCCCGACCCGATCAGGGACTTGGCGAAGGCGATGTCGAAATCGCGATCGATTCCCATGACTTCGCCGGTGCTCTTCATTTCCGGTCCAAGCACCGGGTCGGTCCCCGGGAAGCGCGCGAAAGGGAACACCGATTCCTTGACCGCGACATAGTCGAGCGGACGCCCGATCTCGCCGAAGCCGGCGAGCGGCTCGCCCGCCATCACCCGCGCCGCGATCTTGGCTACCGGCTTGCCGATCGCCTTGGCGACGAACGGCACGGTGCGGCTCGCGCGCGGGTTGACCTCGATCAGGTAAACCTCGCCCTCCTTGACCGCATACTGGACGTTCATCAGCCCGGTGACCTTGAGCGCAAGCGCCAGCTCCCGGGTCTGCCGCTCGATCTCCCGCACCACGTCGTCGCCGAGGCTGTACGGCGGGATCGAACAGGCGCTGTCGCCGGAATGCACACCCGCTTCCTCGATATGCTGGAGTACTCCGGCGACGGTGACGTCAGTGCCGTCGCAGATCGCGTCGACGTCGACCTCGATCGCGTCGCGCAGATAGCGGTCGATCAGCACCGGGCTCGTTCCCGACACCTGAACCGCAGTCGCGATATAATGGTCAAGCTGCTGCGGCCCGTCGACGATCTCCATCCCGCGCCCGCCGAGCACGTAGGACGGCCGCAGCAGCACCGGATAGCCGATCCGCTCGGCGACCCGGATCGCCTCGTCGCGGCTGCGCGCGATGCCGTTGGCCGGCTGCTTGAGCCCGAGCCGCTGAACCAGCGCGGCGAACCGCTCGCGGTCTTCCGCCAAGTCGATGCTGTCGGGCGAGGTGCCCAGGATCGGCACCCCCGCCGCCTGCAACTCCGCCGCAAGCTTCAGCGGAGTCTGCCCGCCGAGCTGGACGATGACTCCGAGCAGCTCGCCCTGTTCCTGCTCCCGCCGCACGATTTCGAGCACGTCCTCGGCCGTCAGCGGCTCGAAATAGAGCCGGTCCGACGTGTCCGGGTCAGTCGACACCGTCTCCGGGTTGCAATTGACCATGATCGTCTGAAAGCCCGCCTCGCGCAGCGCGAATGCCGCGTGGCAGCAGCAATAGTCGAACTCGATCCCCTGCCCAATTCGGTTCGGCCCGCCGCCGAGAATCATCACCTTGCGCTTGGCTTCGACCTCCGCCTCGTCCTCGGGCTCGCCGAACAGCGGCGCCTCGTAGGTCGAATAGAGGTAGGGCGTCGTCGCATCGAACTCGGCGGCACAGCTGTCGATGCGTTTAAACACCGGCCTGACGCCGAGCTTCAGCCGGTGGTTGCGCACCTCGGCCTCGGTCACTCCGCCGGTCATCGCCTTCATCGCGTCGTGCACCACGCCGGACCCGCGCGCGGTCTTCTCGCTCATCGCCCGGTCCACCTCAACCGAGCGCAGCGACAATTGCGCCAGGCGCCCGTCGGAAAAGCCCATCGCCTTCAGCCGCCGCATGCCGATCGCGTCGGCCGGCAGGCCCTTCAGTCGCACCCGCTCCTCGGCAGCGACGATCTCCTGCAGCCGCTCGAGGAACCACGGGTCGAAATGCGCGATCTGGTTGATCCGCTCGACGGTGAAGCCCTGCCGCAGCGCCTCGGCCGCGACCAGCAACCGGTCGGGAGTCGCCCGCGCCAGCGCGCTTTCGATCGCCGCCGGGTCGGCATTCTCGAGCTCGCGCACCCGGTCGAGCCCCGACAAGCCGGTCTCCAGCCCGCGCAACGCCTTCTGCAGGCTCTCGTGGAAACTCCGCCCGATCGCCATGACTTCGCCGACCGACTTCATCGCGGTCGACAGCAGCGCTTCCGCGCCCTTGAACTTCTCGAACGCGAAGCGCGGCACCTTGGTCACGACATAATCGATGGTCGGCTCGAAGCTCGCCGGGGTCGCTCCGCCGGTGATGTCGTTGGCAATCTCGTCGAGCGTGTAGCCGACCGCTAGCCGCGCAGCGACCTTCGCGATCGGAAATCCGGTCGCCTTGGACGCCAGCGCCGAGGACCGCGACACGCGCGGGTTCATCTCGATCACCACCATCCGCCCGGTCTTCGGATCAACTGCGAACTGGACGTTGGAACCACCTGTTTCGACACCAATTTCGCGCAACACGGCAATGCTCGCCGAGCGCATCCGCTGATATTCCTTGTCGGTCAGCGTCAGCGCCGGTGCGACGGTGATGCTGTCGCCCGTATGCACCCCCATCGGGTCGATATTCTCGATCGAGCAGATGATGATGGCGTTGTCGGCGCGGTCGCGCACGACCTCCATCTCATATTCCTTCCACCCGACCAGGCTCTCGTCGATCAGCACCTCGGTCGTCGGCGAAGCTTCGAGGCCGGTACGCACGAAATGCTCATATTCGTCGCGGTTGTAGGCGATCCCGCCGCCGGTCCCGCCGAGCGTGAAGCTCGGCCGGATCACCGCCGGCAGCCCCACCGTCTCGAGCGCCGCCGCGGCTTCCTCCATGGTGTGGACGATCGCCGACCGCGGACTCTCGAGCCCGATCCGGTCCATCGCGTCGCGAAACTTCTCGCGGTCCTCGGCCTTCTCGATCGCTTCCGCATTGGCGCCGATCAGCTCGATCCCGAGCCGGTCGAGCGTTCCGTCCTTGAACAGCGCCAGCGCTGTGTTGAGCGCAGTCTGCCCGCCCATAGTCGGAAGCAGCGCATCGGGCCGCTCCTTCTCGCAGATCTTCGCAACGATGTCGGGCGTCACCGGCTCGATATAGGTCGCGTCCGCAAGCTCGGGATCGGTCATGATCGTCGCCGGGTTCGAATTGACGACGATCACCCGATACCCCTCGGCCTTCAACGCCTTGACCGCCTGGGAGCCGGAGTAGTCGAACTCCGCCGCCTGCCCGATGACGATCGGCCCGGCGCCGACGATGAGGATGGACGAGATGTCGGTGCGTCTAGGCATTGACGGTCTGAAGGCTTTCGAATTGAGTGAAGGAGTGCCGACCGACTGAAACCCTCGCCCCCTTCAGGGGGAGAGGGCGACTCAGCGAAGCTGAGCGGGGAGAGGGGAAAGTCCGATCAAAAGGCACATCGAAACCAGAAACCGCGCCAAGGACCTGCGCCGAAATCTCACCGAACCCGAACGCCGCCTCTGGTACCACCTCCGCGCGAACCGCTTGGGCGTGAAGTTCCAGAAGCAGGCCGTCCTCGCGCCCTACATCGCCGATTTCGCCAGCCGCAGCGAGCGGCTCGTGATTGAACTCGACGGCGACACCCACGGGGACCGAGAGGCTTACGACGCCGCGCGCACCCGATCGCTCGAACAGCGCGGCTACCAAGTCCTGCGCTTCACTAACACCGATGTGATGACGAACATGGACGGCGTGCTCAGCGCGATCCTCATCGCCCTGGGTCGAGACCCCCAATCCCCTCACCCCCTTCAGGGGGAGAGGGAAAGGCGCGGCGAAGCCGTGCCAGGGAGAGGGGGAAGTCCAGAAGGGAACAGCCCCCTCTCCCTTCGCCGCTAGCGCGGCTCTTCCCTCCCCCCCTTGCGAGGGGGAGGGGAAAGTGGTGCGCACGCCCCTCACGCCCCGCCCTCCGGGAAGCGCATGTTCACGAACACCGCCTTCAGCCCGTTTCTCCGCGCCCAGCGGGCAACGCAGGCGCGCTGCGCGACGCTCGGGTCCTGGCGGACCATCAGCAGCAATTTCTTCTGCTCCTCGTCCTGGATCAGTTCGCCCAGCGCCAGCCCGCAGCCGAGCGCGACAGCATTGAGCTGCGCCTCATCATGCATCCGCGCCGGCGTCGCACAGGCGGACAGCATTAGCGTCGCGACAAACAACGAGGTCATGCGAGGCGTCATTTCGGCGCCGTCGTCAAAATTAGAATCTTCACCGCATCGCCCCAACGAACTTCTCGAACAAATAGAAGCTGTCCTGCGGCCCCGGGCTCGCCTCGGGGTGATACTGCACGCTGAACGCAGGCCGGTCGGTCAGCTCTAACCCGCAATTCGAACCGTCAAACAAAGACACGTGAGTCTCGCGCACATTGTCGGGCATCCCCTCGCGCTCGACCGCGAAGCCGTGATTCATGCTGGTGATCTCGACCCGCCCGTCGGCGAGGCGCTTGACCGGGTGGTTGGCGCCGCGGTGGCCCTGGAACATCTTGCTCGTCCGCCCGCCGACCGCGAGCGCCAGCATCTGGTGGCCGAG
>Ga0207678_10000801_pt1 | contig 28842 bp, 26 predicted proteins | sample KBSC63metaG_FD_184319 | JGI IMG/M metagenome (GOLD analysis project Ga0207678, IMG submission 184319) | Corn rhizosphere microbial communities from Kellogg Biological Station, Michigan, USA - KBS C6-3 metaG (SPAdes) (version 2) | ecosystem: Host-associated > Plants > Roots > Rhizosphere > Soil ... | reverse complement strand
ATCGTGCCGGTGGCGCGATCGCCGCGCGTGTCGATCGCGCGGCCGACCAGCGCGCCGCCCACGCCGCCGACGATGAGGCCGGTCGTGCCATTGGACTTGCGGCAGTACATGCGGCCGTCGCGACCGCGCCATTCGCGATATTCATAATGACGGCGGGCATTGGCGCCCTCAGTCGGGATCGCCATGGAAGCGGGAATGGCCAGCGAGACGGCGGCCAGTGCCATAAGGGCTTTACGCATTTTTTCTCCTCCAAAAAGGCGTGTTTTGATCGTTCAACCCACGCATATTGATGGAGGTTGCATGAACCTGCGACAACGGCGCATCATGTTGTTTCTGAAGCGATAAATTTTGAGACGAGGCGATGGGCGGTTCCGATGAAGCGGGGACGGCGTTGATCCGCTGGTTGATCTGGGCCGCGTGTAGAGGGCTGGACGTCGCCAAGGCGCGGCCTGGTTCGGCGATCAGAATTTTCGGGGGCTCGCGCGGCACCGCGAGGCTGATCGCAGGGCTGCCGAGCCTTCTGGAAAATTTATCCACATTTATCCACAGCTTTAGCGTGACCCAGTCTTCAAGGTGCAAGATTCCGCTTTGAGCGACTCGCTTTTGGTGAGACGATCTCCCTATCGGAAAGACCGGGAGACAGAGAAATCTGGATGCCAAAGTCGGTGAGAAATCAGCGACTTGAAGGAATTTTCGAGCGTCGGGAAAGAAGCATGGACCGGAAGGAAAATGCGGAAATCCGATGAGCCTCAATAGACGATGCTGTGCACGCGCGAAAGTGAACGTCGGGCATCGAATAAAGAGGACAGGCTGCGGGAAAACGGCCGACCGGCCGGACAAACGGAGCCGACACGATAGCAAAGCCCTTGCGGCGGACCTATCGCGCGCCGAGTCCGATGATCGCATCTTGAAAGAGAAGCGGATCGAGAGACACGACGGAAGTGGGGACCGGCAGAAATGCCGGCCCCCATTTTGCTTTTCGGGCTATTTTTCTGGCGCGGCGGGCGATCCGGGGCAGCGCGTGAAGCGGCGGCAGGATCGGTTGAAAGCTGGAGTGCGTTGGGGTGGCGATCGTCGCGTCGCGGGCGCGAGGGGAATATGGTGCCGGATGAGGGGATCGAACCCCCGACCTTCGGTTTACAAAACCGCTGCACTACCGCTGTGCTAATCCGGCATATCCGTTTCGGACGGGGAGCGCCTTACTATCAGATGATGCCGAACGTCCAGCCCTCTGTTGCGGCGATTTTTTCGTCGAGAGGCGGCGGGTTCCACAGGCCGGGGCGCGGGGCCATGCGTCGCAGCCAGGCGGCGGTCAGGATCGCGTCGGCGCCATGGTCGTCAGGCGGGAGGCCCCTGTGCGGTTGCGATCCGACGGCGAGGAGCGCGTCGTTCAGCGCGGGGAGGTCGCGCATCTTGGCCTTTCCCTTGGGGCGTCCGGCGGCGCGGGCGGCGATGCTGGTGTAGATCTCCACGATCAGGGAGCCCTTTGGCGGCGGCGGGTCGAACGGCCAGACCGGGACATGGGGATGGACGTGGTGGAGCAGGCGCATCCCCGAAAAACTCGCCTTGGCGACCTGCGCCGCGCCGATGGCGTCATAGACGGTGGAGGGCTTGCCGCCGCCCTGGGCATTATAGTGCGCCTCGCAGGCGCGGTTGTGCATATAGTCCGCCTTGATGCCGTCGACCTTGCCAAAATAGAAATGCCGCCGGTGGGTGTGTTCGAGCAGGCTGGCGGCGCCCAGATCCTCATCCGCGCAAATGCTGTCGACATAGGCCCAGAAGGCCGGAGCGGTGGTGGGCACGATGTCGCCGGGCAGGTAGCTCTGGCGCGCGACATAGGGCGGGGCGAAGCTGAAATCGAAGCCGAACAGGGTCGGAGCCTCCCGCGCGGTTCGGACAAGCCAGTCCACGACGGCGCGGCGCGACCAGACGCCGCCGCCGTCGGGATGCTGGAGCCGGGGTGCCGCATCGCCGGCTTCGCACAGGGCGACGGCAATCCCCTTGTGGCGCGATCCCTTTGCGCCGGACCAGTCGATGACAGCGTAGCGGGTGAAACGGGGCGTCATTTCTGGCGGCGTTCGGTCCTCAAGCGGTCCCAATAGGCCATGCGTTCGGCAATGCGCGCCTCGAAGCCGCGTTCGGTGGGGGCGTAGAAGGTCTGGGGCTGCATCTCTTCGGGCCAGTAATCGTCACCGGAAAAGCCGTCGGCCGCGTCATGATCATAGTGATAGCCCTTGCCGTAGCCGACGTCTTTCATGAGCTTGGTCGGGGCGTTCAGGATATTCTGCGGCGGCATGAGCGAGCCGGTGTCGCGGGCGGACCTCCAGGCGGATTTCATGGCGCTGTAGGCAGCGTTGGATTTGGGCGCGGTGGCGCAATAGAGGCAGGCCTGGACGATGGCGAGTTCGCCTTCGGGCGAGCCGAGGAAGTCATAGCTGTCCTTGGCGGCGAGGCACTGGACGAGCGCCTGCGGGTCGGCAAGGCCGATATCCTCCACGGCGAAGCGGACGAGGCGGCGCAGGACATAGAGCGGCTCCTCACCCGCGGTCAGCATGCGCGCCAGATAATAGAGCGCGGCCTGCGGATCGGAACCGCGCAGGGATTTGTGAAGGGCGGAGATGAGGTTGTAATGGCCCTCCCGATCCTTGTCATAGACCGCGACGCGGCGGTGGAGCAGGGCCGAAAGGCCCGCCGGATCGAGCGGCTGCGGAATGTCGATGGAATAGAGGGTCTCGACCTGATTGAGCAGGAAGCGTCCATCGCCGTCGGCGCTGGCGAGCAGGGCGTCCCTGGCGGCGGTGTCGAGCGGCAGGGCGCGTTCCATCACCGTTTCGGCGCGTTCCAGCAACTGTTCCAGCGCGGGCGCATCCAGGCGGCGCAGGATCAGCACCTGTGCGCGGGAGAGCAGTGCGGCGTTGAGTTCGAAGCTGGGATTTTCGGTGGTCGCGCCGACCAGGGTCACCGTGCCGTCCTCCACAAAGGGGAGGAAGCTGTCCTGCTGCGCCCGGTTGAAGCGGTGGATCTCATCCACGAAGAGCAGGGTTTTCTCGCCCCGCCGGGCATGTTCCTTCGCGGCGGCAAAGACCTTCTTGAGGTCGGCAACGCCGGAGAAGACGGCGGAGATCGGTTCGAAACGCATGCCGACGGCATCCGCCAGCAGGCGTGAGATGGTGGTCTTGCCCGTGCCCGGCGGGCCCCAGAGGATGATCGAGGAGAGGCGGCCGGCGGCGACCATGCGGCCGATCGCGCCCTCCGGCCCGGTCAGATGATCCTGGCCGACGACCTCCGCCAGGGTGCGGGGCCGCAGCTTGTCGGCCAGCGGCGCGTCGGCTGGAACAGGGGGGAGATCGTGGGGAGCGAAAAGATCGGCCATTGCCCCGGATATAGTCAGGCTTTTGCTTTCAGGGAACAGGGCTCGACCGGACCAGCGCGCCATGTTCGCGCTGGCGGATGATGCGCAGATAGGTGTCGACCAGCGCCTGGTTCACCTGATCCCAGCCATAATGTTCCGCCTGCGCCATGGCGGCGGCACCGGCGGCTGCGCGGGCAGCGGAATCGGTGCAATAGACGGTCAGCGCGTTGGCGAAGGCGGTGATGGCGCCCGGCCGGATCAGCCGGCCTGTGATCCCGTCCGCGACCAGGCTCTCGCTGCCGGTGGCGCGGGCGGCGACGGTGGGCAGGCCGCAGGCCATCGCCTCCAGCGTGACGTTGCCGAAGGTTTCCGTGACGCTGGGGTTGAACAGCATGTCCATGCCGGCGACGGCGCGGCCCAGGTCGGGGCCCTTCTGGAATCCGGTGAAGACGGCGTTCGGCAGGCGGTTCGCGAACCATTCCCGCGCCGGCCCTTCGCCGATTATCAGCACCTTGTGCCGCACATTCTTCGCCGCCAGATGATCGATCGTGTCGGAAAAGACGTCGAGGCCCTTTTCCATCACCAGGCGGCCGATGAAGCCGATCACCGGTTCATCGTCGGCGATGCCGAGCGACTGGCGCCAGGCCATGTCGCGGCGGCCGGGATGGAAGATTTCGCGGTCGATGCCCCGCGTCCAGATGCCGACATCATAGCTCATCCGCTGTTCGCGCAGGAGCTGCGCCATCGACTCGGACGGCGCGACGATGGCGTCGCAGCGGCGGTAGAAACGGCGAAGCAGCGATTCGATCACCGGCTCCAGAAAGGCGAGGCCATAATAGCGCGGATAGGTTTCAAAGCGCGTGTGGACGGAGGCGACCGCCGGCAGTCCGTGGCGGCGCGCCCAGGCGACGGCGCGATGGCCGAGCGGATCGGGGCTGGAGACGTGGACCAGGTTCGGACGAAAGGCCTTGAGGTCGCGGCGCACCGCGCCCGACATGCGGTAGGGAACCTGGTATTCGCGGCGGCCCGGAACCGGAAAGGACGGAGTGCTGACCAGATCGCCCGCCGGTTCGAAGGCCGGCGTATCGGTGGTGGGTGAATAGACGCGCACATTCGCTCCCTGCCGCAGCAGGTAGCCGACGAAGCGATTGAGCGCCTGGTTCGCGCCATCGCGCACATAGTTGTAATTGCCGCTGAAGAGTGCGACGCGAAGCCCCGTGACATCCATCCGCCGCCCTTAACCCAGGCAAGCGCAAAACCCAAGGGAACCAGCGCGGCATTCGGGATTTTTGCCTAGTGACCCGAATCTGAAGTTCGTCACACTGCTGGGTGGGCGTTGAACGAACTTCAGATTTATCAGGGTCACTAGCAACTATATGATTCTACTGTGGTTTTTGGATTTGAAATACGCTCCCCACCTGGCCGCCATAATGAGGCGTATTTCAAATCCACCACAGTAGCGGCAGCGATGACGGCCGGCCGGCGTGGTTGTTCCCCGAAGGAGAGATGCTTGATGACCGAAAGCTTTCGAAAAGGAGCGAGGGTCAAGTGGAATTGGGGGCAGGGCGTCGGCCGTGGGAGAATAGCGGAGCGGTTCGAGCGGCAGGTGGAGTGCCGGATAGAAGGCGCGGTCATCAGGCGTAACGGGTCCAGCCGCAATCCCGCCTATCTGGTGACCACCGACAGCGGTTCCGAAGTGCTGAAGCTGGGTTCGGAGCTTTCCCCCGGCTGAATCCTTTTTCCATCAGGCGGCCTTTTCCTCACGGTTGCTTCCGTGGCATGGGGAGGCATGACCGCTTCCTCCATGACTGTTGACGCGCTGCTGACGGGGATACCCGTTCCCTTCCGCGATAGCGATTACAGCGCGATCGCGAAGCAGCCGGTGTCGGGCGCGGTGCGGATCGGCTGGCTGGGCCTGGCGGGCGACAGCGTGGCCGACCCCGTGCATCATGGCGGGTGGGACAAGGCGATCCACCTTTATCCGCAGGACCATTATGGCTGGTGGCGCGAGCGCAAGCCTGGCCATCCCTTGCTGGAGAAGCCGGGCGCCTTTGGCGAGAATATCGCCTCCCGCGGGATGACGGAGGAGGAGGTCTGCCTGGGTGACCGCTTTTCGCTGGGCAGCGCAGTGGTCGAGGTGAGCCATGGGCGGCAACCCTGCTGGAAGCTCGACCATCGTTTCGGCGCGCGCGACGTCATGGCGACGATCGTGAAGACCGCCCGCTGCGGCATATATTTCCGCGTGCTGCGGGAGGGAGAGGCGGAGGCCGGCGCGATGATGGAATTGCTGGAGCGGCCCCTGCCCCAATGGTCGATCGCGCGGGTGTTCCGGCTGCTGATCGGGGGCGGGCACAAGGGTGAGCCGGACGCCGTGCGGGCGCTGGCGGACATGCCGGTGCTGGCCGAGGCATGGCGGGAACGGGCGCGGAAGCTGGCTTGATATGGGGGAGGCGGGATCGGGCGATTCACGACCTGCCTTCCGATCAAACGCAGGGTACCCCATGTCTGCGGTGCTCCTGCCTTCGCAGGAGCACGGTGGGGGCATAACAGCCTAGCGAAACACCACCGTCTTGCCGCCATTCTGCAGGACGCGGCGATCCGCCAGCCATGTCACGGCGCGGGCGAGCACCTGCGCTTCGATGTCGCGTCCGATGCGGATCATGTCCTCCGCCGTCGCGCGATGGTCCACGCGTTCCACCGCCTGTTCGATGATCGGCCCTTCGTCGAGGTCGGCGGTAACGAAATGGGCAGTGGCGCCGATCAGCTTCACGCCCCGCTCATGCGCGCGGTGATAGGGGCGCGCGCCCTTGAAACCGGGGAGGAAGCTGTGGTGGATGTTGACACAGCGCCCGGCGAGCCTTTCGACCAGTTCGCCCGAGAGCACCTGCATATAGCGGGCGAGGATCAGATATTCCGAGCGCGTCCGTTCGAACAGGTTGAACAGCGCCTCCTCCTGCGCGGCCTTGTCGCCATTGGGGGGCAGCTCATGATAGGGGATGCCGTGCCATTCGGTGATCCGGCGCATGTCGGGATGGTTGGACACCACGCCCATGATGTCGACCGCCAGTGTTCCCGTCTGCCATCGGTGCAGCAGGTCCGCCAGGCAGTGCGACCCCTTGGACACGGCGATCAGCATGCGCGGCTTTTCATCGGCGCTGGTCAACCGCCAGTCCATCGCGAAACGGGTGCCGATATCGCCGAATTCGCCGCGCAGCCGGTCGGTGTCGCCCATGCGCTGGTCCGTCGCCTCGAACGCGACGCGCATGAAGAAGCGGCCTGCCTCCCGGTCGGCATATTGCTGGCTGTCGGTGATGAAGCCGCCACGTTCCGCCAGGAACTGGCTGACGGCCGCGACGATGCCGACCCGGTCGGCGCAGGCCAGGGTCAGCACCCAGGATGGGACAACCGGATCAGTCAACGTGCATCTCCCCGCAAATTCGGCGAACCCGTTGCCTCAAGCGCGCCCGCCGATCAACCCTGTTGCGGGCGTCCCTCGTCCGCCGCGCTGGTCATGGCGAAGATGCCGGTGGCGTTGCCGGTGTCGAAGGCAAGGTCCAGCCTGCCGGTTTCCGGATCGATGTCGCGGCTGATGAATTCGTAGAATGAGCCGGGAACGCGGCGCAGTTCGTTGCCGGCAAAGAGCCGTTCGACCGTGTCGGCGCGCAGGGCGGTCTGCCGCACCCGGCCGGTGATCGAGATCTCCAGACGCTCCTTGATCGGCCAGTCCTGCGTCTTCAGCCGTTCCGCCAAAGCGGCGACGTCCGCCACCCGGTCCGTCGCATGGTTGAAGGCATTGCCCTCCGTCGCGATCCAGCCCGCCTCATGGGATCGGGAGAGCAGCAGTTCATAATCCTCCACGCTTGGCGGCTGGTGCTGTCGGTCGAAGGCAGCCACGATCGCGGGCAGGGCGGCGGCCGCCTCCGCCCGCGTGACGGGGCGATTGTCCGCGAATTTTTCCAGCACGGCCTGCGCTTCCGGTGTCAGCGGATCGCGGGACGTGCCGAACACCCGCGCCGCGGCTTCGGCAAATTCCGGGTCGAAGCGGTCGGCATGCAGTTCCGACAGGAAGAATTGCGGGATCGATTCGGGCAGGTCGACATGGCGATAGGCCCGGCCCGTCATCCGCAGCCGGTCGAGCGGGTAGACCGCCGCCATCTCATAGCCCAGGGGCAGCAATATGCGGGTGAAGGCCTCCTCGCCCGGCGGCAATTGCCCGGTCGCACCCTCGACCAGCCTTACGGTGCGCAGCGCGCCATGGTCGAACACCACCCTGCCGCCGCGCGCCAGCCGGTCCGCGACATAGGCCGCCCCGCTCGGCACGCGCTGGAGAAGATCGTGGAACAGCGCGACGTTCATCGCCATGGCGAAGGCGGCGCGGGAAACATGGGGGCCGCCCTGTTCGGTCAGGCGGCTGTCCAGATCGAGCGCGGCCAGCGCCGCCCGGGCCGGTTCGGGGCCAAGAAACCCCTCGACCAGCGCATTGATCACCGACAGATTTTCCACCGACATGGGACGCTCCGTGCTGAGTTTCCATTATCGCATGGTTGAAATAAAATTCCAAGTCGTAGCAAGAATTACATCTTCTTTGGCATGCACTCCGCGCCGGCCGCCTTGATCGCGCTGCACAGCCGGGTGGCGTCCGCGCTGCTCGCCAGGGGGCCTGCCTGCAGGCGGGTCACGCCGCCGCTGGTCATGATATAGGGCTGATAGCCGGACAGGCCGCCCACCTTCGCGCTGAGTTGCGTCCAGAGCGTGCGGGCGCGCGCTTCCACGCTGAAGGCGCCGATCTGCACTCGCCAGCCGCCGCTTGCGGGCTTGGGGAGCGCGGGCTTGGAGGCGGCCGGCCTGGCTTCCGGGGGCTTGGCTGCGGCTGTCTTCGCGGGTGCGGGCCGGGGGGCCGGTTCGGCCGTCCTGGGTGCGGACGAAGCGGAGGGCGGCAGTTGCGCGCTCCGCACCGGGGCGGGAGCTTCCCGCATGACCGGCGCGGGCCGGCGAGGCTCATCCGCCGCCAGGCTGCTGTTCTGCTGGCCGATGGAGCGGGCCATGGCGATGGCCTGGTCGCGCTGATCCTGCGGAATATATTTGTCCATCTGGCGGAGGCTGGCTGTTGCCTGGGCCAGGCCGGATTCGGACGCCCGCGTCATCAGCGCATAGGCGCGCACCCAGTTCTTCGCGGTCAGGTCTCCGTTGAACAGGGCCGTGCCGACGATATATTGCGCGCGCGGCTCGCCCCGCTCGGCGGCGCGCTGAAGATAGGGGAGGGCGCCAGCCCGGTCACCCTGCTGGAACATCAGCAGCCCCAGATTGTCCTCGGCCCGCGCATGGCCCTGCCTTGCGGCCTTGCCGTACCAGTCGATCGCGGCGGACGGATCGGTCTTCACTCCACGGCCCAGCTTGTAGGCCTGGCCCATGTTGAACTGCGCGTCGGGATCGCCGGACTGCGCCAGCGGCTGCCATATGGCGACGGCCTTGGCATAGTCGCCCTGCTGCCAGGCATCGACGCCTGCCTTGACGTCGGCCAGCGCAGGCTGCGCCAGGATCAACACCGCGCCGGCGGCCAGCACGCCACAGATATGCTTCATGCTCATGCTCCCAAGGGTTCCTGCCCGGTCTATGCCACGGCAAGGTTAATAGCGACTTAGCATTAAGAACATCGCCTTTTTACCGGCTGTCAGGCTTCCACGCGGATTAACCAATTCTTAGGCGGGCCTGTGGCAATCCTGCCATGCATTGGTTTTCTGGGGGAAGTTGCGTGCGCATTTTGGCATTGGCATCGCAAAAGGGGGGATCTGGCAAGACGACCCTGTCAGGGCATCTGGCCGTTCAGGCGCAGATGGCTGGCGCTGGTCCGGTCGTGCTGATCGACATCGATCCGCAGGGTTCGCTGGCCGACTGGTGGAACGAGCGCGAGGCCGAATATCCCGCCTTTGCCCAGACCACGGTCGCGCGTCTGGCGGCGGACCTTGAAATCCTTCGCCAGCAGGGCTTCAAGCTGGCCGTCATCGATACGCCGCCGGCCATCACCATGGCGATCCAGAGCGTCATTTCCGTAGCCGAGCTGATCGTCGTTCCAACCCGTCCGAGCCCGCATGACCTGCGTGCCGTGGGCGCCACGGTGGACCTGTGCGAAAGGGCGGGAAAGCCCCTGATCTTCGTGGTCAACGCCGCCACGCCCAAGGCGCGCATCACATCCGAAGCGGCGGTCGCGCTGTCGCAGCACGGCACCGTCGCGCCGGTCACGCTGCACCACCGCACGGATTTCGCCGCATCGATGATCGATGGCCGCACGGTGATGGAGGTCGATCCCAATGGTCGATCCGCCAGCGAAGTCGCGCAGCTTTGGACCTATGTGTCCGACCGGCTGGAAAAGAATTTCCGTCGCACCGTCTTTTCCGTTCCGCACAATGCGGTCGGCGCGGCGGGGACGGCCCGTCCGACAAGCGGTGGCTTCGGCCGCCGGGTCTCGCAATAAGGGAAGGGGAGCATCATGGTCGAACCGAAACCTCTCGCTTCGCTGACTTCCGGCCTGCTGGCGCGCAAGGGCGCCGCCTCGCCCGCCATGCGCCGTCCCGTCTTCGGCATGACCGCCGGAGCGACGGCGCTGCAGGAGGATCTGGGCTGGAACGACATGGGCTTTGACGTGACGCAGCCGGAACCGGCGCCGTCCGAAGCCCGCTCCGTTGCCGGCTTGACGCCCATGACGGCGGTTCCCGCCGTGGCGCCGGTGCCCGCCGTGGTCACCGAACGCGAGGAACTGGCCGAACGCATTGCCGAAGCGGCTGTGCCCGCCAAGGTCGAAAAGGCCGGGAAAAAGCCCCGCGCCTCCGCCGTGGCGAAGGGGCGCAAGGCCGCCTTCACCCTGCGGCTGGATGCCGACCGCCATCTGAAGCTGCGTCTGGCCAGCGCCATTGTCGGCCGGTCCGCGCAGCAGATGGTGACCGAAGCACTGGACGCCTATCTTGGCAGCCTGCCGGACGTCGACCGGCTGGCCCAGCAACTGCCGCGCGCCCGCGGCGACAATTAAGGGTTGGGAAGCGATGAAGCGCAACGCCTTCGCCAAAGCAGCGGTCGCGTCGATGATGATCGGCACGACCATGGTGGGATGCACCGGGGCGGCGTTCCGCACCGCCGCCGTCGCGCCGCAACAGCCCGACCGTCTTGCGGCCGGCGTCGAGAAGGCGCTGGCGGATCGCGAGGGTGCCCGCGCGGTCGACCTGGCCGAGGCGGCCGTGCAGGCGGCGCCGCAGGATGCCCGCTACCGCCAGTTGCTGGGTCGCGCCTATGTCGCTGACGGTCGCTTCGCATCGGCGGAAACCGCTCTGTCGGACGCGATGACGCTGGGCAATGGCGATGCGCGGACCATCATTACCCTTGCGCTGGTGCAGGTAGGGCTGGGCAAGGATCGCGCCGCGCGCGACCTGCTCGCAAGCCATGCCGACGTCCTGCCCGCCGCCGATTATGGCCTGGCCATGGCGATGGCGGGCGACGTGCCGGAGGGCGTGCGCATCCTGTCCGAGATGATCCATGATCCGTCGGCCAATGCCCGCACCCGCCAGAACCTGGCCTATGCCTATGCGCTGGCCGGGCGGTGGAAGGATGCGCGCATGATGGCGGGCTTCGACCTTGATCCGCTTGCCGCCAACCAGCGCATCACCCAATGGGCGCAGACCGCCGCGCCGGGCCTTTCGCAGCAGCGGGTCGCCGCCCTGATGGGCGTGACGATCGACGGCGCGGACGCCGGGCAGCCGGTTGCCCTTGCGCTGGCGGTGCCGGTGTCGGCACCCGTTGAGTCGTCGCCAGTCCAGTCCGCCGAAGTCCGGTCCGCCGAAGCCGCTCCGGCCGAGCAGGCCGTCGAGGCCGCGCCAGTCGAAATCGCCGCCGCCGATCCGGCACCCGCACCTTCCCCGGTCACATTCGAGGCGCCGGCACCGATGATCCAGGCGATCGCCGCACCGGTTCGCGAGGTTTCGCGTGGGATGGCGCCCGTCCGTGCCACGGCGGCCGCACGGTTCCAGCAGGCTGCCTTCCGCTTCAGCGGAAAGGACGATGGTCATTGGGTGGTCCAGCTTGGCGCCTATGACAATGCGGCCATTGCCAAGGAAAAATGGTTCTCCATGGCTCGCCGCAACGGCGTGCTGGCGAATTTGCCGGTCGTTACCAGCCAGATCACGGTGAACGGCGCCACTTTCGCGCGGTTGGCGGTCGGCGGTTTCGACGCACGTGCGGAGGCGGTTGCGCTTTGCCGCGCGATCCAGGCGCGGCGCGGCCAGTGCTTCGTGCGCGAAAATGTGGCCGACGCAACGCCGCAGCGCTGGGCGTTGGCGACCAGGGGCCGCCAATACGCGTCACGCTGAAAAAAAGTCGGCGACCAAAGGGATATGATTTGCGGGCGGCACCCATGGTGTCCGCCCGCAAATCTTTTCAGGAGGCCGGTTTGATGCCGAAAATCCTCTCGGCATTTCGATAGGCGATCCGCTCCAGCTTGTCGGGAGGAAGGGGGGCGGAGCGGATGAACGCAACCGCCGGTTCCGTTCGTTCATAGGGGTAGTCGATTGCGAACATGATGTTGTCCGCGCCGACGACCTCCTCCGCGAAGGCCAGGGCCTGGTGCCAGTTCACACCGCTGGTGGTGATCGAGATATTGGACCTGAAATATTCGCTGGGCATTTTCCTGAGCACCGGCCGGAGCGGCGGTTTGGCCAGCGTCACCATATTATGGTGCATATGGTCGATGCGGTAGAACCAGTAAGGCAATCCCTCGCCCATATGGCCTATCACGACCTTGAGGTCGGGATAGGCGTCGAACAGGCCGCTGGAGATCAGGCGGATCACATGAAGCCCGGTTTCCGCGCCATATCCGTAGATCGCGCCCCACAGATTATAATCGCGAAACAGCGGCGCCATGGTCGGATTGGGCGTGCGCGGGTGGATGTAGACCGGGGCGCCGGTTTCGGCCGCGGCTTCGAACAACGGCCAATATTTGCGGTCGTCCAGATATTCGCCGCGCGTGTGCGAATTGATGATGATGCCGTTCAGCCCCAGTTCGCGCCGGGCGCGGCGGATTTCCATGATCGCGCCCGGAACGTCCTGGGGAGGCACGGAGGCAAGCGCCGCATATCTGCGGGGCTGGTCCGCGACGATCCGCGCCAGCCGGTCATTGGTCAGCCGCGCGAGCCGAAGCGCGGAAGCATTGTCGAACGATTGCACGCCCGGCGCGGTCAGGCTGAGCACGTGCATGTCCACGGCATTTTCGTCCATTGCCGCTTGGCGAAGCTGCATGTCCAGGAGGCGCGCATGAATGTCCCCGATATGCGCAAGCATCTGGAAGGCGCGGACCTCATCCTCCTCCAGCCCGCGCGCCGGCAGTGCCGCCATCGCCTCCATCCACTCCGGGCAGGCCCAGGCCTCTTCGACGGCGATCAGGCGCAGGGGGGAGGGGGGTGCGGCGGCGGCGCGCGTGGCCAATGCCCCCGCCACGGTCGCGCCGCCAGCCGCTAGCAGGGCGCGACGATCCATGCTGACGCCTGGGAAAGTCGGTCCGGTCCCTGCCATGATGTCCTCCATTTGCTGACCTGTATATTGCTGGCCCGGTCTATGCCGGTTGTTCCGCCAGTCTGCTGTTGCGAACCCGTTGCCCCATGCCGAGAGAAGCGCACGGGACGGGGGTGCCAACCCGCCCCGCGACGCGATCAGAAGCGTACCGTACCGCGGATGCCATAGGTGCGCGGTGGACGGATCTGATTGTAGATCACGCCCGACTTTGCGGGGCTTTGAACCGAATTGGCGAATACCAGCCTATTTTCGATATTGTTCACGAACGCGGTCACCGCCAGCTTGCCCGAAGCCGTTTCATAGGTGAGGCGCGCGTTGGACATCATGTAGCTGCCCTGCCGGCCCAGCGACAGGTAATCCAGCGACAGATAGCGCGAGCTTTCGATGCGGGTGTCGACGCCCGCCCTGATCCGGCCGGTGCCGCCAAGGTCGAAACTATGTTCATAGCCGGCGTTCACCACCCATTTCGGCGCATTCACCAGCGGACGGCCGGAGCAATCGACATTGTAGATGCGCGCGGCGGGCGAGGCTCCTGTCAGCGACGATGGCGTCACCGCGCAACCGATCACCGGCGCGGGGCCGCTGGTCGAATAGGCCTGATAGTTGAGGTCGTCATATTTGGTGTGGAGATACTGGACATTGAGCGACAGGACGCCGTCGCGCATGACCTTCCACAGCATTTCCAGTTCCGCGCCATAGAGGGTCGCGGCGCCCGCATTCTCCGTCGCGAAAACAGGGCCATATATCGGGCCGCCCGGCGTCATGGCGACCTGGACCGGCGCCAGATGCGAAATCTGCTGGTCCTTGTAATCCCAGTAGAAGGCTTCGACATTGAGTTGCAGCCGGTTGTCCAGGAAGCGGTTCTTGCTGCCGATAGTGTAGGCGGTCAACCGTTCGGGGCGGGAAAAATTCTGCCCCAGCGCAGAGAAAAGCACGCCTGATTTGAAGCCCGTGGAGACGGTCGCGTAAAGCAGCGAGCGGTCGGCGACGTCATATTCCATGCCGGCCTTCCATGTCACCTTGCTGAAATTCACGTCGGACGTGGCGTCGGTGCGCAGGTCGAGGATGATTGGCGTGAAGTTGGGGAAGGCGGGCGGCACGAAGCCGACAAAGGGATAGGTGTGCGCTTCCGTATCCTGCTTCTTGTTGTCATGGGTATAGCGCAAGCCGCCGGTCAGGCGGAAACGGTCGGTCAGCGAATAGGTCGCCTCGCCGAATACCGCATAGCTGTTGGTTTCCAGTTCCGAGTTGATGCGCGTGCCGTTGCTGCCCTGGTCGAAGAACTGGCGCGCCGACACGTCCTCCACGAAATAATAGGAGCCGAGCACCCATTTCAGCCTGTCGCTCTGATTGGCGAGGCGGGTTTCCAGCGACATCTGGTCCGATTTCTCGGTCACGTCGATAAGGAAGCTGGACGCGTAGCCGAGGAAATCCAGATTTGTCCTGCGCCAGGCAGGAATGACCGTCAGTTCCGCAAAGCCCAGATCGGCGTTGAGGGTCGCGATCGCGCCATAATATTCATTGTCCTGATAGCCATCGTCGCGGGCGATGATCTGAGGCACTGGAAGTGTGGGCGGGCTCGCCAGATAGGCGGCGATCACGGCCGGGTCGCTTGGGCCCAGCCGCTTCTTGCCGGCCAGCAGAGGCATGATCGTGCCGCCCGATCCCATGCCGCCGACATGGCCATAATCGACCATCAGATTGGCATTGAACCCGCCGCCCGTATCGAAGCGCAGCTGGCCGCGCAGCGCCCATGTGTCCTCGTCATCATAACCGTCGCTCATATAGCCGTCATGCCTGGCGCGCTGGCCCGAAATGCGCAGGGCGGCCTGGTCGCCCAGCGGCAGGTTGATGGCGCCGGAGGTCTTGAAGGTGTCGTAATTGCCATATTCGCCGGTCAGGAAGCCGGAGGTTTCCCCCAGCTTCGGCTTGGCGGTGATGACGTTGACGGCGCCGCCCGATGCGTTGCGGCCATAGAGCGTGCCCTGCGGCCCTTTCAGCACCTCCAACCGCTCCAGGTCATAGAAGAGGGCGGCCGGTGCCGCCGGACGGGACAGATAGACGCCGTCGAGGTTGAAGGCGACACCCTGTTCGGCAAAGGCGTTCGCCCCGAAGGTGCCGATGCCGCGAAGGTAGATCTGGGTAAAGGAGGAAGCCGGCGCCACTTGCAGCGCGGGCACGAGGCGGGTCAGGTCATCGGCCCGCGTGACGCTCTGGTTGACCAGCACATCGCCGTTCACGGCGCTGACCGCGAGGGCGGCGCGCTGGAGATTTTCCTCGCGGCGCTGCGCGGTGACGATGATATCGGAAAGGCCGTTGCCGGAGGCGGCAGGATCAGGCCGGGCATCGCTTCCTTCCTGCGCGACAACCGGACTTGCCAGCGCCAGCGCGGTGATTGCGACTGATGAGCGGAACAAGGTTCTGCACAGCATTTCTCTCTCCCCAGATGTTCTTGACTATCGTTATTTTCATCCTTGCAGGGGAGTTATCATAATGGAAATGATTAGTTTTTATTGTTATGTAACAAATTTGGTTATGGATAAAATGGAGCGGCAATGCGGTACAAGGGTCTGGATCTGAACCTTCTGGTCTGCCTCAACGCGTTGCTGGAGGCGCAGAGCGTCACGCGCGCGGCCGAGCAGCTCAATCTCAGCCAGCCTGCCATCAGCGCAGCCCTGTCCCGGCTCAGGGCGTTCTTCGGTGATCCGCTGCTGGTTCCGCATGGCAAGCGGATGTTGCCGACGCCGCATGCGATGCGGCTGCTGCCGGCGATCACGGCTTTGCTGGGCGACGTCGATTCGCTCATCAGTACGTCCCCCTATTTCGATCCGGCCACGAGCAACAGGACGTTCAAGCTGTGCGTGTCGGACTTTCTGTCCAGCGTGCTGATCGCGCCGCTGCTGCCGAAGATGGAATTGGTGGCGCCCAATTTGCGGATACAACTCGTCCCCCTGAGTGACGAGGCCACGGCGGAGCTCGACCGGGGCGAGACCGACATGCTGCTGGCGCCTGAAATCTATATCAGCGGGGATCATCCCGCCGAACTGTTGTTCGAGGAAGAACATGTCGTAGCCGGCTGGAACGAAAACCCGATGTTCGCAGGCGCGATCGACATGGACCAGTTTCAGGCCGCCGGCCATGTCGCCGTGGAGATCGGGCGCGTCAACCGCGCGTCCTTTGCCGAATCCTTCATGCGGTCGCGAGGAATAGAGCGGCGGATCGAGATTCGCGTTTCCTCCTTCACCCTCATTCCTGAATTTCTGGTCGGAACGGCTCGTCTGGCTGTCATGCATCGACGATTGGCGGAGAGGGCTTCGCTCCATTATCCGATCAAATCGGCGCCGCTGCCTTTCGACATGCCGGGCATGCGGGAAATGGTGCAATATCACAGGGCGCGGGCTGACGATGCGGGTCTGCGCTGGTTGATCGCGACGCTGATGGAGGCTGCCCCTCAAAATCCATGAAATCGATAGAAGACTATAAAAAGAATTATTTTTGAGGATGATCCGTTTCCGGCTAGCTTTTGGGCAATAGAAAAGACGGCGTGCGGCAGTGACCTGGAAGAAGGTCTGCCTGCGGGGAGGGATGCGGCGGTGGCGGCATCGGTCCGTGCGACGCCTTCACGGAGAGCCTGGAATGCAAAAATTGAACATGCTGATCGTCGGAGCGGGCATTGGCGGCCTGTCCGCCGCGATTGCGGCACGCCGCGCCGGCCATGACGTGCTGGTGATCGAGCGCGATCCTGAATGGTCGGTCTATGGCGTCGGCATCATCCAGCAATCCAATGTCCTGCGGGCCATGGATCAGCTTGGCGTGCTGGAGAATTTCCTTGATGCGGCCTGCGGTTTCGACGCCGTCGAGGTTTTTGCCCCTGACGGAACCCGGGTGGCGCGTATTCCGTCGCCCCGGCTGGTCGAGGGCAAGCCGGCGAATGTCGGGATTGGCCGGCGCGCCCTGCAGGGCGTTCTGGGGAACAGCGCCAAGGGGCTGGGTGCGCAAATCCGGCTCGGCGTGACAGTGGAGAGCCTCTCGGATGATGGTGCGCAAGTCCATGTGACCTTTTCCGATGGTTCGGCGGGCGCATTCGACCTGGTGATCGGCGCGGACGGCGTCTATTCGCAGGTCCGCGACCTCATCCTGCCCGACGCGGAGCGCCCGGTATTCACCGGGCAGGCCGTATGGCGATATAATCTGCCGCGCGATACCGATCTGGATGCGTTGCGGGCCTATAACGGCCCTATCGGGGTGGGACTGGTGCCGATCGGGCCGGAACTCATGTATATGTATGTCACCACGCCCGAGCCGGACAATCCGCGCTATCCGCGCCAGGGGCTGGCGGCGGCCATGCGCGGCAAGCTCGCCAATTGCGCGCCGGCGATCCGTGCCCTGGCCCAACAGATCACCGACGATGATGGCGTCGTTTACCGCCCGCTTGAAGGCATGATGGTTCATGGTCCGTGGAGCAAGGGACGCGTGGGCTTGCTGGGCGATGCGGTCCATGCCACGACGCCGCATCTGGGGCAGGGGGCGGGCATGGCGATCGAGGATGCGATCGTCATCGTCGACGAGCTTGGGAAGCACGACAATGTCGAGGCGGCCTTGAAGGCCTATCGCGATCGCCGCCATGAGCGTTGCCGTTATATCGTCGAGAGCAGCCTGGCCATCTGTTACGGCCAGTTGGGCAAGGGCCCGCTGGTGGACAACCACAAGGCGACGGCGGAAATGTTCGCCGTCGTATCCCAGCCGCTGTGAAATCCCTCATGCAACAAGGAAGCCGGCAATGAGCCGCGTCACTGAAATCCGCTATATTGGTTATGGCGTCACCGATATCGAGGCCGAACGCCGCTATTATGGCGAAGTCTTCGGGCTTGATCCCGTTCCCTCCGACGATGGTCTTGCCTGGTTCAAGGCGCCCGGCCATGGCGAGCATCATGTCGTGCGGTTGCGGCAATCCGATGAAAACCGGGTCGATGTCATCGCCCTCGCCGCGGAGAGTCGTGCCGATGTCGATGCCCTGTGCGGCAAGGTGGCGGCGGCGGGCGCGAAGATCGTGCATGAACCGCGCGACCTGACGACGCCGGGCGGCGGCTATGGCTTTCGCTTCTTCTCGCCCGACGGCCTTCAGTTCGAGATTTCGAGCGATGTCGAAACCGGGCCGAAGCGCGAACTGACGCGCTGGGAAGGGTTGCCGGTCAAGATCAGCCATATCGTGCTGCATTCGCCGGACCATCCGGCGCTGGTCAAATTCTTCACCGACGTGCTGGGCTTCAAAATCTCCGACTGGCTGGGCGATTTCATGTGTTTCCTGCGCTGCAATTCGGCGCACCACCGCATCGCCATTCTTCCGGGGCCGCCGTGCCTCAACCATGTGGCCTATGACATGCTTTCGATCGACGACATGATGCGCGGCGTGCATCGGTTGAAGCTGAAGAATGTCGACATCGGCTGGGGTCCGGGGCGGCACACGGCCGGCAACAACACGTTCAGCTATTTCGTGACGCCGAACGGTTTTGTCACGGAATATACGTCGGAGCTGGAAGAAGTGGATTTCGAGACGCGGGAGCCGACCGTCTACACGCCCGCGCCGATGGTCATGGACCAATGGGGGATCGGCACCGGCGGGCCGCAGACCCTGCCGCATCCTACGCCCAATCCAGGGCTGTTCGTGGCGGTGGAGGCCTGATCGCATGGCTCTGTTCGAATATTTCCCCAACTATATCTGGAACCTGTCGGTCGCCATCGCGATGGAGAGCGGCGGCCAGATCGGCGAGATCGTGGACATGTGCCAGCCGATCCGGGACGCGGCCGCAAGCGGCGCGGATGCAGGGACGCCGCAATTCATGGCGCAATGGGCGGCAATGGGTGACAAGCTGATTGAGCTCGCCGCCGAGGACGAGGCGAGGGGGCGGGCCTTTTCGGCATCGAACAAGCTGGAACGCGCCGCGCTCTACCTCCTGAATGCGGAGCGGATGCAAGGGCATGGTCATCCGGGACGCCAGGCCACCTATGCCAAGGCGCGGGAGACCTTCGACCGCTCGACGGTCCTGGGCAGGATCAACCGGGAACGGGTGGACATTCCGCTGGAGAGGGGGACCATGCCCGCGCTCTACACCCGCGCGCCGGGGGATGGGCCGCATCCGGTGGTCGTCTATTGCAACGGCCTCGATAGCTGCAAGGAACTGCTTTACTGGTCGCGCCTGCCCGAGGCTCTCGCCCGGCGCGGGGTTTCGACGCTCTGCGTCGACCAGCCGGGCAGCGGCGAGGCGCTTCGCCTGCAGAATCTTCCCGTCGATCCGCACAGCGAAAGCTGGGCGAGCAAGGCGGTGGACTGGCTGGAGCAGCAGCCCGACGTCGATCCCAGGCGCATCGGCATGACCGGCATTTCGCTGGGCGGCCATTTCGCGCCCCGCGCGGTCGCCTATGAACCCCGCTTCGCCTCCGGTGCGGTCTGGGGCGCCAACCACAACTGGCGCGAGGTGCAGGACAAGCGGATGAAGCGCGAGGGCGAGAATCCGGTGCCGCATTACTGGGCCCATGTCATGTGGGCCTTTGGCGCGGGCGATATGGACGAATTTCTGGAAAAATCGCAGGGCATGAACCTCAACGGCCATATGGACCGCATCAAGGTGCCCTTCCTAGTCACCCATGGCGCGCAGGACCGGCAGATCAGCGTCAGCTATGCCGACGATCTCTATGGGCAGTTGATAAACTCCCCCCGGCGCGAGAAGGTGATCTTCACCGCGCGCGAGGGCGGGGTGGAGCATGTCGGCGCGGACAATATGAGCTATGGCCGTGATTGCATTGCCGACTGGTTTGCCGAAACGCTGGGAGGACATACGGCATGACGCGCCGCTTCGTCGATCTGTCGATCACATTGTGCAATGAGGTGGTGAGCGATCCGCCGTTCCTGCGACCGGAGATCACCTATCAGAAGCATGGCGAAACCATGCAGGAGCTTGGCTTTTTCTTTCCGGGCGTGACGGCGGAGCAAACGCCGGGGGGCGAGGGTTTTGCGGCGGTGGAATCAGTCAAGCTGACCACCCATAACGGCACCCATCTTGATGCGCCCTGGCATTTCCATCCGACGCAGGATGGCGGCAAACCGGCCCTGACCATCGACGAGGTGCCGCTGGAATGGTGTTTCCAGCCAGGGGTCAAGCTGGACTTTCGTCATTTTCCCGACGGTTATGTGGTCACGGCGGCGGATGTGGAGGCGGAGCTCAAGCGCATCGGACATGAGCTGAAGCCGCTGGAAATCGTGATGGTCAACACGGCTGCGGGCAAGGCGCTGGGCGATCCGGACTATGTCAGCCGGGGCTGCGGCATGGGCTATGAGGCCACCATCTACCTGACCAGCCGGGGCGTGCGGGTGACAGGGACCGACGCATGGTCGTGGGACGCGCCCTTCGTCCACACGGCGGAAAAGGTGAAGGAAACCGGCGATACCTCGCTGATCTGGGAAGGGCACAAGGCGGGCCGCGACATCGGCTATTGCCACCTTGAAAAGCTGCACAATCTGGAGGTGTTGCCACCCGATGGCTTCATCGTCAGCTGCTTCCCGCACAAGATCAAGGGCGCCTCGGCCGGCTGGACCCGCGCCGTCGCCATTTTCGAGGAGTGAAGGCCATGGCCGAGTATCTGCGCAACGTCTGGTACATGGCCGGATGGAGCGAGGAACTTGGTCCCGGCCAGGTGATCAGCCGCCGCATTCGTGACCGCCGGATTGCCCTGTTCCGGACGGATGCGGGCGCCGTCAGCGCGGTGGCGGACCGGTGTCCCCATCGTTTTGCGCCATTGAGCCTGGGAGAGGTGCACGGCGACGCGCTGGTTTGCCCCTATCACGGCCTGACCTTCAATGGATCGGGCGGCTGCGTCCGCAACCCCTTTTCGGAGAATATTCCGGCCGCCGCCCGCATCGACGCCTGGCTGTGCGCCGAACGTCATGGCGCGATCTGGCTATGGGGCGGCGAGCCGCAATCCGCCGATCCCGCGATGATACCGGACCTTGGCCTGGTCGAGGACAGCGACACCGTGCGCGTCGTGCGCGGCTATACGCTGCTGGAGGCGCCCTATGAGTTCGGCACCGACAATCTGATGGACCTTTCGCATATCGAGTTCGTGCACAAGGGGTCCTTTGCCGGGGGTGGCGTCATATTTGCCGGCCGTCACGAGGTGATCGACGAAGGCGACACGCTGCGATCCAACTGGTGGATGCCCGGCGTGCCCGCCCCGAGCCACACGATGGGCATCTATCCCCCTGACATGATGACCGACCACTGGCTGGAGATGCGGTGGAACGCGCCCGCGACGATGCTGCTGGAGATCGGCTCCTGTCCGTCGGGCGGGCTGCGCGAGACGGGGGTGGTCGCGCACCAGGCGCATGTGCTGACGCCTGCGAGCGCGACGACGGCGCATTATTTCTGGGCCTCCGCGCGCATGCATGATCTGGACTCGCCGGAGACGGACGCGTTTCTCAAGGCGCTTTTCGCCCAGGCATTTGACGAGGAGGACAAGCCGATAATCAAGGCCGCCTACGAGAATCTGGAGGGTGAGGATTTCTGGACGGCAAAGCCGCTTTCGCTGGGCATTGACTCCGGCGGGACGCGGGCGCGCCGGAAGGTGCAAATGATGATCAAGGGGGAACAGTCCGCATGAGGGTTGCAACGCGGGCCAACGGTCAGGCGGATGGCGAACTTGTGGTGATATCGGCCGGTGGCGATCGCCTGCTGCCGGTTGGCGGGCGCTTTGCGAGCCTCCTTGCGGCGATGGAGCATTGGGGGGAGGCCGAACGGGCGATGCGGGGGCTGGCGGCCCGGCTGGAAGCGGGGGAGGGAGAGGCGCTGGATCCCGCAGCGCTGCTGGCTCCCCTGCCGCGTTCCTGGCAATGGCTCGATGGATCGGCATTTCCGCAGCATGGCGAGCTTATGCAGCGCGCCTTCGACCTGCCGCCGATCGAGACCGACCGGCCGCTGATGTATCAGGGCCTGTCCGACCGTTTCCTGCCGGGCCACGCCGATGTGCCCTTGCCCAGCGAGGCGGATGGCATCGATTTCGAGGGCGAGTTCGGCGTCATCACCGATGCGGTGCCGATGGGCATCACCGCGCAGGAGGCGATGAAGCATATAAGGCTCGTCATCCTCATCAATGACTGGTCGCTGCGGGCCATCGCGCCTGTCGAGATGAAGACCGGCTTTGGCTGGGTACAGGCCAAGCCGGCTTGTTCCGCCGCTCCCTTTGCCGTCACGCCGGATGAACTGGGCGACGCGTGGAAGGACGGGAGGGTGCACCTGCCGCTGGAGGTCCATGTCAACGGCCAGTGGTTCGGCAATCCCGACGGGGGCGAGATGGCCTTTGGTTTCCATGAACTTGTTGCCCATGCCGCACGGACCCGAGATCTCGTCGCGGGGACCATCATTGGTTCCGGCACTGTTTCCAATGCCAGTTATGACAGGGTTGGTTCGGCCTGCATTTCCGAACGCCGCGCCATTGAAATGATCGCTTCTGGCGCCCCTGCGACGTCTTTCCTGCGGTTCGGCGATCGCGTGCAGATGCAGGCGGTCGGCGACCATTTCGGGGCGGTCGACCAGAAGGTGGTGCGCGCCCTGGCGGCGGATCAGCGCGGCTGAATGGAGGCTGTCGGGGGCGGGATGACGATCCGCCGGGCTTCGGCACCGGAAGGAAAGTGGCTCCCCGAGTAGGATTCGAACCTACGGCCATTCGATTAACAGTCGAATGCTCTACCGCTGAGCTATCGGGGAGCAACCCGACTTTCGCCGGGCAGGCCGCGCATATGCAGCGGCTTTCGTGAAATGGCAAGGGTGGCAAAAGCCGTCCGCCCGAAAAAATGGACCGGTGGCTTGATGTACCCTGAAGAGGGGCGGCCAGCCTGTCGATCTGTCGGATCATGGTGGATTTTCCGGCTCGATCGCCGGTTGAAAAGTGGCTCCCCGAGTAGGATTCGAACCTACGGCCATTCGATTAACAGTCGAATGCTCTACCGCTGAGCTATCGGGGAGCAACCCGGCCTTCGCCGGGCAGGCCGCGCCTATAGCAGCGGCTTTCCCGCAATGGCAAGCGGCAAATGACGGAATTTTTACGCGATGAACTGTTCGGCCGCGATCCGGTCGTCCAGCGTATGTTCCGGGTCGAACAGCAGGGTCAGCGGCGTCGCGCGATCGATCTTCACCTCCACCTGCGCCACGTCGCGAACCTCGCGCTGATCGGCGACGGCGCTGACCGGCCGCTTCACCGGATCGAGCACGGTGAACTGGATCGCGGTATTTTCAGGCAGGATCGCGCCGCGCCAGCGCCGGGGGCGAAAGGGGCTGATCGGCGTCAGCGCCACCAGCGCCGATCCCAGCGGCAGGATGGGCCCATGGGCGGAAAGATTATAGGCCGTCGATCCGGCCGGCGTAGCAACCAGCACGCCGTCGCACACCAGTTCGGGCAGGACGGTGCGATCGTTGACCTTGACCTCCAGCTTGGCGGTCTGGCGCGTTTCGCGCAGCAGGGACACTTCGTTGATCGCGGGTATGGAAAAGCGCTCTCCATCCACCGTGTCGACGATCATGCGGAGGGGATTGACCTTGAACGGCTTCGCCGCCTCGATCCGCTGTTCCAGCCGTTCGAGCCGCCATTCGTTCATCAGGAAGCCGACCGTGCCGAGATTCATGCCGAAGACCGGCAGGATGTGCCGCCCCTCCAGCATGGAGTGCAGCGTCTGGAGCATGTAGCCGTCGCCGCCGAGCGCGATGATCATGTCCGCCTGCTCGACCGGGACGAAATCATAAGCGGCGCGCAACCTTTCCTCCGCCGCCTTGGCTGCTGGACTGGAGGAGGCGACCAGGGCGCGCCGGACCTCTTCGGTCATCCGCCGGTCACGCTCATATGTCTTCGCACCGCCGGCGCAGCACCAGCGCCGATGCGGAAATCATGCGCCGCCGGCTTCAGGCGAAGGGCGCGGTCGATCAGCGGCTCGACCGCCGGCAGTCCGCCCTGCCGGAAGGCGGATTTCAGGTCGACATGATCTTCATGGCCCAGGCACATGAAAATCTTGCCCTCGCAGGTCATGCGCATGCGATTGCAATCAGCGCAGAAATTATGAGTGAGCGGCGTGATCAGCCCCAGCCTTGCCTTCAGCCCCTCCACAGTATGGTAGCGGGCCGGACCGCCGGTGCGATGCGGTATCGGCGTCAGGGCATGATGCTGGCGGATCGAGTCGGCCACCTCCGTCAGGGGCAGATAATGATCGGTGCGGTCTTCCCCGGTTTCGCCGAGCGGCATCGTTTCGATCAGCGTCAGGTCGAAGCCCTGTTCGTCGCACCAATGCAGCATCGGGAGGATTTCATCCTCATTGAGGCCCTTGAGCGCGACCATGTTGATCTTGATCGCCAGCCCGGCCGCCCGCGCGGCTTCCAGTCCTTCGAACACGAGCCGGATGTCGCCATTGCGGGTGACATGGGCGAAGCGCGAAGGGTCGCGGCTGTCCAGGCTGACGTTGATCCGCCTGACGCCCGCTTGGGCCAGCGCCTCGGCATGCTGCGCGAGCCGCGTGCCGTTGGTGGTGAGCGTCAGTTCGTCCAGACCCTCGCCCACATGGCGGCCGATGCGGCGGACAAGGTCGACAATGTCCCGGCGCACCAGCGGTTCGCCGCCGGTCAGCCGAATCCTGCGAACGCCCCGCGAGATGAAGAGGTCGGCCAGCAGCCCGATCTCCTCCAGCGTCAGCACCTGGTCCTTGGGAAGGAAGGTCATCCGTTCCGACATGCAGTAGCGGCAGCGCAGGTCGCAGCGATCCGTCACCGAAATCCGCAAATAGCTGATCCGGCGGCCAAGTGCATCGGTCAGAGCCGCACGCGTAAGATCAGTCGTCTTCATATATGCAAGTTAGGCGATGGACCTGCCCCGTGCAAGCGTCACTGGTTGCGGGAGCGTAAACAGGTCGCTAACCGATAGAGCATAGGGAAGAGCTGGTGGATCGTCCCAAGGAGCAAGATGTGAGCGGCGAGACCGCACTGGACGGACAGCGCAGCCTCTACATTCTCTCGCCGGGCGACCGCGATGGACTGTCGCAGCTCGCGCAGTCGGCCGGCTGGCGCGTGATCGCAGCGCGGCGCGCCACCGATGCGGCGCAGCGTTTCCTGCACAGCGATGCCCGCATAGCGCTGACCGACATGCGTGGCGCGCGGGACGGCGACCTTCGCCTGATCGCGTCGCTGGTGCCGGCGGTGGACGCGGGCGGGGGTGCGTTGGTCGTGTTGGTGGACGCGCATGACCTTCCCGCCGTGCCGGCCATGCTGGAGGCGGGGGCGACGCATTATCTCGCGGCCCCCTTCACGCCTGCCGAACTGGGCGCGACGCTGGCTTCGGCGCAGCGCCTGGTCGACCGGCTCGTCGGCGGCACCACCCATAGCCGGCGGGCGCAACGCATCCGGCGCGGCGACGCCCTGTTCTGGGAGCGGGACGGGAACCGGATCCGCCTCAGCGACAATCTCGCCCGCCATCTTGGCGTCGAGGGGCAGAGCGTCGATCCGGCGGGCTTTATCCGGTGCCTGCCCCGGTCGGAACGCCGGTCCGTGATCGCGGCGCTGCGCGGCATGATGCGGTCGGGTCGTCCGGAGGCGTTCGCCCACGCGGCGCCGGGCCGGCCGGGTGACCGGCTGGTTCATCATCTTCGGCTGATCGACGGCGTCGTTGCGGCGGACGTGGAATGGCTTTCCGATGCGCATGGCCATGAGGCGACCGGCCGTGACGACCTGACCGGCCTGCGTTCGCGCCAGGCGGCGCTCGACTGGCTGGAGCGGCGGCAGGGATTGGCGACGACGGTGCTGCTGTTGTCGATCAGCCAGTTTGACCGGATGAACGCCGCCTATGGCCAGGTCGTGGGCGATGCCTTGCTGGGCCGAATCGCCCGCCGCATAGAGCGGATGACCATCGATATGGCGGCCGGCACTATGGTTGCGCGCATCGCCGGAACGGAATTCCTGATCGGCCTGACCGGAGAGGCGGCCACCGCGGACAAGGCGACCTTCCTGGCCCGCCAACTGATCGGCGCCATCGGCCGGCCGTTCAGCGCGGGGGACCATCTGATCCGTCTGACGGCGCGCTGCGGTATTGCCCAGTCGCGCCCCGACGATGACGCCACCCGGCTGATCCGTCGCGCCGGAACTGCCCTGGCCGATGCCAGGGTCGGGGGTGGGGAGGGCATCCGCATCTTCTCTTCGGAAAAGCGCAGCCGCCAGGTGGATGCCGACCAGTTGGAAACCGACTTGCGCCTTGCCCTTCATCGCGGGGAGATCGGCATATTGTTCCAGCCGCAATATCCCGTCGATGGCGAGCATATGATCGGGGTAGAGGCGCTGGCGCGCTGGAACCACCCGCAATATGGCGCGCTGGGCGCGGGGATGCTGTTCGCCACGGCGGAGCGTTCCGACTATATGCTGCCGCTTTCGGCGCATATCCAGGCCGAAGCGCTGCGCCAGGCCGCCGCCTGGCCGCACGCCCTGTCCCACCTGCGCCTGTCGATCAACGTCACGGCGGAGGACATCGCCCAGCCCGGCTTCATGCCGCAATTCCTGAACCTGGTCGACATGAGCGGTTTTCCCCGGTCGCGCCTGACGGTGGAGATCACCGAAAGCGGCCTGATCGAGGATGTCGAAAATGCCACGGTGCTGCTGACGGCGTTGCGCGCAGAAGGGCTGGCGGTGGCGGTGGACGATTTCGGCACCGGCTATTCCAGCCTCGCCTATCTCAAGAGCCTGCCGCTTGATTATCTGAAGATCGACAGCGGCCTGGCGCAGGACATCGCCGGGACGTCCCGCGACCGGATCGTCGTTCGCGGCGTCATCCATATGGCGAAGTCGCTGGGTCTGCGGGTGATCGCCGAGGGGGTGGAAACCGAGCAGCAGCTTGATCTCCTCACCCGCGAAGGCTGTGATTATTATCAGGGTTTCCTGCGTTCGGCGGGGGTGTCCTCCGCCGATCTGGTGGCGCTGGCGCTCAAGCCGTAAGGGGCGTGCCACGGTTGCAGGCTAAAGGCTCAGTCCTATCCGTGCGATCAGGCTTGCGCCCGCATGTCGGCCGGCTGGGCCTGCGATGCTGCTGTCGGCATAGCGTAGCCCGGCGAACCAGCGATCCTTCATATAATCGACGCCCACGCCATAATCCCAATAGGTGCCATCGGGGCGCAGCCGCATGGCACGGGCCGGGTCTTGCACATCGCCTGAAGACCGGCCGATCCGCGCCGAGATGGTCAAGGGCGTGCCGGGCAACCCCATGGTCGCCGACGCGGACAGATAGAGATTGTCGCCGCCTATGGACGACTGCCGCGGGGCATAGCTGCCGTTGAAATCGATGCTGGCCGGACCGATCAGGAAAGCCGCGCCTGCGCCGATTTCGCCATAAGCCTGGTCGGCACTTCCGGGGAAAAGATGATAGCGACCTTCGGCGGACAGCCGCCATCCGCCGATCTGCCGCGCATAGGTGGCACCCAGGTCGACGACAGCGTCGGCTCCGCCATGCCGATCGCTGCCCCATAGCGAGACGGCCGCGCCGTCGAGGCTCAGCCCTTCCGCCACGGGTACCGAAAGGGTGCCGCGCAGCACCGGGTCACCGTCGCTCCAGCTCAGTCCCCGGCGCCGTTCCTCGCTGGCGGCCTCCATCGTGCCAGATACGCCATCGGCATATTGCGCGAAGGCGGGGCTGGCGCCGGCAGAGGCCAGAAAGGCGCAGGCCAGCGCAGCCTTCCTTTTAATTGGAGGCAAGATTGCGAACGGCATCAAGCTCGGCCAGTAGCGGTGCGTGATCCGCCTGCGCAACCGCGACCAGGTGCGCGCGGATCTCGCCTTCATGGCGCGCCAGATTGCGCTCGCCCGATTGGCGGCCGGGCGTGCAGGCGCCATGCTCGCTGCCCGTAAACTGCTTGTCGCTGGAAACCGTGCGGCTGAGCGCAGGTCCATGGCTGAGCGCCCGGTCGACCAGGATGGTGGCGGTCCATTGGCACCGCTGCGCGTCCGTGCGGTTCGGGGTTCGGGCGCCTATGGTCCTGGTGCGGAATTCGGCGCGGGCGCTGTAGGTCGCATCGACCGGCTTTCCGCCATGGTCGATCTGCACGCTGTGCGTGGCCGCTGCCGCGGCCAGGGCAATAAGGGTCAAACTCATGTCTATCTCCTGCTCGACGCCGGACTTTGCTGTCCGGTCGTCAGAGCGGGATCTAGGTTGCGACTGTTGCTGGCTGTTGTCTGGGGGATGACAAAGGGGTGCTGGCTGAATGTCGATACAGCCTGAGCGGGTTTCGATCTGATTGAATCAGATCGCCGCTCTGGATCCCTTGTTTGCCGCGATTTCTCAACCAGCGATCGGTTCCGATCGCTTGGAAATCGCTCTAGTTCGCCGCCTTCGCCAGCCCCTTGGAAAGCTGCAACGCACCGTTGAGGCGGGCGGCCGGATCGGCCCAGGCCCTGTTCACGACCACCTTGCTGTCGGGCCGCAGCCGGGCCACGCCGTTCAGCCGCTGGATATAGGCGACCAGCCCCTCCGGCCTGGGGAAGCGGTCCTCGAAGAAGCTGACCAGCGCGCCCTTTGGCCCGACATCGATTTTCGCGATGTTGGCGGTGACGCAATTCTGCTTGATCTCGATGATCTTGAACAGATTCTGCGTCGGCGCGGGCAGCTTGCCGAAACGGTCGATCAGTTCGGCGGCGAAGGCCTCCAGCCCCTGCCGGTCCTCGACTTCGTTGAGGCGGCGGTAGAGCCCCATGCGCAGGTCGAGGTCGGGCACATAATCCTCCGGAATGAGGATGGGCGCGTCGACGGTGATCTGCGGCGAGAAGCTCTCGCGCGCCTTGTCCAGTCCCGCGCCGCCGGCCTTCGCCTCCAGGATCGCGTCCTCCAGCATCGACTGGTACAGTTCGAACCCGACCTCCTTGATGTGGCCGGAC
>Ga0207678_10000800_pt1 | contig 28852 bp, 18 predicted proteins | sample KBSC63metaG_FD_184319 | JGI IMG/M metagenome (GOLD analysis project Ga0207678, IMG submission 184319) | Corn rhizosphere microbial communities from Kellogg Biological Station, Michigan, USA - KBS C6-3 metaG (SPAdes) (version 2) | ecosystem: Host-associated > Plants > Roots > Rhizosphere > Soil ... | reverse complement strand
AGCGCCTTTACCTCCTCTAATTGCGCTGGCCCCAAAGGAGAAATGAACCAGTGTCCCCATAGTCGATTGCGTGCGAGCTCCGCGGCGGCCTCCGCAAAGTTTGGATCTAGTGCCAACGCCTGTCGGTAAAAGGCGTCGGCCCGATCATAGGCGTCTGCGGCCAGAGTGCTTTGTGCCTGGTGAAACTCGTACTGGCCGCGGAGGAAGAGATCATAAGCTTCCGTGTTCTCTGTCCGCACCGCGGCCAGGACATTCGATTCGGTCGGCGAGAGATTCGCTTTCAACGCGTCCGCGATTTGCGTGGCGACCTCGCTTTCAACTGATAAAACGTCCTTGAAGTCACGATCATAACTTTTCGCCCAAAGATGCGCATCAGCACGGGCATCAATCAGCTGCACATTCACCCGAACCTTATCGCCAGCTCTCTGCACCGTCCCCTCGAGAATAGTGGAAACGCCGAGCTCTTGCGCGACTGTTTTTAAGTTAGCCGGCTTGCTCTGATACTTCGCCGTCGACGTTCGCGAAATGACTTTGAGATCCCGAACCGTCGCTAATTTCGTCAGGATCTCATTCTGGATGCCTTCGGCGAAATACACGTTCTCTTTTTCAGCGCTCAGATTTTGGAAGGGCAGCACCGCCACCGATTTGTCGAGCTTGCGCGCCGCAGCGCGGGGCAGAAGAAAAAATCCCGCGGCGGTAGAAATTATCGCGCTGGCAGCGATGAGGAGAATAATATTGCGGCGGCGATGCCTCCCGGGACCCTTTGGGGTGGCTTGAATCCCTTGGGGCGTCACATCGTAGGCCCAGGCCAGAATCAGTGCGACCGGAAAACCAACCAGCAAAAGCACGATGACAAGACGTAACGTCCAGCTTGGCAAGTCCCATGCCGGAACAATCGCAGAACCAATTTGAATAATGAATCCAGCAGCGATGACATAGGCAGCCGCAACGCGATAAACTTTCCGCCGCTGCAACTCTTCGAAGAAGCCGCTCATAAATAATCTGTTAGAGAAGATATGCACAAGCTCGGTCTAAAAAAGCGGCTGTATTGAAACGTTTTCGCAGTTAGATAACGGCGTAGACAAGAGAGTATGTATCGCATCGCCACTTGTTTGGTCCTGATTGTCACAATCGCGGTTTTGGCGGCGGCGAACGTTGTCGCGCAGGAAGGAACGTCTTCCGCCGGTCAGAATTTGGAGCCCAATGCGGGCGGCGAGGAAGCAGCGGTCAAGCGAGTGGTTGACGGCATCATGAACCCGTACTTGGCGCAAAGACAGCGTACGGCCGGCGGGCACCAATGGACCCGATCTCCTCATCTGGGCGCCATTGTCGCGGTTTCACTGCAAGGTCGTCGCTACTTCTACACGTATGGAACGGCTACCGACGCGGGCACGCCGTTCACGCGGGAAACCGTAGTGGAAATCGGTTCCTGCACGAAGACGTTTACCACCACGCTGTTTGCGCTGGCCATCAACCGCAATCAAATCGTCCCCGACGGTCCTGCTCAGAAATACATGCCGAACGGCCACACGCTTCGGGCACGACAGTTGACGCCGCTGGAGCTGGCTGACTTCACTTCGGGAATGCCGGACGATCCGGCCAATCTGCCGCGCGGCGGAGTCGAACAGCGGAGCATCGAGCACTACACGGTAAGAGACTTTCTGACTTGGGCTTCGAACTACGAACCGAGAACGCAGTTGCCCGCGCCGTACAAGTACTCGAACGCCGGAATAGGGCTGCTGAGTTATCTGGTCGCGACTGCAACCGGCAAGACATGGGAAGAGCAGCTGAATTCTGAGATTCTCCAGCCATTAGGTATGAACGACACGACACTGAGGCCCACGCCAGAGCAGCAGAGGCGCCTGGCACAGGGACATAACCGCGCAGGTCAGGATGCGCCGCGCTGGCCGGTCTACGCCTGGTACGCCGCCGGCGGGTTGCGCTCAACGGCACGCGACATGATCAGCTTTGGCGAGGCCGGTCTCGGCCATAACGAAGTCAACGGGAAACCCGTTTCCGCTGAATTGATCTCGGCTATGCAGTTGGCGCAGAAGTCGATCTTTACGATGCCTAACGGTAACAAGCAGGCGATGGCATGGGTCAACGATGTGCGGGGAGGCACTCCTGTGATTCTGAAGAACGGAGGAACGGCAGGATTCGGCAGCGGGATCGTGATTTGTCCAGTCAAAGATGCGGCCCTCTTCATCGTCATGAACCAGGCCGGAGCTCAACCTGTCGAAAAAGGGGTTGAGATCCTGCGGCGCCTGCCGTAGTCCCATCAAAATTCGTACGTGTAAACCCAACTCAGAGCCGCGGCGTACGTGCAGGTCTTGACGTTGGCCTTGTGTTTGGAGTTGCAGTCCCGATTGGCGTACGTAGCGCTAGGTGCAGGCGTAGGCGTCTCTGTCGGAAGCTTCAACGCATAGACCTTATTATCGGCAGCGAAATAGATCCGCCCGCGAAACGAAACGAGCCGAATAGACGTTTCATCACGCCCGCGGCGTTTATTGCGCGGGCGTTATGCCTTTCAATCTTCGCCGTCGCAATTCCATCGCCAAAAGCGCGGCGATGGTAAGAATGTCGCTCGTCAAATGCGTAACGCGTACACTGTTGTACGTCGCGGGCGTGAGCGTAGGCTCGAGCAGGTCGCGAACTTGCTTCGAAGGAGAAGGAGCGCCTGCGCCAGAATCGAATTGTTTGATGGCATCAATCGTAGCGAAGCGTTGCGCAGTCGTATCTTTCATCGCGTCGAGATTGTTATATGCAAACAGGGCAAATAAGACGCACACCAATACGGTAGTAATCGCTGCCGGCTGTTTGCGGAGTGACGAAAACGCCAGAACACCACCAACGATGATGACGTACAGGTTCCAGTATTGTTGCATCGCCGTTGAGCGCTCGAAGTAAAGCTGAATCAGTTCGTTATAATTCATAAATCGTTGCGATAATGAGATATCGCCGTGATTCAACGCGAGAACAAAACAGTAGTGCCACCAGGAAAAGAACGAACTCCATGCTCGAATTCAGACAAGGCTGAAACCACCTCGGGACGGATAACAACCGACGGTCGAACGCGGCGAATCATAGCGAATGCATCTTCCGCCGTCGTCGCTTTCCCACTTCTTATTAGATAAGCGGCTATCGCAGCTGCACTTCGCGAGTAACCAATCTTACAGTGAACATAAACGGCACCGTTTTGGGAGTGACTGCCGATGAATTCACTCATCTCCACAAGTTGCTCCTGGGTTGGACTAGTCAGGTCCAGAACGGGGATATTTCGATAATTAATTTTGCGGAACGACTTCGTTTCGGAAAATTCAGCGCTCAAATCAAGGACGGAGACAACCCCGGAGCGCAAAGCACTCTTTGCTGAACAGCCTCCAAGTTTGCTCCCAATCCAGATTTCTGGCGTGACTTTGTCCCAGGCTCGACATTGCCTGCGATAATACAGCAACGACAGATATTGGCCGATTAAACAAGGCGCCAATACAAACCGCGTGCTCCACGGCAACTTTCCATCAGTCTTCTGAAAAACGATGGGGCCCGCTCCGAAATACGCGATCGTCACGATGCCAAGAGCGATCGCTGGCCAAAGAAGCAGGACTCCCCATGGCCAAAGAATCGCGCTCATAACCAAGAGAACCGCTGCTCCAGCCGCGTAATACGAACCGATGCGGCGATTCGCAACAACAGGCAGCGAGAGCGTACGTTCGCGAAAGAGATAGAAGCAATATCCCGCCAGAACAAATCCGCCGATGATGTCGATCAGGTGGTGTTGATACGTGAGAACTGGCGACAACGCGATCAGAACGAACCAAATCATAATCCCAACACGAATAAAACCGCGCGTGTGACGAAAATAAATTTCGCAAAGAATTAGCGTGAACGCCGCGTGAAGCGATGGAAGCAAATTGTGCGGCGCATCCATTCCACGAAACCAATCGAACAGCGCGCCAAGCCAGCCATCAACGTGTGGTCGCAGAAACGCGAACCGCAGTGGAAAAAGGAGGAAACAAATCCCGGCTATGATAATTGCTGTCGCGATTCGTTTCGCGAAGACGAACAATTCGCGATCGGTCCTACAAAGAAATGGCGCGGCGACAAAGAAGAGATCGATCGACATGTAAGGCAGAATAAAAAACGGAACGAACGGGATCTTGTGTTCCCATTCAAAATAAAACGTGCCGACGTTGGCACGACGGGCTGTGATCCAGTTGCAACCGCCGTAAACGATCAGGAACAGGACCGACAATCCGGCCGAGACAACGAGCGCCTTACTACGTTTAAGGCCCACGGCGTGCGACCGAAACCGTGAACATTCCCCAATGATCGATTTCCATATCTATCTTCTCGAAGCCGGCTATCCGTACGAGCTCGTCCATCTCGGCCGTCGTGCGGCGGCGCATAATCCAGCGTTCGCCTTCGCGATTGCGTAAAACGTGAGCGATGAACTCCAGCTGCGGATGCCACGGTTGATTTGTGTAAACAAGGTAACCGGCGGGCTCGACCGCTTCTGCAAGCCCACGCAACGAATTCAAAACCAAATCATTTGACGGAAACAACTCGTAGAGGCCGGAAACGATTCCGATCGTCGCACGCGGCTGAATTCTGGCGAGAGATTCGCGGTCAAAGGCGTCGCCTCGGCGGGCGATCACTGCACCATTAACATTTAGCTCTTCGGTCAGAGTGCGCACGGCATCGACGTTTTCCTGCTTATAATCACAAAGCGTGGCGTTCATCGGAATCTCTGGCAAATCGCGGATAGCCTCGATCACATAACGGCCGGCACCCGCGGCGATGTCGAGAATTCTCACCGAGCCATTCTCGCGATGCACCTTCAGTATTAATTCGCGCAAAGTTTTATTCAGATTCTCTTTTCGTTGCCGGATGCCGCGCCAGCCAATGCTATTCAGGTACGATTTGTCGATAAACCGACCAAGCGGGCTCCAACCGTGCGGTTCATTCTTGTAGACGTAATCGAGCGAAAGACCGGAATCGAAACCACAACGCCAGCCGATCTCGATACCGCGACTCAATCGACGGGCGACTTTCAATCCGGCGCGAGCCACTGCGAATCTTGCGCTGCCGTTCTTCTTTAAGTCCTCATGTTCGTGCGCCGTGTAACCGCTCTTGTCGGCGTCCAACAGTGAAGGCGCTGTTGCGGGTTCCGCGAAGCAATCTCGAACGAACTCTCGGACAAGTGCGATAACGTCACGGCGATTCGTTTCGTGAAAGATTGCGTGATAAGCGTTCGGGAAAATCTCAAAGCGCTTATGAGTTGAAGAAAGGCGATCAAAAAACTCTTGCTGTGCCTCGAGACTTACAACCCAATCTTTTCCCGCACCGATCATCAGCGTAGGGGTTTGAATCGCACCGGCATCGGCAACCAATCGTTTCGCGGTGTCATGAAGGTCGAGAAGGAGGTTAACGGCGATTTGCCGGAAGATGAGCGGATCGGAATCGTACAGAGCGGCTTGTTCACGATCGTGCGTAAGCATTTTTGATTTCACGTAGCTTTTTACGAATCGCGGTCGAAGAACGCGCAGTGACGGAATAGCGAATGGAACATAGAGCTTCACGTGAAACGCGGCCGTGGCCAAAATCATCGCGCGAATCGGTGGAGCATAATCGTGGACCCAGGCCGTGACGGTGACGGCGGCCAGACTGTGTGCGAGCACAATCATGTTTTCGACCGGGATATCGAACTTTTCCGAAACATGACGCGCAAAGACGTCCACATCTTTGATCACATCGTGAAGGCTCTTTGCCGCACCGCGATCTCCTGCCGAACGACCATGACCGCGCGCATCCCACGCGAAGATTGCAACATCCTCAAGGTCTAACGAATCGACCGTTTCCAGCCAACGGCCCGAATGCTCGTGGCCACGATGAAAAAGCAGCAGGGCTTTGTTCGTTTCACTATTTGGGATCCATGCGCGGTAAAACAGCTCCGCGCCGTCCCAGCTGGTGAAACTTCTTTCAACGGTCTCCATTTTTCGGACGCAATTCGTTCACCGCATCGCGTAGCTCGGCGGCAATCGCACAGATGTCGTTCTTCTCTTTTCCGCGGTTGCGATAATTGCGAAACGTTCCAACGATTAATCGAACTTTTCGCGGTCGCGGAAATCGTTTGCCCTTGGGCCATACTCGAAATGATCCATCGATGAAACACGGCGCAACCGCGACGTCGCGTCCGGCAACAAGAGCGCCGATTCCTGATTTGAATTCGCCAACTTCGCCAGTCGTTGATCGCGTGCCTTCCGGGAAAATAATCAGGATTGTCCCTGGATTGGCGAGCAATTCCCGGCAAAGCGACAGACTTTGTCGAACGCGGGCTTGTCTGGCAAACGGTAGCGCGTTCACCAGTATCGCAGCAGCCCAAAGCCGCGGGATGCTTTGGAAAAAATAATCAGACGCGGCTGCTGGAAACGCGCGATGCAATTTTCGCAAAGGTAACGCGGCGAGCAGACAAAGTGTGTCGAGATGACTGCAATGATTCGCAACGATCACGAGCGATCGGTTAGTCCGAAGATTTTCGTGCCCGACAATGTCGAATTGGTTGTAGATGCGCAGCAAACTTCGGATGATCAACGCGCTGAGCGATCGCAATGCGTGAACAATCATTTCCGGCTCGCGCGGAACCTGGCGCAAACGTTCGGCTGGTGCCTGATCGAGACCGCGCACCGAATCGTAATGCCACTCTTTCATCGGAGCGGATAATAATACCCAGCCATGTACATGAACAATGGCGCCGCGTACACCAAACTGTCGATCCGGTCCAGAATTCCGCCGTGACCGGGAATAGTTGTAGCCATGTCTTTGGTTCTGATGTCGCGCTTGATCACGCTAATCGAAAGATCGCCGAGTTGCCCGCCAATTCCAACAATCAACCCTGTTAGAATTAGTTGCCATGCGCCAAAGAATGGAAACGAGAACCGAAGAAGCCAGGGTAAAACCATGGCGACCCCGAACGCTCCGAGCGCGCCTTCCCAGGTCTTGTTCGGACTGATTTCGCTGCGCAGCGGATGGTGTCCGAAAATTTTCCCGAAAGTAAAGGCCGCGACGTCAGTCAACCCGGTTGCGAAAATGATGTAGCAAATGAAACCGTAGGCGTTGCCAGCGTTCGCCATGAATCCGAGGTGGCCGAACATCCAGCCGATATAAATAAAACCGATAATCGCGAGCGATATGCGTTGCAGTTCGCCGCGAGCGCGATTCCGCAAAATCGGGATGAGCAAGATCAACGCAATCGCGAACGCCGGCACGGTGACAAAAAATCCGTACCAGCCGGGGCCAGATTCTCGGCCACGCGGATCTGAAATCAGCGCCGCGATTCCGACGGTAACAATTCCGGCGTAAACCGCTCCGGTCATCAACGAGTCACGATACAACCCCGACGCGCGCGCGAATTCCTTGAAGGCGTAGATCGCAAGGAACGTGACGCCGATGATCGTCGGGATCCGTCCGAGAAAAACGACGACGAAACCAATTCCGGCGATGAGAAGCCACGACCAATACGTCTTGAACATCGACCCGGTTTCCTTTTTCAAAACGAATCGCAAAAAGCTGAGCATCGCGCCGGCGACCGCGAGCGAAATCAATACAATCCAGAAGTAAGCGCGAAAAATAGGATCGTGCAGCGCGATCTGCGGCGACATCACCGCGTATCTTGCAGCGCAGCAGTAATACGTTTCAAGCGAACAACGATTGTTTCAACACAACCAGCGATGACGGCGAGGCATGTCCAGTCGAAGATGGTTAAAGTCGCGGAGGCTTGGGGTGCAAGAAAAAACGTGAGCCATGCGCCCACGTGAAGCGCGACCATGCGCCACGGCTTCGACATTATCCCGCCAAACTGGCGTTGAACGCCGAGCGCTTGTCCAAACAGACCAACGTACGAGGTGAGCAGCGCGGCGATGGTCGCCCAATATCCGATCAATGGATTCATCAATCCGCTATGCGCAACGCCGACAAAAATCACGATGTCGGAAATGCGATCGGGCAAATCGTTCAGGATTTCGCCACGGCGGCTCGCCTTTCCTGCGGCGAACGCGACCAGGCCATCGAGCATGTTGAACCAGAGCCGCAAATAACAAAAAAGCGGCGCGATAATGAGTAGCCAACGTGCCGCTCCTGATTTCCAAAAACACATTGCAGCGACCAGCGCCGCCACGACCGACAAATACGAAATCGCGTCAGGATGAATTCCGTGACAGACACAGAACCGCGTAGCAGCGCTTGCAGTTCGCTGAAACACTGCCGCGATCGGCCGCCGTGAAGAAGGTTCGTAATCCAACACGGTTGCCATTTTGTAAAGCAGCGACTCTATCTGGCAATACAAACGACAATTGAATTAAAGGATCTGTCGGCAATGCGTGCCTACTGCCGAGTCGAAACAACTGTTCCGCGCCGAAGGATGCGCAACCAGTTCAGCCGCAACAACTCGTTAGGCCACAAAGCGCGCCGGATTTCAACGAAAATTCCCTAGGTCACGATCCAGAAAAAACCAGTAAATTTTCTTGCGATTAGTCAAAAGCTCGTTTAGAAGGCTCGAAGTTTTCGAAGATTGTTCTGGGGGGAACAGCCGCCTCTCATACCTGCTCGGGTGTGGGGGGCGGTCATTTTTTTGACCCAAAAAATTAGAAGGGGGTGTTCTGGGGAGGAACAGCCGCCATCGTAACTATTTGTTTTTGGGGTTGGTGTCGCTGACACCGAAGAGCACTTGATGCCCGCCCTTAACGTCCTTTTCAGGAATAAGGTCGTTGAGGCGAATCAATTTAGCCTTGCTGCGCTTGCGCTTCTTGCTTTCCGATTCTGCGGCTGGCGCATCTTTTTGGTCCTTCGGTGTATTCACCTTGCCTCTACTTATATCAGCATTTGTGCCAAGTTCCCAGCTCAAGGGAAAAACTGGCGCTCGGAACGATCTTTATCTTTGAACCAGAAATACTTAGAAATGAAATGATTTCTTCCTATCGTCGAAATGGCTTCTCGACGCAACGAGATTCAGCGGCATTTTTAGGCCACTGTGGCCTCAGATTCAGACCGAAGGTGCTTTATTTTCGGGCACCTTGCGGAGATAACGGGCAAGAGTCGAGCGAGAAATACCGAGCAAACGCGCAGTCCGTCGCTGGTTCCGATTCGCTTGTTCATAAACGAACCGAACATGCTTTTGCATCGCGTGTTCCAGTGAGAGATCAACAACAGCATCAGCTTCCTGATGATTGCCAGCGGGCAAGGGCGCTGGTTTTTCAGTTCCGGAAGGCTCCCGATCGGGTTTGAGGTCCAATGGAAACACAACATGCTCTGGGAGAATCACAGAATCGTTACAAAAGAGCGTCATGGTACGCACCGTGTGACTCAGCTCCCGGAGATTACCGGACCAGTCGTGACGAAGCAATTTCTCCATCGCTTCAGGATGAATGGCCGTGATCTGCTTGCTTTCCTTCGCTGCCGCAGCTTTCAATTCCGTGGCAATCAACGCCGGCAACTCTTCCAGCCGTTCTCGAAGCGGAGGAATCAGCAACGTAAGACCGTTCAGTCGCTGATAGAGATCCTCTCGAAGTTTTCCCAGCCGCACCCGTTCTCGCAGCGAACAATTCGCCGCGCAGATGATTCGCGCGTTGGAAGTGAGCATCCGTTCGGAACCCAGGCGCTCAAATTCGCCATACTCCAGAACGCGCAGGACTTTTACCTGCGCAAGGGGACTCATCTCCGAGATTTCATCTAAAAAAAGCGTGCCTTTATCGGCGAGTTCAAACTTTCCTTTCATCGTTTGTTGCGCGCCGGTGAATGCTCCGCGTTCGTGACCAAATAACTGACTCTCGAGCAGTGTGTCGCTAATCGCCGCGGCATTGAAGGAGATGAACGGGCCATTTGCCCGCTTAGATGAATTATGAATGGCTTGGGCAAGCAATGTTTTGCCCGTGCCAGTCTCGCCGAGCAGTACAACTGGAACGTCGGATCTGGCGGCGAGTTCGGCCAACTGAAGACAACGCGCCATTGCCTCATTGCTCGTAGTTAGGTCTTCGAGCCTTAACTTGGACGGCCGCGCGTGCATCGGTGGGTATTGCTTTGTGCCCTCACCTAATTGCCGGATCGGCTCGAATCCAGAATCATAGAGAGCCCTGTGGTGATAGATCGGATTCGCTGTCGAGTGAGTTGCGTGGACTAAATTGTGGGCTCATCAAAAACCTGTTTAGATTCCAAGTTGCTGGCTGGAAAGGTAGTAATACAACCCACGCTGCGCCATGAGTTCGTCGTGGCTGCCGATCTCGGCGATACTGCCCTTTTCAAGCACGACGATAGAATGCGCTTCTCGAATAGTGCTTAGGCGATGCGCAACCACTATCGTCGTGCGTCCAGCGAGTAATCGGGCAAGGTTGTCCTGGATTACGCGTTCGGATTCTGTATCCAGCGCGCTCGTTGCCTCGTCAAAGATCAACACCGCTGGATTGTTATAGATCGCGCGCGCGATGGCGATACGCTGTTTCTGGCCGCCGGAAAGGGAAAGACCGCTTTCTCCTACCTTGGTCTCATAACCGAGTGGCAAGCGCATGATGAACTCGTGAGCGGCGGCAGCTTGAGCAGCTGCAAGAAGGCGATCAACATCCGGCTCGGGATCGCCAAATGAAATATTCCGCGCGATCGTATCGTTAAACATGTGATTTTCCTGAAGAACGGTCCCGATCTGTCGTCGGACGTCGCGATAATTCAGCGTCTTTAGATCCACATTGTCGAAAAGAATTGTTCCCCCCGTAGGCTCAAGCAGGCCTGCGATCAATTTGACGAGTGTTGTCTTGCCGCTTCCGCTGCGGCCAACAAATGCCACCGTGCGTCCCGGCAGAAGATCGAGCGTGATATTCTTTAAGATGTCCGGCGATTCAGGTCCGCCGTATTTGAAACCGACTCCGCGCAACTCGATGTGCCCTTCGAGGCTGCGCACGGGGACTAGCCGGGACCGATCATGCCCCTGTTCCGGCTCCTGTTCGAAAATGTCATTCAAACGATTCAGCAGCACAGAAGCGAGCTGTACATTGTCCCAAACTCCGAGCGCTCGCAGAATTCCCGCATATGCCATTGCTGTGAGTGAGCTAAACGCAACAAAACCACCGACGCTCAAGTTGCCGTGAATGACCTGCAGGGCGCCGATCCATAGGAAAATGGCAGTAGACAACAGACCAATCGTTTGCAGGACGCTTTCCCAAGACATCACGATGAACGTCGTCTTGAAAAGTTTTTGCGAGACCGAAAGAAACTCGTTCAGCATGGCGTCACGAACTGAACCCTCGGCCGCCGCCGCTTTTACAGCCTCGATCCCCTTGATCGCATCGATCTGGTGCGAACTATATTTGCCCTGACTTTCTTCCACCCCTTGATAAAGCGGGCGCAACACTTTTACCGAAAAAATCATTAGCCCCACGTACAAAGGCGTTGTCGCCAGAAAAGCGATGGTCAGTAGCGGACTGTAGATTGCCATTAAAACGATTGCGCCCACGAGAAAAACGACTGCCAGTAACGCGCCAACGCCCTGTTGCACAACCAATTGCCGGACCTGTCGCGCACCTTCCAGCCGGCGCTGAATGTCGCCCGTTCGACGACTGGTGAAGTAACTCATCGGGAGAGACAAAAGTTTCTGGCTCAAGAAATCGAGAACTGCCGTATCGAGACGCACGGCCGCAGACGCCAAGAGATATTCCTGCGCAAGCGTGGCGAGCTGAACGAAAATGAGCGCTGCGAGCATGCCCAACAGAATGGTTTTCAGCAGGCCGATGTCATTTTCGACGATGACTTTATCGACGACGATCTGGGTGAATACCGGGAACAATAATTGCAGAAAACTCACAGCGATCGCCAGCCCAAGCACCTGCAGCAAAATCACTTTGAACCTCGAAAGAAACGGCAGAACCCAGGCCAGTGTTGACTTACTTTGTGGAGCCTCTTCGAAAGCTGGCGTGTAATCGAACAGTGCCGCGTAACCAGTCCACTTCGCCTCAAATTCGAGTCGCGAAATCTTGCGTAGTCCGCGCGCGGGATCGGCTACGCGAACAAATTGCTCATCCAGGTCGTAGAGCACGATCCAGTGGTTGCCCTCCCAGTGAACTATTGCGGGAAGCGGCATTTGCGGGAGATGTCGGTACGAAATTTTTAGTGGACGCGCCGCCAGTCCAAGTTCGGTCGCCGCGTGAGAAATTGCTTTGAGACTGGTACCATCAGTCGCTGTCTGACAAAGCTGTCGAATCCGCGCCAAACTAACTTTGCGACCAAAGTGTCGGCAGATCATTCCGAGGCAGGCGGCACCACAATCCATCTCGTCGATCTGCATGATGTGATCGATCTTTCGCAGGCGTTTGCCGTGTTTGCGGAAGAGGCCGTGTTCGTCGGCGAACGGCTCCTGGTGGCCGTCGGTTTCCTCCGGAAAATGTTGCTCGTCGAGCTGGACTTTGTCGTGTACTCGCGTTTCGGCAGGGAGCAGTTCGGTGGCGAAATCGAGCGGAACACGCGCCTCGCTTTTTGCCTGATAACGGGCTAGTCGCTCGCCTAACAATTTATCGAATTCTGGAAATCGCCGGCGGAGATCTCGTACGGACTTTGGTTCAAGGGAAAGCAATTGGCAGTCCGTGAACGCTTCTACCGATGCCGCGCGCGACGAGTCGTTTAAGATCGACAATTCACCAAAGAAATCGCCTTCTCGATAGAACGCGAGATTGCGTTCCCGTCCGTTCAAGCCAGCGAATGCGCGCGCCCGCCCCTTCTCAATCACATAAAGCGGCCCGGCGCTGTCCCCTTCTCTAATGATCAGATTGCCTTTTTGGATGGTGACGGGGATTAGTTTGTCGATTATCCCGCGCAACACGGGAGTCGGCAGCCGGCCGTAATTGCTGAACTGATAAAGAAAGCCCTGGAGCGCCCGGTTACGACCCGTTGTCTCGATATACTGTTTTAGGTCCGGTACGCGGCGGACCAGTTCAAGAAAGTCATCGCGATCAATCCGCAAGACATCGACTGCTGTGCTGCACCGCACGGTGGCATTTCGCGTTCCACCCTCGGCTAAAGCAGCTTCCCCGAAAGAGTCTCCCGGTCTTAGTACTCCCAATGGGATTTCTTCACCATCCGCCTTGATCTTCAGGGCCCGCGCGCGCCCTTTCGTCAGAACGAAAAATGAATTGGCCGCATCGCCTTGTTTTACGATGATGTCCCCGAATTCGTAATGTTCTTCCTGAAGAAGCGGCTCAATCGCATCAAAATGTTCATCGGAAACAAAGCGAAACACCGATGAACGCCGCAGAATTTCGCTGTCTTGGATTTTCATTCCACTGAAACCGGAACGCTGAGCCGTGGGTGGGTATATTTGCTCGTCAGGTCTGAAAAATAATGGTCAAGCAGTCGCTGGTCGACGCGTGATTTGACGATTGGGTCCTCCAGTCGCGGCTCCCGTTTTGAGATAATGCGGCAGAGTTCGAATCCATCGCCACGTGGCATCGGTTCCAGGAGGTCCCCTTGCGAGACGCTCAAGTATTTCTGTTGCACATCGGCGGGAACGTCTTCCAGAAGAAACTCCGCGCGTCGATAGGGATATCCCCCCTCAGTCGCAACTTCCTCCATCGACATCCCGTCTTCCCGCACACAAAACAGCGCTTCCTTCGCGGCATCGCGCGATTCCAATTCAATCCGCTCGATTTCAAATCGCGTCAGCCGCAACCGCAGAGACATCAATTCACGCTGGCATGCTTCGGGCGCCAGCAGAGTATCGCGATGCGTCGCATATGCTGCCTCGATCGCGAGCATTTCATCGAGCCACTGCAAATCGCGACCTAATTCTTCCAGCCAGTGCGCAAGTTGCGGGGGTTCAACGTTAATCCGATGCAAGAATTTTTGCTTTTCGACGGCAATCGTCTCTGATGTCGGCTCTTTTCCGGCGCAGCGCGCGGCCAGACGCCTCATGAGTTTCATGGTCATGCCCTCTAACGCCCCGGACAAAATCAACTCTGCCATGAACATTCCGCGCAGCTCTGTGTCCGCCGAGGTGTATCCTATTTGCTCGGGAGAATAACCTTCCTCAACAGCACTGGCGCAATATTGACGCGCGAAGTACTCGCTAAAATCATCAAATGTAAGGCCGCGATTCGCCAGCCATGCTTCCGTCTCCTCCGCCGTGATTAGATCATGGCGGTATCGAAATTCTTCTGCCGCAGCGGAAATAGCCGACTCGTCCAACTCCAATTCCAATTCGTCTGCACGCTCTTCCGCTGCGACGTGACACAGAAATGTCTGCCATTGTTCCTGAAGTTCGCCGCGGAAAATAGCTGCATCGATCGCATCGCGCGCCGTATACTCGTGAGTTCCGCACGCGCACACGATTACATCGTTAGGCGAAACTGACTCTGTGCTCGACATTGAAGAGGAGCTTTCTACAGCATTTCAGCAAGAAAGTCGAGCCTCTCCCTAGGGACCCCAACCGCGCCGAGCGCCCCGTTTTGTGTTCACAGAAGGACTAAACGTTTGCGAGTAATGTCTTTATCCGGTAACCTGCCACGGCCATGGAGGGACAAACGCAGAATATCCATGTAGTTCAATCCGTTTGGCGTCGACTCAAGAAAGCTAAATTTCGTGACTTGGAGCCGAAGAAAGACGTGAAAGGTGGCGGCACCGGCACGCCGAAACCCACCACACGAGGCACGGGCACCACGGACAACAGGGGCAACCGTTAGAAATTTGGCGTCAGAACGGCGGTAATTACACTGACTTTGCAGCAATCCCGCGGAGGGCAAGGTCGTGAAGAAAGCGACCCGTCATCTCAATCGCAAATCTCTCGGATCGCTCAGAAGAAAAAATCGTGTTCGCGCACGGACCCTACTTAATGGTGACGAGGATACTGGCAGTTTTTCCTTCGCTTACCACGCTCATGACGTAATTGCCGGGAGCGAGCTTCTTTCCATCCATGGTTTTATCGAGGTTTGTCTTGGTTTTGCCTTGAAGCAAAATCACCGCGGGGGTTGAGCCCGGCACGGGTTCGTTCTTCGCGTTCACCGCATTCACGTTGACAATGATCATGCCGTCTTTTGTTTGAACCGAGAGTTCTGCATCGGCCGCAACAGGATGTTCGATCTTTGCGAACGGCGTCCCATCCTTTGCTGCCTGACCACCAACACTCACAGGGAATGGAAGTGAATCACTTGCCAAAAGACCATACGCAAATGCTGCAGAGACGATTGAAAATAGTAGAAGACGTTTCATAAAGGACAGGTTGATGCCGGATTGAGCGCAGGAACACAAGACTTGATTTCTTGAAGCAAAAACAGATGCGCGACTTCCGCGCGGAAGGCGATCAAGACCGATGGCCCAATGCGACCGCAGCAAAGAAATGTTGACGAAAAATGACCATCCAGATTCGATCGTTTCATGAAAATAAAAACGAAAGGATTGATTTTAGCTCTTTGCTTTTTTGGAGCAGCATTGTGTTTCGCTGATGACCCGCAGATGGCTACCTCGAACCCGAACGAATCCAAATCGAAGCCTACTTCCGGGATGGAGAAGGTTAAGCCGACATACATCAGTTTGGTGAAATTCACCGAAAAGGGCGTTCAAAACGCGAAGCAGACGACCCAGCGTCTAGCGGCCTGGGCCGCTAAGGTTCAATCGATGGGAGTCACGATCAAGCAGATGTACTGGACTCTGGGCGAATATGACCAAGTGTGCATCTTCGAAGCGCCGGACGATGAGACGGCCGCCAGTGTCTTGCTGGCAGCGGACATGCTCGGCAACATACGCTCCCAGACCATGCGCGCCTTCACGGCCGCCGAGATGGATAAGATCCTGGCAAAGATACCCTGACTCGAAGTTTAGGATCCGAGCGCGCGACGGAGCGGAGCAGCCCCCGGCGGTGGCTTGGTAACTCCACTTAAAATCGAATCGGCCCTAACAGGTTTTCCGTAGTAATTGAAATTGGATTGCCTTTGCGTTCCAATCACCGCGCCTTCCAAAGACACGCCAACGAAAAGGCCTTTGCTCCTGCTGTAAGTGTAAACAGCCGCTGTTGGCATCACCGCACCAGATGCCGTGCGGCCCACTGGTCCGGCCGCAGCGCTGAGATCCACACCGATCGTCACGTTTCCTCCACGGGAAAATGCCTGCACGGCAGCCTCAGTGTTAAGAACGATCACGAAATCGGTTACTTGGGCGCCAGCCTGAAGACCCCAGCCGCCACCGCCTGTGGCGACAAATGATGGCCCAGACCAGCCACGAGGCGTGCGAGCGACCACGACACCCTGCCCCCCTTTAGCGCTGAAAATAAAACCTGCTTTGACCACGCTCATGATAGCGAGCCCTTTTGCTTGCCGGAGCACATCTCTTGGAATTGCCTTCTCAGGCATTTGCTGAAACTGGTTAATGATCGCGGCGCAGCGATTCACAGTGTCCTGTTCAGTGGCATCAGCGATCGCCACTGAAAGCGACGACATCACGAGAAGTAAGAACAATTTCTTCATTGGGTGTTTCTCCTTCGCTAATTCTTATCGCAACGGATGTAGCCAAACGCAATCGGATATGCGAGGCATCACGGCGGGTCACTCAAAAACGTCCCGACAATTCATGTCGTAATATGGCGGGGACATTTCATGGCAGTGAAGCGACGTAGGTTTTATTCGGTTCGCAGTGCTGTGATAGGATTCACGCGGGTGGCGCGGTTGGCTGGGAAGAAACAAGCGAGAAGTGCCGCAGTCGCGAGCATTGCGGTCGCGGTAATGAGCGCCAACGGATCGCTTGGACTTACGTCATACAGGATTTTGGCCAGTACGCGCCCTGCGGCGAGTGAGAGAAGCAACCCCGTAGCTACAGCGAGAGCAGTTTGCAGCACGCCTTGACGCATAATCAGGGCAAAAACATCTCGCCTGTGCGCGCCCAATGCCATGCGGATGCCGATTTCGCGGGTCCTGCATGCCACTGCATAAGCTTTCACACCATAAACACCGACGACGGCTAATATCAGGGCAATCGCGCCAAAAGCGCCGAAGAGAGTCGCCCCCAGCTTAACGATCCAAAGGTTGGGTGACCGCTCCATCAAATCGAGAAACGGGGTGATCTGTAGCAACGGCAGATCAGGATCGATCTCGCGCAGCGTTTGTCGAAGCGTCGGAATAAACGCGGCGACCGCCTGGCGATCCTGAGTGTTTAGCCGAACGTGCAGAAATGTTTGGCCGCTGTATCCCTGCGCCAGCGGCACGAACAAACGGCAAACGAGAGAATCGTTGTCGACACTATGGCGGTGTTTGCTCACGACGCCTACGACTTCCATGTCGTTAGGTGAGTCGTCTTTCGGCGGGTTGCTGTAACGAATGTGCTGACCAATGGGATCGTCGTTTGGAAACAGTTTTTTCGCCATTTCCTCGTCGATGATGGCAACGCGCCGCGCGTCCTTGTTTTCGCTTTCGCTCTGGGTGAAATCGCGGCCACGCAGCAGTTTTATACCGAGCGCTTCGCAGTAACCGGGCGTGATCGCGGTAAAGAGCGAATTGACGCTCGGATCCGGCGCTTTGGGGTCGTTAGGCATGGCGTCTTTCATGCGCAGAACACGGCGCGCACTGGTGAAATCGGCATACGGCAGCATGGTGCCGGTGGCTGATGCAGTTACTCCGGGCAACTCCCTTACGCGTCGCACCATGTCGAAGATCAAGCGACGCGAATCGGCCGGGGTTTTCTTGATCAAACTGAAATCGAATTCACTGACGATATCGCCCCGCGCGACGAACCCCGGATTAAGGCCGGCCGCCTTGAGCGCGCCACGGAAGAATAATCCGGCGGCGAACAGCAACATGAGCGACAGCGCGATTTGCGCCATCACCGAAATGTGACGTGGCGCGAAGAAACGGCTCAAACGACCGATGCGCGCAGGTTCGCCGACTTGTTCTTTCAGGTCCTTAACAAGATCGGCCTTTGTTGCCTTCAAGGCCGGGCCGAGGCTGAAAAGCATTGTCGCGATGAGGCAAAACAACAATGTGATCGCAAGCACCGTCGCGTCGGGCCGCAACTTCACGACGAATGAGAAATTGACCGACGCTAGCAAACCGCGCAGTTGTTGGAGTAAAGCATCGTTGCACCAGGCGCTCAGAATCAGGCCAATGACGCCGCCGCAAATGGCCAGCAAGAATCCCTCGCACAATAATTGCCTGATGATCTGCCAGCGAGATGCGCCGACAGCCAGACGGATCGCTATTTCCTTGGAACGCGATGTGCCGCGCGCGAGCAACATGTTCGCGAGATTCAGACAGGCGATGAGCAGGACCGCTCCGGCCATCGCCATAAGCAAAGTCGCGACCAGCGTGAGCGGGCCGTCATTCTCAGGTTGCGTGCTCAGGCCGAATCGTGCCGGCGGTTGAATTTGTAGCTCGCGCGAACCTTCGCTGCCGTCTGGTTGAATCGCATTCAACCGTTGAGCCAGCACGGGCAAACGGGCTTTTGCCGCGTCGATCGTCAGGCCGGGACTCATCCGCGCTACTAGATTGAAGGTGTAATTTTTTGGGTCTAACAAGTCGTGCGTGGTCTCGGAATCGCCGAAAGCCGAACCGAGCTGTGAACGAATGCCGAGTGGCAGCCAGATATCGGGCGCGATCAAGGCGTTCGCGCCGCTAAATCCATCCGGCGCAATGCCGATCACGGTGTACGGCTGGCCGTTGATTTGCAGGGTGCTACCGACAAAATCGTCGCGGCCACCGTTGCGCTTCCAAAAGCCGTAGCTTGACACTACCACAGCCATGTTCGCATTCGGCTTACATTCCTCGGCGTTATAGAACCGGCCGCGAAACGCCTGTACGCCCATCATCGGGAAATAATTTTCTGAGGTCAGGAACGCGAAGCTGCGCCGCATGTCGTGATCTCGCCCGATGCCGGCGACGGCGAACTCGAGCGCGGCCACATCGACAAACACGTCTCCGCCGTTCGCGCGCAGCTCGCGGTATTCGTTATGGGAAAACTGGCGATAATCGTGGCTCGCATTCTGTCTGGCCGTGAACACATTCACGACTTCGGCCGGCCGAACCGGCACAATTGGCTTCAGCAACACGCCATTGACCAGCGCAAAAATGGCCGAATTAACGCCGATCGCTAAGGCGAGCGTCAATACCGCCACGCCCGTGAATCCCGGCGTTTTGAGTAGCTGCCGCACCGCAAACCTGAAATCCTGCATCATAAGGATCCTTCCTTGTTTTCATTGAGATGCAGTCTGGCTTGGATTTGGATTCAACAGTTGCTAATCGCGACATTTTCTTCTTACGCGATTGTTCTTCATCGCACAACGACGCTATGCGACCCGGCCCGCCCGTGGTCGTCCAGCGCCGTGACTTCGTAATCGCCAGTGGTCGCGGCCCACTCGAGAACCTGATTCGGTGCGGCTTTGCCCACGAATTGTTTGCCGGCGAACCAGAAAATTTCACGCACGTCGGCATCGGCCTTGGCGCGTAGTGGAATTATCCTCTTCGAAGCGAGCAGAATCTCTTTGCTGTTCGGAGACACGATTATCGGTTTCTGCCCCGCCCGACTCGCCAGCTCGCTGCCCGTGTCCGGCAGGAAGGGAGGCGGGACTCGGCGTGGAATTCCGGCTTGCTCGAACAGGGTGAGAAAGTCGCCGGGCCAGAATTCGTAAACTTCGTGTTTCAAATCACGTGTGCCGTCGTCGATTGGAACGCGCAGACCGGTGGCGACATCGACAAGCACTTCGCGATGCACATCACATGTTTTGATAGGCGACACGCCGGGAATGAACCAGCCTTCGACGCGCTGAGTGCAGAACCGGTTTGGGAGTTCTCCCGACAACGCACAGAACTCTACGCGTTTCAAATTTGCTCCCGGCGGGGGTTGCTGCGGCACGATTGGTTCCGGCCATGCCGCGCGCAGGCTGTCGATGATCTGAAATAGTAGCGGAGCCGCTGCAGTGCGGCCGATAAACGCCGGGTTAGCGCGCCCATCGAAATTTCCAATCCAAACACCGAGGACATAATGATCGAATACTGCGATTGACCAGGCGTCCCGAAAACCGTGCGACGTTCCCGTTTTCCAATAAACCCGCCCACTGTGACTTCCGTCGGCGCAATTCATCTCCGGTCGCGGCACGTTGCCAAGCATTTCCAGAGTCAGAAACGCAGCTTCCGGCGAAAGAATTCTCCTTGGCTTTGCGATGTGGTCGCGCGCCGTGAATCGCAGGGATCGCAGTTCGCCCTTATTGGCGAGCACAGCGTAAAGCCGGACCAAATCCTGGAGCGAAACTTCCGCACCACCGAGCGGAAGCGCCAGACCGTAGAACGATTCGGCTTTCGGCAGACGCACCTCGGCTGTGTTTAGAAATTGGTAAAGCGTGGGATGCGCAAGGTGCGACGCGAGTTCAACTGCCGGCACATTGCGGCTGCGCGCCAGAGCATCGGATGCCCGGATAGGTCCGAGAAATTCGCGATCGAAATTTTCGGGATTGTATTCGCCGAAACTTCGCGGTGCGTCTGCCAGGATTGATAACGGATGAATCAGTCCTTGCTCAAGGGCGAGCGCGTAAACGAACGGTTTCAACGTCGATCCCGGTGAGCGTGGACTGCGCGTTCCGTCGACCTGGCCGTTAATGTCGGGCTTGTAGAAATCGGCGGAGCCAACTTGCGCGAGCACGTCCATTGTCCGGGTGTCGACCAAAAACACCGCCGCGTTTTCGATGGCCCGATTTCGATTATTCGCAACGTAATCGGTTACTCTTCGCTCAATTGCTCGCTGTTTTTCCAAATCGAGCGTGGTGATAATTTGATCGCGCCCGTGTGACGTTTCGAGCACCCCCTGGACAAAATGAGGTGCGAGGAACTTGCGCTCCGTTTGCATGCGCGGGCGGAATTCGCGCATCGAAAATTTCGTATCGGTGTCGGTCCCGGCGCGGTCCAGCCAACTGGACTGCGCAAGATTGACCGAATGATTATCGCGATTGGCATGCAATGCGCGGCGACTCGGACTTTGCGGGATCACGCTGAGCGCGATCGCTTCCGGTCGACTCAGTTTCGACGCAGATTTATCGAAGTAGATCTCGCTGGCGGCGCCAATCCCTTCGATGTTGCGCCCGTACGGCGCGAGATTCAGATAGGCTTCGAGTATCTGATTTTTTGTGTAATGGCGTTCCAACTCGACTGCCCGCAGGATTTGCTCGAGCTTTCCGGAAATCGTTCGGGTATGAAGGCGAAACCGAAGACGGGCCAGTTGCATCGTGATGGTCGACCCGCCTGAAGTGGCTCGATGAAGACGCAGAAGTTCCGCAGCGCCACGGGCAAGTGCGATCGGGTTCACACCTGGATGATGCGCGTAATATTTGTCTTCGTAGCGCAGCGTAGCATCGACCAAATCAGGCGAAATTTCTTTCAGCGGCGTCCAAATCCGAAATTTTTGATCGGCGCTAAGTGTGATCCGAAGCAATTTGCCGTTACGGTCACGCACGCATTGGGAAAACGAAATCCCATCAAGCAGCGGCGGCTTGGGTAATAGCAACCAGGCAAACCACGCGGTCGTCCCGAGCACTGCGAGGGATCTCACCGATGGAGTGCGAATTACACGCCGTAGTTTGCACAGGCCACGTTCTTTTAAGAGGTCCTTCTCCCGCGATTGCGGGATTGGGATGATACCTGTTTTCATGTTTTCGAAGCGATCGGCTATTCCGTTACAGTGATTTTTCCGCCGACACCGCGGCCTTTTACGTTGCGATCGTACATCGACTGCGCGAACACCGGTGGGACAATGAACTGACCGCGGTTACACGATTTGATTTGGTAGTCGATTTCGAGCGCGTTCGTCGGAGCCGTGACGAAGAATATCGCGCGATCCTCGCGGACATCGACGTAATCGACGCCATTCATCGGGGACGCCCCGGTGCGCGCAGAGGAATCAATAACTTCGAATCCGCCTGGCAAAAGATCGATGATCGCCACGTTGGTGATCGGTTCCCGCTTCAAACTGCGAATGTGCAGTCGCACGTGGATCGACTCGCCAATGTGCGTACTGGTGACAACTTCGTTATTCTTGCCGAGAACTTCGCGATAAACCTCCAAGCCATTTGTAAGCGACTCTGTTGGCGCGTGGCTATCGAAGCCTGCTTCAACGACCTGGAAAAACGCACCGGGACCGCTTAGCTTTCGGCTGCTCGCGAAGCGCAGTGCGCTCGCGTTTCCTGAAAACTCCGCACTCAGGAGCTGTTTTGTTCCGCTCGTCAGCCGGGTTTCTTTCCTATCTTTGCGCACTTCGGCGATCGTTAGCTCCGGCGCGTTAATCGCTGCTGCGCGCGAGTAGGCTTTCAAAGCACGCACTGCATAAGCAGAGGAAAGCGTGTTGAAGTCACCATTACCAATCGGTTTGAGAATGTGTTGGAACTGCTCGGCTGTGATTTTGCGCAGTCGCGTAGGGAACTCGCGCGCAACCACGGCGATGTATTGCGAATTCATGCCGAGCGGCTGACAGAAATCGTCGCGCTCAATCATGTCGCGATTATCCATCTTATAGCTGTCGATCAAGCGCTCAGCCTCAGCGTCCTTGTGAAGCAGATGCAGCGCACCAGAGAGATAAACCCCCGTAATATCCTTCTGCCACTGATCGTGCTCATGTTTTTCGAGCCAATCGCGGAGATTCAAGATGTAGTTTGTGGTGATAACACCTTCGCGTGTGAGAACGTAGATCCCGTAAGCGACCGTGCGCGCATCAGCGAAGTCTGCCGGCTCGCGTGTCACCATTTTTTGCAGGTTGCGCAGGCCACTCGCAAACATGTCCGGCGGCGGAACAAATCCCGTCGCTTTTGATTCGCTCAAGAAATCCATCACATACGCGGAGACGAAGCTGATTGAGTCCCCGGACTCCGGCACCCAGTAACCGAAACCACCCTGATCATTCTGCCGGCGCGCCAGGACGCTAAACGTGCGTTCGAGTTGCTTATTGATCTCGGCGCGGCTCAAGCCGAAGTCGGCTTCGTCCGACAGCATCAATCGGCAAAACGCACCGCTGGTAATCTGTTCGCTGCACCCGAACGGAAAGTCCTTCAGGTAGGCATCGAGCCCGTGCGCAAGACCGAGCGGCAGCGCTGAAACTGTCGCGTCGAGTTTGCGAAACTCCGGATGCATCTCGCGAGAGACCGCGATTTCTATCTTGTCTTTGAAGCTGCCGCTGCGGACGTCAGTCATGTACGAGACTGGCGGCCGCACGCTGAGTGTGGCGCGGCGCTTTGTTTGCTGGCCGCTTCCACGTGCAATGAACGTTATTTCTCCAGAGCCAAGTTTGTCCGTCGCCCGGAACTTGAAGATTGCTGTTTGCTCTCTGCCTTCAGCGATTTGCAACTTTTGCGACGTGCCGCCCGAGATCGACAGTCGCTCATTGGTTTGCGCGAGCAGTTCGATCTCGGCGTTAGTCCCGGAACCTTCCACGTTATTGGCGACGGTCACTCCGGTTTCGAATTCGTCTCCGGGCGCAGCTAGCACCGGTACGCTCGGTGTAATCACAAACGGTCCCCTGATCAGCGTCTCGCGCTCGCCCGAAGCCACCGCATCATCAGCGATCGCGACAGCCATTATCTTGAGCGTGCCATCAAAATAATCAGGCACGTCATAAACGACTTCGCGGTTGGCGCTGTTGGCATCAACGATGCCCGACCAAAAGACAACTGGCTTGTCCGTCACGCGTTTGAAGGGGTTCAAACGTTGGATGTCACCGCCGCCGCCGAACGCCGAAACTGAGCGCAGCAGCGAAAATTCCGGAATAATCAGATCGACAATCTGCGCCGTTTCGACGCGCAGCATGCATTTGCGGAAATAAAATCCGAGCGGGTCCGGCGTTTTGTAATCGGTGACTTGAAGAATCCCCTCGTCCACTGCAAAGACAACGATCTTGCTGGGCCGATCTGTCTTGTAACTAATGTGCAATGGCTCGCCAGGTTTCGCCGTCGCCGATGCATTTATTTCAACATTGAGGCGGCGCTTTTCTTTGTTCGCGGTGAATGGCACGACTCCGTAGCTAAGAGGGCTCACGAAAATCTCCTTCGAATCCAGGGCTCGAACGAACGCGACGTTTACGTAACCACTGCCTTCGAAATCATCCGGAACACGAATTTGCTGAACACTACTGGCCGAGTCCGCGTGGAACCATTGCTGTGTGTAAACGTGGTCACGCTCTATGGTGATTAGTCCGCTACCAGCATAAGGAGCAGTGATGCTGACCGCGATTTCGTCGCCGCTGTTGTACTGCGCCCGATCGAGCTTCACTTGCAGTTCGGCATTCTTTTCGAGTGACCGCGAGACTGCACCGCGACCAATCACGCAGAATTGAAGCCTTGCGAGCCGCCGATCCTGATCGTCGCGGACCTCGAAAACATAATTGCCCGGCTCATCCGTAGGCAGCGTGTAGTTCAGGCCGTTTGCAGAAACCGAAACCTTTTCCGACTTCGCAACCCGCTCTTTCATAACCGATTCGTAGGCAAAGTTGCCGTTCTCCTGCTTGGTCAGAACCGACACCTGTTCCTGCGCAATGACATTCGCAGTCACGTTTGCCAGCGCGATACGGTTGAGCTGCGGATCGACAGCGACGAGATCGACCGCGCGCGGTTTATCAACTTCGATGTAACGCAAGTCGCCGTCGGGTTTGCACCCGATTACGTACGGCAAAGCTGAAACCAGCGCGTCTACCGTGCCGGTGACACTGCGCCCACCTTCCGCCTCGAATCCTTCCGCGACGAAACGCATGGAGTAAGTCGCATCAGCGAAACGCTCGAGCTGCAGATCGAATTCTGTTTGGCCACCCGGGTCGGTTTTGTTGTCACCAAGTTCGATCGTCTGTTCGTGCCGTTCTTTCTTCTCGTCGAACAACGGATCGAAAAAGACGTAGTTTGGGAATTGTGAGAAAGAGAACGCGCTCGGTGCGAGCTCCAGGCGCGCGGTTACCTTGCGATCAGTTGCCGGCGTTCCATAAAGATTTGCGAGCACAACAGCGGCGCGCATGTCCTTTGGCTGGATCCAGCCGCGCGGTGCATTTTGCGAAAGCCGCGTCTCGATCTTCATTCGATCCGGCAAAAATTCTTTCACGTTCGCCGTGCTCGAACCGAGCAATGTGGAACGCTTGCTGTTCTTAACGAGGTAAACGTTGAAAATGTAGAGGCCGGTCGGCGAGTCATTCGCCGTTTGATAGGTCAGCTCAGTGAAACCGCTGTCGGGCAAATTGATTTTCCTCGTCTGAACCGGGTGATCTCGCGCGTCCACTACTTCGGTTTCAATCGGAAGCCCTCCGAGCTTTCCATTCCAGTTGCGCTGCTTGACCACGATGCCGATGTGAACATCGTCGCCGGGCCGGTAAACACCTCGCTCGGTAAACACAAAGGCATCGAGGTTTTCCGGTAGAACACTGTCAGCGCCGTCAATGTCGAATCGCGAAAAGTTCAGCTGCCGATCTTCGCGATTGTACGGGATAAACGATATGTCATCTCCGTTGCGCGCCACGAATGCTACCGGCGTTTTCTCCCGCGTTGATTTCTCAACAGATCCGAACGCGCAATGACCGTTGGAGTCGGTCGCAGCGCTTTGAATAGCGATGCCGTTCTTGCCCAAAAGATCGACACCGACGTTCGGCAATGGCGTCCCTTCTTTGATTGATATGAGGAAAACGTCGTGACTGCCGTCGGCGTTTTTCTTCGTCAGGATCCCGATGTCGGTAACGAGGATAAAACGAGAGTCGCTAACCGCTTTGATCGCTTTTTTCTTCGCTGAATCCCAACCGCGTGCAGTCACGAAAAAGAGACCGCGCTCGCTGCCTCCGTCTGCCGGCTTGCGCAGATGTTCGGAAAAGTCGAACGCCGAATAGTTTGCTTTCCATTTGTTCTCGAGCGCGATCCCCTGTTGTTCGAGCGCTATTCGGGAAATGTTTTCCTGGTCGAAGAGATCGGAATCGCGGAAATGCGGATGCTCGAATTTCCCTTCGGTTTGGCTGACCAGATGGTTGATCTGCGTCGTAGCGACACGCGCAATCTCGTATTCGATCGCGCCCAATCCACGTGAGCGAATCGACAGTTTTCGTTCGCCGCTGAGCGCAAGCAAACCGCCTTGGCCTTCAATCTGGACTTCGCTGGGCAACGCTGGGACGGCAACGACAGCGTTGTAATCTTCGCTTAATGGAAAACCGCCGAACGCCTGCACGCCTTTGTTCACGCGAACATAAAGCTCGCCTTCGCTTTCAACGCGCACTCGAAACGCATGCTGCCGATCAAGCGGCTTCCCGGATTCCATCGGCGTGAATGCAATTCTATGCGCAGCGTCCAGAACATCGTCGGGAACATCGGTCGCACTTTTCCAAAGCTCAGTTTCTTTGACCTGCGATCCCACTGAATTGTCATCGGAATCAGTTTCGTCGTTTGAACCGGCGGACTCTTCGGAGCTTTGATCCAGGTCTCCTTCCGTTTCGACTTCGGCCGCCTTTTCAGCACCGGAAAGTTTGCGTTTGGGAAGCAACCGGACCTGAAGTGTTTTCGACAATTCGCGGGTGCTGATGTCTGCGGTAGTGGTCAACACGATCAATTGCTCGGGCTCACCGTTTTTGTTGCGCGCGACCGTTGTTTGAATGGAATCGATCTGAAACATCGACGCGACGGACGGGATCCGGAGTTTCTGTTCGATTGCGTTCCGTGTCTGCGCACCGCCTTGAGCGGTACGAAGACCTTTCGTAATTGTTAAATTGAGAAAATCTTCGTGCTCCGGCAGTACGATTTGTGAGCTGTGGACGTAGGCGATTCGCCGGTGTAAGCCATAGTCCGTAGTGAAATGCGGCGCCGGGTCGTTAGGCGGAAATATGTTCGAACCGCCGGCCATCGTGAGCTGGATGTGTCGCTGTAATTCGCCGGGATCGATCGTATGCGATAGCTCCAGGATCGCACTGATCTCGCGTCGTGCGGCATTTGTCGGGTCCTGGTAAATCTCCAGTTCTTTAATGGCGACTGAAAAAGGCGGTGTGCGTGTTTCATAGGCCAGCCGCTCCATCGAGACGTGACGCGGGAAGAAATTCCTGTCGAAGATCACTCTAAATTTCTGATCTGCCGGCCAATCTTCCGTCGGTTCGAACACGAGAATATCGGCCTGAGCCCAGTGCCATGCGCCGTTCAAATGCGGCTCGAGCCGCACGCCTTGTACGGATGGCTTCTTTAGATCTTCGAGGCGCGCAGCGGATTCGCTGAAACGAACAACTAGTCGCGGGAACTTCAGCTCCTTTTCCAGCTTGGTGACTTCAATCGGGACGATGTTTGCCGAAACCTTTTTCGGTTTCGGCAGATGCGAATACCACTTCCAAGTCCACCCCCCGGCACAGGAAAGCAGAAGAATCGCGAGCACTCCGGAGGCGATTAACCTCGGATGAGCACGTCCGAAGCGGGTGCCCTTGTCAAAACTTTGCCTCAGCCAACTCGGTGGTCGCCAGGAAATATTTCCAAAAATCAGCTCTAGAAATCGACTCAACGCGTGGGCGATCTTCGAGAGGGCTTTGCGCAATTCTGAGGGAAGCTCGGGAGTGTTCATGAGGGGAATACGGAGGCCGCGCCAAAATCTTTCAGGAAATTTTAGAACACTCGGTTGCGCTGTGGACGGCGCGGCGAGGCGTCCCTACCATGTCCGTATGCAGCAGCCCAGCTTGCTCGCAACCCGGCGCAGTTTGCTCGACCGTCTGGCCGATTGGGGCGATCAACTGCGCTGGCAGGAGTTTTTCGACACGTATTCGAAGCTCATCTACTCAGCCGCGCGTAAGTCCGGTCTCACGGATGCTGAAGCACAGGAAGTCGTCCAGGAAACCGTGATCACGGTCGCGAAAAGCATCGACAAGTTAAAATACGATCCGGCAATCGGTTCGTTTAAAGGCTGGCTGTTGCAGATCACCCGGTGGCGAATCGCCGATCAGTTTCGCAAACGCGAACCCGGCGACGCGAAACGTGCTGTTCTATCTGACGGCCGCGCGACTGCAACAATCGAGCGTGTCCCCGATTCGCGCGGCATTGATTTGGACATGGTCTGGGAAACCGAGTGGAAGGAGAATTTATTCGAGGCAGCGATCGCGCGGGTGAAAAAGCAAATCGAGCCGAAACAATTTCAGATTTTTGATTGTTACGTGCGCAAAGAATGGCCGGCACAGAAAGTTGCCGCGCAACTGGGAGTCAATATCGGCCAGGTGTATCTGGCACGACATCGCGTCGGCGCATTGTTGAAGAAGGAAATCAAAGCGCTGGAAAAAAGAGGGAGCTGACCAGGAACTGCGCAGAATTGCTTCGCGTCGCTCGCTTGTGTAAAATCGGCCATTCCCGATCAGGTTACGGCTCAGATACCAGTCATCCCCGATCACGAATTACTGCGCGTGATCGGACGCGGCGCTTACGGTGAGATTTGGCTGGCGCGCACGATAACCGGCGCGTTTCGCGCGGTAAAAGTTGTCTACCGCAGCACGTTCGAAAGTGAACGCGCGTTTCTCCGTGAATTTGAAGGGATGTCAGCTTTTGAGCCCATTTCTCGCGCGCATGCCGGCTTTATCGACATCCTGCACGTGGGACGAACCACCGGGTATCTCTATTACAGCATGGAGCTGGCGGACGATCATTTGGACGGCCGGAAAATCGATATTGGCAGTTACGAACCGCGCACGTTGAGGACCGATCTCGCGCGCCACAAACACCTCTCTGCTGACCATTCGATCCGGCTCGGGCTTTCGTTAACGGACGCGCTCGAAGCTTTGCACCAACACGGGTTGACCCACCGTGACATCAAACCGTCGAACATCATTTTCAGCGAAAGCGTGCCCAAATTGGCCGACATCGGATTAGTGGCCCTCAGCGGACAGCGATCGTTCG
>Ga0207678_10000796_pt1 | contig 28895 bp, 23 predicted proteins | sample KBSC63metaG_FD_184319 | JGI IMG/M metagenome (GOLD analysis project Ga0207678, IMG submission 184319) | Corn rhizosphere microbial communities from Kellogg Biological Station, Michigan, USA - KBS C6-3 metaG (SPAdes) (version 2) | ecosystem: Host-associated > Plants > Roots > Rhizosphere > Soil ... | reverse complement strand
ACGAGCGGCGGGGGTTGCCGCTGCGGGACGCGATCATCGAGGCGGGGCGCATCCGCTTGCGGCCCATCATCATGACGACGCTGGCGCTCATCGCCGGCATGATCCCGGTGGCGCTGGGGCGAGGCGAGGGCGCCGACTGCACGCACCGCCACTGCCGACGAGTCCGATGATGACTACCCGCCTTGGCCCCCAGACGTCCGATAGCGCTCCTGATAACCAGCCGGAAATCGCCACAGCGAAACCATAGGTTGTAAATACCCAGGCAACTGCGGTCTGCGAAAAGCCACGTTCCACCAGATATGGCGATAAATATCCAGCCTCCACTCCATCACCTATCATGAACAGGAGCAGGCCGATAAAGCCCCAAAACAATACTGAGGGAATCCCAATCCGGTCGAGAAAGCTCTCCTGTATGGCCTCAGGCTGTATGTCGTCGCATGGTCTGGTCGTCAGCATACTTTGTCCACCTGGCCTGTCGCCATCATCCAACGCATCGAAGATTTCATCTTCATATCCCCAGCCTCCGCACTGCTCCTCGCCATGTTCTTTTCGCGCTGTCGCATTCAAGGCAGGCGAGGTTTCCGTAAACGAAAAGGGCCGCCCCGGCTGCGCATGATGCTGCTACGCAGAATTGGGGCGGCCCTGTCAGTCTCTGCCGCGACATTGTGGATAATGCATTGCCGCTAGGGCGGATGTCAACTCTCCTTCGATTTCCCCAATATGGACTCACAAGCATCGTTGTAAGAAAAGGTCCAGTAGTGCAGGTCGACCATAAGAGACTTTCGCCAGATTAGATGTGCATATTGGCAATCGCCGATTAAGCCGTGCTAACATCCAATTCGACTGCGGCAGAGATAAAGAGGGCCGCCCTTATCGATGCGCATGCTGTCTGCGCAAGTGAGGGCGGCCCTCTTTTTTGATTCCAGATTGGGATACCTGATAGTCGCGGCAGGAGTGTACGTATGATTCGTCTGGTGCTTGTACGGCATGGGGAGACTATATGGCATGCGGAAAATCGTTATGCAGGCCGGACAGATATTGCACTCACAAAGAGGGGACTGGCACAGACGGCTCAGCTCGCAACATGGGCCCGTGGCGCGGAACTAAATGCGGTGTGGTCATCGCCTCTGTCGCGTGCTCGATTGACAGCGCTGCCTGCCGCCGAGGCTGCAGCTCTTCCATTACAGATAAACGAGCAGTTGATCGAGCTGGATTTCGGTCGTGGCGAAGGTAAAACCGACGCGGAGATGCGGATGTTGTTTCCTGAAGAGCGCGCTTCATTTATGCGCGATCCTGTGATGCACTATCTGCCAGATGGTGAAGATCCTGTCCACGCTGCAAATCGCGGGGTGGCGGCGCTCCATGAAATCGCTAAAGCTACTGGCGAAGGAGGCCGCGCCCTCATAGTAGCCCACAATACGCTGCTGCGGCTGGTGTTGTGCTCACTTTTGAAGATTCCGTTGGAGCGCTATCGGAGTAGTTTTCCAATTTTCGGCAGCGGAACGATAACTGAGATTGCGGTTAACGGAAAAGATGTTGGATTACTTTCGTTCAATGTTCCTCTCACCTAAAACGGACAAAGGTATGGAGAAATATGCATAGAGAAAAACTGTTGGTTATTGGCGATCATTTTATTCGTCCGGATTTGATGCGGAGCAAATTGGGGGAATTGGCAGATAACTTCGAAGTGATTGAAGCTTCGACGCCCTTTCCACTGGAGCCATTCCGGGACATTGCGGAAGTAAAGGAAGCTTCGGGATCAGAAGAACAGATGATCGAGATACTGCAGGGAGTCTCGATCTGTATAGCGCACCATGCACCTCTTACCAAGAATGTACTCGAGCATGTGCCGGATTTGCGTCTTTTTGTCGTTTGCCGGGGAGGCCCGGTGAATGCAAATCTCGAAGCAGCAACCCGGCATGGAGTAAGCGTGGCGTATACGCCGGCACGGAACGCCGCAGCCACTGCGGAACATACCATTGCAATGATTCTGAGCGCGCTGCGGGGAATTCCAGCTGTTGACGCGGCGATTCGGCGGGGGGAATGGAAAGGAGACTACACCTGGGAGACTGCGGGCTTCGAATTGGAAACAGCTACCGCTGGCCTTATCGGATATGGCGCTATCGGCAGAATTGTGGGCCGGATTTTGAACGGATTTGGAACGAAGGTCCTGGTTTACGATCCCTTCGTGAAGATTGCTACCGATGATTTCATCGAGCAGGTAGAACTTCAGCAGCTTTTGGAACGATCGAATATCGTATCTCTGCATGCTCGAGCAACAAAGGAATCGCGCGGAATTCTCGGAGCGCGTGAAATTGCAAAGTTGCAGAGGGGAGCGGTGGTGGTGAACTGCGCGCGCGGATCGTTGATGGACTACGATGCTCTGGCGGATGCGCTCCGTTCCGGACATTTATTTGCTGCTGCTGCCGATGTGTTTCCAGAAGAGCCTCTTCCCGCCAACTCACCCTTGCTGAGACTTCATAATTTTGTGATGACGCCGCATATTGCCGGTGGCACCCGACAGGCTGCTGAAAAAGCTGCTGGAATTGCGGCAGCAGAGGTGGGCCGCTTTCTACGTGGCGAACCTCTGCTTTATTGCGCCAATCCCGAGATGCAGAGCGCAAGACGAACTACATAGGGCGTTTTTTCAAATAAGCCAGAGGCGCTGATCGCTAACGGAGACAGACTGTATCCCAGCCTGAAGGAGATCCTCGATCTCCCTCACACTTTCAATAAGTCCTCCCCCGATTAACGTGAGTTCGGGATGCGCGATGTGTAAGCGCCGCGCAACCTTAGGTGCAGCCATGGCGGGCAGCACCTCCATGGCGTCGGGAATAAACTGGCCGAGGGATTTGATCGCTGCAGTCACGGCTGCGGAATCGATGGCGAAAGTTCTCTGGACTGTGATCAGACCAAGAGCATGGGCCGCTTTGAGGGTCTCAAAACGGGTAGAAACAATACCGTCCACCTTATGTTCCGCGAGAAACTCTACCGCATAGCGATCGCGCGAAAGGCCATCGAGGAAATCGATATTTACAAGGCACACCTTTGCGTGGGTATGTGCACGTTCCAGCATCCCAGGCAGACTAAGTGGATTTCCCGTGAGCACATAGATTGCGCGAGTAGGTGATTCGAGTGCAGCATCGAAGGTCTCGGGAGTGTTGACGGCCGCGATGATTGAACAATCAGATAGGACACTCAGGGCTGCCGAAGATGAACGCGCTTCAGTTCTAGGCCGTGCATCGGAATTATAAAACCCGGTCCTTTGCGTTTTGTTGGCCACGGTCATAGCGCAATATCCCTTCACACATCATAGAAGAACCAGCGTGCTTTAGCCGAAGAACTGCACCTCTCGCAGCGATTTTGAAACCGGACACGTGAAGTTTTTGGGCATTGTGCCTTCGTCATTCTGGGTGCGTGCTTCAACTGAAAAGGAACTCCTTCGTGCGGAGTTCTTTTACGGTATCCCGTAGTTTGGCCGCTTTCTCGAATTCGAATTTCTTGGCGGCTTCGCGCATGTCGGATTCCAGTTTGCCAATGTAAGTGTCTAATTCCTGCTGCGTGGAAAAATCAGGTATACCCTCGGCTTCGTCGGTAAGATCGGCGTAATCGGCTTTGAGGATTCCTGCGAGACCCATTTCCAGTGGTCGGTTGATCGACTGTGGGGTAATGCCGTTTTCTTCGTTGTAGGCGACCTGCTTTTCGCGGCGGCGGTTCGTCTCATCGATAGCCCGCTGCATCGAGTCGGTCATCTTATCGGCGTAGAGGATAGCTCGACCTTCAAGGTGGCGAGCGGCGCGGCCAATTGTCTGGATAAGTGAACCTTGTGAACGCAGGAATCCTTCCTTGTCGGCATCGAGGATGGCGACAAGGGAGACCTCGGGCAGGTCAAGACCTTCGCGGAGAAGATTGATTCCGATAAGCACGTCGTACTCGCCCTTGCGGAGGTCGCGGAGGAGCTTAATGCGTTCCAGCGTTTCGATCTCCGAGTGCATGTAGCGGCAGCGCACGCCAACCTCGGTGTAGTAGCTGGCCAGGTCTTCGGACATGCGCTTGGTGAGCGTGGTTACCAGGACGCGTTGATTTTTTGCGGTGCGGTCACGAATTTCGGCGAGCAGGTCGTCGATCTGCCCTTTGACCGGGCGAATCTCGACCACAGGATCGATCAAGCCAGTAGGACGGATGATCTGTTCAACGACGACACCGGCCGATTTGGTGAGTTCGTAGGGACCGGGAGTAGCGGAGACGTAGATAATCTGGCCGGTACGCGCCTCAAACTCTTCAAAGCGGAGAGGGCGGTTATCCAAAGCAGAAGGAAGACGAAAGCCATAATCAATAAGGTTCTGCTTGCGACTGCGATCACCGTGCCACATGCCGTGGAGTTGGGGAACAGTAACGTGGGATTCGTCGACGAAGATGAGGAAATCGCGTGGGAAATAATCGAGCAGGGTCGGCGGCGGTTCGCCCGGAAGGCGGCCGGACATGTGGCGGGAGTAATTTTCGATGCCGTGACAGTACCCTACGGATTTGATCATCTCAAGGTCGAAGCGGGTACGCTGATGAATGCGTTGGGACTCGACCAGACGGCCTTCTTTTTCGAGCTGCGCCTCCCATTCAAACAGCTCGGCAAGAATGGATTCTGAGGCCGCCTTTTTACGTTCGGGCTGCACGACGTAATGCGATTTGGGATAGATAGGTAGCCGCGAATATTTCTGCCTGACGGAGCCGAAGAGAGGATCGATCTGCGAAAGCGAATCGATTTCGTCGCCAAAAAGCTCGATGCGGTATGCATTTTCGTCGTAGGTGGGGAAGACCTCGATAATGTCACCGCGGACGCGGAAGGTGCCGCGACGGAAGTCGACATCATTACGTTCATAGAGGATTTCGACGAGACGGCGGGTGATGTCTTCGCGCTTGATGCGCTGGCCCTTTTCCAGCAGGAGCAACATGCCATAGTAAGCCTCTGGCGAGCCGAGACCGTAGATGCAGGAAACTGAGCTGACGATGATGGCATCGCGCCTCTCAAAGAGACTGCGGGTGGCGGAGAGGCGGAGCTTGTCTAACTCTTCATTGATAGTTGCTTCTTTTTCAATGAAGAGATCGCCGGCCGGGATGTATGCTTCGGGCTGGTAGTAGTCGTAGTAGGAAACGAAATATTCAACCGCGTTATGGGGGAAGAACTGCTTAAATTCATGATAGAGCTGGGCGGCGAGAGTCTTGTTATGTGCGAGGATGAGAGCGGGCCGGTTTGATTCGGCGATGACCTTGGCCATGGTGAAGGTCTTGCCGGATCCGGTAACGCCGAGCAGGACCTGGTCCTTCTCTCCGGCGTTGAGGCCAGCCACCAGTTCTTCGATCGCGCGGGGCTGGTCCCCTTGAGGTTTGTAGGTGGTGGAGAGCTGGAAGTCCATCTTTGTAGGATAAAAGAAGTATGCGTGGAGGTGTAGATGGGTGAAGGAATAGACCTTTGGTTGATTCGGCATGGAGAGACCGAGTGGAGTTTAAACCGGAAGCACACCAGCCGGACGGACATAGGGCTGACGGAGCATGGACGACTGCGCGCTGAAAAGCTGCGGGATTATCTTCAGGGAACGAAGTTCACTGCTGTATTTACAAGCCCTATGAAACGTGCACGGGAGACCTGCACGATTGCAGGATTTGGAGATGTGGCAACGGTTGACGAGGGGCTGATGGAGTGGGATTATGGCGTCCACGAGGGACGGACGACAGAGGAGATTCGGGAAGAGACTCCAGGCTGGTCGGTCTGGAAGGACGAGATCAGCGGGGGAGAGACGGTGGAACATGTCGGAGTACGCGCCGATGAAGTAATCGCGCGTGCTCTGAAGGCCGGAGGCGAAGGCGGCCGGGTAGCGTTATTTGCCCACGCTCATATTCTCCGTATATTGGCGGCGCGCTGGATCGGCTTGAATGCAGAGGGAGGCCGACTATTTGCACTGGGAACGGGGAGCGTCAGCGTGCTGGGCTGGGAAAGAGAGACCCGCGTGGTGCAGCTTTGGAACTACGGATTTGAAAAATAATAATGACAGGGTAGAAGGGTTGCTCGATCAGAGTTCTGCCGTCGTCAGCATTATTGATCCCGATCCGATCGGATATTCCTTTGAAGGCCTTTCATCCATCGGCTACGCATTGTCCAACACAACCGCATGATTCTCTATGCACTCTCGCAAAATCTGGTCCAATTCGACTGGACGTAACGGCTTGGCGAGATATCCGTCCATTCCGACGTCGAGATAGTGCTCACGATCGCCTTTCATGGCATTTGCGGTCACTGCATAAATTGGAATGTGTTGACCCGTTTTGTGCTCTCTCCGCCGAACCTCTATTGTCGTGTCTACGCCGTCCATAACTGGCATCTGAACATCCATTAAAATCAGGTCGAACGTTTGCCGCTCCAGCAGCCCTAAAACTTCCTGTCCATTCTCCGCCAAGGCAATCCTGTGGCCGCGCTTCTGCAGTAATCGAATTGCGAGCTTCTGATTGACGGGATTGTCTTCAGCCACCAGAATGTCGAGTCCGACTCCCGCTTGTTCACTCACGGCGAGGGCCGACTGCTTTGATGGCAGCGTCAACTCAGGCTGGGTCTGCTTTTGAGCGACAACGCGGACAATCGCCTCGCGCAGTTCAGATTGTCTGATGGGCTTCAGGAGATATGCTGTCACTCCCAATTGCTGACAGCGAAGTATGTCGCCGCTATATCCCGCCGAGGTAAGCATCAGAATAGTGGGAGCAGCCCACTCCTCTCTTCGCCGAATCTCTTCGATTAGTCCAAACCCGTTTGTGCCTGGCATATGCATATCCGTCAGAATCAATCGATACGGGTTTCCCTGTTCATGCGCCGACCCCAATGCTGCGAGCGCCTCATCACTGCCCGATACAGTATCTGGCCTCATGCCCCAGCGGCTTAGCATGCGATCGAGTACACGGCGGTTGGTCGCATTATCGTCGACGACGAGAACCCTCAAATTCTGCAGGCATTCCTCGGATCCTGTGACTCCGGGTGAGAGGCTGCTGGCATCGGCATCCCCGAAAGCCGCGGTGAATGAAAATTTGCTTCCCCGGTTCAACTCGCTGCTCACCGTAATTGCTCCCCCCATCAGATGGATAAGTCGCGAGGATATGGTGAGTCCTAGCCCTGTCCCACCATACTTTCGCGTGGTGGAAGTATCGGCCTGAGAAAAGGCTTCGAAGATATTCGCCAATTGATCTTCGGGAATACCGACGCCGGTATCGGAAACTGTAAATCGAAGTGTTCGTGCTCCGTCGCTCTGTTCCTCGACCTGAACAGTCAGTGAAATTTCGCCTGTACTTGTAAATTTGACCGCATTACCGACCAGGTTCAGGACGATCTGGCGCAAACGTGTGGAGTCTCCCATCATGACATCGGGAACATCCGGTGAGATATCGCACAGCAGCTCCACTGCTTTTTCGTCCGCTCGCATCGCAAGGGTCTTCAACGTGAGTTCGAGACATTCTCTAATATCAAAAGGTTGGATCTCCAGCTCTACCCGTCCCGCCTCAATTTTGGAAAAGTCAAGAATATCGTTGATGACCGTCAGCAATGAGTCGGCAGAGAACTTCACGGTCTCCATATACTCTCTCTGTTCCGCCGTGAGATCCGTCTCCAGAGCTAACTCTGTCATTCCAAGCACGCCATTCATAGGCGTCCGAATCTCATGGCTCATGTTCGCGAGGAACTCGCTTTTTGCCTGGTTTGCCCTCTCTGCCACCTGCTTGGCCTCGCGCATCTCCGTCTCCGCCTGCCTTCGCTCAGCGATCTCCTGCCGCAAATCAGAAGTGCGCTGCGCCACGCGTGCTTCCAAGGCATTGTTCGCCTCCTGCAATGCCAGGTCTCTTTGTTGTATCCGCTGCAGCATCTGATTGAAAGATCGGACCAACTTGCCGACCTCATCATTTCCTGTCAGAGGCGCGCGAAGCGAATAATCCTCGTGCATGGCAACCCGGCCAGCAATGGAGGCAAGTTGCACAATGGGCGCACTGATCAGGCGCAGAAGCCAGGAGGAGGCTAAGTAGGTGATGAAAACAGAGATGAAGAGAACCAGTGCCGCGATTTTGAGGTACTGTCGCAGCTTTGTGCGAAATCCCTCCATACTTGCGACTATGACAATAGATCCGGTCTTATCTCCATTCAAAAATACGCTTTGTGATTGGATCAATCTCTCTTTGTCTGCATGAGATATGTCTCGGTAAAGCTCCGGCATTCTAAAGGTCTGGAGGGCATTTGCACTCCGGTATTCCGCAAAGAGATGTCCCTGATTGTCATAAAGGGATGCCCCTAAGATATCGTGTTCCGCGTGGAGAGACCGGAGCATTAGTTCGGCGGTTTGCGGGTCATTAAATGCGAGCGAGGCAGCGCTATTGGCACCCAGAGTATCTGCGAGCGCGATCAACTCGCGCTGGTCTGCTGAGCGGAAGCTGGCGCGCTCATAGATTGCGAAGCCAAAAAAAGCAAGGACGAGCGCCAGAACGCAGGAAGACATAAGCAACAATGTGAGCTTCCGCCGTATGGGCAAATCCCGAAAGAAATTGTTCGTCTCGCTCAAAGCGGGAGTTGCCGCCGTTTCTTCGGAAGGGTGTAAGCGTGAACTCATGCTGATTATGCCTCAATCGTGATTTCTGTTTGACTGGATAAATTAAGCATCTGGTCTCACCAGAAAAGTACTGGCAATTCGCGATGGGGTGAATTGACGGGCCAAAATGGGACAGTGGGAACACGGATTTGACTGTACTGTTGGATATTTATTTTCTCTTTTCGCCAATAATGGTTTTCGCCAGAGAGAGCAGCACTGAATTCAATTTCAATCTGCATCTTTCCGATGCTGGAAGGTTAATCTCGAATCGCAGTCTGTCGTCGTCTGAGCGAAAGCCAATCATCCCTCCCTGTTCGATAAATCCTGCCGTCTCCCCCACGGTGAGCACCGGCATGTCATGAAGGGTATTAATCAGATTCGAGATATGACTGCTTTCCTCGACACCTATAAAGAGGATCTGGCAGGTTTGAATGTCCGCTGACGTCTTTAGGTGAACAATACGAATCGACCGGTTGCGAATTGATTTTCCTGCGAGTACTACTTCCATCGACCCATTAAAAGGATCTTTTCCGATGGTGCAGAAGGTAATTGGATCGTTTGCTCGGATTGCGTCCGATGGCCACTCAGTAAGCTGAGCGAAGTGGAACAGGAAGGCTGCTTTTACTGCATATTCATTATCTGGAGCTGCGCAATACGCCACGGAAGCATGGGAAAATACGCCGCAAATAAGAGCCAGGAGAAGCCAGGTCGGCCTGCGCGACGCAAAAGCGCCTGAGGCCATCTGTTTGTATCTATTCAGGTCGTTTAACAACGTACAGAATACAGCGCGGAGATGAGCGCACCACTTCCAGGCGTGACTTCGGGCAGAGGCTGAGTTGGGCTGGAAGGAAATCATTACTGCGCTCCGAGCCTCCAGACCAGTTGTATCCGGAGATTGCGTCCATCCTGCTGAAGACCATCTTGTACGTGCTGCTGGCCACCGGGATCGAAGTATCGTTTGTCAAAGGCGTTGTATACGCTGGCGGAGAGATCGAGATTACGCGTCAAGCTATGGCCCAGCAAGGTGAAATTAACTACCGTATAGGGACTCACGGTATCTTGACGGAGCGTTAATCTTCTGCCTACAAATTGAGCATCAACAGTAGCAAACAACTTCCGATCCAAGAGCGGAACAGTAAGATCTGCCTTGCCCAGGTGTTTTGGCGATGCAATTAGATGTTGATGATCTACGCCTTCTTCCTTGAGCTCATAGCTGTAGCTGGTATGTCCGTTAATACCGTTTGCCCATTGACCACGTAACTCGAATTCCGCCCCATCGGAAGTCGTTTGGCCGAAATTGCGAAAGACCGCGTCGCTATAGCTCGTTGTATCCAGGCTGATAAAGTGATCCATATCATTGGCAAATACAGAAAGCGAAGCACTGAGATTATGGTTTAATTTCTGGTCCCAATCCCCTTCCCACGACTTCAGGCGCTCTGGTTCCAAAGCGGGGCCGGACGAAGGGTAGTAGTACATCTCATACGTATTTGGTGAGCGGAAGGCTTGTCCATAAATCACCTTCAATGTCGTATTCGGTCGGGCACGATAGTTGAGAGATCCGCGCGGACTGGTCATCCAACCAACGCGGGGATTGTAGTCCCATCGCAGGCCAGGCGAGAAGGTCAGCCCTTTACGAAGAGCAATCTCTCCTTGAACATAAGGTGCGACAACGTAAGAAGGTTTATCGAAATTGAAATAGAGCGTAGGAGGGGCCACATCAAAATTTGCAAGCTGCTGGCGAAAATCGGAACGGTATTCAAGCCCTTCGACCAGCTTTGCATTATGAAAATTGTAGGTTGCCTGAACCTCGGTTCCCCAGTCCTCTCCTCGTCCGAAGTCTTTGTTCCAGATGCTTCCGTTCCCATTGGAATGGGGGAAGGAGCCGTCATACACAACCCGGTCGAAGTATGTTCGAGCCATCAGTGTCCCGTCAGGTCCGAGCGTGTGTTCGTAGCGCAGATCCAGGTAGCCATGTCCATCAGTTTCCCGACTTCGCCGGTCACTGAAGATATCTCCCCAGGCTCCTGTCGGGTCACCTTTTTCGCGCATGTTGTACACCGATTGGAACTTGAAGCCATGGGAGGATAATGTCGCCAGCAAATCGACATACTGATCGTCATCGGCGTGACTGGCGATACCGTAGTTTGTGCTTGGACTGTCGAATTCGGGATAGAACAGAGAGTTCGCGCCCTTGCTGCCATAGAAGCTGCCGGATAGCACCATATCAATGCCTGCGACCTGTCCGCCATAGCTGATCCGGCCTTTATAGCTGTTATACGAGGCCGCATCTCCTTCCATCTCCAGGCCTTGAATGTCGTGGGCCTGACGAGTGATTACGTTGATCACTGCAAATACTGCATTTGTTCCGTACAAAGAAGAGGCGGGGCCGCGAACGATCTCTACCCGTTCAATCAAGTTAACGTCCAGGGAGAACTCGGTCCCGATCATCGCCTGTTCAAAGATTGGGTCGTTGAGACGGTGTCCGTCCACCATTAAAAGAATGCGGGTGTTGTAGTCGCCGGGATTTGAGTACCCGCGCGCTCCTACATAACTGTATTGGCGATCATAGGAGATGTAAAAACCACGCACGCTCCGTAAGATATCGGCGAGTGTACGGTAACCTCTTCTTTGGATCTCCTCCCGGGTGACGACGCTCACCGACGCAGGCGCTTCCGAGGCCGCCTGCGTATATCGCGAGGCGCTATATATCTTTATATCCATCAAATCCTGAAGACTGCGGCTAGCGAGATCGGAGGTCTGCTGCTGTGACCACGTTGGGCAGGAAATAAGAAAGAGCAAACCGACAACTGCTGCGGCCGAGCATCCTGGAATTGGTTTGCGTTTAATCCATTCGAACAGCACGATAACCTCTTTCTGAGAGGGAGAACTCGCGGCCATCAAAGCCCGCTTTTCAGCGGACGTAGATCAGTCGCGTAGCTCAAGTCTCTTTCTATTCAGAAAGAGCGGCAATCCATCGAATGTTGTACGACGGTATGCGAGGGCGAATAGAGTCTATCTTCCGGCGGCCCTTTTGCAGCGGTGATCACCTGATTTCGGTAAATCGGAGCCGGAACCATGGTGTCCTATGACGCAAGGAGCTAGCCAAGGCAATACAAAGCACGCCGCATACACAAAACCAACGGAATGTGAACAGTCCCCTGGATGATCTGGAGCCGAGCCAGTTGCCACAGGACGTGGGGCAGGCAGAAGACGCAAAGCTCCATGCCAACGCGGACGGCGCACAATCCGGGGGAACGTGTGCGTTCAGTGCAACCCAGGGAAAGAGTAACCTGCCGAAGGTGCAGCAGGAAGACGCTGCGCTGACTGGGCATACGGCAACGCGAACTCCGCAAGGTCAAGGGCAGGGAATTACAAATCATTCGATGGACGAGGAGAGTGCTCGGCAAGAAAAGGTGGTGAGCCAAAGGCCAGGTGCTCAGGCTGGCGTCGATCTCACCGGTCATAAGGTTGGTAGCAATTTTAGGCCGGACGAACAACGCTTCTTATTTTGTAGACCGGATTGCGCTGTTGTTTACGGTGGTCCTTGCCAACACGGCTGGTGACCATAGGTGGCTCTCGTAATTCGCTCGGCGGCGTCTCTCGGTGGAGATTGCCAGCTGGTTTCGTGTGTTCTTGTATGTGGCTTCCCAAATGGGCCGCGTGCGAATGGGCATGGCTGCCATTATCCGCGAGGGGAATAGAATTATCTTTCTTCTCGCTGGCAGGAGTCTGCTTATCGTGTTCGTCCAAAGCGCCCTCCATGGGGTCACCATGTTTCTTCTGTTCCTGATCCTGCTTGTGGCTGGAGATTTCAGACATGGACTAGACTCCTTCTAACCGCATCAGAACATCTTCCGTACAGCGGTTCAAATGGCTTAGACGACACCGAATTTACCGAGGTTTCTTCTCAGCTGAGGTATAGTCCTAAGATTATTTCGTTCGCATACGACCCGCATCCAAATAACAATGATGACCCGGACCCTCAACCTCGGAAGTCTTACCGTCAATCGTCTCGGCTACGGCACCATGCGTCTCGTCGGCGAAGGAGCCTGGGGAGAACCCAAAAGCCGCGAAGAGGCCCGCCTCATTCTCCGACGGGCAGTCGAATCAGGTATCAACTTCATCGATACTGCGGACGCGTACGGCCCGAATATCGCAGAAGAGCTTATCTACGAAGCGCTTCACCCTTATCCGGCCGATCTGGTGATCGCCACGAAAGGCGGCATCACCCGCCAGGCGCCGGCAAAGGCCGCGCCCGTAGGCCGTCCCGAATATCTACACCAATGCGTCGAGATGAGCCTGCGTCGACTGCATCTTGAAACCATTCCGGTTTACCAACTCCATCGCGTCGATCCCAAAGTGCCACTGGAGGACTCGCTCGGCAAGCTTGTCCAACTACAAGGAGAAGGGAAGCTCCAGCACATCGGGCTGTCGGAGGTGACAATCGAGCAGATACAACAGGCTCAAAAGATAACACCGATTGTCTCTGTGCAGAACAAATACAATCTCACCGAGCGTAAGCACGAAGGGGTGCTCGACTTTTGCACAAGGAACAAGATTGCCTTCATTCCCTGGTACCCCATCGACGCAGGCAGGTTGAATCAACCCAACGGGCCTTTCTCATCCATCGCCACAGCAAAAAATGTTACGACCGCTCAACTATCGCTCGCCTGGCTGTTGCAGAGGTCTCCTAAAATGTTGCCCATTCCCGGCACATACTCGCTCGAGCATCTGCGCGAGAACATCGCTTCTGCAGATATTGAATTATCTGAAGACGAAATGGACGAGATCCAGCTTATAGCCGATACCCAACGCTTTTAGCGGACATGAGTCGTGACGGGTGTCCCTACGTCTTGCAGCCTCTAAAAGTGGAACCGTTTACATAATGATAAATGGCTGCAAAGGAGCACTTGACAACGATTGACCTCGCCATCATTATGGCTATGCATTTTTTTGCAAATTTTATGTGCAGTGAATTTTTTTGTGCTCAGTGATTGATTCGTAGCTAAAACAAATTAGTAAAGAAGAATACGGGGACATGCATGCATAGAGGTTTACGAGGGGCCAATGTAGTTGCTGTAATCTGTTGTGCAATATTTTTTCTAGCCAGCTTCAACGGCGGAATCGGGTTTGCCCAGGATGTTCGCGCCACAATCGGGGGACGCGTCACCGATCCACAGGGTTCGGTCATTTCTGGCGCGGCCGTCTCTGTGGTCTCCAACGATACGAACGTCGAGCGCACCACAGCCACCAACGGCAAAGGTTTATGGCAAATTCAATTGCTGCTGCCCGGCAAATATCATTTCACGATCTCTTCCCCAGGGTTTAGCACCGCGAAGCGGATGGGCATCACTCTGCAGGCTGCAGACGTGAAGCAGTTCGATATACAACTGGCGGTTGGCTCCGAAGCGCAGACGGTTACCGTCACCTCAGAGACTCCGCTCATCGACACAACTGCTGCCACTTCGGGAACTGTTATTACACGACGCGAACTTGATGATCTGCCGACACAGTCTCACGTCCCAACGCTGTTTGCCACGCTGGCTCCGGGGGTTGTGCAACGCGAACAGAATTCAAACGTGGTCCGTGGCTGGTCCAACGACGGAGCTTCGCAGTTCACTGCAAACGGGGGACGCAACGACACTGCCTCCAACAACTTTCAACTGGACGGAATGCCCAACACCAAGACCGGGGGTGATATCTCTTTCATCCCACCGATGGATAGCGTGCAGGAGTTTCGCGTGCAGACCAACGCTTACGATGCTTCGATTGGGCGACAGGCGGGTGCCACCATCAATATGGAGACGCGGGCTGGCGGCAAGCAGTACCACGGCGTTTTGTATGAATACAACCAAAACAATTTTCTGAATGCGAATCTCTACCAGAACAACCTGATCGGGCTGAAGACTCCTGCTGTCCACTTCAATCAGTTTGGGGGCACGTTTGGCGGACCGGTTTGGCTTCCAAAGATTTATAACGGCGCGGGCCGTACATTCTTCTTCGTCGCGTTCGACAAGACCATCAACACGAACCCGCTGCCATCCACACTTTCGCTGCCTACGGCGCTTGAGCGGACGGGAGATTTCAGCCAGTCCTATACGACGCAGCTCGTCAACGGCAACCGTGTAAGGTATCCGATTAATATCTACAATCCATTCCAGGTTGACTCGAAGGGCAATCGCAAGACTTTCGATGGAAATGTGATTGCTCCGTCTCTGCTCGATCCGATTGCGAAGAATATCCTCTCTTACATTCCGCTTCCCAATACGCCGGGTGATGGTACATCAAGCGACTCCAATAACTTCGTCTCGCCCGCCACGCGCACCGATACTTATCCCGTAGTGGCCGTGCGAGTGGACCAGAATTGGAACAATTCGCAACACAGCTTTGTTACGGTGAATTGGGACCACCTATCGGAGTTCAGTGGCAACAATTTCGGCACGATTGCCAGCGGCAGCAATCTCTTCCGTACGTCGAAACGGATTGGCATTGACCACGTATGGACGATGGGTGATAGTCGGGTTCTCTCGATGCACTACACACTGAACCGGTATGAGAGCCCTTCTTCGAGCAACGGCGCGGGCTTCGATCCGACCAAGCTGGGCTTCTCATCGGCATTTACCTCGCAACTTGTGAAGCCTTCGTTTCCATACATCAAAGGTTTTGCTGGAACTGCTGGAGACAGTACTAACAGCACGTTCGGCGCCTCAAATGCGGGCTCATACAGCATGGACACGTATCACACCTGGGCAGCAACGCTGACCCAAACCTACAAGACCCACACCTTCCGCTTCGGAGGTGAATTCTGGATACTTCAAAATGCCGCGGGCAATCTCGGCAACCAGGGTGAGTTTGACTTCAACAGCTCGTGGACACAGCAGAATGCCCTGGTTTCGGGAGGCACCGGGAACGGCAGTACGTTTGCTTCTTTTTTGCTGGGGCTTCCGTATCAAGGCAATGTGCCGGTCAATGCCACTGCTTTTTATTCGCAACATTACATAGCCGGATTTTTTCAGGACGACTGGCGGCTCACGCCTAAGCTGACGGTAAATCTCGGTATGCGCTGGGACCTGGAGCAGCCGGTCACCGAGCGCCACAATCGCCTGACCGACCGGTTTGATCCCGCTGTGACCAATCCCATCAGCGATTCGGCGCAGGCATCCTACGCCGGAATTATGGCGCATAATCCCTCCAATGCTGGTGTACAGATTCTGGACACGCTTTTGCCGGCCTCTGCCTTCAAGGTGATGGGAGCGCAACTGTTCGCGGGAGTTGGCGGAACGCCGCGCACGGGGGTAGATCCGGATTATCACGAGTGGCAGCCTCGCGCTGGTTTTGCCTACCGGTTGGCGCCGAATGCCGTCCTTCGCGGGGGCTTCGGGCGCTTTACCCAAGCCAGCTTCGTGACGGGTGGCCAAAACGGCTTCTCGCGCACTACGGCTCTGATTACCTCACAGGACAATAATCTGACGCCGTATGACACGCTCTCCAATCCATTTCACAGCGGCATCCTTCAGCCTACCGGCTCGTCGCTGGGTCCGCTGACCAATTTGGGACAGGGCGTCGACTGGGACGATCCCAACCTCAACCGGATGTATTCGTGGGAGTACTCACTGCATCTTCAACAGCAATACGGAAGCTGGCTCTTCGAGATTGGCTATTCGCACAACAAGACCTATGACATTCCGTGGACGTGGAATCGCAATGAGCCCAGCTTTGCGTTGTGGAAACAACTACAGCAACCTGTCTTTGACGCAAATGGCCGACCCGGCGATATCCTCCCTTGGAATACGCTGTTGCCTAATCCGTTCTATCAATTGCCCAACGTTACCGGTACGATTGCCAGCAGCAAGAACGTTACCGTCAACCAGTTGCTCAATCCGATCCCGCTACTGGGCGCGATCAATCAGGACCGGCCTACAGGCAAGAATGGGTACGACGCTCTTCAGACCAAGATTGAACGCCGTTATTCGAGCGGACTCTCGCTGATCGCTGCCTTTACCTGGTCGAAGCTATTCGAAGACACCGCATTCCTTGGCCCGCAGATTGCAGGACCCAGAATCGAACACAAGCTTGGCGGAGAAGACCGGCCATTCGTTCTGGCTCTTACTGGCATATGGGACCTTCCCTTTGGCCGAGGGCGGCATTGGGGAGCATCGTTGTCCCGTCCTTTGGATCTGCTGGTCGGCGGATGGGAGATAACAGGGAACTACTCGGCCAGCTCGGGCGTTCCTGTCGTCTTTTCGACGGACTCGTTCTACAGCGGACAAAGTGCGGCACTCTCGGGCAAGGATCGCACACTGAAGCGGTGGTTCGATACCAGCCAGTTTGTAGCCTTTCCCAACCGCAATACCGACATCTCCACCTATCCGATATGGACAGGCGTACAGCAGATGCCAGGGGCCGGCTACAAGCCCGCCAAAGGAGATACGATCCGCAATGGCGTCTACCAGGACTTCGCCACTTATATTCGCAACTACCCTACGCGTTGGGGCAACATTCGCCAGCAAGGAGTCAGTGAGCTTGTAATGGGGCTCTACAAGAACTTTGCCTTCAATTCCACCACGCGTTTTCAGCTTCGTTTCGATGCGTTCAATGCTTTGAACCATCCTCGCTTTGGCGCGCCTGATACGAATCCCAGCCATTCAAATTTTGGAGTCGTTACGCAACAACAGATCAACCAGGCTCGCACGATCGAGATCGGCGGAAAATTTTATTTCTAATGCAGCTACTCCATTGTTCCGGGCTGGGATGCTATTTCCTGCCCGGAACAATGGCGCCAGAGCAGGTGCAGTCGACACAACCATGCGTTCGCCATTTGTGGGTTCTCCGTGGCTATGCTTGAGGGACTGACGTTCACGCGGTGGCACAATTCATCGGACATAAAGATCTGAGAACGGCAGCACGCAGTTGATCAGAAAAGACAACTTATGGAGTGTATTGGCGTCCCCGATGGGATTCGAACCCATGTTATCGCCGTGAAAGGGCGGTGTCCTGGGCCGGGCTAGACGACAGGGACGCTGAAAGGCAGCTTTTCAAGCTAAACGCTATCATTGAACGCTAACAATATGATTCCCTCCTGTCAAAATCAGGAGAAGGTTCTTTCATTCCCTTCTTGCGGGGAAATGTCAATCGACCGGGCCAGAGAATCCATGGGTTAGATCAAGCGAATCCCTCGCTGTAAACAATCCACAAAGATTGAGAACCTTCTCAGAGGGTCGCTTCATCTAAAATTGAAACCAGAGTGCTCTTGCAAAATCAGACACTTAGGTTAATCTCCGCTGTTTTATCGCGGATGCAACCGAATAGGCCACTTTAATTGCTGTTCTTTGAGATTGAAGGAGAAACACTGTGTCTTCGACTTTAAGTCCCCGCCGCATTCTGCGGCTCGCCGTCTGCGCGGGCATCTGCCTCCTTGCAGGATGCAAATCCGCTCCACCGCCCGCTGCAGCCGCGCCCCAGGCGATGCCCGTCAAGGTCGCTCCTGTCACGCTTGCGCCGGTTCCGCACACTGACACCTATGTTGCCACCATCAAGAGCCGACGTTCCGCGACGATGCAGCCACAGGTCGACGGTAATCTCACGCACATTTATGTGAAGTCAGGAGATATGGTCAAAGCCGGTCAGGTCCTGATGCAGATCGACCCTCTGAAACAGGTTGCCACTGTTCAGCAGCAACAGGGAACGGAAGCCCAGAAGAAGGCCGTGTATCAATATAATCAGGCCGAAGTCGAGCGCCAGCGGAAGCTCTTTGAGGCCGGCGTTACCTCGAAGCAGGCGTATGACCAGGCAGTGCAGGCGTATGAGAACTCGCAAGGCGACTTCAACTCGTCTGTTGCGCAGACCAACACGCAGAAGCAACAGCTTGCGTATTACCAGATTCGCGCCCCCTTTGCCGGTATTGTGGGCGACATCCCTGTGCACTTGGGAGATTACGTCTCTGCCAGCACCGTGCTGACCACCATCGACGAGAACGCCGATCTTGAAGCTTACATCTATATCCCTACGGAGCGGGCTTCGGAGGTCAAGACGGGGCTTCCCGTAGAAATTCTCGATACCGACGGAAGCACGATCGTCAAATCCAAAATCAGCTTCATTTCTCCTCAGGTCGATAACGGATTGCAGAGCATTCTCGCCAAGGCGGAGATACCGCGTACGACACAGCGTCTCCGCAACGGGCAATTGGTCAAGGCGAGGGTCACCTGGAACACTAATCCGGCACCCACGGTTCCTGTTCTTGCCGTAACCCGCGTTGGAGGACAGGCCTTCGTCTACATCGCTGCCAAACAGGGCGATGGTTACGTCGCTCACCAGGTTCCCGTTACGCTTGGTGAAACGCTGAGCAACAGCTATCCCGTGCTCAGTGGACTCAATTCCGGGGACCAGGTTATTATCTCCGGCTTGCAGTTCCTGCAGGAAGGCGCACCCGTCAAGCCGCTGGGCTAGGCGGATGCTGAAGTTTGTCATAATCGCGGCGCTCCCATCGAGCGCCGCACTGTCTCACGCTGCATTCCGGGCCAGCCGCCCCGTCCAGAGGTAAGCCTTGTTCGTCGACTTTTTCATCCGCCGCCCGATCTTTGCTACGGTTTGCGCGCTCCTGATCATCCTTGCCGGTGCAATTGTCATTCCGACGTTGCCGATTGCGCTTTATCCGCAACTTGCGCCCCCGCAGGTCACAGTTTCCAGCGTCTATATTGGGGCCAATGCGCAGGCAGTCGAGTCTGCTGTCACCATTCCGCTTGAAGAGTCAATCAACGGCGTTGAGGGAATGCGCTACATTACCTCGTCGAGCGGAAATGACGGAAGCAGCACAATCACCGTCACCTTCAAGACCGGCTATGACCTGAACATCGCCGCAGTCGACGTTCAAAACCGGGTGGCCAGCGCTCAGGGTGTTCTGCCGCAAACGGTTAAGAACACCGGAGTAAGCATCATCAAGGCCAACCCCAGCTTTGTATTCGCCGCGGGTTTCTTCTCGGACAATAATCGCTACTCGCAGGAATTTATCTCCAACTATATCGACCTTTATGTAAAGGATCCGCTCAAGCGAATCTCGGGCGTGGGTGATGTCCGTATCTTCGGCGAGCGCAAATACGCAATGCGTATATGGCTCGATCCGGTAAAACTGGCCGCCCGGCAGCTCACCGCCTCCGATGTTGTCAGCGCGCTGCAGGAGCAGAACGTGGAAGTCGCTGCCGGGGCTGTCGGGCAACCGCCGACCGATTCCAAGCAGAACTTCCAGATAGCCGTTCGTGTCGTGGGCCGTCTCAGTACGCCGCAGGAATTCGAAAACATCATCCTCAAGAACACCTCCGCCGGGATCGTTCAGATCAAAGATGTGGGAAGGGCAGAGGTCGGGGCGGAGAGCTATGCCAGCAGTCTGAAATACTCCGGCCAGCCGGCGATCGGTATCGGTGTTCAGCAACTCACGGACGCCAATGCCCTTGCCGTCGATCGAGAGGCGAAGGCGGAGCTAGTGAAGCTCTCCAAGTCGTTTCCGCCTGGGTTGCATTACATCATTGCCTTCGATTCAACAACGGTGGTCGGCGACTCCATTCACGAAGTGCTGATCACGCTGGTCGAAGCGATCATCATTGTTATTATCGTCATCTTCCTGTTCCTGCTGGATTGGCGTGCCACGATTATTCCGGCCGTCACCATCCCTGTGTCACTTGTTGGAACCTTCTTCTTTATCAAAGTCTTCGACTTCTCGATTAATTCATTGACGCTCTTTGGCATCACTCTCGCCACGGGACTGGTCGTCGACGACGCTATCGTTGTCATCGAGAACGTGCAGCGCCATATTTCAGAAGGCGATCACGATCCGCACCGTGCCACCTCGAACGCCATGGCAGAGGTCACGAGTGCCGTTATTGCTACTTCTTTGGTGCTCATCTCTGTATTCGTTCCCGTAAGCTTTTTCCCAGGCACGACCGGAATTCTGTATAAGCAGTTCTCACTGACCATCGCCTTCTCGATTGCTATCTCTGCATTCAATGCGCTTACGCTGTCACCGGCCCTCGCGGCCATTCTTCTTCGCGGAGAAGAGGCTAAATACAGGATATTCGATTGGACTCATGTGCCTGCGCTGTCGAACACCTATGCGCGGTTTGCACGAGGCATCGATCACACCATCGAGAAGGTGTCCAGGGGATATGGCCGCGCCATTCACTACATGCTGCGTATCCGCTATCTGCTTCTTCTCGTCTTCATTGGTCTTCTGGGCGCGACGGCTTACATGTACCAGCACGTTCCAACTGCCTTCGTTCCTTCCGAAGACCAGGGCTATTTCATCATGCAGGTGCTCGCTCCACAGGGAGCTTCGCTTTCCTACACGACCAATCTGGCTGATCAGGCGCAGGCAATTCTCGCACGCGACAAGGACGTTCTCGGCTCCTTCTCGGTCATGGGCTTTGGCTTCAGCGGCAATTCGCCCAACCAGGGGCTTATCTTCGTTCCGCTCATTCCCCAGGACAAACGCCTTAAGAAAGGTCACGCCGTAACCGACGTGATTGCTCGCCTCACCCCACAGCTCTTTTCGATTCCAGGAGGCATCGTAGCGGCCTTCGAACCACCTGCCATCCAGGGTATCGGCAGCTTCGGCGGATTCCAGTTCGAGTTGCAGGACCAGGGTCGCAATACGCTAGCCGACCTTGATCGTGTTGCCCATATGATCGTCGGGGCCGGTCGCGATCCTCACTCCGGACTCACTGGTCTCTACACTTCATTTACCGCAAACGATCCGCAGCTTCTCGTCACCATCGATCGTGAAAAAGCGAAGTCCATGGGCGTGCCCTTCAGCCAGATATCCGATACCCTCGGCGTCTACATGGGCTCTGCATATGTCAACGACTTCGACTTCAACAACCGCTCATATCGCGTCTATGTCCAGGCGGATGCACCCTTCCGCCGGACGTCCGGCGATATTCATCAGTTCTACGTCCGCTCCAACTCGGGACAGATGATCTCTCTGGACAATCTGGTTTCGATTCAGCAGACGTCCGGACCGCAGACGATCACCCATTACAATCTTTTCCGCTCCGCTGAAATTCTGGGTTCAGCCGCTCCAGGGCTCTCTTCCATGGAAGGCATTGAGGCCATGCAGAACATCGCCAAAAAGAACATGCTGCAAGGCATGTCCTATGAGTGGTCGGGTCTGGCGTTGGAAGAGGTGGAGGCGAGTGGGAAGGCGATCGTCATCTTCGGCCTCGGTCTTCTGGTTGTCTATCTAACGCTTTCGGCGCTTTATGAAAGCTTCGCTCTGCCTTTCATCATCCTGCTCGCCGTGCCTGCTGCGGTACTTGGAGCCTTGGGTTTCATCGCCGCCAGAGGACTCGTCGACGACGTCTACGTCCAGATCGGACTGGTCATGCTCATCGGCCTCTCAGCCAAGAACTCGATTTTGATCGTCGAGTTTGCGGAGCAGATCAGGCACAAGGGCGCATCCATCGCCGAAGCTGCAATTCAGGCAGGTGAACTGCGCCTTCGTCCTATCCTGATGACCAGCGTCGCATTCATTCTGGGCGTTCTACCTCTGGTATTCGCCAGCGGCGCCGGTAAACTGGGCAGGCACTCCGTAGGAACCGCGATTGTAGGTGGAATGGTTCTATCGACCATCCTCAACCTGTTCTTTATCCCGGTGCTCTATGTCATTCTCAAAACGCTGCTCGGACGGTTTTCCAAGGACGAGCCGATCCTTCCAGCAAATGGCGAATTGCCCCCACCTGAAATTACGACATAGCGTTTGACCTATTCGGAATGCGGGAGATGAACCTATCTCCCGCATCTTTGCGTTCCGCAGGCTAAATAGGCTGCGGAAAGGTTCGTTCTAGTTAAGGGCACGGCTTCAACCGTGCCCGCAAGTGTTGTTTGCAATGGAGCCGTAGCCCCTGAGGTACGTCTTTTGGGAATCTTCCCCGGCCTCTAAAGGCAGCGCCCTTTCACAGAGTGATTCAGAGATTCGCTAAGGCTGCGAGAACATCCGCCGGCTCTGGACGGACGCGAAAGTCCGCATGGCCTTCGCCGAAGATGATGGTGCCATCTCGATCAATCACAAAAACAGCAGGAAGCGGAAGGCGCCAACTTGCCTCTGTCGCATTGTGGTAACTAAGGCCAGCATTGTTGAAAGGAACATTGATCAGAATGCTCTGGAAGTAGCGCCGCTGAGACTCAGGAATGGTATACGCAATCCCGAACTCTTCGGCGACCGCTGCGCCGGGATCGGCCAGCAGGGGAAAGGGTAGCCCATGCTGCTGGATCGTGAAGTCATTCTGGCGCGGCGTCTGGGGTGAGATGGCTACAAAAAGGCCGCCGAGTTCACGAATCTGGGGATATAGATCCCGCCAGGTCTCCAATTCGGTCACGCAGTAGGGACACCAGCGGCCTCGGAAGAAGTTGACCACCAGCGGACCAAGCGCAAGGAGGTCGGAAGAGTGAATGGGCTTGCCGCTCTTCGTATCCTGAAGTGAAAAGCTGGGAGCCTTGCGGCCCGGTTTTAGAATCCGGTCTTCAATTCCGGTTTCGAGCAACTCGGAGGTGGCTCTCTCGGAGGCGGCAAGCCGTTCCGGCTGAACGAGCCTGCGGGTGTTTTGGGTAATCCGGTCGAGTTGGTCTTGAAGTGAGGCGGCCACAACAACCATTATCGCAGCCGCCCATCTCGAACGTCACATTGCGCCCAGGAATTTGATAAGCCGGTCGAATCCTTCCTCGCGGGCCTTCTTGTTGGCTGGAGTTGGATCAGGAGCTTCGCCCGCCCGCATAAAGCCGTGACCTGCGCCGTCATAAACGACCGGTTCATATCTTTTGCCAGCCAGTTTCATGGCTCTGGTCGTCTCCGGTATCGTGGCGGTGATACGCGCGTCGTTTCCAGCATAGAAGCCATAAACCGGCGCGGTGATGCTGGCGAGGTCAGACGGCGGCGGCCCATAGAAGACGAAGGCTGCCTTGAGGTCGTGGCGGTGAGTGGCAAACGCGAACGATTTCCCGCCTCCCCAGCAGAAACCGGCGACGGCCAGCTTGCCATTGGCTGCAGGAATCTTTTTGGCATAATCCGCCGCTGCGTCCAGGTCCGACATCACCTCGTCAGGGTTGAGGGCCGATACTGCTTTTACGGCACCGTCCTGACTAGGAAATTCGTCGGAGCCGCCGCCATTCGGGCCGTGTCCGGAGAGTAGATCGGGGGCGATGACAATATAACCCGAAGCGGCGATCTCATCCGCCATCTCCTTTGCCCAGTCGGTTAGGCCGAAGATCTCGTGGATGAGGACGACCACAGGCGCCTTCTGCTTGACCTCCGGGTAAACCACAAAGGCCTGCACCGTGCGATCGCCGCTATGGAGCGAAACATATTCATGATGACGTGGAGACTTGTCGAGGCGCGCCTTGGCCCAGTCCTGGGCTTGAGCAGCCAGCGGAACACAAAGTAAAAGAGCGAGCAACTTCAACGCCGGATATCGCATGGCAGGAGTGTAGACCTGAGTTGATGCTCAGGCAAGGCACATTGTCGCAATAGGAAAAGCCCCGGAACCATACCGGGGCTTTTCTGCTCTTCCAAATCCATCTCAAACAGTTGTGAGTTTGAGCGTGATGCCAATGTCAGCCGTCGCTGGTCGGCTGCCAGGAAGCGTCACACGAAGACCGTTTGCTTCCTGGGAAAATTTCAGATTGCCGTCGCGGCCCAGCATAGAGACGCTGGTGATCTTCTCCGGATTCTGTGGACTGGAGGTGCCAAACGAGGGAATAACTGCTTGTTCCTCTGGCCAGCCCTGAACGAATGCGTAAATAGTGTTGCCTTTCGTGGTGAATCGGATGTCGCTAGCGGTGAGATCGGGTTTCTTGCCCTCGTTGGGATCGAACTCCTTGCCGTTTTTAGCGATAACGACCTTGGTGGATGGACCCTCGCCATAAATTTTCCACGGACGGGTTCCATAAATGCCTTCACTGTTGACGGCCATCCAACTGGTGATGCCGTTGAGAGTCACCATCTCCTCAAAATCGAGTTCGCCCGAATTGGGCAGAGGGAAATTGAGCAAAAGATTGCCGTTCTTGCTGACGATATCCACCAGCAGGTCAATGACCTTTTTCGCCGTTTTGTACTTTATACCCCGCTTGTAGTGCCATGCGCCGATGCAGGTGTCGGTCTGCCAGGGCGTGGGAGAGATGTCATCAAGTACGCCGCGTTCACGGTCGAGAGCACAGGTTCCAGTTGTGCAGTCGCTGGCTGTCTTGCTGGTGTAGATGGCTTCTACCTTGCCGCCGTGCCTGGATGCGCTCAGGTTATAGAGGTTCGCGAGCAGGGAAAGGCCGTACTCGTCAAAGGGAATGCCGCCATCCGTATAGAGGAGATCAGGCTGGTGCTGGTCCACAAGGTCCTTAATGCGGTTGAAGTATTGCTGCTTCCACCAATCGGGGGCGACACGGCCCATCGCTTGGGCGGTTTTGGCGAAGTCGGCAGGCTCACCGGAATAGTCGTGATACAGGTCTTTGTAGGCCGGGAGAACGCCATCATAGGAGACTCCGGCAAGAGGGCCGGTGGAATCGCTGGTATGAGCGGGAGCGAGCCAGTCGAAAGAGTTGGAAAGGTGCTCGCTGACGCCGAAACGGAGGCCGCGTTTGCGGGCGGCATCTTTCCAAAGACCTACGATATCGCGCTTTGGTCCGGTTGTTACGGCGTTCCAGCGAGGCTGGTATTTCGAGTTCCACATATCGTAGTTGTCGTGGTGAACTCCCATGGAAACGAAGTATTTGGCGCCCACTTTGACGTAGAGATCCATGAGATGTTCCGGGTCCCATTTCGCGGCCTTGAACTGCGGAATCAGGTCTTTGTAGCCGATCTTTGAGGGATGACCGTAGGTTTCGACATGGTACTCGTACTGCGGCGTTCCCTGGATATACATGTTTCGCGCATACCAGTCGCCGTCTTCCACTGCCGATTGCGGTCCCCAATGAGACCAGATCCCGAATTTAGCATCAGCAAACCAGGAGGGAATGCGGTAAGCGGCCAATGAGTCGCGCGTGCCCTGGAACTGACCTGATGCGATAGGAAGGTCTGCTGCAAGAGAACGGCGGAGAGCGAAGGCTGGTGCAGTGGCGGCGAGAAGCTGGAGCGCCTTGCGGCGGGACATTTGCATTTGAAGTCGATCTCCTGGTGAATGTTTTTACCCTGCCAATGTAGTGGCCGGATTCACCAGATGCAAATGGGAACTGAAGGATACTGCCGGAACAAGAAGACTTAGGCCCACTCGTCGAACGAGTTGAAGAATGGGCCTAAGCAATTAAATAACTCGGAGCAGAAGGAGGATGAGGACGATGAGGAGAATAAGGCTGATGCCGCCGCCGCCATAGTAGCCCAGGCCTGGACCCATGCGATAGCCGCCAAAACCGAACACCAGAATCAGAATAATCAGAATAATGAGCATTTCGTGTCTCCATGGCGGCGATGGAATCGCACGCTGAGGAGTGAGATGCAGTTCTGGCCGTATCTGTAACGAATAACTACAAATTAGATTGCGCGAAGCTGCCGCGCTGGTAAGCCAGGCCAGCTTTGAAGTTGCCCGCGATGCGTTCGGATTTGGCAATGATGGCAGCAGCATGGTCGGGAGACAGGATCTGCTTTGCGGTCTCGGCAAAGAGTTCGAGCCAGCGGCTGAAGTGGTTCGGCTCCAGCGGAAGCTGAAGGTGGGTCATCATGGGATCGCCTTTGTAGCGGCCAGTGGTGAGCATGACCGTGGACCAGAAGTTTTTGAGCAGGCCGAGATGCGCAGGCCAGTCCTGAATCTTTTCGTTGAAGATGGGGCCAATCTCCGGGTCGCGCCGGACCTTGGCATAGAAGCGGTCTACAAGGGTTGAAATTTCTTCTTCGGTGATCTTCTGTTCCGTCATTTTGACGCCTCCTCCTTTATGGTATTCCCTCTGATCTCGATGCATTCGAGTGTTTAGGAGAAGTACCCCTACCCCCGTACTTGAGATCCAAAGTATTCAAAATAGGGAGCTTAGGTCTGGACTTCAACATGGACTCAAATGACAAAAGCCCGGCGGTTTGCCGGGCTTTCTCATCTATCTCTTACTTTCAAGCTTATCAGCGGTGTCAAGCTCTTTCCATCGGAGTGCGGGATTCTTCCGCAACTTTGGAGCGAATTTGGGTTTTATCAGATTGGCCCATGCGGAGTGCCTGGGTGGCTGGTCCTGGAACAACCCGGGTTCTGGTGAAGGAGGGAAGAGTGAAGGCTTTACGATATGTTGCTTTGCTTGCAGTGTTGTTCATCCCGGCTGCATACTCGCATGCCCAGGTCTCCATTGGCATTGGAGTAGGCCCCTATGCGTACGGCCCCCCGGTGTGTACTTATGGGTATTACGGCTACGCGCCGTATACATGTGCTCCCTACGGATACTATGGCCCGGAGTGGTTTAGCGGCGGAGTCTTTATTGGGGCCGGACCGTGGTATCACCGTGGCTATGGCTACTATGGACCTCGGTATGGTTATCGCGGCGTCTATGGATATCGTGGCGGATATGGATACGGCCATGGTTATGGCTATGGCCGGGGTGGTTATCGCGGCTATGTCGGACGAGGTGGATACGGCGGCGGATACCATGGGGGCTATGGTCACGGTGGGGGCTTCCATGGAGGCGGCCACGGCGGCCATCGATAATTCTGCCGATTGATTGTGCTGTAACCAGAACGCTCACCTCCGATGAGGTGGGCGTTTTGTTTGGGGCGATGGGGCAGAACGAGCTATGGACAGGAGAACGGTTCGCGCTTTGCGCGAATTCCCACATCTCAGAATCGAGATATGGGGCACCCGCACCCGGCCTTTAATAGAGGCCGGTTGTCTAAGAGAGCCTTTTGGCGAAGCGCTCTCTCACATTCTGGTTAATAAAGGTAGCGAGTCCCTTGCCGGTTCTGGCGAGGGACTTCATGGTCTCCACTTCCTTTTGTCCGGGTTTCGCGTAGTCGTAGCGGTAGCGGTGCCCGTCCTGGAACTGGATATCGATGTGGTGGTCTCCGGACTCGAATGCGACGACGCCGGAGGTTCCGCTCAGGTTTCGGTAAGGCCGCATATTTGTTCGATGAGAATTGGGAGGGAGAAGGACAGCGGTTTCTCCATTGCACCTTTTTCAGTTGACACCCTGAGTGGAGGCAAGGATGATGGCCGTGGATTGCAGGTGACTGCCTTCACGCAGGTGATTCTGTCCTGATCCGGGCAACGAGCGACACTATGCGGAGATTCTCGATGCGTTCTGGATTTTTTTGTGTCTGCGCCAGCTTTGTGATGCTGGTGTCCGGTTGTGCTTCGCATCGTGTAGCGAAAACGGCTGTGGCTCCGGTCGTCGTCAACGATGCCGTGCGCGAGGCTTTGCCTAACGACTATCTGCGCGTCAGCTTTGTTCCGGCGGGGGTGAAGGTTACGACCCTTTCCCGTCCGGGAGCACTGCGTGCGTTTGTGACGGCGACGCGGCTCTATTCGCCGCCGTTGAAGCTGGCGGATTTTCCCTATTATTCCGGTCTGGTGAATGATGACAAGAACGTGCTGGTGGCGATGCGCTGCAAGCCAACGCATCCGGAGACAGTCGATGCGGTGCTCGCAACGTGGCCCAATGTCTTTCAGGCCATCGAGCGCGATGTTCCGCCGGACCCTAACGGTTGCAGCGGAAAACCGGGAACGCCTGCGGCGCAGATGGCATGTTTTGCCAAGGCATTTGTCGATCCTCCGGCGACAGCGGTTCCTACTGCGCTGGCGCATACGTTCAGCTATGCGGGAACGCTCTACGATGCCGACCATGCGGCGCTTGCGAAGTGGCTGCAGGATAACTATGGGATCTTTCCTGCGTTTAGCGGAATGGGCTATTCGGTCAAGGACTCTTATTCGCTGGATAGCCAGCCGATGACTTCGCAGCAGATTCTGGTGAAGTCAGTGTCGTCGGAGTACATCCTGAAGAACGTTTCGCTCGCTGACGCGGGGTGCCGTTGCATCTCGGTGGCGCCTTATCCTGACCGGACTGGCGCGCGGCTTGACCCGGATTTCATTGAGCGGGCTGGAGGGGATGGGGTCTGCAAGGAGGTCGAGCGGTTACCTCGATCGAGGTAGGTGGACACTTCGTCGATCGCGGAATGGCATCCTGTTCGCGCATCTTGCCGACGAATTGATAGAGTGAATCCGTATCGCCTTCGATGGAGGGACAATGGGAATCATCAGGACGTGTAAGAGCTGTGGGCAGAAGAACCGGACGGGCGTGGGACATCTGGCTGATACGGGACGGTGCGGGGCGTGCAAGGCGGACGTGGGG
>Ga0207678_10000795_pt1 | contig 28948 bp, 32 predicted proteins | sample KBSC63metaG_FD_184319 | JGI IMG/M metagenome (GOLD analysis project Ga0207678, IMG submission 184319) | Corn rhizosphere microbial communities from Kellogg Biological Station, Michigan, USA - KBS C6-3 metaG (SPAdes) (version 2) | ecosystem: Host-associated > Plants > Roots > Rhizosphere > Soil ... | reverse complement strand
CTTCGTCGACTACAACCAGAACGCCCGCGACCACACGATCGCCGGCGCGTACTCGGTCCGCGGCAACCCCGAAGGCACGGTGTCGACGCCGATCCGCTGGGAGGAGATCGACGACGCCGAACCGGGCGACTTCACCATCGCCACCGTCCCGGCCCGCTTCGCCGAACTGGGCGATCTCCACGCCGGCATCGACGACGCCGTGTTCTCCCTGGACCCGCTGCTGGAGTGGGCCGACCGCGACGGCGTCGAGGAGCCACCCGAACCGGCCTGACGTATTTTCCGCGAGGGTTCGCGGCTCTGCCCGGGGTGAAAGTCGTGCTTTCGGGTCTGGATGCGGGCGCGTGGAGCCTCGTGGCGTTGCAGGTGGTCCTCGAACGGGCGGGCCACACCGTGTGGGTGGCGGCGGAGGTGCTCGGCACCTGCCGGCGCGAACGCCCGGATTGCCTGGTGCTGTGCAGTGCGTCCGGCGCGCCGGGCGGGGACGTGCTGCGCCGCGTGCGCGCCGACCCCGCACTGGCCGGTCTGCCGGTGGTGATCGGCGGCCGGCTGGAGAACACGCGCGCGGAACTGCTCGCCCTCGGCTTCGACGAGGCGTTCCCGGTCGCCGCCGCGGATCCCGGGGGAGCCGTGGCGGCGCTGCGGGGCTACCTCGCGGGTCAGTCCAGGCGTTCGATGATGGTCGCGTTCGCGAGGCCGCCCGCCTCGCACATCGTCTGCAGGCCGTAGCGGCCGCCGGTCTGCTCCAGGACCGACAGCAGCGTGGTCGCCAGCCGGGCACCGCTGCCACCGAGCGGGTGCCCGAGGGCGATCGCACCGCCGTTGACGTTGACCTTCGCCGGGTCGGCGCCGATCTCGGCCTGCCAGGCCAGCACCACGCCGGCGAACGCCTCGTTGACCTCGAACGCGTCGATGTCGGCCACCTCGAGGCCCGCACGGGCGAGGACCTTGCGGGTCGCCGGGATGACGCCGGTCAGCATGAGCAGCGGGTCGTCGCCGGCGACGGCGAAACTGTGGATCCGGGCTCGCGGCTTCAGGCCCAGCGCGGCCGCCGTCTCGCTGCTGGTGACGAGCAGCGCGGCCGCGCCGTCGTTGATCGGGGAGGAGTTGCCGGCGGTGACGTGCCAGCCGAGGTCCGGGAACCGCTGCTCCCAGCCGTCGGCGCGGAACGCGGGCTTCAGCCCGGCGAGGACCTCCGGTGTGGTCCCGGGCCGGACCGTCTCGTCGGTCGTGACCTCGCGCAGCGTGCCGTCGGGTCCCGGAGCCTTGAGCGGTGCCACTTCGGCGGCGAACTTCCCGTCCGCCCAGGCCTTCGCGGCGCGCTGGTGGCTTTCCGCGGAGAACTCGTCCAGCTGCGCCCGGGTGAAGCCCCACTTCGCGGCGATGAGCTCCGCGCTGATGCCCTGCGGCACCAGCCCGTCCGGGTAGCGCGCGGCGACCTGCGGGCCGAACGGGTCGCGCCCGGCCACCTGGCTGCCCATCGGCACCCGGCTCATCGACTCGACGCCGGAGGCGATCACGACGTCGTACGCGCCGGCGATGACGCCCTGCGCGGCGAAGTGGATCGCCTGCTGGCTGCTGCCGCACTGGCGGTCGACGGTCACCGCGGGCACCGACTCCGGCAGCCCGGCGGCGAGCGCGGCCCAGCGCGCGGTGTTCGTGCTCTGCTCGCCGATCTGGCCGACCGCGCCGCTGATGACGTCGTCGATCCGGGCCGGGTCGAGGCCGGTGCGCTCGACGAGCGAACGCAGGGCGTGGGCGTGCAGGTCCACCGGGTGCACCCCGGAAAGGGTTCCGTTCGGCTTGCCCTTGCCGATCGGGGTCCGTACCGCGTCGACGATCACCGCGTCCGTCATGGCGTCTGCCTCCTCGCAGATCGGGGATGCCTTCGGTATACGCCGGGTCAGTTGGAATCCACAACTCAGCTGTTTTCCACGTCACACGCGGTTGACGTGCTAGGTTGGATTTTCAATCTCGTGGAGGTGGCATGGTCCGGCGTGGTCGCGAGTGCTCGGTGGCCGAGGCGCTGGAGGTCGTCGGAGAACGCTGGAGCCTCCTCGCGCTGCGCGAGATCATGCTGGGGGAGCGGCGGTTCAACCAGATCGCCGAGAACACCGGGGCCAGCCGGGACATCCTGGCCGCCCGGCTGCGCAAGCTCGTCGAGGCGGGCGTCCTGGAAAAGGTCCAGTACGAGGCCCACCCGCCGCGCCACGAATACCACCCGACCGAAGCCGGCCGCGCGCTGCAGCCGGTCCTGCTCGGCCTGATGGCGTGGGGTGACAAGTACGTCCACCAGGGCGAACCGCCGACCCTCTGGCGCCACGCCTGCGGCGAGGTCCTGGAGCCGGCCACCGTCTGCGCGCACTGCGGCGAACCGGTGAACGCCCCCGGCACCCGCGTGATCCGCCTCGGCGCCGTGCATTGACCCTTCCGTCCCGCCGGCCTCCTCGCCCGCCCCGCGAGGAGGCCTTTTTGCTGCGCGGACGTTGACTTGAGGCCACCGTCACTGTAACTCTTGGACCAATCGACGCAAGAATCTGACAGGTCATCGGCAGTTTGCGGCAGATGTCAGGAAGATCCCGGTTTTGCTCCGAGCCGTCTCCCTCCTCCCCGGATCAGAGGACCTTCATGAGAACGATGCGAGTGCTGTCACCCGCGGCCACCTTCGCCGCCCTGTCCCTGCTTCTGACCACCCCCGCCGCACCGGCGAACGCGGCCCCGGCCGTCGCTGTGGCCGCCCAGCCCGCATCCACGAGCTACACCGCGAGCAGCCAGCTCGCCGGCTACCCCGTCTCGAACGTCGGCGACGGCAACCCGGCCACCTACTGGGAAAGCACGAACAACGTGTTCGAGAACCTGACCGCGCTCCTCCCGTGGCGCGCGGCCGGGCTCGCGGTGTACGGCGGGTACGGCAACACCTTCCGCAACCTCTACGTGGCCGACACGCTGGCGTACTCCGGCATCACGATCAGCTCGCTCGACTTCGGCTACCCGTTCCTCGGGTTCGGGCCGCAGGCGACGACGGTCCAGAACGCGTCGATCGTCCGTGCCGGCGGCCACTTCTGGGGCCGGCAGACGTTCCCGGCGATCTGGCTGTTCTCCGCGTCCAAGGAGTTCCGCGGCATCCGGGTGTCCGATGTGGACATCCAGGGCCCGACCGACAGCGGCATCATGTTCCAGACCAAGTACACCGGCACCACGCCGGAGCACCCGGTCGAGGACACCGTGCTGGCGAACGTGTCGATCACCGGCGCCCACCGCAGCGGGGACGCCTTCGACGCGAAGTCCGGGATCGGGATCTGGGCCAACGAGCTGCCGGAACCGGGCCAGGGCCCGGCCGTCGGCTCGGCGACCTTCACCGGGCTCACCTTGGCCGACAACGCCGAGGACGTCCGCAACCGGACCACCACGTTCACCATCGACCGCAGCTGAACACCACTGGTGCCCGCCGGGAAACCGTTTCCCGGCGGGCACGGGCGTGCCAGGATGGCGCCGGAGGTGGTCGACGTGCGGATCCTGGTCACCGGCGGCACCGGGCAGCTGGGCAGCGCGGTGGTGGCGCGGCTGCGGGCGGCGGGCGAGGACGTCCGCGTGCTGAGCCGCCGAGCCGCGCCGGACGTCGTTCCCGGCGACCTGCGGACCGGGCGCGGCATCGACAGCGCCGTGGCCGGGGTGGACGTGGTCGTCCACTGCGCCACCGACTACTTCGGCCGGGAAGCGCAGCTCGCGCGCACGCTGGTCGAGGCGGCGCGGTGGGCAGGCGGCCCGCACCTGGTCTACGTCTCGATCGTCGGCGTCGACCGCGTCCCGCTGGGCTACTACCGGACCAAGCACGAAACCGAGCAGCTCGTCGCCGCCTCGGGCCTGCCGTACACGATCCAGCGGGCGACCCAGTTCCACGGCCTGGTCCACACCCTCCTTTCCGGCGCGTCCCGGCTGCCGGTGGTTCCGGTGCCGCGGATCTCGTTCCAGCCCGTCGACGTCCGCGACGTCGCCCGCCGCCTCGCCGGCCAGGCGCTGGACGACCCGGCCGGCCGGGCACCCGACTTCGGCGGCCCGGAGATCCACACCGCGGCCGAGCTGGCCCAGGCGGTCGGCGAGGCGAGCGGGCGGCGCCGCCGGATCGTGCCGCTCAAGGTGCCGGGGGAGACGTTCCGGGCCTACGCCGGCGGCGGGCACCTGACCCCCGGGCACCGCGAAGGCGAGATCACCTTCCGCGAGTACCTGTCCGAGCGAGCTGCTCACGGATAACCGGACCATCCCGAAGATTCTTGACCCATCCTCGGAGAGGTCATATGTTTGGCGGGCTTCACGGCCGTTTTCCGCCCTCGCCGAACGGATGACCCATGCCGGAACTGCCCCTCCCGCCGTCGCGGCGGTCCTTCCTGAAGCTCGGTGGCGCGGTCGGCGCCGGCGTGGCACTGGGTGGCCTACGTCCCTTTGCGGCCAGTGCGGATGTGGCTCGCCCGGCCAGTGAGGACCTGGTCCCGGAATCGCGGTCGACCACGCTGTGGTACCCCTCGCCCGCGAGCGAGAACAAGATCATCGAGCAGGGCCTCCCGATCGGCAATGGTCGGATCGGTGCCCTCGTCGGTGGTGACCCGGCGGCCGACTTCCTCTACCTCGCCGACGCGTCGCTGTGGACCGGCGGCGCCAACGACGTCCTCCAGGACGACGGCCAGTTCCCGTACGAGCTCGAGAAGTTCGGCACGCTCGGCCTGCTCGCGAAGCTGCGGATCGCGGTCCCGGCGCACACCGGCGTCACGGACTACCGGCGCACGCTCGACCTGAGCAACGGCCTGGTCGTGATCACCTACCGGCACCAGGGCGTGCAGTACCGGCGCGAGTACTTCGCAAGCCACCCCGACGACGTCGTGGTGGTCCGGCTCAGCGGCGGGCCCGTCGCCGGCTCGGTGACGCTGGAGCCCACCCGCGGCGAGCCGACGGCCGGCGCGGGCGCGTTCACCGGCAGTTTCGCGAACGGCCTGAAGTACGCCTGCACTGTGACGACGTCCGGCGGGGTCGCCTTCAGCGGCAACGAGGTCGCCATCGTGTTCAGCGGTGGCACGAACTACGTGCCCGACGCGGCGCGGAAGTTCCTCGACACTTCGCTCGATCCCTTGGCCCTCGCGAAGCGGAAGGCGGCCGCGGCACTGGCCGTGGGTGGCGGTGCCCTGCGGGCCACGCACGTCGCCGACTACCGGCGGCTGTACGACCGGATGAGCGTCGACCTGGGCCGGTCGACGCCGGCGAAACGGGCCCTCGACACGTGGTCGCGGCTGGTCGCCCGCCACGACGAGCCGGGGGTGCCCGACCCGGAACTGGAGGCGAGCTACCTGCAGTTCGGGCGGTACCTGACGATCACCGGGTCGCGCGACGGCCTGCCGATGGGCCTGCAGGGCCTGTGGCAGAACAACAACACACCGGACTGGATGAGCGACTACCACACCGACATCAACCTGCAGATGAACTACTGGCTGGCCGACCGCGCGGCGCTGCCCGAGAGCTTCACTGCCCTGGCCGATTACTGCCTCGCGCAGCTTCCCGTGTGGACGGACAGCACGAAGCGGCTGTTCAACGACCCGCGCAACCGGTACCGGAACACCAGCGGGAAGATCGCGGGCTGGGCGGTCGCCTTCTCCACCAACATCTACGGCGGCTCCGGCTGGTGGTGGCACCCCGGCGGCAACGCCTGGCTGTGCAACTCACTGTGGGACCACTACGCCCACACCCAGGACAAGGCCTACCTCGCGCGGATCTACCCGCTGCTGAAAGGAGCGGCGGAGTTCTGGGACGCGCGGCTGGTCCCGATGACCGTGGACGGCCGCGAGGTGCTCGTCGACGACCACGACTGGTCGCCCGAGCACGGCCCGGAGGACGCCCGCGGGATCACCTACGCGCAGGAGATCGTCTGGGACCTGTTCGAGCACTACCGCGAGGCCGTGGCCGTGCTCGGCCGGGACCGCGCGTACGGCGACCGGATCGCCGGGCTGCAGAAGAAGCTGTACCTGCCGAAGGTGAGCCCGTCGACCGGCTGGCTCGAGGAGTGGATGTCGCCGGAGAACCTCGGCGAAACCACGCACCGGCACCTGTCCCCGCTGATCGGCTTCTTCCCGGGCGACCGCATCGCGGCCGACACGGCGTCGCCCGAGCTGCTCGGCGGAGTGCGGGCGTTGCTGACCGCGCGCGGGATGGACAGCTACGGCTGGGCGTGCGCCTGGCGGTCGGCCTGCTGGGCACGGCTCAAGGACGCCGACCGCGCGTACCAGCTGCTGCTCACCGTGCTGCGGCCGTCGGTGAACAACGGCAACGGGACCGCGCCCAACTTCTTCGACATGTACAGCCAGGGCAGCTACACGATCTTCCAGATCGACGCGAACCTCGGCGCACCCACGGCGATGGCCGAGATGCTGGTCTACTCGCGGCCCGGGGTGCTGGAGCTGCTGCCCGCGCTGCCTTCGGCGTGGGCGGCGTCGGGCCGGGTGACCGGGATCGGCGCGCGCGGCGGGTTCGAGGTCGAGCTCGAATGGCGCGACGGGAAGGTCACGCGGGCGGTGATCCGCAGCGTCGGCGGGACGCGGACCGAGGTGCGGGCCGGGACCTGGCGCCGGACGGTCACCCTGCGGCCGGGAGCATCGGTCACGGTCCGGCCAAGTTGAGGCGAGACCTCCGGAAAGAGGTGTAGTGTTCAACTACTTTCTTCCGACCGGAGGTGACCGTGAACGTCGTCCTGTGGGTCGCGGCGGGTCTGCTCGCTGTGGTGTACCTGTTCGCCGGGGGCACGAAGCTTGCGACCCCGCGCGAGAAGCTGCTGGAAAACCCGAACATGGGCTGGACGGCGGACTTCTCGGAGGCGGCGGTGAAGGGCATCGGCGCGGTCGAAATCCTCGCCGCGTTCGGGCTGGTCCTGCCGTGGGCGCTGAACATCGCCCCGGTGCTGACCCCGGTGGCCGCCGCCGGCCTGGTGCTCGTCCAGGCCGGGGCGATCGTGGTGCACGCGCGGCGCAAGGAGACGAAGGCGTTGCCGATGAACGTCGTGCTGCTCCTGGTGGCGGCGTTCGTGGCGGTGGGCCGGTTCGCGGGCTGAGGCGTTCGTGGCCGAATGAGGTGGGCCCGGCGTGGGTACCTGGCCGGTGATCTTCGCGGGCTCGACCGACGCAGGGGGAAGGACACGATGATCCGCTGGGCGACGTTCGACTGCTTCGGCACGCTGGTGGACTGGCGCCACGGCATCGCCACCGGGCTCGAGCTGCTGTTCCCCGGCCGGGGCGCGGAGCTGCTGGAGGTCTACAACCGGGTCGAGCCGCAGGTGCAGGCCGAGGTGCCGGTGCGGCGGTACCGGGAGGTGCTCGCCGAGTCCGTGCGCCGGACCGCCGCCGAAGCGGGGCTGGAGCTGGTGGCCGACGACGCGTCCGTGCTCGGGACCGGGCTGCCGTACTGGCCGGTCTTCCCCGACACGCGGCCGGCGCTGGCCGCACTGCGGGAAGCGGGCTGGCGGCTCGCGCTGCTGACCAACTGCGACCGCGACCTCATCGGCGAGACCCAGCGGCGGCTGGGGGTGCCGATCGACGCGATCGTGACCGCGGAGGACGTCGGCGAGTACAAGCCGGGGCACGGCCACTTCCGGCGGTTCGCGGCCTCCTTCGACGCCACCGCGGAGAACTGGGTGCACGTGGCCCAGAGCCACTTCCACGACATGGTGCCGGCCCGGGCGCTGGGCATCCCGCGGGTGTGGATCAACCGGCACGCCGACCCGCACGACCCGGCGGTGGCGGACGCGGTCCGCCCCGGTCTCGGCGATCTCGCCGAGACCGTCGAGCGGGTGCACGCCGGAGCCCGCTGACCGCCGTCACGGCAGTGGCACCTCGACCCGGTGGGGCGGGAACAAGGCCGTCCAGAGTGCTTTCCACGGCCTCGAAGGCGGCCGTTCCCGCAGCGCCGATGCCGGGCGCGGCCCGGCCCGGTAGTCCATTTCCACCCGCACCCAGTCGTGGATCCAGTCGCCTCGCACGGCGGCTCCTTTCGTCGTGGAGCCCACGGTCGTCCTGAGGGGTGGGTGGCCGCATCGGGTGAACGCGCAGTCCGGCGCCGGCGGACCCCTTACCCGCTATCGTGGCCGGGTGGCCGCGACGACGTTCCTGTTCGTGCCCGGTGACCGGCCCGGCCGCTTCGCCAAGGCCGTGGCCAGTGGCGCCGACGTCGTGCTCGTCGACCTCGAGGACGCCGTGGCCCCCGCGGACAAGGACTTCGCCCGCGCCTCGGTCGCGGACTGGCTGGAGAGCAACCGGGCGACGGTCCGGATCAACGCGCCGGGCACCCCCTGGTTCGAAGCGGACGCCGAGCTCGTGGCGGCGCGGGGTGTCCCGGTGGTCGTGCCGAAGGCGGAGACGCCCGGGGTGCTCGCCGGGTTCCGCGAGGTGGTGGCGCTCGTCGAGACGGCGCGTGGCGTCGAACGCGCCGGGGAGCTGGCGGCGGTCCCGTCCGTGACGCGGCTGGCGTTCGGCAGCATCGACCTGGCGGCCGAACTGGGCGTCGACCCGGAGGACCGGGAGCCGTTCGCCTACGCGCGCTCGCGGCTGGTGATCGCGTCGGCGGCGGCCGGGCTCCCGCCGCCGGTGGACGGCGTCACCACGGATCTGAACGACAACGCGCGGCTCGAATCCGACGTCCGTCACGCGCGCCGCATGGGTTTCGGCGGCAAGCTCTGCATCCACCCTCGGCAGGTGGCCCCGGTCCGCGACGCCTTCGCCCCGACCGAGGCCGAACGCGACTGGGCCCGCCGGGTCGTCGCGGCGGGCGGCTCGGTGTCCGTTGTGGACGGCCGGATGGTGGACCGGCCGGTGCTCGCCAGGGCCCGGCACATCCTGGGCGAGTGAACCGTGGCTCCCCGGATCGAGCTGCGCCGGCTCCGGCGAGGTGACGCCGGGTTCTGCTTCCGGCTGCACCGCCGGGCGCTCGGCGAGTACGTCGACGCGATCTGGGGCTGGGACGAACCGGCGCAGCGCGCGTACCACGAAGCGCACTTCGACGAGGCGCACACGCAGGTCATCACCGTCGACGGCCAGGACGCCGGAGCGTTGACGGTCATCGACGGCGACACCGAGGTCGTCCTGGGCCTGATCGAAATCGACCCGGTGCACCAGGGCCGCGGTATCGGCGGGCACGTCGTCCGGACGTTGGTCGCCGCGGCGACGGCACGGGGCCGGGACGTCGTGCTCGAAGTTCTCGACGTCAACACCCGCGCGAAGGCGTTCTACGAACGGCTGGGTTTCGTCGAGACCGGCCGGCCGCGGGAACACAAGATCGCCCTGCGCTACACCGCGCCCTGACGGCGGAGGGCGGCCGCGTCGAGGCCGAACTCGGTCAGCACGGCGTCGGTGTGCTCGCCCAGGGCCGGCACGGCGTCCATCCGCGGCGGCCGGCCCGGGACGGTGATCGGGGGCAGCGTGGCGCGGATCGGCCCGGCGGGCGTCGGAACCTCCTCGAACCGGTCGCGGGCGGTGAGCTGCGGGTGGGCCAGGACGCCGGCCAGGTCGCGGCGGCGTGCGTGGGCGATCCGGCCCGTCTCCAGCCGGGCCTCCAGCTCGGTGCCGGTGAGCTCGGCGAAGATCGCGCCGATCTCCCCTTCGAGGGCGGCGCGGTTCGCCACGCGGGCGCTGCCGGTGGCGAACCGCGCGTCGGTGACCCAGTCCGGCCGGGCGACGGCGTGCTCGCAGAACGCCGCCCACTCGCGCTCGTTCTGCACCGCCAGCACCACTTCGGTCCCGTCCCCGGCGGTGAAGGTGCCGTAGGGCGCGATCGCGGCGTGGCTGGTGCCGGTCCGCGGCGGCGGTGTCCCGCCGTACCCGGCGTAGTAGAGCGGAAAGCCCATCCACTCGACCAGCGAGTCGAACAGGCTGACCTCGAGCTCGGTGCCCTGCCCGGTGCGCTCGCGGTCGAAGAGCGCGGAGAGGATGCCGGAGAAGGCGTACATGCCGGCGCCGATGTCCGCGGCCGGGATGCCGCTCTTGGCGGGCTCGGCTTCCGACCCGGTGACCGAAACCAGCCCGGCTTCGGACTGGATGAGCAGGTCGTAGGCCTTCGCGTCGCGGTACGGCCCGGTCGAGCCGTAGCCCGACACCGAGCAGGTGATCAGCCGCGGCCGGGCGGCGCGCAGGGCGGCCGCGCCCAGCCCGAGCCGATCCGCGACGCCGGGCGCGAAGTTCTGCACGAACACGTCGGCGCGGTCCAGCAGCGCGGCCATCACCCCGGCCGCGGCGTCGCTCTTGAGGTCCAGCGTGACGCTCTCCTTGGACCGGTTGAGCCAGACGAAGTGGCTGGAGAGGCCGTGGACGGTCTCGTCGTAGGCGCGGGCGAAGTCGCCGCTGCCCGGCCGCTCGATCTTGAGGACCCGGGCGCCGAGGTCGGCCAGGTGCCGGGTCGCCAGGGGCGCGGCGACCGCCTGTTCGCACGACACGACGGTGACGCCGTCGAGGGGCAGGGAACGCATGGCCGCATCCTGCCAGCCGCCTCGGACCGCGCGGGCGATGTTCCCGGCCAGCCGGCTGGGGCCGCGGCGGCGAACCCGGTCAGAAGCGGCCTGCCACGGGAGTGATACGTATTAGTACGGTCGGGACAGGTTTGCCGGAGTTTCGGGCAAAACCGTTGACGGCGCGGGTACGGGCCTGCACGCTGAATCGGATCAGCTGACCCCGGCGACCGGCGAGCGAGGTGCCCGATGGGCAGGGTGCGGCAGGCCGACATCGCGCGCGTGGCCGGGGTTTCGCAGGCGACGGTGTCGGTCGTGCTGGGCGGCAACCGCACCGGGGTCCGGCTGGCGGAGTCGACGCGGCTGCGGGTGCTGGCGGTCGCGGAACGGCTCGGGTACGCCGATCCGCTGGTGAAGCGGCCGGCGTGCCACGACCTCTTCGGGATCTGCGCGGCCACCCCGGCGTTCGAGGCGCACCAGCCGATCCTGGCCGGCATCGAAGCGGAGGCGGCCGCGCTCGGCAAGGACCTGATCATGTTCACCGCGCCCGGACCCGCGCCGGCCCGCCGCACCCGGCTCGCCGACGGCTGCCTGTTCCTCGGTGGTCCCGTTCCCGCGGAGCTGCTCGCCACCGGGTTCCCGATCGTCCACATCGGACGCGGTGCCGAGCTCGGCGGCCGCGTGGCCTGCGTCGACGCGGACTACGCGGCGGCCTCCGCCGAAGTGGCCGCCCGACTGGCGCGCGCCGGGCACCGGCGGGTCCGCTACCTGCGCGATCCGGACGGGACACCGGCGGCCCGGGAACGCGAACGCGGTGTCCGCACCGCGCCCGGGCTGGTGGTCCGCACCGGCGGCACCGGCCTCGGCGCGGCGGAAATCCGCGGCTGGCTCGACGAGGGCGTGACGGCGCTGGTGGTCGACGAGGCGGTGTTCGGCGCGACGCGGCGGGCCCTGCTCGCGGCGGGCGTTTCGGTACCGGACGACGTCTCGCTGGCGGTCCTGGGCCGCCCGCCGTCCGGGACGGCCGGCCCGCAGGTCAGCGGCTTCGAGGTGCCGTGGCGCGGACTCGGTCGCGAGGCGGTGCGGCTGCTGGCGTCCCTTGTGGACACCGGGGCCGGGGGCCATCGGCTGCTCGCCTGTCCGCCGGTGACGGGGGAGACGATCGCCCCCGTCACCTGAACCGGGCGGTCAGGACAGGGTGCCGTTGTAGTCCGGCAGCTTGAAGGTCCGCTCGGCGTGGCCGCCGTCGAAGTCGGTCAGGTTGTTGCCGATGTTCGCGACGATGGTGTACCCGGCCTGTTCGATGGCGATCCTGGCCTTGGTCTTGTTGGTCTGGACCGGGTCGAAGTTGAAGAGGGGACGCAGGTGGAGCCCGTCGATCGGGTAGCCGACCGCCTTCAGGTTGCCCTCGGTGGGCCACCGGAGGAATTCGGTGCGGTCGCTGACGAAGAAGACCGCGGCCCCCTTGGACCGGGCGAGCTCGGCGAGCGAGAGGACCGGCTTGACCGCCGGGGTGGTGATCCCGCCCGAGTAGTAGGTCTCCAGGCTGGTGTTGTCGATGTCGAGCACGATCGCGGTCCGTTCGCCCGGGACGCCCAGCCGGCTGCCGAGGTAGCCGGCGGCCGGGGTGGTCACCGCGGTCACGTCGGCGATCCAGGTGGCGTAGGACGGTGCGGCGGCCGCCACCGCGGCCGTCCGGTCGGACCCGGCGAGGGGACGGGCGTCGGCGGCGCCGGCGCTGCCGAGCAACAGCAGAACGGAGGCGGCGCCGGCCACGGCAAGACGTGCTTTCGATGTCGACATGCGCTCAGTCCACCAGCAGGCCGCGGGAGAACGTACCGGCAAGTAGCCGAATTCGTTTCATGTTTGTCCCCTGGTCATCCTCGGCTCATCGTCCGCCCGAGCCGGCCGTGAGGACGGCCAGTCCCAGCGGCGTGATGAGGTGGGTCGCGCAGTTCTCGTGCCGCTCGGTCGTGATGAGTCCCGCGGAGCGCAGGACGCTCGTGTGGTGGCTGACGGTCGCCGGGGTGACGGCGGCGCGCCGGGCCAGTTCGGTGGTGGTGCCGCCGGTGACGGCCGAGCGCAGGAGCACGGCCCGGGTGGTGCCCAGCAGCGCACCCACGTGGTCGCCGTCCCGGCCGCCGGCCGCCAGCCGGGACTCGGCCCGGAGCGGGAGCACCAGGACCGGGCGCAGGCGGGGATCCGCGAGGGCCACCGGGTGGTACACGCAGAAGTAGCCGGGGATCAGCACCAGGCCGCGGCCGTCGAGGTGCAGGTCGCGGTCGACCGGGTAGTCGACGGTCAGGACCGGCGGTTGCCAGCTCGTGGCCGGCCCGAGCCGGCCCAAGAGCCCTTCGGGCCCGGTGTGCACGTAGTGCCGGATGCGGTCGGCGCAGTCGGTCCGCAGCCCCGCTTCGACGACCGGCAGGTGCGGTTCGAGGAAAGTCCTGAAGTACACACGCAGGGCCTGCCGGAGCTGTCGCAGCGCCGACGGCTTCCCGCGGGCGAGGCCGGCCAGCCACCACGCCTGCGCGCTGCCGGCCGGGTGGAGCCGCCCGACCTCCGCACGCAGGCGGCGGGCCGGGGTCGCCAGGACGGCTTCGACACCCGCGTCGATGCCGGGCTCGTCCGCCGCGGGAGTGAGGAAGTCCGGGAAGTAGGCCGCGTGCGGTGCCACGCTGACGAGGGTCTGCACCGCCGCGCGCAGGCCGCCGTCGCGGCGCACGCGCTCGCGCACCCGCCGGCGCCAGCCGTCGAAGGCCGGCCCGCCGCCCGCGTGCTGCAGGAGCTGGACGCTGCCGACGATCTCCCACATGAGGTCGATCTCCGGTTTCAGCCGCGTCCGCGCGAGGTCGGCGTCGGTGAAATGGATGCGCAACTGCGGCACGTCGTCCCCCTCGGACCCGTCGGCACGGTCGATCGCCGTCCAGGGCATCACCGGGGCCCGGCGGCCGGGTAGGCATTGCGCGTCAAATCGTGGGCCGGGGGCGCCGCGGCCTCGGGGTGGATCGGCCGGCCGGGCTGGTGCCCGCCGTCGCGCGGCGGTGTCTCCGGGTGGTCCGTGGCGTTCCCACCAGGCGCACGCACGGCGCACCGGGGCGGGCCAATGATAGGAATGGCCGGTGACCGAACCGAACCTGATCGAAGCCGCCGCGGCCGAGGCCGTCACGCTGACCAGCGAGCTCATCCGCATCGACACGACCAACACCGGCGACCCCGGCACGCTGGTCGGCGAGCGGGCGGCGGCCGAGTACGTGGCGGAGAAGCTGACCGACGCCGGCTACGAGATCACCTACGTCGAGTCGGGCGGGAAGAACCGGCACAACGTCTTCGTCCGCCTCGAAGGCGCCGACCGGTCCCGGGGCGCGCTGCTCATCCACGGTCACCTCGACGCCGTCCCCGCCGACCCGTCGGAATGGTCGGTCCACCCGTTCTCCGGCGCGATCCAGGACGACTACGTCTGGGGGCGCGGCGCGGTCGACATGAAAGACATGTGCGCGATGGCGCTCGCGCTGGCCCGCCACTACAAGATCCACGGCATCGTGCCGCCGCGCGACCTGGTGTTCGCCTTCCTGGCCGACGAGGAGGCCGGCGGCCAGTACGGCGCCCAGTGGCTGGTCGAGAACCGCCCCGAGCTGTTCGAGGGCGTCACCGAGGCGATCAGCGAGGTCGGCGGCTTCTCGATCACGCTCAAGGACGACGTCCGCGCCTACCTCATCGAGACGGCGGAGAAGGGCATCCGCTGGATGAAGCTGCGCGTGCGCGGCACCGCCGGGCACGGTTCGATGATCCACCGCGACAACGCCGTCACGAAGCTGGCCGAAGCCGTGGCGAAGCTCGGCAACCACCGGTTCCCGCTCGTGCTCACCGACTCGGTCCGGGAGTTCCTCGCCGGCGTCACCGAGATCACCGGCTGGGACTTCCCCGAGGACGACCTCGAAGGCTCGGTCGCCAAGCTCGGCAACATCTCCCGGATGATCGGCGCGACCCTGCGCGACACGGCGAACCCGACGATGCTCACCGCCGGGTACAAGTCCAACGTCATCCCGTCGGTCGCCGAGGCCGCGGTCGACTGCCGCATCCTGCCCGGCCGCCTGGAGGCCTTCGACCGCGAGCTCGACGAGCTGCTCGGCCCGGACATCGAGAAGGAGTGGATGGAGCTCCCGCCGGTCGAGACGACCTTCGACGGCGCGCTGGTGGACGCCATGAGCGCCGCCGTCCTGGCCGAGGACCCGGGGGCGAAGACGCTGCCGTACATGCTGTCCGGCGGCACCGACGCGAAGTCGTTCCAGCAGCTCGGCATCCGCAACTTCGGCTTCGCGCCGCTCAAGCTGCCGGCCGACCTCGACTTCTCGGCGCTGTTCCACGGCGTCGACGAGCGGGTCCCGGTCGAGGCGCTGAAGTTCGGGACCCGCGTGCTGGACCGGTTCCTGCGCACGTCCTGATGACCGGGTTCGCGCTCGCCGACGGCACGCCCCTGCAGGTGATCCGCAGGGGCGACCCGGCCGCGCCGGTGGCTGTCGTGTTCGTCCACGGCTACGCGCTCGACCAGCGCAGCTGGGGCCGGATCGCGCCGCTGGTGCCGGACGCCGCCGACGCGCCGGTGGCCGTGCTGACCTACGACCAGCGCGGCCACGGCGGCTCGGGGCGGGCGCGGCGCGGCACCGCGACCATGGCGCAGCTCGGCGACGACCTGGCCGAGCTCCTCTCGCGAGAGGTGCCCGGTGGCCGGGTGGTGCTGGTCGGGCACGACATGGGCGGCCTGGCGATCATGTCGCTGTCCCAGCGGCACCGTTCGTTGTTCGAGACGCGGGTTTCGGGCCTGGTGCTGCTGGCGACGTCGTCGGGCACGCTCGCCGCCGAGGTGTCGGCGACCTGGCCGAACGCGCTGGGCAAACTGGCCCGCGACCTCGAAGCGGTGCTCGGCTCGAAGCTCTTCGGCGTCGTGCGCGAGCACACCAGCCGGGCGGTCAGCGCGGGCCTGCGCTGGTGGCTGTTCGGCGACGACCCGGACCCGGACCTGGTCGAGCTGACGGTGAAGATGATCCGCGGCAACTGGCCCCACACGGTGTCCCTGTTCCGCCCGGCCATGGACGCCTACGCACGCGACGCGGCGCTGGCCCAGGTCGGCGGCCTGCCGGTGACGGCGATCGTGGGGGAGCGGGACCGGATCGTCCGGGCGTCCGACGTGGAGCAGTGGGTCCGCGGCCTCGGCAACGGGACCGCGGTGGTGCTGCCCGGCGTCGGGCACGTCGTGCCGCTGGAGGCGGCGGCCCAGGTGCTGCCGCGGGTGGTCGCGCTGGTCAACGCGAGTCACCGGAGCTGAGCGCGGGTCCCCGTGGCGAGGAAGATCGGCACGGCGACGAACAGCCGGTCGTCGCGGGCACGGGTGGCCTGCTCGTCGAGCCAGGCGCCGTCGCCGCCCAGGTTGGCGAGCACCGGCAGGGCCGCGGCGTCCGTCCAGACAAGCGTGTGGACCTCGACGGTGACGTCGGTGAATCCGTTGTCCAGCAGGAGGTTCCGGTACCGCCGGGCGATCCGCGGGTGCGGCATGCCGTCGGCGCGGGTGTGGACGATCTCGCGGGTGCCCCCGGGATCGTCGGAGTCGATGACGATGGTGTCCCAGTCCTGCCCGGTGAGCACCGCACGGCCACCCGGGGCCAGGACGCGGCGGGCCTCGGCGACCGCGAGCGCCGGGTCGGGCACGACGTGGAGGACCTTGTCGGCGCGGTAGCCGGTGACCGAGCCGTCGTCGAGGGGCAAGGCCGTGGCGTCGGCGACGTGGAATTCGCCGGCGGGCCAGCGGGCGGCGGCGACCTCGACCATGCCCGGATCGGTGTCGACGCCGATGGCCCGCACCCCGCGCGCGGCCAGCTCGCCGACGGCCCTCCCGCTGCCGCAGCCGACGTCGACCACGCCGTCGCCGAGCCCCTCGTAAGTGCGTTCGCGCAGGTGAACGGCTTGTGGGCGGTCGTCGAGGGCGTCGAGGAGCTTGAGCAACGTGGACATGCCGCCCATCCTGCGACTTAATGCCGACATGAAGTCAATCGGCGAAGTCGCGGCCCGGTTCGGGTTGCCGGCCCACGTGTTGCGGTACTGGGAGGCGGAAGGACTGCTGGCACCCGCCCGCGCCGGCACCCGGCGCCGCTACACCGACGCGGACCTGCGCCGGGTGGCCGCGATCCTGGTCGCGAAGGAAGCCGGGTTCGAGCTCGCGGACATCCGGTCGATGCTGACCGACCGGTCCGCGGCCGGGCGCGCGGCGATGGCGGCCCGCCAGCGGGAGCGGCTGCGGGCGCGAATCGCCCGTGCCCAGGCCGCGCTCGAGCTCCTGGACGGCGACTGCCCGCACGACGACCTCATGACCTGCCCGCACTTCCGGCAGCTGCTGAGCCGACAGCTCGATCGTTCTTGACAATTTCTCTGTTCGGCCGGATCCTGGGCGCATGTTTCCCGTGGCGGTGATCGAAGACGCGGCGGCGGCCGAGGTGTCGCTGGACCCGGTCCGGGCCCGGCTGCTGGCCGAACTGGCCGAACCGGCCTCGGCGACCATGCTCGCCGGGCGCGTGGGCCTGCCGCGCCAGAAGGTCAACTACCACCTGCGGGCGCTGGAGAGCCACGGCCTGGTCGAGCTGGTCGAGGAACGCCGCAAGGGCAACGTCACCGAGCGGATGATGCGGGCGACGGCTGCCTCGTACGTCATCTCGCCGACGGCGCTGGCCGCGGTGCAGCCGGACCCGGCCCGCGCACCCGACCGGCTTTCGGCGCGCTGGCTGCTCGCCGTCGCCGGACGGCTGGTGCGTGACGTCGGCCTGCTGATCACCGGTGCGGCCAAGGCCAAGCAGCGCGTGGCGACCTTCGCGCTCGACGGCGAGGTGCGGTTCGCCTCGGCCGCCGACCGGGCCGCCTTCGCCGAAGAGCTGACCGCCGCGGTCACCACCCTGGTCGGGAAGTACCACGACGAGACGGCCGAGAAGGGCCGCAACCACCGGGTGGTCGTGGCCGTCCACCCGAGCGTTCCGGAGGGGGCCTGACGTGGGGCACGAGTTCGAACTGACCGATGTCGCCGAGGTCCCGGCGACCCCGGAGCAGGTGTGGGAGGCCATCGCGACCGGGCCGGGCATCGACTCGTGGTTCATGGGCCGCAACGACGTCGAGGGCGGTACCGGCGGGGTCGTCCGCGGCGCCTTCGGCGCGTACCGGCCCGAGTTCCGGATCGGGACGTGGGACCCGCCGGAGCAACTCGGCTACGGCAGCGAAACCGCACCCGACGGACGGCGGATCGCCTACGAGTTCCTCGTCGAGGGCCGGGACGCCGGCAGCACGGTGATCCGGTGCGTCACCAGCGGCTTCCTGCCCGGCGACGACTGGGAGGACGAGTTCGAGGCGATGACCACCGGCGGCGAACTGTTCTTCCGCACCCTGGTCGAGTACGTCACGCACTTCGCCGGCCGGACCGCGACGCCGGTCACCGCCTTCGGCCCGGCGGTGGGGGACTGGGACCGGGCGTGGGCCCGGCTGGGCACGGCGCTCAGCCTGTCCGCACGACCCGCCGAGGGCGACCGGGTCCTGATCGGCTCGGAGGGCGTGGTCTACGCGGTGAACGACCAGACGGTCGGCGTGCGGACGGCGGACGCGATGTTCCGGTTCGTGCGCGGCTTCCAGGGCGCCATGGTCGCCTGCCACCACTTGTTCACCCCGGGTGCCGACGCGGACGTCGAAGAGAAGACCTGGGGTGACTGGCTGAACCGGGTGCTCGCCTAGGTCGGCAGCGCCCCGGGCAGGCTCTGCGCCGTCTTCTTGCGGCGCAGCCAGACCCGGCGCGTCCCGTCGGCGTAGAGCCGCACGGTGCGCAGTTCCCAGCCCGCGAACTCCGCGTGGATGGAGAGCTGGATCGCCGCCGCACGCCGGGACACGCCCGGGGGGAGGTGCAGACGGCGATACTCCCAATCCCCTTCGACCACCGCCTCGCTGACCGCTGTCATGGCTGGATCACCTGGGTCCCTTCTCCGGCGGCCGAGCCCACGATCACCCGGCCGCTCTTCTCGTCCACCCCCACCGAGTCCGGCTGGCGCACGGTGGGGAACCGGTACTTCTCCACGGGCTCGCCGCCGCGGACGTCGAACCCGACCACCTCGTTGCGTTCGGTGAGCGTCACCCACGCCAGGCTCCGCGTCGCGTCGTAGGCGATCCCGTACGCCCCGCCGGGCACCGGGTACCGCTGCCGCAGGATCAACGGACCCGCCGAGAACGCCAGCAACGCCCCCGCGCGTGCGTCGGTCACCAGCACGCGCCCGTAGGAGTCGGCCACGGCGTTGGCGGCCCCGTCACCCGCCCGCAGGCCCTCGTCGACCTTCCCGGCGGCGACGTCGACCGAGAACACCGCCGTCCGCAGCCGGTCCAGCACCACCACGCCGTCCCCGGTGTCGACCACGTCGTCGGCGCTGTAGAGCTGCCCGCCGATCGTCCGCGCCGGACCCGTGGCCGGCAACACCCGGATGTCCTTGCCCGCGCCCATCGCCACCAGCCGGTCCGACCCGTAGGCGATGCTCGACGCCGGCTGCCCGCCGGTCTTGGTCTCGGTCAGCTTCCGGTCCGGCAGCGTCAGCTGCTGCACCACACCCTGGTCCGGCTCGGCGATCTCGACCCGCCCCGGCGCCACCGTCAGCCGGGACACCTTGCCGTATAACGGCATATTCACCGGGGGTGATGCGAGCGCGTTCAAGTCGTACAACCGCAAGGCCGGGGGCGAAGAAACCGCAACGACGAGGGTGGACGTCCGGGCGTCCACGGCGACGGCCGACACGGTGCCGTCGCCGAGCACCTGACCGGCGGGTTTCACGGTCACGGCGGGGGAGACGGCCGGGCGTGCGGCGGTCGGGTTCGCCACGATCTGCAGGTCGTCGGAGGTCGATTTGGCCGACGAGCAGCCCGAGAGCACCAGGGCACCGGCGAGCGGGAGCGCGATCCACGACACGGCGGCGAGCCGATGCACGTTGCGGCCTCCAGGCGTCCCTCGGCGGTTGGTCTTCACCAGCATGCTCCTTGATCCCCGTGCCGTCACGTGCGTGTCACCGAACAGACACCTGGCGCTCACCGCGGCCAGCGTTCGGGGTAGCCGACCTCGATCGCGCTGACGTCGTCGAGCGCGGACCGGATGGCGGGCGGGAGGGTGATGTCCTCCGCCGTCAGCGAGCCGGTGAGCTGGCCGGTGTCCCGGGCGCCGACGACCGGGGCGACGACGCCGGGCCGATCGCGGACCCAGGCCAGTGCCACCGCGAGCGGCGACGTGCCGAGCCCGTCGGCGGCGGTCGCGACCGCCTGCACGATCCGGGCCGCGCGGTCGGTGCGGTGGTGCTCGACGTACCCGGCGTAGGCGCTGTTCGCGCCGCGGGAGTCGGCGGGCGTGCCGGTGCGGTACTTGCCGGTCAGCACGCCGCGGCCGAGCGGAGCCCAGGGCAGCAGCCCGATGCCGTGGTGCGCGGCCGCCGGCACGACTTCGCGGTCCACCCCGCGCTCCAGCAGCGAGTACTCGACCTGGGTGGAGACGAGGGGAGCGAGGGCCGAGGCGCCCGCGGCGGCGGAGGCCAGCTGCCAGCCCGCGTAGTTGGAGACGCCGACGTAGCGGACCTTCCCGCTGGTGACGGCGTACTCGAGCGCGGACAGCGTCTCGGCGAGCGGGACGTGCTCGTCCCAGGCGTGCAGCTGCCATAGGTCGATGTGGTCGGTGCCGAGCCGCTTGAGCGAGCCGTCGAGCGCGGTGAGCAGCGCGCCGCGCGAGGCGCCGCCGCCGAACGGCCCGTCGGTGCGCTTGGCGACGGCTTTCGTCGCCAGGACGACGTCGTCGCGGGGCACGAGGTCGCCGAGCAGCGAGCCGAGCACCCGCTCGCTCTCGCCCTCGCCGTAGATGTCGGCCGTGTCCACCAGGGTGCCGCCGGCGTCGACGAAGGCGACCAGCTGGCTGGCGGCCTCCTCCGCGTCGGTGTCGCCACCCCAGGTCATGGTGCCGAGCGCCATACGGGAGACGCGCAGTCCCGAGCGGCCGAGCAGTCGCTTTTCCACGACCGCCGAGCCTAGTGGGCTGCCCCGTCCGGACGAGACCAAGGTGAGTCGTGTCGCGATCATGGCCCCCGTTAGGGTCTGGCCCCGTGCGACTCGGACTCAATCTCGGCTACTGGGGAGCGGGGAACGACCCCGCGAACCTGGCACTGGCGAAACAGGCGGAGGACCTCGGCTACGCGGTCGTGTGGGCCGCGGAGGCCTACGGCTCGGACGCGGTGACCGTGCTCTCGTGGATCGCGGCGCAGACGTCCCGGATCGACGTCGGTGCCGCCGTGCTGCAGATCCCGGCCCGCACGCCGGCGATGACGGCGATGACCGCCGCGACCCTCGACACGCTGTCGGGCGGCCGGTTCCGGCTCGGCCTCGGCGTGTCCGGCCCGCAGGTGTCCGAAGGCTGGCACGGCGTGCGGTTCGCCTCGCCGGTGAGCCGCACCCGGGAGTACGCGCAGATCGTGCGGACGGCGCTGCGCCGGGAGCGGCTGAAGTTCGAGGGTGAGCACTTCACGCTGCCGCTGCCGGACGGCCCGGGGAAGGCGCTGCGGCTGACCGTCCGCCCGGCCCGCAAGCACATCCCGCTGTACCTGGCCGCGATCGGCCCGAAGAACCTGGAGCTGGCCGGCGAGATCGCCGACGGCTGGCTGCCGGTGTTCTTCTCGCCGTCGCACGCGGGGGAGCAGCTGGCGCACGTCCGGGCCGGTGCCGAGCGGGCCGGACGCAACCTGGAGGGCTTCGAAGTCGTCCCTTCAGTGCCGCTGGTGCCCGGCGACGACTGGCGGGCGTGTGCGGACGCCGTGCGCGGCTACGCGGCCCTCTACCTGGGCGGGATGGGGAGCAAGGAGAAGAACTTCTACAACCGGCTCGCGTGCCGGATGGGATTCGCGGCCGAGGCCGCCGAAGTGCAGGAGAAGTACCTGGCGGGCGACCGGGCCGGGGCGATGGCGGCCGTGCCGCCGGAGTTCCTCGACGCGACGTCGCTGCTGGGTCCGAAGGAACGGATCGCGGAGAAGATGACGGAATACGCCGAAGCCGGCGTGACCACCCTGTCGGTGTCGCCCTACCCGCCGGAGCCGGCCGCGGCGCTGCGCACGGCGGCCGAGGCCCTCGAGCTGGCGGGGGTGGCCTGACGTGGGGTGGTTCGAAGCACTGGTCCTGGGCCTGGTCCAGGGCCTGACGGAGTTCCTGCCGATCTCCTCCAGCGCGCACCTGCGGATCGTCGCGGCGCTGGCGGGCTGGGACGACCCGGGGGCGGCGTTCACCGCCGTCACCCAGATCGGCACCGAGCTGGCGGTGATCATCTACTTCGGGCCGAAGATCGGGAGGATCCTGCGGGCCTGGTTCTTCTCGATCTACCAGCCCGAGTGGCGGCGCGACCCGGATGCCCGGCTGGGCTGGCTGATCATCGTCGGCTCCATGCCGATCGTGGTGCTCGGGCTGCTGCTGCAGGACCAGATCGACAGCGCGTTCCGCGACCTGCGGATCACCGCGACCGTGCTCATCGTGTTCGGCCTGATCCTGCTGGTCGCCGACCGGATCGGGAAGCAGGAGCGGACGCTGGACGACCTCACCGTCCCGCACGGGCTCGGCTTCGGCTTCGCCCAGGCGCTGGCCCTGATCCCGGGCGTCTCCCGCTCCGGCGGCACCACGAGCGCGGGGCTGCTGCTCGGCTACACGCGGGCAGAGGCGGCGGAGTACTCGTTCCTGCTGGCGCTGCCGGCGGTGTTCGGATCGGGCGTGTACAAGCTCAAGGACATCGGCTCGGGTGAGGTGCCTGCCCAGTGGGGCCCGACGATCCTGGCCACGCTGGTCGCGTTCGGCGTCGGCTACATCGTGATCGCGTGGCTGATGGCCTACATCAAGAAGCGCAGCTTCGTGCCGTTCGTGGTGTACCGGCTCGCGCTGGGCGTGCTGCTGTTCGTGCTGATCTTCACCGGTGCGCTCGACCCGAACGCCGGGCCGGTCGGCCACTGATCGCGGCCACGTAGGGTGGGGGCCGTGAGTACGGTCATTCTGCTGAGGCACGGCAAGTCGACGGCCAACGGCTCCGGCGTCCTGGCCGGGCGCTCCCCGAAGGTCAACCTCGACGACACCGGCCGTGCCCAGGCGGAGAAGCTCGTCGAGCGGCTGGACGGCGTGCCCCTGTCGGGGCTCGTCGTCTCACCCATGCTGCGCTGCAAGCAGACGGTCGGGCCGCTGGCCACCGCCCGCGGTCTCGACAAGGTCGTCGAGCCCGGGCTGTCCGAAGTGGACTACGGCGACTGGACGGGCAAGGAGCTCAAGCACCTGGCGAAGGAGCCGCTCTGGCGGGTCGTGCAGGCGCACGCCTCGGCCGCGGTGTTCCCCGGCGGCGAAGGGCTCGCGGCGATGCAGGCCCGGTCGGTCGCCGCCGTCCGCGCCCACGACCGGCGGATCGCCGCCGAGCACGGCGACCACGCCGTCTGGCTGCTCTGCAGCCACGGCGACGTCATCAAGTCCATCCTCGCCGACGCGCTCGGCCAGCACCTCGACGCCTTCCAGCGGATCGTCGTCGACCCGGCGTCCATCTCGGTCGTGCGGTACACCGAGACGCGGCCGTTCGTCATGCGGGTCAACGACCCCGGCGGCGACCTGCGCGGCATCGTGCCGCCGGAACCGAAGCCGAAACGGGGCAAAAAGGCCGCACCGAGCAGCGACGCCGTCGTGGGCGGTACCACGGGCCGGTGACCCCGGCCACCTCCGGAAAGCGCTGACATCGATCCAGGTGGACCCCGTAGGGTGGCAAGACCGAGAGTCTGTCCCCGACCAGGAGCCTGCCCGATGATTTCGCCGGACAATCCGTTCGCCGCACCCAGCGAGCTGCCCTACGCCCTGCCGCCCTTCGACCGGATCTCCGACGAGCACTACCGGCCCGCGTTCGAGGCCGGGCTGGCCGAGCACGCGGCGGAGATCGAGCAGATCGCGGCGCAGGACGCCGAACCGACGTTCGAGAACACCATCGTGGCCCTCGAGCGCGCCGGCGAGCTGCTGGGCCGCGTGGCGAGCGTGTTCTACAACCTGGCCGGCTCCAACAGCACCGACGAGATCCAGGCCATCCAGGCGGAGTTCGCGCCGAAACTGGCCGCCCACCACGACGCGATCCACCTGAACCCGCAGCTGTTCGCCCGCATCGACGCCCTCCACGCGCGGCGCGGCGAGCTCGGCCTCGACGAGGAGTCGCTGCGGCTGCTGGAGCGGCGGCACACCGACTTCAGCCGCGCCGGTGCCGGGCTCGGCGAGGCCGAGCAGGCCCGCCTGCGCGAGCTCAACGAGCAGCTGTCCACGTGGCAGACGAAGTTCCAGCAGAACCTGCTCAAGGACACCAACGAACTGGCCGTCGTCATCGGCGACCGGGCCGAACTCGACGGCTTCGGGGACGGTGCGATCGCCACCGCGGCCGAGGCCGCGTCCGCCCGGGGTGAGGACGGCAAGTACGTCCTCACCCTGAGCCTGCCGACCAGCCAGGCGTCCCCGCTGGAGACACTGCGCGACCGCGACGTCCGCGAGCGCATCCACACCGCGTCGATGGCGCGGGGCAACCGCGGCAACGCCAACGACAACAACGCCGTCGTCGCGGACATCGTGCGCCTGCGCGCGGAACGGGCCGCCCTGCTCGGCTACCCGAACCACGCCGCGTACGTCATCGCGGACGAGACGGCGAAGACGGCCGAAGCCGCCGCGGGGCTGCTCGAGCGGCTGGCGCCCGCCGCGGTCGCGAACGCCCGCGCCGAAGCCGCGGAACTCCAGCAGCTGCTGGAAGCCGACGTACCGGACGCCAAGCTGCGCCCGTCGGACTGGCCGTTCTACGCCGCCCAGGTCCGCCGCGAGCGCTTCGACGTCGACACCGAGGCGCTGCGCCCGTACTTCGAGGCCGACCGCGTCTACCTCGACGGCGTCTTCTTCGCCGCCACGAAGCTGTACGGCCTGACGTTCACCGAGCGGCACGACCTGCCGAAGTACCACCCGGAGGTCCGGACCTTCGAGGTCTTCGACGCCGACGGCACCCCGCTGGGCCTGTACCTGCTCGACCTCTACACCCGCGACGCCAAACGCGGCGGCGCCTGGATGAACACCTTCGTCGACCAGTCCGAGCTGCTCGGCCGCAAGACGGTCGTCGTCAACGTGCTCAACGTCAACAAGCCGCCGTCCGGCGAGCCGACCCTGCTCACCTTCGACGAGGTCGTCACCGCGTTCCACGAGTTCGGCCACGCCCTCCACGCGCTGGTCTCCGCCGTCCGCTACCCGACCTTCTCCGGCACCAACGTGCCCCGCGACTTCGTCGAATACCCCTCGCAGGTCAACGAGATGTGGATGCTGTGGCCGGAGGTCCTCGCCCACTACGCCAAGCACCACGAGACGGGGGAGGCCCTCCCGCAGGAGCAGGTCGACAAGCTGCTCGCCGCCCAGCAGTACGGCGAAGGCTTCTCCACCACCGAGTACCTCGCGGCGTCGCTGCTCGACCAGGCCTGGCACGGCCTCGGTGTCGACGACCGCGTGGAGGAGGTGCAGCGGTTCGAAGCGGAAGCGCTGGTGAAGGCGGGCGTGGCCGTCGACGCGATCCCGCCGCGCTACCGCACGACGTACTTCGCCCACATCTTCAGCGGCGGCTACAGCGCCGGGTACTACTCCTACATCTGGAGCGAAGTCCTCGACGCCGACACCGTCCAGTGGTTCCGCGACAACGGGGGACTGACCCGCGAGAACGGCGACCACTTCCGCAGCACCCTCCTGGGCAGGGGAGGGAGCATCGACCCGATGGACGCGTTCCGCGCCTTCCGCGGCCGCGACCCGGAGATCGAGCCCCTGCTGGCCCGCCGCGGACTCGGCGGAGTCTGAGCCAACCGGTCACAGCGGTCACCTCAATAAGTGTATAACGACCTATACGCTGGGGTGATTTTCTTAAAAAATCGCCCCGGTCCTCTCCTATACAAAAACAGCATCGACGAAAGGGGCGAACCCCCGGCTTCTCCCTCGGGCAGGATCGTCCTCCCCGGTCACCGCACCCGAGTCGCCCCGGCCGCCGCCGTCCGCGAGTTAGCTTTGCCGGGCAAGGGGATTCGGTGATTCTCGGGGAGGGAAACCATGAAGACCAAACTGCGCGGGCTGGGTGTTCTGCTGGCGCTCGTGCTCGCGGTCGGCGGCGGCTTGGCCGCGCCTGCCTCGGCGGGGACGCAGTCCACGCAAGCCACCTGCACCGGGGCGGGTTCGTGCTGGTTCACGTGGGGCCGCATCACGGCAGGCGACTGCACGATGGACCGGGCCAAGTGGACGCTGAACCGGAACGGAAGTGCCTCGTTCGAGGCGGTGATCGTCAGCAGCGACAGCAACGACGCGTGGCTGATGTGGCCGGTCGTCACGGACACGAGCGGGTTCGTGCTCGGGCCGATCACGCACGGCGGTGACCCGAAGTTCGTGCGGGGCACGGTGAAGAACACGTGGACGTGGTGGTTCGACGCCGGGTCGTTCGACCCGGCGTGGTTCGACCGGATCCAGAGCATGCGGTTGACCAGCCACTGCTGATCGTCGCGGGTGCTCGCCCCGGCACTTCGGCGTGCCGGGGCGAGTGCTGTGCTCAGCTGCCGCCGACGATGTGGTCGACGAAGCCGTAGGTCAGGGCTTCGTCGGCGTCGAACCAGCGGTCGCGGTCGGCGTCGGCGGTGATGCGTTCGACGGTCTGGCCGGTCTGGCGTGCGGTGATTTCGGCGATGCGGCGTTTCATCTTGCCGAAGACCTCGGCCTGGATGGCGATGTCGGTGGCGGCGCCGCTGATGCCCGCCGAGGGCTGGTGCATGACGATCCGGGTGTTGGGGAGCAGGTAGCGCTTGCCGGGGGTGCCGGAGGAGAGCAGGAACTGGCCCATGGAGGCGACGAAGCCGAGTCCCCAGGTGGAGACGTCGGGTTTGACGAGCTGCATGGTGTCGTAGATGGCCATGCCGGCGGTGACGGAGCCGCCGGGTGAGTTGATGTAGAAGGTGATGTCCTTGCCCGCGTCGTCGGCGGCGAGGAGGAGCAGCTGGGCGATGATCCGGTTGGCGACGTCGTCGTTGACTTCGGAGCCGAGGAAGACGATGCGGTCGCGCAGGAGCTGTTCGTAGACCGAGTCGTTGAGGTTCTGGCCGGGGGCTTGGAGGTCGGGTACGGCGAGAAGGGTCATGGGGGCGACGGTAGGGCGGGAGATCGCCGCCGGGGCGGGGTTTCGCTGTGAGCGTGCGGTGTTCGCTCCGGGCGATGGGGACGGGGTTTCCGAGATCCGCGGAAACCGGGGTCTCCTCGTCAGATGGGTGGATGTGGGGCCGGGTTCGCGGGGCTAGCGTCGGGCGTGCTCGAGTCGGCCCCAACCGTGAGGACAGCGATGAACAGGATCGAAGAAGCCGTCGGCGTGCAGGCCGCCACGCTCGTTCGTTTGCAGGTGGAGATGCCGGTGCTGCCGGTGAGCTGTGCGGCCGCTGCCGCGGGGGCCACCGCGAGGGCGACCGCGCACGCGGCGTTCGGCAAGGCGGCCGGGTGGGCGCTGGGGTTCATCGCGGCGACGGCGGCCGCCTACGGTGCCGGTGTGGCGCAGGGCTACGTCGAGACCCGTGACGACGTCACCGGGGAGGTCGGGGTGCGTGGCGGTCTGAGTGCCGAGGACCTGCTGCAGGTGCGTTCGGATCTGCTGACTGCCTGATCCGAAAAGAAGGGGCCGCCGTCACGTGGTGACGGCGGCCCCTTCTTTTCGTGGGTGGCTCAGATGAGGCCGAGCTTCTGCACGGTGTCGCGTTCCTCGACGAGTTCGGCGACGGAGGCGTCGATGCGGGCGCGGGAGAAGTCGTCGATCTCGAGGCCCTGGACGATCTTGTACTGGCCGTTCTCGGCGGTGACCGGGAAGGAGGAGATGAGGCCTTCGGGGACGCCGTAGGAGCCGTCGGAGGCGACGGCGGCGGAGGTCCAGTCGCCGGCGGGGGTGCCGTTGACCCAGGTGTACACGTGGTCGATGGCGGCGGAGGCGGCCGAGGCGGCGGAGGAGAGGCCGCGGGCTTCGATGATGGCCGCGCCGCGCTTGGCGACGGTGGGGATGAAGTCGTTTTCGAGCCAGGTCTGGTCGACGGCGTCGGCGATGCTCTTGCCGCCGAATTCGGCGTGCTGGACCGAGGGGTACTGGGTGGCGGAGTGGTTGCCCCAGATGGCGAGCTTCTTGAGTTCGGTCACCGGGACGCCGAGCTTCTTGGAGAGCTGGGCGAGGGCGCGGTTGTGGTCGAGGCGGGTCATCGCGGTGAAGCGGTCGGCGGGCACGTCGGGGGCGTGCGAGCGGGCGATGAGGGCGTTGGTGTTGGCGGGGTTGCCGACGACGAGGACCTTGATGTCGTCGGCGGCGCCGGCGTTGATGGCTTCGCCCTGGGGCTTGAAGATGCCGCCGTTGGCTTCGAGGAGGTCGCCGCGCTCCATGCCCTTGCTGCGGGGGCGGGCGCCGACGAGGAGGGCGATGTTGGTGCCTTCGAAGGCCTGCTTGGGGTCGTCGAAGATGTCGGTGCCGGCCAGGAGCGGGAATGCGCCGTCTTCGAGCTCCATGGCGGTGCCCTCGGCCGCCTTGACCGCCTGCGGGATTTCGAGCAGCCGCAGCTTCACCGGGACGTCCTGGCCGAGGAGCTGACCGGACGCGATGCGGAAGAGCAGCGCGTAGCCGATCTGGCCGGCGGCGCCGGTGACGGTCACGTTGACGGGGGCTTGGGTCATTGCGGTTCTCCAGCTTGAGACGACTTTGGCTTGTGTGTGGAGCCTATCCCTCCTGGGCGTCGCGGGTCGGGTGCGTCCAGTCACTGTTGCGTGGATCGCTTTTCAGTTGTCGGTGACGTTGGCGGCGAGGCGGTGGAGGAGGTCGGCGAGCTGGGCGATCTCGTCGTCGGTGAGGCCTTGGCGCATGCGCTGGTCGTGGGCGATGGCGGCGGAGGCGAGGCGGTGGAAGAGCTTTTCGCCGTCGTCGGTGAGTTCGACGAGGTGGACGCGGCGGTTGGCGGGGTCGCGGCGGCGGGTGACGAGGCCGGCGGTTTCCATGCCGTTGAGGTGGTGGGTGAGGGTGGCGCCTTGGATGCCGACGGCGTCGGCGAGTTGGCGCTGGTTGGCGGCGGGGGTGGTTTTGAGGGAGATGAGGATCTGCCAGACGGGTTGGGAGCCGCCGGTGGCGGCGAGGGCCTGGTCGAAGGCGCGGGCGGCGGTTTTGGCGGTGCGGGCGAGGACGACGCCGATGGGGGCGGTGGCTGGTGGTGGCACGGGCGGAACTCTATCGCAGATGCCGAGAAGTCTAAGCGTTTGACATCTAACGATTAGACTTCTAACGTTAGCGGCATCGAACGGAAGGGGAACGCGATGAGCACCGAAGAGCAGGTCCGCGAGTTCGGCCGGGTGTGGGCCGCGGCGGAGGAGCGCGGCGAC